>Ga0210406_10000862_pt1 | contig 39538 bp, 52 predicted proteins | sample IncBWC30MmetaG_FD_155454 | JGI IMG/M metagenome (GOLD analysis project Ga0210406, IMG submission 155454) | Forest soil microbial communities from Barre Woods Harvard Forest LTER site, Petersham, Massachusetts, United States - Inc-BW-C-30-M | ecosystem: Environmental > Terrestrial > Soil >... | reverse complement strand
GATGAAGGAACTGAAGAGACTGCTCAGAGTAGTCGCGCGCGAGCCCTCCAAGAGCCTTAAGTCAGCTCAAAAGTGGCCGAATGGTGACGGCGATTTCCGGGCGGTCAAGATCGTGCCGAGCATCACGTGCTGTGCGGCGGCAATGCAGCTTAAGGGAAGGCCCTATCTGTTGCGCGAAGCGCCACGCGTGCCCTTGTATGGCTGCACGATGTCGACGAATTGTTCGTGTAAGTTCCTCAAGAATGCCGACCGCCGCGACAGTGATCGACGGGTATTCAGATCAACCGAAACAAATCGCTTGTTTGCAGGGCTCGAGAGCCGCAAGCAAAGACGGAGGTCGGCGGAAAAGTGACCGGGCGCCTAAGGTTGGGACCAGGGCTTGGCATGGTCGATCGCGGGCGCGACGGGGGGCAAGTCAGCTAGATGTCCGCAAGGCAGATTCGCCACCGGTCGATCTGAATGTGGAGTATCCACCACGCATCGCTGGAATCCACACGAACTTTCTGCGCTCGGGCTAGTTATTTGAGCATCGGTTTATTCTCTCGGCGATCGCGAATTCGGTTTTCCACCTCCTGCACATAGTCAGCGGCGTCTTGCTGCCGTCGGACGCCCAAGTAACGCCGGTGGGCCTCGACTTTTGATGCAGGATCGAGAGTTTGAAGGTCACACGCATGGGCGAGAGTGAGCTGTACGCGTTGACTAGTCGACAGTGGGGCATCAGGAGCGACTGGCGATTGTCGAAAAAGATCCAAGAACCGCGTCATCATACTGGTTGCCGGCATGGGAAGCGTGAGGGGGGCTTCATCGGGCGATAAGCGCGCGGAATCTTGATTGAGGGCGCCTTCTAACGTTCGCGCGTCCGCGTCGCGATGGGTAAGTGCGGCACGCTGGAAGCGCTTCACAACGGTGGCGAGTATGGAAGTGTGGTCGTAGGATTCTTGCGGTAAGTGTCCGACGACGGTGCCTTTTTGTGTATAGGGCGAAACTACAATTGCAGGTACTCGGACACCCAATAGATCAAAGTCAAAGTTATTCGCAGGATCGCGGTAGCGCTGATCGCCACCGGGTGCGGTAGCCGCCGGCGGCGGCACGTGGTCGAAGAATCCGCCGTGCTCGTCAAAGGTGACGACGAGCATCGTATCGGCCCAGAATTTGGAGGCTCTGATCGTCTCATATACGCGCTTGACTAGGGCTTCTCCGTGCGTGACGTCGTTGCGAGGGTGCATTGAATTACCGTTCACGTATTCATGGCCAGTGTCGTAGCGAGGCTCTATAAATACGTATTCCGGAAGTACAGGGGACTTCAGATCCTCTTCAAACGAGCTCATATCGCGGAAATTCTTGGTGAAGATATCTATGTACTCGGATCGAAGACTATCGATGCCAGCAGTTTGGGGCAGTCCATCGTGATAGATCCGCCACGATTTACCCGCAGTCTCGACGCGTTCATAGATGGTGCCAGCCGGGAATGAGAAGCCCGCGAGGATATCGGGGTCCTTCGGGCTATCGCTAAGTCCGCCAGACGTTGCTGCGTGCACGAAAAAGCGGTTCGGCCACGTGGGGCCCGGAAGTGAGGAGTGCCAGTAGTTAAATAGAGCGAATTCAGTAGCCAGTGTGGTAATTACCGGCAGCTTCTCGGGATGGAAGCACTGCATGACCATGGCGGCTTTCGACTGATCTTGCACAGCATTCTCAGCGCTATAGACAAACCCGCTCATCGTCGCCGGGTCGGTGCGGGGCGCAGGTTTTCGTTCGGCGGCAGCAGTCCGGCCGTAGAGTTGGATTTGCACGTCGACAAACTCGTGTCCGGGGTCGAAGGGCATGGCATTTGCAGTGACAGGACCAGTGCCAATTGATGGCGAGTTCGGTGAGGCTGGATCGGCGCGATTGGAGAATTCGTTGTCGAGCGCGCCGGCGACAGCGGCGTTTTGCGCCTTGAGCGCGCCGAGCAGATGATCGAAGGATCGATTCTCTAACATGAGCACGACGAAGTGATTGATCTTGCCAAGATTTCCCATTGCAGATATTTGTGCAGCCAAAATCCCCTCCGATCGGCGGTTGAGTTTGCAGAAGGTGGTTAAACTGTTTTCCGATGTTGAGCAAGGCCTTGTTTGGGTAGAGTAGGGTGGTTGGCGCCGAACTGATGGCTGCAATGCACGGTCAGAATGAAGTTTGTGTATTGCATGGATCTGCCTTGCTGAATTGATTGGTTTGAAATTCAGCCGTTTACATTCGCAAAATGGCCTGTGCTGCGCGAGTTCCCGACTGAAGTGCTCCTTCCATGTAACCGAAAAAAGGCAGACAGGTGTGTTCGCCGGCGAAATAGAGACGCTCCTGAAAAGGCTCGACTAGCTTTGGCCCCACTGTACACACGTCCCCCGGGGCGGGGCACGAATAGCCTCCCATCGTCCAAGGCTCGAGCGGCCAGTTTACGAAGACAGTGCCTGGATCCCGCTGTTGCGTGTACGTGGCGTACATCTTGGTGATTTGGTCGTCGTAGAATTGTTGAACGCCGCCTTGACCTGCGCGGCGGAACGCGTCGATGGCGGCATTTGCCGCTTCTCCGCCGGCAAATAGACTGAGCTCGACGTCTTGATCGGGCGTTTGCATTTGATTGTCGGTGCCTTCCCAAACCATTCCACATTGATCAGATGCTCCGCTCGGTGCGCGGCCTTCCTCTAACCAGAATCGAGTCGAAGATCTGCTCAAGTACTTAACGACAGTGCCCATGGACATGTAGTAGTCGGCGGGAATGGGGCTGTCAATCACGAGCTTAGAAGTCGGAGACGGCCAGACGCTGGGCGGTATCGCAAGAACGACAAAATCAGCGGCAATCGGTTTCCCGCCTTCGGGTGTCACGCTCAGGCCATCGGCGAGGATCTGTATTTTGCTGACCGGCGAGGATAGTTGAATCTTTCCTCCGCGCTTTTCAATATCGACCGCCAAGGCGCGTGCAAGCGATTCGTTTCCCTCGGCGCAACGGACGTTCTCACTCATGGTAAAAAAATCATCTGGTTTGCCGTGCCGCGCCGCACCGGCGATGAGTGCCAAATTTGCGAGATAGCTCTGGTGCGTCGACGGTGCGCCGTTCGTATTCGCGAACTGAATCTCAAGCGCCTTCCTCATGAGGGGCGAGGAGGAATGATCGGCGATCCACCTCGATAGTGGCTGTTGATCAAACGCATTGGCATGCTCACCAATCCAGGGTCGCTGGGGATCCTTAATGAGCTGTGCATCGCGCGACATTTTTGCGAAGACAAGGTTCATCTCATCGTAGATGGTTTCGGTAGCGCTGGGGGACAGCAGTCGTCCATCAACGTATGTCGGCATGTCGAGGCTGAGCGCGTCGAAATCACCGTCAGACGTCCAGACGACAAGTGCGAGATTGAATCGCTGCGCGAGCGTGAGCCACGTGGGATGAGCGTATCCGATCAGTTCTCCGCCTGCTTCGGTGATTCGTTTGGTCGCGCCGTTGACGAGGCTATGTACTCGCCCACCGACGCGATCTCGCGCTTCCAACACCGTAACGTCAGTGTTTCCCGCGAGCGTCCACGCCGCGTTCAGTCCCGCGAACCCACCCCCAACGACTATGACCCGTTTTCTGAGGCTGGAGTCCACCCGAGCACGAGGGTCGGTCGGCTTAAATGACTCGTCGTTAAATGCGTCGAGACGTATTCGCAAGCGCTGCTGACGCTCGGCACCGGAAAGTCGTTCGCCGTAGCGTCGGTGAAGACTTGCAAAGAGAGATCTCGACATTGGTCTGCCTCGTGCCGCGAGTACTTAGGAGACACTCGCGCATCTCTTGTAGTAGCAATGGAGCCACTGGTTTATTGGATGGTTAGTGCTGTGGTACCTTCTGCCAGGACCCGTACATGGGATTAGGGAGCGCGAAGAAGTGTGTACCGAACCGAGCGAGATCTCCGGGCGAATTCTGGTCGAGTTCGGGAAAATCGCGAATGTTATCCCCGATCCAGATGAGTACATTGAGCGGCGGCTCAGTCCCTGGTTCGCCGTTTACGATTGAGCGAAACCGGCCGTTCTTGTCACCACTTCCGACACGGTCGCAGAGGATTCTCGAGTAGCGGAGACTTGCGCGACGAAGATTGTCTTCGGTTGCATCGCACTGTGCTTGCGTCCGATTCGTCACGAGAATAATTTGACCGTGCAGTTGGTCCAATACCGAATCAATGAATACCTTTGCGCCGGGCAACGCGGTCGCATTTCTCTCTTGAACCCAGGCATCCCAGGTGTGTGGATCAAATTGTTGTCCGGCCAAGGCCAGACGTTTCATGTATTCGGAGTTATCGAGCACGGTTTCGTCGATGTCGAGGATGACGCCCCAACTCTGCGTCGCGAGTCCGTAGGACAGTGAGCGAGCGGCTTGGGAGGCTTCGCGGTAGGTCTCTAAATAGATCGCTTGCTGTTCGGCAGAGTCGCGAAACCAATGAAGGCCGTCTGAGAAGGTCAGGGGCGCAGGTGATGCAGTGGGAGCAGGTTTGGCGGGAACGGCGTTGATGTTCGGCGATGCGCAGGAGATCAGCACGGTGGCACCAACAGCGAGCGCGAACTTGGCAATGAATTGTGTGCGGATCATGGCGCCTTAATGAGAGATGATGGGAACGATGGACGGCGTCGGGAAGTCTTTGGCGCTGCGGTTTAACGCGAGCAATTGCGTGAGGATGCGGAGCACTTGCCCGGATCGGTCGGTGCCGCTTGGATCCATGTTGACTTGGTAATGGTTCTTTTCCCAATCGACGAGAATGCGGGTGTTGGCGACTTTCGTCTTTGGATCCCCCAGGTCCTCCATATCAAACAGGGTGTTCTCAGATCCAGAGTGGGAGAGGTCTACAATTTTCACTTTTTGCGGACACGGTGATTTCTTGTCCAAGTTCAGGCTGCATCGTGCAATCTCACCCAAGTAATAAATAATGCCTTCCGTGGATCTGGGTCGAACCTGAATTGAAGGCCCGGTTTCGTTTTGAGACTTCGCGTCCGCACCGCCGAAATTAAAGAGTAGAGTGACGGGAACACCTTGCTTTTCTTCATTTTCCGTTGGCTTATAGTTTTTCGGCAACCGCGACTTACACAGTAGTTTGTAGGGTATTTTTACCGATCTGATGATAGATGGTATGTCCTTGGAGTCCACGCTGGCCTCACCATTCTGCAATCCCTCATCGAAACAAAATCGTGTGTCTGTAGTGTCCCGCTGCAGTCGATAAAGCGTAGTTCCCTCCAGAAATAGCTTTTGTTGATCGCTCGGGAGACCTTTAACGACGTCCTCACAGCTTTCTTTGGAATCCTTGGGGTCCTTCGGATTCTTCTTATCCTTGGAGCCCTCGTTGATTGCTTTGCAATCTTCTTTCGAAATCGACGCGATTTTGATCGCTTTGGGATCATAGCCGGACAGCCACTTGAGATTGTCGAAGGCGTTTTGCGAGAGGGCAGGCCCAAGGTTTGATGTTTCTTTCACTTGCTCGGTTGCCAGATGTCGGTCTACAAGCGCGCGTATGACGGCCTTGAAGCACTCATATTCGCTAGCGGAGCCCGTCGGGCATAAATTCTTCTTGGTACCGTCTTTTTCTATGAGTACCTTGTTGTCATCTTTCAAAGGGTGAAAATTGTTCTCGATGACAATCATCTTCGCAGTTGGCGAAGGCTGAAAGGCAATTTGGCCGAACATCAAAGTCCAAACTAGTTCCGGTTGCAAGCCTTCTTCGTAGTAAGTCCCAATTTGCTCCTGCGAGATGGGACTTAGCATGCCGCGGTAGAACTCCTGTGTTTCCAGAACAGCAATGTTAAACGTAGGAGTTTCGGTGACCATGGCGGTGGGCGCGGCGCTAAACGTGCCCATGCCTCCGTTCAAGGTCGCGAATGGCACGGTCAGTGTACCTCCCGCAGTCAGCGTGCCGGTTCCGGACAGAGTGCTCAACTCGGTAAAGTGCATCGGAAAACGATTGGCTGCGCGAATGACGTTCAGTAACAGCGTCTGATCCTGGGCAGCCGCGACTTGACCATTGAAATCTGTGGCTTCACTCGCAAAGTGATTTAGATGAAAGCAACTCATTAATGGCAGACAAGTCGCGATCACGAGCCCAAGACGTACTGAGACTGAGAAAAGTGGGTTGTTTTTCATTCTAGGCATCCCTTGCCGCCGTGCGATTCGGCCGTTGACGTTAGTAGCAATTCCCTTGCTCAAAGAATAATCCTAAGAAAGCTCACTTGCATAGGATCATTTGAGAGTAGCAATGGAAATATTCGCATTTGACGCACCGCAAAAGCTAGGTCGCTCCTGCCCGCGCTCGGCTCAGGGCAAGTCTTAGTTCATTATTTCGGAATGGGTTCCGGGCACGAGAGGCGAGACTGCGTGAAATAGATCGGTCGATCAGGTGTAACGAAAGACTGGCAGCGAGCGGAGGAAGGGTTCGGGTTCGAGTTTTGATTCTCGAGAGCGGCGTGTCTTTGAATCGTCGGCGTCCGCGGGGAAGCGGACTTCCGGGAGTTCAGTGCGGCGGCCGGTGGTGTAGATCAACGGCAGTTCGGCGGAGATCTGGATGCGGCCGCGGCCTTTGGGGTCCAAGCGGGAGTAGAGGACGTTGGCGCGGATGTTTTCGTAGCGGTAGCGGACCAGGGCGAGGTGGGTCTCGCGTCGGTCGAGGGTGCCCAAGCGATCGCGGTCGGCGATGGCCGCCGGCGAGACGATGTTGGAGAGCATATCGGCGATTTCGTCGATGGTCTTGCGATAGACGGAGCGGGTGTTGGCGCGCGTGTACGTGACGGTGGCGGGTGGGGCCGCAAGAATCGGGATTTTGCGGTATGCGGCGTGTATGTTGAGATCGCTGCGTTGTATGTTGCGTAAGGCTACGCGGAGTGCGGGTATGGCCTTAGTTTGCGAGCCCTTGACGGGGACTCGGATCCGTACTCGCTGTAGCGGGGCGAACAGTGCTTTGAGTGTGGCCTTCGCTTCGTTGACCGCTTCCGCTCGCTTCACCACATCGGATGGGGCGCCGATGACTCCTAGGCAGACGACGGAGTCGCCGATCTCGTCGTCCATTTCATAGTCGATCGCGGTGTAGGCCTCGCAGGCGCGGCGGATCGCGGTCCGGTCCGTTGAGCCGTCGATGATTGCGGTGACGGGTCGATGGGAGAGGGCGTCGGTCAGGCGCTCGAGCGCGGTCTCGACATTGAGCAGAGCTTTCGCAACTTGCGGGATGTGCGGGACGATGTCCATGTCCGGAGTTTATACATACACCGTACGGGGGAGGCAAGGGTCGCTCTCCCTGTGTTTGAAGACGGGTTTTCTGGAGGCGAAATGCGGGGGGATTGGGGAATGGTTGTACGGTGTATGTATAACATTGTGAGTTAGAATGTGGGTCCAAAAGGCGCTATCCTCCGGCGCTAAGGGCATGACCGGCGCGAAAAAGTAGCGTTTGGAGTTCGGAAATGACCGCATGGATGCAAGCGGGAGAGAGTTCCTCTGAAGGCGACCACGGCGCCACCGCGGCGAGAAATGGTGATGCATATTTCGCGTTCGTGGAGTCGATGGATGAGTTCGGATCTTTTGATGAGATTCCGGAGCCGCCCGATTGGCTGATGCAAATAAGGTTAGCCCGCAAACAGCGGGGTCTTCCTAATCCCACTTGGATCGTGTGGCTGGACTGCGTTCGCGCAGGCTACTTTCTTGATCAGATAACGTGGCGTGGCGAACCCTGCGACATCAACAATCGCGAGCATGCGGCGCGACGACGAGAACGCATTGCTTCCTTCGAGAACGACAAATTTCGCGTTGCGGCGGTCTTGCTGAGTAATGAGTTCGGCAGCGAAGCTCGGGCGGCAGCGCAGTTTGCGGAGGCTTCCTGGCATCGAATTACCCTGGGGAATCGAATTCCAGGCATTCCTGCCGCCATGGGCGAGGATTTTGATCTCGAAGTCGCCACTCGTGAGGAAATTCAAATTGGGCACTTCGGAGCTTGCCCATTGGATGAGCATCGGGACCTTCTTAGGGTATTCAATTTCAATTTCATCGCCGACGCGGGACGGGAGGAAGAAGGCGGCAGTCAAGGACCGAAAGGCCCGCCGGAAGGACCTAAGGGTTGGGAGAAGCCCCGGAATTGGGGTACCGAAATTGTAAACCTTCCTACGTACCTACAACGGCTGTAGGAGAAACTCGCGATGACCAGTGCTTTGGACGATATTGGCGGCGCGGTAACGACTGTCGCGGGCAACAAATTGTCGCTCTCGGATCCTTCGAAAACCACGGGCTTGGCCGGCATGCGGGTGTTTGACATCGGCCAAGGGGATTGCATCGGCCTGCTCGATCAAAACCACAAGGTCTTTTGCTATGTCGACTACGGTGGCCTCGGCGATCATCCGGATCGTGGGAGTAAGGCAATGAATCCGGCGGCGATAAGAATGCCTGTGCAATACGGCAGCGGTCTGACGACAATCATCTTGACACTTTGGGATAAAGATCATTATTTCTCGGCGAAGAAATACAACACTGATGCACAGAAGTGCCAGTGGCTGGCGCCGAGACAGATGGCATCCCCTCAAGCGGTTCGTTTCGCTGCAAAGCTAACGAACGCACTATGCTGGCCGGAATCTCGAAAGAAGTCTGCGGTGAAATTCAGCGTCGGCCCAAACCACTATATCGAGATTCGCAAATGCCAATCGTTTGTGGCCAAGGCAATCACTGAGGATCGCAATTCAACCGGGCTGGCCATTACGTTGCTTCATTATATGAACGGCGCGTTGAAAAACTATATGTTGCTGCCGGGTGATTGCTACTTCGACGGAATTCCGACTTTGCCGACCGCACCGATCCGCGCCCTGCTTGCCTATCATCACGGTTCGCGAACGCATTGGTCTGCCGCCACCAAGAACGTGATTACCAGGTCATTACAAAGCCCGCGAGATTTGGCGTATTCGTTCGGCAAGAACAACACGTATCACCATCCGCGCCGGTACAACTACAAACCGGATTGGCATCGGCCTAGGATGGAAACGCCGGACCTGCGAGCAAGCGGCCAGCAATCATACGATTTCTTATGGTAGGTGTGAAAGGGCTCATTTGGTTCACGCAACCGAGGTTTTGAATGGCTGACGACGGCGAGAAGGGTGGCGGCATGAGCTGGCTGACAGACCTGTTCGATGCCTACAGTCTCAAGGCGCGAGTATTGCCCGTCGTCTTAGTACTCGCGCCCATATTACTACTGCCGTTCGTGTTGCTCGGCAGCCAAAGAATGGCCGGTTTTGCGCTTGTGGGCGTCATCGCGGCAGCTTTACTTTTTCCTGTGACTGGCTGGGTCCGAGAGCGCGCCAAGAAACAGGAGCCAACCCTGTATTCCGAATGGCACGGGAAGCCCACGACGCGCATGCTCTTCTGGCACGATCCGACAATCGATGCGCCTTCCAAGGAGCGCTATTACAAGTTCTTCCGTGACAACGAAGTGCATATTCCGACGCCTGAAGAACAGAAGAAAAACCCTGCCGCTGCCAGCACCGATTTTGACTCTGCTGTTAAGTTCCTGATTGAGAATCGTCGAGGGAATACCTTGGTGTTGAGTGAAAACGCCTCCTACGGGTTTAGGCGGAATTTGTATCCAATCCGGTGGATTGGGGTTGCTACCGCGATCATCGCGGGCGTCGTGAATCTCTGGCGGATCGTTGAATTGATCGGCTTTCCGTCGGTCACGTCATTTGCGGATTTTTGGAACCAGGTGGAGTTCGAAAATATCGCTGGATTGGTCGTGGATATTTTATTTCTGATTTTCTTTGCAACGCGATCCAAGCCGTGGATAAAACGGGCGGCGGATATTTATGCAGTAGCACTGTTGAAAACGTGTGATAGAAAGCCTTAAAAGAGGCAGTCGGGATCTGAGTTTTCAGAAAGGGACGGAACTCTGAACATTCGAAATGGGATGTGAAATTGAATTCTTAAGCATGGATCTGGTATTCCGAAAAACGCTGCCCTCCGATATTGAGGGGTTGTTTTCGGTTCGCGCACGCACCAGAGAAAGCCCCATCTCGAAAGATGGGCTTGCGTCGATTGGAATCACCCCTGAGTCAATCGCTCAGCAGATGGCCAGCGGTCGGGTCAAAGGCTGGGTGTGTTTGGACTCGTCAAACCTCGTCGGCTTCTGTAACGGCGACGGGGAGACCGGCGAGGTCCTGGTGCTCGCTGTGCTGCCGGACTATGAGCGCAGAGGTATTGGCAGTTACCTTCTCGCGCGCGTCGTCGAGTGGCTTCGATCCGTCGGCTCCGACACCATTTGGCTCGCGGCTTCACCAGACACGAGAATACGGGCGCATGGTTTTTACCGTTCCCTTGGATGGCAGCCGAATGGTAAGAAACACCAGAATGGCGATGAGATTCTGGTACTCGAGTTGCCTTAGTCAGAAGCCATGCGCAGTTACTTCGAACCAAACAGGCTCGAACTATGGGGCGAGAGGTCGATATATGAGCTCTTGGGCGTGAGGTTCTTTAAGCGTTATCTCTTGCCCACTGAACTGCTGGTCAATCGCTTGCGGGGTGGGAGGGCGATGCAAGGAGGCCAAGATGCGTTAGAGGTCGAGCTCAAGCGGCTCGAATGGGAGACCAAGCGGAACGAGGTCATTCACTTGCTGGCTCTGCTTCTGATCACGTGTGTCTTGCTCGTCAAATCTCCGCAATTGTCTGCCATGCAGGTTCTTCTCATCTTCGGCATCAACCTGTATGTAAATGTGTATCCCATCTTCGTGCAGCGTTATAACCGCCCGCGAATCGTGAGGCTATTGAGAAAATGCACACGCTGAGAGGTGCTACCGGAAATCAAACGGCCCCTGGCCCATAACATGCCGGCCGGGTGCCCTCAATGGGCCTGGGCCACACGCTTACGACAGGACGTACAATGTGGATGAGGCCGTGTCGGTTACAAAGCTCTATTGGTCGCCAGGTAGTTTGCCGAATCTATTCTCTACTATCGAACTTGCTCCGTGGTCAATTAGGAACCTTGCGACTTCCTCGTGCCCTTTGCGTTTGGCGTAATGCAGCGCGGTGTTATCCATGTCACCTAGAAGGTCAATGTGGACGCCGGCATTGATGAGCAATTCAACCGTCCGCAAATCTCCTGCAGCGGACGCAATGTGCAAGAGACTGTCGCCGTTGGAATCCACGTAAGTGGGTGGGTCGATTGGCGCGCCTGGATCATCCGATTCGTAGTTGGTCAGATAGTAGTACCGCTTTTGAATTTCTGCGATCTCACTTGGTTTCAATGTCATGGGCACGAACATCCCGCCTCTTTCAGCTTTTGTTCCGCATTTCTAACAGCCTTCATGGACTGAGCGATTGCATCTGTGTGATGAGGGCCCCATTTTGCGTCCCAGCCCTGTCGCGCGGCCAACAGCGACTTTTCCCTGTTCAATCGCCATCTTAACATTTCGCATGGGTCCAAATTTGGAGGCGGCGGCTGCGCGTATTGCTGATTCCCATATTGAAATGGACCTTCCGTTGGGGACCCGTGCCGGGATTCCGGCCAACCAGGTTCGTCATAAGGCCCAGCGCAAGTTGGGCAGGCTATGCGGTCGTTGTCCCTGTGATGACGTTGTGTGGGGCCACGGTTGCCGCCCTGTGCATTACGGCGATGCTTTCCGGTGTGGTGCGTCTACTGGGTAAGCCAAGGCGCAAGTGCTGCTGAAGTCTCGATTGCGATCCATCGAATTTGCCCGGCGACATGAGTCATCAGAGCAGTCCACCCGTCTTATCAACTTCCGAGTTCTGCGCTTGGAAATTCGGTTTTCATGGGTCAGATCGCGCTACCACCCTGCAGCTGCGGACCGCCTTCGCTGTTACCACCCTTGGGTTAGTACGGCTCGATCAGCGTGCACAGTCGGTCCCACGGTACCACCTGCTCCATTTCCCCCAGAACCTGTGCTGGTAGAATCGAATCTTTCGTTGGAGCTGCAAACCAATGCAGGTAATTTTTTACATGTCCCCGGCTGAGGAAGCACAGTTCTTTGAACACATGTTTTCGCGCGGCGCCTACTGTTTGCCCGGGCACTGGCCGGTACACCCCCCACCCGTGCTGCGCACGGTACCCGAATTCATACAAGAGCGGACCTCAAGATTTCGCGAGTTGATGATCTTCAAAGAGGAGCTGTTTGCCTACGAAACTGCCTCGCAACCGGCCTGGGCGCAGTTTTGGCGGCCGGGGAACGTCTACACGAACGAGGCGCTGCCTGGGATTCAATACACCCGACCCTGCCGCAGTGACGCGCAACTGTTTCCGGGCAGACTCTACTTCAACGCGTCGATATCCTCATTTCAGCCGCTCAGTGCGGATCGAAGAACAGGCATTGCAGAGTCAGACAAGAAGTCGTACGCCGGGTTACAGAGTTTTTACAAATCAAACGCCGCCTACTTGCGACGGGCGCTTCAGAAATATATGGCCTCCTGGTACATAGGCGCAGAGGTCGAGAAATACTGCCAATCTCACGGGCTGACACGCGCCCCGTCCACACATGCGTAGAAGTGGTTAATCAGAGCTTCCTTAAATGACCGGAGCAAGAGACTGCCGGCGAGACGCGAGATGCTTGCGATGGCGGTCTCGGTTTGTACGGCGCGGCCCTCGCCGCCGAGCAGATTGCAATGAGATCCGTGAAGGGACCTGCTGCATCCAACTGAAGTTTGGAAAGCTGAGTCACGATGCTTAGACTTGGGGGCCGAGCGCCACGGGAAGGAGATCACGGAAATAGGCCACCAAGCTTTCCTCTTCTCCGTCCCGTATCCGCTTAGCGACCTTCTGGAAGGGCTGCACGAAATTGAGTTTTCCGTTTGCGTTGACCTCGATGTGAATGCCCTTGTCCGTTACCACCCAAGTTCCTTTGAAAGTGGAGACGATGCACTCGCCCAAAAAAAGAGCCGAAGAGGCTGATAAATCTTTCCGTTGATTGCGCGTCCTTTTTGATGGTGTTGATTTGCCGGGAGATGAAGCTGTCTAGGTACACAATAGTCTCGACATTGCATCCAAACGGTACTACACCACTAGTTGGGCCGAAACGAACGGTAACAAACTGCGCATTCTGTTTGATCTGATCAAGCTGCGACGCATATGTGCTTAGGGACACAATGAGACCTCCAAGAAGGACCACTAGAGCACGACTCACTCAGGCATTCTTAGCAACAGAGACCGGATGATACGGGGTCCTTCCCGTTCGTTTTGCAAAACATCTGCGGCGGAGCGCTGGTCCAAGGCGGGGATTTTCTCGTGGAACCATTCGAACGCATGCTGTCCCATGTTTCCAGCGAGAACGATGGCAATTTCCACGTCGCCAAATGCCGCCACGTATTGGGCTCTATCGGAGCGTTGCCGCCATGCCGGCCGCAGGAGGTCGACCAGGTTTAGAAAGGCGTCATCGCCGGCATACTCGTCACGGAGCACGGCTATTGCGCTCGTGTGTGGGTTTGAAGTCATTCTGCTTTCGCGACCAGCGCTCTGGGAAAGAACGTTGGATGCTTGCGGTTTCTGATGCGAAATAGTTGCGCAGGCCGATTTGGACCCTCTTTATAGCGATCGAGTGCTTCCAGCAAATCACTGGAGAGTACTCGAGTGCGGAAGGCTTTTTTCTCGATGGGGCGATCTAGCAGTGTCTGATAGATGTTCTGCAATTCCGTGAGCGTGAATTCCTTAGACATCAGAAATGCCGGAAGCGAGGTGTATTCGACCTTACCACGCAGACGGGTGATCGCAGCCTTGAGGATTTCTCCATGATCGAAAGCCAGCTTGTCTTTGACTCTATTGCCGTCGATGGGGGCCCAGCGGGTATCGGCCGTGTTGCCGCCGATGCGTAGGCTAAGGTGGTCAGCAGACATGAGTGCGAAATAAACATGCGTGGCGGACCAACCGCGGGGGTCACGAGTCGCACTACCCCAGCTGCCGAGTTGCTCTAGATAGGCGGCTTCGATGCCGGTCTTTTCATGGAGTTTGCGTTTGGCGCAAGCTTCGAGTTCCGTATCCTTTGCCGTGTCCACAAACCCGCCAGGGAGCGCCCACACGCCGGGAAATGGCTCGTCCTCGGCTCGAGCTCTTTGCACGAGAAGGACACGTAATTGTCCCTGATCCGCTGAAAAGATCACGAGATCGACGGAAGTCAGAGGCCTAGGGAACGCCGTACTCAAAGGGTGTCCTGCGCAATTGGCTAGGTTGCAGTCTACACCTATTAGTGGTACTGTGCCACTTATTTAGTGGGGATAGCCCACGAACAAAGGGATATGAGGATCATGAGCCACGCGCTTCAAAGCCGCGCTGCCGCGAGGATCTTGGAGCTGTTTGTCGTGTCGCCGGAAGAGGCTCAAGTCGAGGCCGCTGGTCTGCTTGGCAATATCGAGGCGCATTGTGGGGACCCGGACTCTTGGGGCGCTGTCGAGGATCGGATCGAACGCCACCTAGGCGCGCGTCTGTCTTGGCGCAGGCAGACCGACAAGGACGCCGCCGCGCAGCGCCGCTCCGACAGCATTGCTGGCTACACTGCGTATCTTGATAGCCGCCGTAAGGGGCGTCTTCCAAAATGAAGAGTGTCCTCGGACGACGCAAGATTCGATTCGACCTGCATGAGAACACGGTCTACGCCCATTTAGAACCGATCCTGGATCTCCTCTTGGATAATGGCAATCGGCTTTCAACGGAATACCGATGGGGTGAGGATCGGACCGGGTATTTCTGTCATTTTCGCCTCCCGCTGAACTTCGATCTGATCGAGAGTACGTTTGAGCTACCGGCCTTTATCCGGCTATACCCGGACGAAGACAAGATTGGGTGCAATGTCAGTTGGGTCACGATCCGAGGGATTATGAAGTGAGTCCTAACAACAATGTCGAATTCCGTCCTTAACGGGCTCGCATGGAAATCGGAATGAGTACATTGGCTCCGGCGCTTGTCATCGATCCCACAGACGGTTCCGTTCGCATCGATGGGTGTAAGGCGGTCATTGGCGCAGGTCTTGCGAAGGAGACTGCGATGGCAGGGCTGGTGCAATTCTATGACTCCGCGATGGACATGAAGACTGGCTACGAATGGCTCAAGTTTCGCGCTGTCGCGTTTGGCCGTCGACCGGCAGGTTTTGGCTTGTGCTTTTATTTGGGCAAGCTGACCGAAATGCGCATTGGGGCTTCATTGCCGAACGCAAAGTTGGAAGGCGGATGGCCAACCGGCGAAGCCCTGGATGAAGTGGTGGCCTTCTTGCGTCAAGAATTGCGGCGCCAGCTCGACAGGCCGTTCAGATCTGCGGAGGAGCTCTTCGGATGGGGCGTCGTTTGGGCGGACGTCGACAAAAAAGGGGGTTTTGCTGACGCTGGGCTTCGGTATGGGACCCAGGTACGTATTTGGCGAGGATTGCGGGTGGGTGCCGAGCGTGACTGACGTCATCTTCGCGGAATTCGGAATCGAAATCGTCAAGCGTGATGGTGCGTTGTTCATTCGATACGACGCCGGTCACCTCGCTGTGCAAATGCGCGAAGACGAGATTTCCGAGACGGAAGCGAAGCAGGCGATGCGTGGCGAAAAGGATGCGCATCAAGTTCTTCTCGCGATTGAGCGCAAACTAACCGAGTCAGGCGTCGATCCGCAGCTTTCGAACATTGGGCCGCATGAATAGCATATACGACCAATATGCGATAAATGACGCGTAGTTGATCGACAACGTAATCTCACACCATAAAGGGATTAAAATGCTTAAGCTTCGCCTTCTGCTGCTGGCACCGGTCTTTCTGGCAACACTCGCGAACGCCGCGATTCCGGTTGCAAAGGATACATGCGAAAAGCAATATAAGGAGCTGCAAACGAATCCGCTTTATGCGTCGCAAACTGCGAAGATCAAAGTGTTCGAGAGCTACGCTTTTCTTTGTGCAGGCAGCGGACTGTATGAAGCGCAGCTGGTTGCGCCTTGTGAATAGTGATTTCCGACATTCCGATTGTGGTGGTAGCCCAGCAGTGGCCTGCTGTGCGTATGTTGACATTGTCCTCAAAGGATCAAGGCAAGCTAGACCGGACAAATGGAGAAATGCGGCTCCATTTCGAATATCACCTGCAAGAAGATCCTGAGGCGATCTATGCAAGACTTCAAACATCCGCTCGGACGCAATAAGGCAGCCGTTGCTCGCGTGCGCTAAGCTGACGGGGACGTTGGACAAGTCAAATTGAAAACACCTCGCGATTCATGATTGGACATAATGGTCGCAATAAGTCAGGACGCGGCCGTTGTCTGGTCTGTAGTCAGACCCCTGGGAGTTCTTTGTCGTGAGCACCTTAGCCACCATGGCGCTAGATTTGCTTTGCACATTTACGTTCCCACCGGTCGGAGGGCATGACCCCGAGGATTTGAGCGACCTGGAGCGCGCGTGGTGGCAGACTCTAATCAACGATCTTAAGCCTGAGGAAAAGGAGCAAGTGGTTGCTGCGGCCACGAAGGAAGTAAGTCATCTCCGAGCGCGGAAAACGTTGCCTAAGCACCTTCATGCAAAGTTGCACGCGCTTGAGTCTTATGTTGCTGGAACGATGAAATAGCTCGTGAACTCGACGCGACTTGACCCCCTGCGATTGAAGCTGCGGGCACTGCTCGTTGGTCCACCCCCAAAACCGTGGAGCTTGGCAACAACTCTGGCAGTCGGTGGTCTTCGAGCGGTCGGCTTCGATCGGCACTCCGAATTATTGCTTATCGTATCGAGTGCCGGCCGGGGCGTCATAGATTGCACTGACGGTACAAGGGTTGCTCGTGACGACAGTGAGTACTATGCGGGCGAAGAGTCGCTGGAGGCGGCCGGCATTGGCCCGTTGCAAGGTGCAACAATACGTATGTCGGGTTTGTTCGGTGGCGGCCTGCCAACCCGAACGACCGATGGCTGGTCAGTCGAGGTGATTGTACTTGATTGGCCAGTCAGCGAAGTCGTTCTGCTCGAGCCGAAGTCATTCTTATATGGCTCGCTCTATGGCAAACCGACGGCTTTCCATAAGATCGGATCGGATTCTGAAATGAGGGCATGTGGGTTCTCGTACTCAGGTCGCAGCCTCGTGATCGCAACAACAAGCACAATTTCGATTTTCCGGCGCGACGGCGTCTAGGCTCAAGACACCGTGACCACCCTTCACTCCGTCATCGGCCAAGACATTAACAGCGAAAGCCTTCAAGCCTTAGTCCGTGAGTTGGGTCCGTTTCAGTCGAGCATCCAGGATCTCGCGCCTGATGAGAACATTCGCGCGGATCACTACCTGACCAATAAGGCGGGCGGCATTCAACTTCGTCATTCGCCGTTGGGTATTGTCGAGGTCATTTTCCTTTACGGAGCGGGCCGAGATGGATTCTCGGGGTATCGTGGGCCGTTTGAGGACGGTGTCACGTTTGCTTCGACGGCAAAGGATATTGTCGATGTCCTTGGGCCGCCGCAATTCCACAAGCCTGAGAGAAAGACGCCACTGCTCGGCATGAAGGGAGAATCGCTTCGGTATGACTGTCCATCGCATTCGATCGCTTTTCAGATGGCATTGGGCGGGAAGGGCGTTTCGCTGGTCACCATTACCGCTCCGCAGGTGCCCTGATGGTGCTAGCGTTGAAGTTCAAGGAACCCAACCGAAGCACCCGGAGTTATATGCGAATGCCATTCGACGTATTCGGCGCTGTTGAACGACGAGTCCGCCGCGCCATTACTAGTTAGTCGCAGGAGAATCGCTTGAGTTTGGACTATCTCTTGATTAAGCCGCTGCGGCCATGCAAGTCTCTGATCGATGTCGAGGAAAACAAATCGGTGGGTGCAGCCGGATATCGGAAACTCGCTGATAGAGTCTTTCCATCCGCGCGCTGGGATAGTCCGACGCATGGGTTTCAAATGACAGAGCTAGATTCGATCGAGCTGACAGTGTCCGGCGCGGCCCTCCACTTGAACTGGAGGGGCAAGGGTAACGTCGTTGCGGTCATGTCTCATATCGCAGCGGCGGCAGCACCTTCTGGATTCGCGCTCGTCGATGTGCAGTGTTCGGACTTCTTTCTGCCAGAGGAAGCGAAGAGCGCCGGTTATTTGGAGTGGTACAACAATATTCTAGCCGGCTATAGCGGCTAACGAACCGCTGGAGCGCACGCGTGGGAGAGAAAGTGCGAAGTTCAAAGCGCTGCAGCGCTAGCGCGAAGCTAAACCGTTAGGTCTGCTATGCGAACCCTCGGCGAGCTAGTAGATAACGCCTCTCCTGCGCTACCGCTAATCCATCAATGGCTCGGGGAGGCAAAGCGCCCCTATGAAGTCCTGTCGCCGTCTGGCGGGAGAGGCGATGTTCTTGTCGAGCTTCAGGTGACAACACGATCGCCGATGGGCGCCATCGCTTACGAAACGGGCGGAGTGCTAATCGATCATGGTTGGCTGCGCATCCTTGGAGCCGGCAATCCAAAGCTCCCGCGAAATCTTGCTGAATGGAACCGCGGCCGATCGTCAGGCTACCTGCTCGTGGCCGACGACGTGGTGGGCGGCTTCTTCGCCATCAACGGCGGCAGCCTGGGTGAGAATGCGGGTTCGATGTACTACTGGGCGCCCGACACGCTCAGATGGGAAGCGCTCAACATTGGGTACACGGACTTCGTTCGTTGGGCAGTGAGCGACAAACTGTCAGCCTTCTACCGAGACCTGAGATGGAACAACTGGGAATCCGATGTGAAGATAGCCAGCGGTGACCAATGCTTCACCTTCTACCCCTTCCTATGGGCAAAAGAGGGGGCGGTGGAGTCGAGCTCTCGCAAACTGGTGAGTGTCTCTGAGCAGTATGCGTTCAACGTCGAGTTGGCGGCGAAGCTCAATGCACCAGACACCTAACCAGTCGATGAGTGGATGCGGACGATCCTTCGGGATCATCGAGCGGAATACAAGGCGCTGTACAGATAACATGGAGGCCAGCCAATGTATCGGGAATTCTTGAAGTCCTTTTTACCGGACGGTCCAGTTGATTTGGATCGACTGGCGGCCTGCGGCCCTGAAATTGTAGAGTTCTTAGATCATTTTGGCGGGAGGTCATTTCGCCGTGGTTTGTATCGCGTCATGCGGCCTGCGGAGGGAGATATTTGGAAAGCGCGCATTCTCTATGCCTACCCGGAATTTCATGCTCGAATCAGCTGCTTTGGATTCGATTGGATGGGAAATGCGTTCGCGACTGACTCGAATAGATTGGTGGAGGAGCAGCCTGGGGTTGTGATGTTTGAGCCGGGGACCGGAAAGGCATTGGATATCCCTAGCAATCTGGAATCGTTCCATGAGGTTGCATTGAATAAACATGGGGAGGCGGTATTGGCAATTAGTTTCAATGAAACCTGGACTGAGGCAGGCGGTGCTCAGCCGGATTACTCGCATTGCATTGGCTACAAAAAGCCACTGTTTCTGGGCGGGAAAGATACTGTCGATAATTTAGAAATGTCGGATATCGATGTGTATTGGCACTTGTTAGGCCAGCTAATCAGGAAGACAAGAGGTTTGGCGTAGCCAGCGCCCGACGGGCCAGCGAGATGACGATAGAACATGGCGACAAGGTGGACTATGCCGAGATCGCCTTCGTGGATGTAGCCGACGCGGCCAAGAAGGTGCGGCGTACGAGGGGGTGTGTCCGGCCAATCTGGAAGCTCAGTTCCTTCAAGGTTTCCGCGTGGGTCACCAACTCTTCGAACTTCAGGCGGCGGTCAACGGTATTGAAGGGCAGATTGGCGAACGCAGAGCGATGCTGCAGGAGAGCACAGAACGTTTGGCGGCGACCCAGGCTGCGATTATTAGCGACGGCACGCCGGCCGATCAGCGCATCATCCTGCTCGCGAAAGCCGCTGAGCTTTGGCAGCAGCAGAGGAGCCTGGAAGCGGAGATCGTCCAGCTCCGGCGCAATCTTGCTGTCAGCCAGCAAGACTTGAGCCGATTCCAAGGGTCTCTCGCGTACAATCGCTGACGAAGGTCAGAAGGGCGCGTCATCCTTCTTCGAGCCGCGGCTGAGATTTCTTTGACCTAGCGGGCTTCGGCGTCTTCGCTTTCAGCTGTCGGCGCCTGCGCGTCCTAGGCATTTTTGATTGAGCGCTTTTCGCGGAGCGTGAGGCCGTGGGAGCCTTCAGCCCGACTTCAGTTTCTCTTCCGCATATAGCGACAGCTCGATCATGCGTTCGAGCAACTGATCAGCGGGCAAGCCCGCGAAGTTCTTGAGTACCAACTCCTTGACGTACAGCCGCACGAGGTAGCGCAGTTGCAGGGAGCGATTGCGGGTCGCGAAGACGAAATCCCGATGGCCGCTGTTAACCACGATGATGTTGCGCTCGCTGTCAAAGCGGCAGCGCCACAGCTCGCCGGCGGCGCGCTCGAAGGTGTAGCCGGGAAGGCCTCGCGTGTTGACGACGGCGGGAGCCATCGTGCCTTCCAGACTGTCGGTGACGGTAATGAGCGCTTCGGCCGTGACGGTAACGTCGCGCTGCGTGACGGTGACCTTCAAGCGGGCGAGGCCGGGACTTGAGGGTGCTCGGTACTCAACTTCTTGATCGCTGACGCCGTGCAAGTCACCTTCTCCCTCGGCGATCGCCCAAGCGAAGGTGAGGTCCTCGATCACGCGCCGACGCGAGCGATCCCTTGGAAAGGCGCGGAAGGTACGGGTCTCGTTGAGCGGTGTGGTGCTCGCGGCCGGCGAGACGACGACGCCAAAGAGCGGGCCGGCGAAATCGAAAAATTGCCGCTGCGGTGAATCTGAGGGTTTGGGCTCCGATACGCCCGGAAGCTGTTCCGCCCAGTCGGTGCCGGCGGGAAGACCTGTTGTGGCGGCCATGGAGCCTGCGCCATCCTGGCGGGCGCGCCCTTGCACGTCGAACCAGTCGTATTCTTCGCGCGGCAGGGCGAGCATCGCTTCGTGGAAGGCTTTCTGGATGGCTTTGAGGGACTGTTGACTGGCTTGTTCTTCTTCGGCGCGCTGTTGTTCCTCGATCAGGCCTTTGAGATGCACTTCGAGGGGCTCTAAGGCGTCGACTAAAGCGGCGTAGCGTTCATCTTGGATGATGCCGGAACGGGTGCCGGGGGTTAGATTGAGGAAAGGGAAATCGATGAGGCCTTGGACGTAGCGCGAGATCCAAGGCGTGTGCTCGAGACCGGGGAGCGTGGAAATGTCTTCGATGACCCTAGTGCCGGCGCGGGTCAACGCCACGCGGGCGCTCTCGTTGGGCTCGGCGAGATACAGCTCTGCATAGGCATCGCCGAAGACGGTGCGGATGGCGGGGAGTTGGTGCAGCAGGCGGCCCTCGAACTGTCGGGGTTCGACTTCGTATTGCTTGCGGGCGAGCTTGTCGATCACGGTGACTCTGGCTTTGGAGTCGCGGATTCGGTCGCGCAGTTCGGAGGCCAAGTACCACTGGATTTTCTCGCCGCTTAAGGTGCGAATGCCCTCGAGGAGCGGGGAGATTTTGAGCTCGGTGCCTTTTTCGGCGAACAGAATTCGCTTAGGACTCACCTCGTAGCGGGAGTCGCCCTTGCTCATGGTCATCTGGTAGGCCTTCTGGTCGGTGCCGGTCGAGGTCATGGTCAACCGGTCGCCCACGGTCCAGAAGCTCAAGAGGCCGATGCCGAATTCGCCCTGCAGGCCTAAACCATTGCCGTCGGCTTTTAAGCGGCGTTTGATCGAATCGCAGATGTGGGTGGCCACGTATTTGAAGTCGGGCAGGCCATTCTCGTCGCGTGGAATTCCGTCGCCGTCATCCTTGATGGACAGGTAATGGGCACCGTGCTCCTTGCCACGGGTGATGGTGATGGTCTTGGCATGAGCGTCGATGCTGTTTTCGACGAATTCGGCGATGGCTTTTAAGGGATTGCTCTGCGAGAGCGCGATGATGCGGATGGCGTTCCAGTCATCGCCGATGCGCAATTTGCCGCTGTCTTTGCTCTTGGATTTCATGGCGGAATTTAAGCCGGATCGTCGGGGGGTTCCAGCACCAGGGATCGGCATACATGGCAGGTCACGCGCAGGAAATCGAAACCTCGTGAGACCCAAGGCCCGTCGGTGGCGCCGCAGAGCGGCCTTGCTGCCGGATCGCTTAAGTTGCGGGCGTGGATGAGAGGTCGATCGCTGTCCGGTGATGGTTGGGTTGCCAGCAGGCCGCCGAAAGCCTTGGCTTCGCATCGTGAGAGCAAATCCTCGAGCGCTTCCTTCAGTAGCGCACCTGCTTCCCGATCGAGGCGCTCCGACAGCGCGAACAAACGCGACTCATGCTCGTCGTAGCTCGATAAATGCAAATGCGGGCGAACCCCGTGTTGCTTGATAAACCACTGCATCTGCCGACCGCCGTCTGGCAGATGCGTGTGCACTTCGGCCTTCGCCAGGCGATCGTAATTCAGATAATCGATGCAGGCGTTCGCCAACTCGGTGTCCAAGGCGCGTAAGTCAGTCAGATCGAAAAGAAATTCATGGCCGTTATAGACGCCAGCCAAGAACCTCGTCAAACGCCCTGTTTGTCCGGTGCCCGGATTCTCCTCGATGGCTTTGACGATTTTCTGTAGACCCACCATGGCGCGTTCCATGATCTCGAGCGTGTCTTCCGCGGCAGTACTGATCCGCGTGCGCTTGCCGGAAACGATTTCCTGCCACGCGGCGTTGAGTTCGGCCGCCTGGGAATCGGTGGCGACGTCGAAGGTAACTTGGATGCGTTTTGGCTCGGTCATGCCATATTTTAGCGCGATCGCGTCCGGCGCTTCTTCGCCGGTCGCTTAGAGGCAACACGCCTTGCAAGTCTTCGCTTGGGCTTTGAGGCCTTGGTTTTTTTTGCCGATCGAATAAGGTGCGTTCGCTTCTTGTTGGATACGGCCCCGAATTGCAGTTCTGCGATCTGTCGCGAGAACAGTTCGCGGGTGGCTTGTTCTTTGCGAAGTTGGCCGGTGAGTTCACGCAGGCGCAAGTTTAAGTCTTCGATGGTGCGGTCGCGATCGCGCAGGCGGGAGTCGAGTTCGCCTTCGCGCAAGGTGAGGACATGGGACCGGACCTCGAGGTGTTGTTTGTCGAGTTCCGCGAGGCGGGCGCTGTCGCGTTGCTCGAGGGCGGCACGGCGTTTTCCTTCTTCGAGGGCTTGCATCCAGAGGGCTTCGGCGATGTGGGCGACGGTTTCGGGCAGGCGGTGCAGGGCGGCGGGGCCGGAATCCAAACGGGAGGAGAGGGTTTTCCACCAGGCATCAAGCATGGGGTTGATGGTGTTGGGGGAGCCTTTGCCGATGAGGGCTCGGACCTTGTCGATGGTGGGGCGCTCGCCGGCACGGAGCAGGGAGTCGGCGGCGTGGCTGACGTCGCTTTGGGTGATGCCGCGGGGACTAGGGCCTAGGACGAGGGCGGTCATGTATTGAATACTACATTATATGTATTCCATAGTATTACATACATATATGCTAGTGATAATGGCAGTTATCACTAGTTGTGCGGTAGAATGGCGAGAGGAAGGCTTTTTGGAGTAGGATTAAATCCTATCCGCGGGAGTCGACACATGCGCAGCACCCAGCAATTAAGCATCACCTTACCCACAGAGATGGCGGAGGCGATCAAATCGAAAGTCGCATCGGGCGAATACGCTACTGAAAGCGAGGTAATTCGCGACGGACTGCGGGCGCTGTTGGCTCGTGATCGCGCGGTTGAGAGTTGGCTTCAGAGTCGAGTGGGTCCGGCGTATGACGCATTGAAGGCCGACCGATCGCGGGCGGTCACTGTCGACGCAGTGCGAAAGCGGCTCGCCGCGGAACACAAGACCGCTTCCATTAAGAAATAATGTCGTACTCCGTCGTATTCACGCCGGAGGCCGAGGAACAACTGGTAGAACTCTACCGGTACATAGCAAACGACGCATCGCCGTCTGTTGCCGAGAATTTCACCAGCGCAATCGTCGAGTTTTGCGAAGGGCTGGCCAATTTCCCGCATCGTTCGGTCCGCCGCGACGACATCCGACCCGGGCTATTCGTTACTCAGTACAGGAGTCGAGTAGTGATTGCTTATTCGGTGGATAACAATGAAGTCGTGGTGATCGGGGTGTTCTATGGCGGTAGGGACTTCGAATCCCTTTTAGGCGGCGTCCATGAGTAGGGACTCGCACCTCTCATTGCCCATTCGAGGCCCTGGGGAGACAAAGATGCCCCCGCAATTCGCAGTAACGCTTTTCTGTGCGCTCCTTCTGAGCGGGTGTCAGTCACCTCAGACACGGGAAACGGCCAAAGAATTCGGAAGCTGCACTTTGTCTCAGCCGCCTGCGGAAGCCGGTGAGATGGGCTCCCATGGCTTTGAGATGCGCGTCTACCCGCGCGCTAAGACCATCCAATCAGACTTTACGGGATGTCAAACGATTTGGTGGTTGGCAAAGAGCGGGAGAATGCAGATCACCTCAAGGGCTCGATTCGAGCGCGGCTCAGTTGTCGAACTCACCGAATTCGATGACGCCACTGGCGAGAAAAGTACGAGCACCTGTCGTTACGCATATGGGGAACTCGAATTAGGTGGAAGTGGCTGTCGAAAGTTTGAATCGGCCAATCACCCCGCGGAATCGTTTCCGCCGGGATGCCTAGAAAAAATCAGGAGCAGCGAGGGTAGGGGACCTCAGCCGTGCGCAGACGACTTTGATTTTCGCGACGGTATCGGCACGCCACGCAAATGAGGTGGCTATGAACTCTCCACTCACAACTTCCCCATCCGGCGCCTTGATGCTTGCCGATCGCTTAGCGGACTGGTCGGGGATGGCGCAAGGGGCTTTCGCGGCAAATACCTTGCGGGCTTGGAAAGCTGATTGGGCAGTTTTTACGATGAGCTGTCGGGCGTTTCGGTTGGAGGCGTTGCCGGCTAACCCAAAGACGGTGCGGGCGTTTGTGTTTGAGTGTTTAGGGAAAGGGAAGAAACCGGCGACGGTGCGGCGGTATGTGTCGACCATTGGTCGGGCGCATCGGGCGTCGGGGGTTTCGGATCCTACGGCGTCTGAGGATGTGAAGTTGGCGCTCAAAGAGATGGGAAGGAACTCGACCGCAAGACAGAAGCAGGCTCGGGGGCTGACCTGGGCGGAGATTGAGCTGTTTTTGTCTGTTGAGCCGCGTAATTTGAGAGATATCCGGGATCGGGCACTCGTGGCGGTGGCTTACGACACGATGTGTCGAAGGGAAGAGTTGGTGTTGTTGAGAGTCGAGGATATTGCTGACGCGGGGGATGGGTCGGGGAGCATATTAATAAGAAGGTCGAAGACGGATACGACGGGGGAGGGGGCGACCGCGTATTTGTCGCCGTTGACGATGCGATTGGTGGCGGAATGGCTGAAGGAATCAGGGTTGAAGGCCGGGCCAGTGTTTGTGAGGGTTCACGGTTCTACTGGCGTAGGTGATCCTTTGACCCCGCAATCTGTGATGGCGGTATTGAGGAAGGTTGGGCAGTGGATCGGGTTGGAAAGAAAAGAGTGGGAAGGGATTTCAGGGCATTCTGCAAGGGTTGGGGCGGCGCAGGATTTGTTAGCGTTGAACATTAGCCTCGCGTCCGTAATGCAGGCAGGGCGCTGGAAAGACACGCGGATGCCAATGAGGTACGCGGAGCGAGTTCTGGCGACGCGAGGCGGGATAGCACAGGCGGCGAAGGATCAGGGAAAGCTATGACTCGTTGGGAGCTTTGCCACATGGAAGTGGCAACGGACGAAGTCCGGGAGGCGAGTAAAAGCCACGCCTTTTACTCGCCGTCGTCGAGCGAGGGCACGGAAGCCCGAACAGCTCGACCAGACGAAGAATGTATGCAGGCGGGAGATGGGCGGGTACGAGGATGCCGATGCGGTGCGGAGAGAGAGTATTAGCGGGGAGAGGAGCTATGGCGAGGGCGGCCAAGGAACAGGGGCGGGTGTGAAACTGACTTACGCTGCGCCGAGGGCCGTGAGCGGTATGAATCGCAATAAACTGCTTGAAGCGATAGCTGTAATGGGTCGCGTAACCGGAAGCGATGACCGCGCCCTGGCCGCCGCGTTGGTGGGCGCCGGTTTCACTGCGAGAGACGCGGATGTCCTGGTTGCGCTCGTTCCGTTGGCATTGAGCCGGCCCGTCTTGGAGCAACTGGGCGTGTCCCATTTCGCGGAGACCGTATCGGCGAAGAATAAAGCGGGTGAATGGGTACAATTTCCGCTCTCATCCCAACCGATCTATGTGACGGCACTAGGGCTAGCGCGCGAGCAGTGGCGCGGCGCCGGCGTAATGAACAAGGAGGTATACAAGAATCTTGCCGAGCGCTGTTCGACAATTGACGCTGTGAGCAACTTGCTGAACGCGGGGGCCAGCGCTAAAGGGGCAACTGTGGCAACTGCATTGGTTTCTCTAAAGGCTCAAGATCTGCGTCCTGCGTCGTGGATCATCCGACTCATGCGAGCCGTCGGGTTTTAAGTTGCCAGGTAGGTAGATCGGGCGCTCGATTTGCCACATGAATGTGGCAACGGACGAACAGCCCGGCCCGACGAAGAAGACTGGAAAGACACGAGAATGCCGATGAGATAGGGGGAGAAAGTACTGGCGAGCAGGGGCGCGATGGCTCGCGCTGCAAAGCAGCAAGGTCGAGCTTGAAATTACCGCAGGGGTGAGCCGCATGCCGGCGAACGCCCGGACAGGGCGAGCGACATAGTCGCGAGCGCCAACATATGGGCGTAACGCATGCGTTACGCGGGCGACCAAGGGTGCGACATATATGTCGCACGGGCGTACACGGAAGTACGCCCCGGGCTTGAGCCTAGCAAGGAAAGCGAAGCTCAATGGTCACCCCGGGCTTGAGCGCAGCATGGATTGCGTAGCTCAATGTGTTGGCTGGACTGCGAACGAAGCTTAGGACTGCATAGTGAAGCAGCCGGGGCGGGACCGTTAGCGAAGCAGGAAGCACAGCGACACGGCGGCAACGCAGCAATGTCGATTCAGGACTGGGTCATTCGTCTATCGGAGAGGGGGTCCGCGCCTCATATACCGGAGTACGTCATGAAGCTATTTGAGTTTGGTCCCACACGATCGATTCGAGCACGGTGGACTCTGCAAGAACTGGGAATCGATTTCGAGGCCATCACAGTCAATCTGCTCGCGGGTGAACATCGGCGGCCGGACTTCTTGAGGTTCAATCCCGCTGGCAAAGTTCCCGCGCTTGTGGACGACGATCTGGTGCTGACCGAATCCGTGGCGATCGCACTCTATCTCGCAGATAAGTATCCCGCCAAGGGCCTTGCTCCTACCGATCTGGAACTGCGAGCACAACTCAATCGATGGCTCCTATTTACGGTGACCGAACTTGAGCAGCCACTGTGGCGCATCACGCGTCACACGAACTTATACCCGGAAGACAGGCGACTGCCAGGAGACGTAGCGCTCGCCCGCGAGGAGTTCACGGCGATGGCGAGCGTGATCGATGCGCATTTGCGGGGTAAACCGTTCGTCATTACAGACTCGGTCACGATTGCTGATTTTGTTCTCGCCTACACGTTGGACTGGGCCAGCGTGGTAAATTTGCTCGATGAATTCCCGCAGCTACATGCTTATATGGAGCGTATGTACTCCAGGCCTTATGCCCCTCCGCGTATCGCGGAGGCCTTCGCGCGCCTCAAGGTCGCGCGGTTCGAGCCTGAGCGATAAATGAGTGGGGGCACCGAACGCGACAGTAGTGGCTGGGTTGCAGCGAGGCGGGATGGCACAGTCGGCGAAGGATCACGGGCGCGGGTAGTTGTAGCTGTGGTAGCGATAAGTAGCATTGTTTGGGCTCTTGCGGCAAACTCCTCGGCTACTGGTGTGTAACGCAGGGACGCAGCGGCCAGCCGGATGGAACAATGTCAGAGATACTCGCGTTTACAGCTGAAAATGTTTGCAAACTGACTGGCCTTTCCGCACGTCAGCTAGCCTATTGGGATGCGACGGACTTTTTCTCCCCGGAGCTGCTAGATGAGCACCGCAGGCGGGCATTCGGGCGTATCTATTCATTCAGGGACGTTGTTGGACTCCGCGCAATCGCGGTACTACGGAATGAGTACCGCATCCCTTTGCAGGAATTACGTCGGGTTGGCGAGTGGCTGCTGAGCCACCATGCAAGCCCGTGGAGTTCCCTACGCTTCGCGTTAAGCAACCGAAAAGTGGTTTTTAGAGATCCGCAAACTCAGAAGTTTGTTGAGGCCAAAGGGGAAGGCCAATCGATCATTGAGATTGATCTTGAACCGATCGCCAATGACATGCGCACTGCCGCGTCTCGCCTACGCGATCGCCGTGATGACCAGATTGGAACCGTTGTCCGCAACCGCTATGTCGTGCACAACGCTTGGGTTGTTGGCGGGACGCGCATCCCTACCTTGGCGATATGGAATTTTCACCAAGCCGGGTATGGTCCCGAGGACATTGTCAGAGAGTACCCTCGCCTGACGCTTGGCGATGTCAGTGCGGCCATCGAATTCGAAGCCAATCGTCATAAAGCGGCTTAAGGATGTCTGCGGAAGCTATTCCGCGAATGACGCTGCTTATTGACGAGAACGTTCCCAACTCTGTGGCTCAGTTCTTCGCGGAGCGAGGACATCACGTTAGTTACGTGCGCGACGTGCTGCCGGCCGGCACCCCAGACCCGGTAGTCGCCAGGATTGGCGACCGATTATCCGCCATTGTTGTCACATGGGATCGGGACTTCGAGACCATCATCAAGCGGGTTCCGCAAGGCAATAAAAATGCCTTTAGACGGCTCGGGCGCATAAGTTTCAGGTGCGATGAGCCGAAGGGTAGGGCGCTGCTGACACGCTGGATCGAGATGATTGAGCTCCACTACGCTCGGTGTCTAGAGGAAAAAGATTTTCGGATGATTGTTCAGATTCAGGAGAGCGGGATAAAGTTCAGCTAGACAGTCCGGCTAACATCTCTCATGAAATACAATCACGCTTGAGTAACACCGACATTGATACGGCAATGCGATTGGCGGCGTTCGCTCATATCAGGCAATTGCTTGAGCTTCGAGATGCTCTGACGGCCAGCGATTTGAAGCCGGGATTTCAATTTGGGGGCGAGCGGATACCGCTGATTAATCCGCAACGCGGTATTTTCAAGCCGACGCAGATGCAATATCTGTTGTCGATCAAGACCGTGTTCCCGAAGCCGGGCGGACGGGTTTGGTATGACGATCAGCGGGAGGTGCACGGACAGATTTTCGCAGGGGTGGACACTATTAGCTACGCGTTCATGGGGACTGATCCCAATGCTGCGGACAATCGTTGGTTGCGAGAGGCCTTTGAGAATCGGGTGCCGATTGTTTACTTCTTAGGGATCGCGCCTGGGCGCTATCAGGCGTTCCTGCCGGTGTTCATTTCGGGGTGGGATGCCAAGTCGTTGAAGGCGGAGATTGCGTTCGGATTGCCGGAGGCTCAAGGATTGGCTCCGCCGCAAAATGAAATTGAACGGCGTTATGCGTTGCGGGTGGTGAAGCAGAGGCTGCATCAGGCGTCATTCCGGGAAGCGGTCATGTATGCGTACGGGGGACGGTGTGCGGTGTCGGGATTGCCGGAATCGCGGCTGTTGGATGCGGCGCACATTGTGGCGGATTCGGATGAGGCGATGGGACATGCTATGGTGACCAACGGCATTCCATTGTCGAAGATTCATCATGCGGCGTTCGATGCTCACTTAATCGGCATTGATCCGGATTACAAGTTGCATGTGTCGCCACAGTTATTGGACCAGAACGATGGGCCGATGCTGGAGGGATTGAAGAAGTTGCAGGGCGTGAGTGTGCACTTGCCTAGGCGCACGAAGGATTATCCAGACCGGGATCGACTGTCACTGCGGTTTGAGCGGTTTAGGGCGGCGTACTGACACCGCACCGCGCGGCACTAGAGAAGTAGAAGTTGGCTTGACCGGCGCATCTGACAGGTCGCCCTCGGGTTTATTGAGTTGCTGCTAACGTTGCAAGTCGCGCTCGAGGATGTCGGCGATTCGAGCATTGATCCGGGTCGATTCTTCGCGCAAGGCGACGATTTCAACATGCAGGATGTAAGTCCGATCGGAATCCGTGTCAAGGGTTTCGCGTTCGGCCTCCAAGCGGCCGGCTTCCTCATTCAGCAATTTTTCGCGTTGGTAGAGTTGCCGCAAATGGTCGTGTGTACCTGTGGGCATGCGCGCTTCTATTGTTGCGAATCGGTAGTCACTGGCTGTTGGAGGGGAATGCCTACTTCTGTCACATGGTGCCATGCCGGTCGTGCCAGTCAAGGCAGTTCACTCGAATGCCACGCACAAAGTGACTTCGACCTGTCGGGGATGGTCGGTGTTTCGCTGTCGTCAATTTGCCGTGGATGCTGACAGAGAACCGGGCCGGAGCCCCGATCTCTTTTGACGCGTGTTGTGGAATGCTTTGCGACCCACTCAACGGACGGTCACCATGGATCTCAACAAAGTAGTCCTGCATTCAGATTTCCACATGAATGTGGCGTCGGAGGCCGCAGCGTCGCGGCGGAACAGCTCGACCAGATGCAGAACTACGCGTGGGTTGATTTCTCGCAAAGGCGTCTGGCATATCGACAAGGTCATCTATGGCAAACGAATTCGTGAGAGCACGGGGACCGGCGACCTCATCGAGGCGAAGGTGTTGCTTGCGCACCGTGCCTTCGAAGCGCGGCGGCTACATCTATACGGGCGCACCTTTCGGGAGGCGGGGACCAGGTTCGTTGCGGAGAGTGGGCATCTGCGCGGTCTGGAGCGCGATGAACGCGCGCTGGCGATGCTGTATCCCTTCATCGGTGCGTTGCCGCTGCAACAAATACATCGGGAGACGCTGGCGCCATTCGTTCGAGCGAGACTCGACAAGGGCTTGAGCCCGGACACCGTCAATCGCGAACTGGCGATGGTGCGGCGTATTCTCAACCTTGCGTCGAGGGTGTGGCGCGATGAGGGGGGCCACCCATGGCTTGCGGATGCGCCGCTGATCCCGGTGCGGCGTCACCTATACGCGCGTGAGCCCTATCCGTTGTCGGTCGGGGAACAACATTTGCTTTTCTCTGAGCTACAGGGTCACTTGAAGACCATGGCGCTGTTCAAGGTCAATACGGGTCTTCGCGAACGAGAGGTCGTAAACTTACGGTGGGCCTGGGAGGTCAAAGTCCCTGAGTTTGACGCTTCAGTATTCGTCATACCGCGCGAGTACGTGAAAAACACGATTGATCGCTACGTGGTCTTAAATCGAATTGCCAGATCCGCTATCGACAACTGCCGGGGCAATCATCCGGAGTTCGTTTTCACCTATCGAGGGATCCCGGTCACGAAAATATATAACTCCGGCTGGAAGGCGGCGAGACGTCGGGCCGCCGCGCGCTATGAGCTTAAAATCGGAAGTGCGTGTCCAAAGGGGTTTCGGCGGATTCGCGTTCACGATCTGAAACATACGTACGGGCATCGATTGCGGGGCGCCGGCGTTAGCTTCGAAGATCGGCAGCTGCTCTTAGGTCATAAGATGCGAGCACCTATGACGACCCACTATTCAGCAGCGGACGTGGGCGCGCTGATCGAGGGGTCGGAGAGAGTTTGCGAACTAGTCGCGCGCGGGAGTCCTTCTATGGCGGTGGTCAGATCGTGCGAGCGTGTGGCAGCTATGGAATGCAAGGTTACCAAGGCCGTAACTGTTGACTCTTCGCGAAAAGACCGTGGTATGTATTCGCAGCTTCCCATCTTGGTCCGGGACGAGGCTCGAGAATTCGCCGCGGCCTGTGGCGTATCGCTCGATCAATTTGTTGCGGCAGCCGTGGCGGAAAAGATGGCGGCGCTGAGTGTGCCGGAAACACTTAAGTGGAATACGGGGCATTGGAAGAGGCCGGGGAGCATGAGACAAGAGTGATTGTTACTTGTTGTCCGAAGGGGCCGCCGTAAATCCGTCCTTGGCGGCTGCGAGAAAAACATCCGTGTTTTTCATGCCCGTGGGCGACATCGTGCACCAGCACGTTTGAGCTGTTGGCGCGCTTGTTCATGAAGAGGTGGGGTAAGCTTAAGACGACGGTTATCGACTACAGCCTTGATTTGCGAGGAGCGCACAAATGCCATTACAACAATCTGTCCGGGCTCACACACGACGTTCTCAATGACCCTAGAGCCATTTCACTCAACGTGTTGAGCATCCAACGCAGAATCAAGAACACGCCGTGGTCGAGGTCCAGCTCAAATGACATTAAACATCACTGTCGTAACCGAGAAACGGATATACCAGTGCGCCGACTATCGGGTTACAGACCTGTTGACTGGCAGAAAATACGATGATGCGCGCAACCAAAAGATATTCATGGTGACGGGGGATATGTGGTTTGCGACAGTTTGCTTCAATGGAGTTGGGCGTACGGATACTGTTGAAGTCAGCAGCTGGCTAAGCGACGCCTGTAGAGCCACAACTCGGGAAGATTCGTTAGACGAGTTTCTGAGGCGACTTCAGTCTGCTGATTCTTGGCTCTCGAGCGCAAGTCCTCAAAATCGTCGCCACAGTTTTATCATTGCGTCATTCTCAGGGCGCGCCGCAATCGTATCGATGGTTTCAAACTACGAAAGGTTTGATGGACCGCCCGCCACCGTCGCCGCCGCGCGTCTCGCGATTTATCAGTTTCGCCCTACTCGCGCGCAGACATTCGTCTCCGGCCAGCCTCAGGAGATCCTCCGACCCACTCGACGTCTTCTAGCTGCATTGGCAAGCGAAACAAGTGATACAGGTAAGGTATTCGCTTCCTTGGCCCGGATCAATCGAGAAGTGGCGGCACACAACGAATACGTAAGTGCCAGTTGCTTTACTACATTTCTCTGGAGGGTCGGAGAGGGAGGTGGCAAGCCGCACGAAATAGACGTTCCGGCGCGTCTGGAACGGATTGCTCCCATGAGAGGTTTAGACTTTCTCCTGCGGTCGCCGCCGAAAGGCTACGATCTCAGTGGCCGGACGCTTAAACAATTTGTGTTTTCTCATGGGTGGGCCACGGAGGAATATCACGCGATAATGCTGGAGGACAAGCCTGGCAGTCCAGAGGCGCACGTGAACTACGGCGTATTTCTCCAGGAAAAGAAGAAAGACGATGACGGAGCAGAACGCGCCTACAGAAAGGCCCTGGCGATGGACCCAGCAAATGCCGATGCCATGGGTAATCTTGCGAATATAATGGCGCACCGGGGAAGAGACGCCGAAGCTAAAGATCTTTATCTTCGGGCCCTAGCGATTAAGCCAGGTCAAGAAAACGTCACATTCAATTGCGTAAACCTCCTCCGACGCCGCGGAGGCGCTTTGCCACAAACTCGCGAGATCTTAGAGCTTGGCATTCGAACAACTCCTGGTAGCGGTCGCCTTCAAATGCTTCTTGGCGACATCGAGCTTTCGCAAGGCAACTTTGGACCTGCATTGATAGCATTTCAGCACGCAAGAGGGCTGACACCCGATCAGGCATCTGTGGAAGCTGGTTGCGCTGTAGCACTGCACCTATCAGGCGCTCCGATCGAGGAATGTATCGGGTCTTATAGAACAGCTATCGCTCTCAATCCTACCAGCGGCGGCCTGCATCTGAATTTGGCGCAATTACTTTTTGCCGTTGGGTTGGACGAGCAAGGGGAAACCCTGCTCCGGAAGGCATGGCAGTTTGGACTCGATGCACCATCTCAACTGGAAGGATACTTCTATGCACTTGCGCATACCGTTGGGGACGCAACGGCAATCGTCTCTTCAGTCCGTCGACTACTTGAAGGAGGCGCCAGAATGAATTGGAACATGGCCGTGACGCTTGAGCGTGTGAGGACCCTTGATCCAAGTCGGGCGAAGTGGTTAGGCGAACTGCGCGATGTGTTAGTAGGAAACGCACCCGTTTCCAAGCTCGAGGCATTGGACATTACTAATGGATCATGAGCGCCATAGGGGACGCTGACGTCGAGCGAGCACAAGTATGTGCGAACAGTGAGACCAGCGAAGAGGACCTTCGTCGGACTTTATTGCACCGATACCACGCGATCGTCGCGGGACCGCGTTGACGATAACGTCGTTAAAGCCGCAATTTTCGCGAGGCCGTGGAGGAGCAACGGCAGTAGAAAAAGATCGTCAACCACGCCCAAAACCGGAATGGCGAAATTGAAGGGCTCCAAGGCGAAGAACCCCAAAGCGAGTGTTGCCGGTAGCAGCCAAGCCGGTCGGTTCGGGTGGCGCAAAGCCGCCCACAAGAGCCGAATATCGCTGCCAGCTAATCGCCACAACCTAAAGATCCTGCGCATAAAATCCTCCGTTGGATTTGCCTATTTATGTTCGACTGCGTGCATTGAAAGTCGTTCAGCCCCGAAGGGGAAATCTTGTCCTAAAATAGAGCGTGAAACATCCAATGAACAGTATTTCGTTGGTCTGCACCGTACACGAGGAGATGGGGCTTGCGAACTCCTCGGAACTGCTTGCAATCCTGGAGCGCATTCAGCCAGAGGTCATTTTCTTGGAGGTCCCTCCAGCAGCCTTTGACGACTACTACGGGAATTGCAGTCGACGCAACCTCGAGTCCCTGGCCGTAAGGCAATATCGGGAGGGCCGTCAGGTTGAACTCGTTCCAGTGGATTTACCAACTCCACCGGCGGAGTTCTTCTCGAACCTTGAAGAATTGCGGCGAAGAATAGGGAAGATAAGTCCCGAATACCGTCGCTTGATGAAATTAGACGACGCCAGCATACGAGAACATGGGTTTGGCTATCTTAATAGTGAAGATTGCGGCGAGCTTTGGGTACGTGTCTATGAAGATATCGTGAGCTCCATAAAGTGGATGAACAACGACTCCAGACTCCTCGAACTCTACGAATCTTGGAGAGAAAGTGACGATCTTCGTGAAAAGGAAATGATAGAGAACATCTACAAATATTGCAGGGAGAATACCTTTGATAAGGGCGTCTTTCTCGTTGGCGCAGCGCATAGGCGGCCCATCATTCACATTGCGAGAGAACAAACCAGAGTCGATCCAACCAGGATACAGTGGGATTTTGATGACTAGTTGACCCAGATGACTCGGGAAAGCGGTGCACCTGGCATTGCGGCACGCTACGTTGTGTTCGTGAGCAGTGTCAACTTAAAGAGCTAAGGAATGTGAGTCACTCGACCTGCAGGGGAGAGGGGAGACCCTCATTACGTTCTGAGTGTACCGTGGTCGGCGCTCAGAGCAGCAGTGGCTGGAAACTGCGACAGGGGTCGCAATTTTATAGATCTTTAGTCCGCGCGAGGCTAATTAAAATACGGTCTTCGCTACCGGGAGACTCCAACAATGATCCGTACGATTCTGGCTTCGCTGCTCCTGACCTTTTCATTTAATGCATCACCGAAAACGAAGTTGCTCGAGCACGTACCCCTTGAATGGCGACCCACATCGACCCTACAGCTGGGTATCGCTCAGATGACTGACCTTCCAGTCGAAGTGGCGACTTTTACCGACGGGCGTGACAACAAAGAGGTTATCGGCGAGAACAGAGAAGACGACAATCCTAAGCCAGTCACCACCACCGATGACGTGGGCAGCTTCGTGAGCACGCACGTCCGGGAGCTACTTGATCAGGCAGGCATCAAGACGGTCGATAGCAACGGCGGGACAGTCATCAAGGGTGAGGTAAAGAGGTTCTTCGTCCGAGAAGAATCCACTTATAGGTCCGAGGTGGCCGTTCATCTTACGGTGATCGATCGGGACGGCAGACTATTGTGGAATGGTATCGTTTCGGGTGAGGCCGCGCGGTTTGGCCGCTCTTACCGGGTAGATAACTACTACGAAGTCCTATCGGATGCTGTGGTCAACACGGTGAGTTCAATGCTACAAGCGACAGATTTGCAAAAGGCAATGTCCGGCCAAGCGGTCAGACCTGGCGCTTAGTAGCCGCTAGTGGTTGTCATCCTGACGAATCAGGCCAATTGCAATCCGCAATTGATTGTGGACGAAGTGGCGGCGGTTTATTTGGCTAAATGAGTTCTATCTCGACAAATCGAAACTCATGAGCGTTTGCATTGATCACATTGTGGGTAATGCCGGCGGGGCGCGCGTAGGAGACGCCGGATTCGAGCCGGACTTCCCTCGTTCCGGTGGATTCTTCTAATCGCAAGGTCCCACTCGTCAAGGGTACGACCACATAGTCGTGAGCGTGCACGTGCTGTCCGGTCTCAGCGCCCGGGGCAAAGCGCCACTCTGTGACGATCACCCGATCATTTTTGACCTGTACTAGCGAGGTGGCTTTCATGATTCATCAATCATAGCACCACAAGTATCGCGTCATGCCTGATCCAAAAAGAGGGGCCCTTGCGGGCCCCTAAGAAGTTGGCGCTGCCGCGACGCTTCACCTTCCGTGGGTTCGCTGCGGCCAGCTGACCCGTCCTTGGGTCAGCGCTCGGTCGGTTCAGGCTTCCGACCTCGCCCTATTTGCCGTTTCGAGCGTGGAGCGCATTTGTTTTCCGGGACGCCGTAAAGGGTGAAGCGTCATTTGTTTTCTGGATCGCCGTAGATCCGTCCATGGAGGCTCTGGGCGAAACTTCCTGTTTCGCACAGTCCAGAAAACAAATGAAACGCTTCACTCGTGGTGCGCGACACTTGCGTGACAGGCGTGATTGGGGTCCTAGATCGCTCAACAAAAAGAAGGGGCCCCGGAGGGCCCCTAAGAGGGTTGGCTTCGCGCCTACTTGCCGTTGCGGCCGTTGCTGTCGTCGGTGTCGGGTGGGAGAACCACCAGGCGCCCGTCGACTGGGAACGCTTTGAGTTCAATGTTGAACCCGACTCCTTCTTTATGCGGAAATGCGGCGCCGATCTTGGTCCAGCGCTTACCTGTCTTGCCGTTGGACTCGTATTCCTCGACGGTGAAGACGTTGAGGTACGTGGGTGCCGTGCTTTCTGCGGGTGCAGTGGCTCGGGCGGTTTGTGGTTGATTGCGATTGTTCATCTGAATACTCCTAGGTTAGATGTTTGGACTTTCATCGCCCGAACTGTTCGAGCGATGGGAGGGTGAAACGGCAAGCGTATAAGCGGCGGGTGCCAATGGGACGTGGAATAAATGGTCCAACGATCTAGATTTGCCCCGACGGCGCGCAGAATGAGACGAAGTCAGAGCGCGCGGGCGGAGTGACTATATATATGAGTAAGAGTCGACCTAGGAACGAGGCAAGTCGATCGATGGACCTGTTTATGCCGCGAAAGCCCGTTGCAAGGACCGCTAAGAAGTAGACAACAGAGGTCCGTCCTGACGCGCGCTGCCGATGATGGCCCGATAGAAGCTCAAACACGTAAGGCAGATGAAGAAGACAAACAGACTAAAGACAAGGAGTACTGACAATAACAAGTGTGCAATCAGGCGAACGCGGTAGCTCGCCAATCGTGACGTACCCGCTGGAAATGCTCGACGCGGCAATGTAGAAACGTACTATCGATCTTCGGCAAGCAACGGAATGCAAGGCAATGAGAAACAAAGCAAATCCCACAGCGAACTCTTGGTTGAACTGTTGTTCAGCGTTGCTCGGGCTGTCCTTGCTCGCTACGAACGCCATGGCTCTGGACGATTCCATACCCGATTGTGCGTTGAAGCCGTCTAAGCCGAATCGCGTTGTGACCGTTTCGGGATTTCCAGCGGAGCGGCTCTACATTCATCGTCAGTATCCGGGGGGTGTATCGGAGGCAAAGACAGCCGCTGCCGTCCAGGGGGTTTACGTGATTTCCGGCGATCGGCTTAGCGTCTCCGAAAGCTGTAACAATTGGTCTTTCGTCGAGTTTCACGGAAAGAAAAGCGTTACTGGTTGGGTGCGATCGACAAGACTGCCTTCCGACATTGACGCGCGGCAGCAAGCCAAATTCGCTGAATCCGTCCCGGCCAGCGCGCACCCGGCCTGCCTTGAAGCGGAGGCGCTTCTAAACGAGGCGCTGCAAAAAGGACACGAACCCATAACCGGGCTAGCCTCGGCGCTCAGCAATAAAACGACGCTCGATACATTGCCGGCCGGGGTGGGTCAGGCTGGTGCGACGGCGAGTGGCACGGAATGGGACGTTCAGATTCAGGGTCAGCCGCTGAAAGCGATAGCCTATGATCTGGGCGGATCGTGCAGCATTGGCTTTTTGGAGTTGTGGAAACGGGACTTTAGCGCACGGATTCCGGTTCCTGGATCTAATGCTGACAACACCGAAGAAGCGTGGGCGTCAGGGGATGATTTCGTTCGCCTGCACGGTCGGACTTACTTCGTTCACAGCATTCGGAGAGGCAGTTTCCTGCTGGCCAGCTTTGATAAGACTCTTTCGACCTCGGCCATGTGCAAGATCGACTCGCTTCCTACTCGTCAGGAAGTGACCGCATTCGCCGCAGATCCCAGCGTGTGCGACGACGTGCTGGCAGGTCGCGTCGACGGCGCACCCATCGACGATATTGAGCCGATCGACATAACGGAGGAAACGTTAGGAAAAAGTGTGGTTGACAAGCAGATGTTTCAGGGCGCTCGCGGATGGACGATGGTCGGCCGCGGGCGGATTGATATTGATAATGACGGTAAACTGGATGACGTCGGTATAGTCGTTTACGACGAGGCGTCCGGCTCCGGTTGCGGTCATGAATTTCACACCACATGGCCACTAAAACTCAACGCGGACGGTGTTCCTGCCGAAAACACACCATTCAATCGAATGACGTACGACGGTGTCGGCGGCGACGATAACGACACGCGGATCTTTCAAATTCGCGGAACTACTTATCTAGAATACCGTTCATTCGAAAATGCCGATGGGCTGCCACTTCACGAGGTCTGGAAATATACATCCGGCGGTGGTGCGAAGATCTGTAAGTTCGTACCGGTGCGCTATCGGGCGACTGATATTCATTGACGTTTTCGAATCGATTCGGCATTGCCCCATGGATGGCGCAACGGATCGATGGGCGCCTTCGACCAAGATCCGGAAGGCGACTCAGAGTCACGCCTCTGAGTCGCCGTCATCGAACGAGGGCAGGAGCCCGAATGGCTCGACCGACGGAGAATCTCGTCGAGACGGTGAGTCCAGAGGGCGCGCAGGATACCGCCGTTAGGCAGTGGCGCGGCGGCTGCAGCATGAAACTACATACTTACATTCGATATTTGCAGCGGACGAATGGATCGACGGCGACTTTATGCCGCGAAAGCTCATTGCGTAAATCGCGCGTGAACGAGGATATCCGGATCGATGCTCGCATAGGAGAGGCAGATGAGGAGGCGCAAACACTCTATATGTATCGAGTAAAGGCAATCGGAATCAAGGCCGGGCGAAAACACGCAGAGAAGCGGCACCGCCGAAATGAACGGTTAAACCGCAGCGAGACCTAAGAGGGACGCCGGCCGCCGGCTCGCGCTGTCGCGCCGAGACAAGAGGTCTCCAGGGTAGGTGGTGCTCGCAAGGCGCCATTCGAGCGCGGATTGCGACATGGAAGTCGCAACGGATCGACGGACCTTGGACGAGAATCCGGAAGGCGGACCAGAGTCGCGCCTCTGGGCCGCCGTGTCAGGCGAACACACGGACGTGTGAACGGCCTGACCGACGAATTAGCTCAGCCACTGATGCGCAACGACTGCCTTGGCGAAAGCGATCGCTG
>Ga0210406_10000861_pt1 | contig 39541 bp, 24 predicted proteins | sample IncBWC30MmetaG_FD_155454 | JGI IMG/M metagenome (GOLD analysis project Ga0210406, IMG submission 155454) | Forest soil microbial communities from Barre Woods Harvard Forest LTER site, Petersham, Massachusetts, United States - Inc-BW-C-30-M | ecosystem: Environmental > Terrestrial > Soil >... | reverse complement strand
CAAAAAAGGTGAAAAGATATCCTCTCAGCAAATGCAGCAACTTGTCTTGACGAATCACCGTACCCTACCCGCGTGGAATTACACATTGACTCCAACGGCTATGTGAAGTTATTTTTGCGCAAGCCCTTAGCAAGGGTTGGCAGAGTTCGTTCCGGGCAATGCTCCAACAAGACTTGAGTTCCAAAAGTACAGTGGGGAATCCGGGACTCGCCGATGAGGAACAAGCACCAGCATGGCCGGGCTTTCGACAGATGCGAGTCGCAAATATTAATAAGGAAAGCGATACCGTAACTTCCTTCGTTCTGGCGCCGATCGATGGGCAACCTCTTCCTTTCTTCCAGGCAGGTCAATTTGTCGTCTTGCGGTTGCTCGTCGATCCGGACAAGCCGCCCACTCTTCGCAGCTATTCGCTGTCTGATCTGCCGGCAGCCGATCATCTTCGCATCAGTGTCAAGAGCGAATTGAACGGGATTGGGAGTTCATTTCTACGCAACCGTGCACGAGAAGGCGATGTATTGGATGTGAGTGCACCCCGAGGAAGCTTTACTCTGCACCCCGGCCAGAATCCTGTGGTTCTGTTGAGCGCTGGAGTGGGCGCAACGCCCGTGATGTCGATGCTGCACTCTCTCGCTGCTGAAAGATCGCAGCGAGAGATCTGGTGGATCTATGGAGCGCGCAATAGCATCGTACATCCATTTGCAGAAGAATCGCGTTCATTACTGAAACAGCTCTCTCGCGGACGTGCATACATCGTGTACAGCCGGCCCGTTGCAATCGACCGAGTCGGGACAGCCTTCGATGCTCCAGGGCACATTGACACACCTTTGCTGGAGAGAATTGGCGTATCGCAGGGTAGTGACTTCTATCTGTGTGGCCCCCCTTCATTTTTGCAGAATATGCGCGATGGGCTGCGAAACTGGGGTGTGCTCGCCGAGAATGTGCACACGGAAGTCTTCGGTTCTCTCGAGGCTATCACCCCTGGTATGGCGCAGGTTGTTCACACTCCTCACCTGCCACAAGGACCGCCCGGATCTGGCCCCCCAGTCTCATTCGCGCGTAGTGGGATTACCGCAGCTTGGGATCGTAAGTTTGCCAGTTTGCTTGAACTGGCGGAAGCGTGCGATGTTCCGGTCAGATGGTCGTGCCGGATCGGAGTCTGTCATACCTGCATGACTGGTCTGATCGATGGATCGATTACTTACAACCCTGAACCGCTGGAGAGACCCGCTCCCGGGAACGTGCTTGTATGCTGTTCCCAGCCAAACGCGGGCGTCACTCTGGATCTTTGAAAGAAGCGGGAGGAGTCCAATCATGCGTTCTGATATCGTGCCCGGAGGCATTTTCCCCGACTACGAACTGCCCATCAGACGGACAAATTGCTGAGATTCAGATTGCTGAAAGCGTAGCAGCGACAAAATGATCGACGGCTCTTCTGAGGAATGATGGCGACTCGTACAGCGTTACCGATCAACCGGCGCTTTTACACTTGGTTCGCCGTTTGCTCTTTCCTAATCATCTTTGCCGGGTTCGCTCATACCTATTACTTGAGACTCGTTTTCGAAACCAAGCGGCTACCGCCTCTGCTTCACCTGCACGGGTTCCTGTTTTCTACCTGGTTCGTCTTGTTTTTTATTCAGGCGCGGCTCGTGGCCCGGCATCGTGTCGATTTGCACCGCAAACTTGGTGTGGCGGGTGCGTTTTTGGCGCCGTTGTGCGCCTGTGTGGCCATTCGGGTCTCGTTCAATGCGGGTAGAAGATTCGTTCTAGCTCACCCGACCTCTCTTACTAATTTGCGAGCACGCCCTGCCGCCATGGATTTCGGAACCAGTCTGATGTTCCTCGTGCTGGTCGCGGGCGCACTCTTTTTGAGGCGCCGTCCTGAGATCCACAAGCGCGTCATGGTTCTGGCGTCCTGCAGCATCCTTTTACCAGCAATCGGGCGCATCCCGTTTTGGTTTGGCACAGTGTTTGAGACAGTGGGATTCTGGGGACTTGTCGCCATCACAGAAATCCCCCCACTTACTTGCATTCTCTACGACACGATCAAACACCGACGATTGCATCCTGCATTCGGGTGGGGCGGTGCTGTGCTTCTGTCGTCTTTCCCGGCGTTCATGCTGGTTGGTGCCACCGATTCTTGGCTCAAATTTCTCTCTTGGCTGCTAAGCCAGTGAGGAACCGGCGGAGCGACGCAAAGTGCCCGGGTCGTGACTCCGAAATCTGGACAACAGGACGCTTCCTCGCTTGACTCAAAATCGCGAGTGCACTCATGTGAGCTTCGTACAAGCTCAACACTACCGCGTTGCTCCCGAGTGACCGGCCAGCCGGAAGTCAACTTCCCAATTGCCGACTAACCAGGGGTATCTCGCCACGTCCGCTGGCGAACGTTCGTAAAGCAAGTTGTTCTGGCTTCGAGATGCTCCTGCCAGAGTCATTCGTTGACTCACGAATGTCGCCTCCGTAAGATGAAGCGACCCGAAAGCCACAGATCCTTAATGGTCGGCCAAACCATCTCGCACTACCGTGTCGTTGAGAGACTCGGCGGCGGCGGGATGGGCGTGGTTTACAAGGCTGAGGATGTGAAACTCGGCCGCTTCGTGGCCCTAAAGTTCCTTTCTGACGAGGTCTCCAAAGACCCGCAAGCGCTTAGTCGCTTCGAGCGTGAAGCCAAGGCCGCCTCGGCGCTGAATCATCCCAACATTTGTACGATCTACGAAATTGACGACCAACACGGACAGACCTTTATTGCGATGGAGTTTCTGGATGGCATGACGCTGAAGCACCGCATTGGGGGCAAGTCGCTGGAGATGGAGATAGTTTTGTCGCTAGCCATCGAAATTGCCGACGCGCTGGACGCGGCGCACGAAGGAGGAATCGTCCATCGCGACATCAAGCCGGCCAACCTGTTCGTGACCAAGCGCGGTCATGCCAAGATTCTGGACTTCGGATTGGCGAAAGTGACGATACCCGCCGGAAAGGTGGCTGAGGGAGCAACTGCGACGATACCCGAGAGTCTGCCGGCCGAAGAGCACCTGACCAGTCCGGGAGCGATGCTGGGCACGGTGGCCTACATGTCGCCGGAGCAGGCACGTGGGCGGGAGTTGGATGCGCGCACAGACTTGTTCTCATTTGGGGCGACCCTGTATGAGATGGTGACGGGGACGACTCCGTTTCGCGGTCAGGGCTCCGGCGACATGCTAGATGCAATTCTGCACAAGGCGCCGACGGATCCGGTGCGGCTGAACCCAGAAGTTCCCTCGGAGTTGGAACGGATAATCTCCAAGGCGCTGGAGAAAGATCGAGATCTTCGCTACCAGCATGCTTCGGAGATGCGGGCCGATCTGAAGCGGCTGAAGCGTGAGACGGGGTCGGGGAGGTTCGCTTCCGAAACTTCAGCTTCAGGTTTTGCCGGTTCCGTGACGGCGCAAACCTCTGCCTCCCAGCTTGACATTGCTGCGCCTGCTACAACACCGTCATCATCCGGTACTGGACTCATCGCAGAGGCGCGGCGGCATCGAGGCGCGCTGATCGGCGCGGCCGTGATGGTAGCGGCGCTCGTGGCTGCGGCCGGGTTCAGTGTCTACACCCTGATGAGCCGTAGCACACCCTCGTTCGATGCGCGCAACCTGACAGTCCGGCCGCTGACCGACCATGGGGAGGTCACCAGTTTTGCCACCGTTTCGCTAGACGGGAGACTAGTGGCATACGGCCGGCGCGAAGGCGAACGGAGTCTGCGGGTAAAGCAGGTGGCCACTGGCAGTGAGGTGACGGTGGTGCCGCCGCAGCCTGGCTCGTTCGGTTCGGGAGCGGCGTTCACGCCCGACGGAAATTATCTGTACTACCCGCACGGCGATCCCGCCAATCCGAACAATGTCAATTTATACGCTGTGCCGTCGCTGGGCGGGACGCCCCGGCAGGTCGTCAGTAACGTGGCCAGCGCGGCGGCATTCTCGCCGGACGGAAAGCGGATCGTGTACCGCCGAATCATTCAGGACAATGGGGATGACGAGATTTTAATCGCGAATGCCGACGGCAGCGGCGAGCAAATCATAGTTCAGGGAAAGCGGGCGGAGGGGAAGGGATTTTTCACCGATCCGTCGTGGTCCAAGAGCGACCTCATCGCGGTGGGCGCTTTCGAATCGGCCAAGGGACAAATCACCTCCATCATGATATTCACTCCGCAAGGCCGAATGCTGAAGAAGTTTCCATCCCCAATGTTGGTTATGTCAGTGGCTTGGCTGCCCGACGGGGCAGGCTTGCTGTTCGTGGCCGCCGAAAAAGGAACCGGCTTGCGGAACCAGATCTGGTTTCAGCCTTATCCCACAGGAGAGGCAATCCGAGTCAGCAACGACCTCAGTAGCTACCTGTCCGTGAGCGTAACGGGAGATGGACTGTCGTTTATTACTACCGAGCAACGCCAGGCCGCGGCGATTTACATTGCGGACTCCCCGGCGGTGCTCAACGACAAAGTCGATTGGAAGCTGGCCCCAATTTCGACCCAGCAAGCAACTGGATACGATCTGTCGTGGACACGGACCGGCAAACTTCTGCAAAGAGATGCGAGCTGGCACTTTTACGAAACAGCCTCCGACGGAAGCAACCGGGTTCGCTTGTTGGAGAACGACAGTGTGCTCTTCTATGCGAGGGCCTGCGGTCCGGGGAACTCGGTCGCAATTGGGAGGGTTCTCGACGACAACAAGCCGAACGTCTGGCGCCTGGATACGGTCAGCGGCGAGTTGAAGCAGCTCACTTTCGGAATTGATATAGAGAAGGGTGTTTGCACCCCTGACGGCAAATGGCTGCTCTACAACGACGGGGGAGCCAGTGATGGCGTCGGGCACATTTACAAAGTCTCAACCGATGGAGGAACTCCCCTAGAAGTGGCCCGCGAGACGACTTTTTCTCCAATCGTTTCCCCAGATGGCAAGCTGATCGCCTATGGAAAGACGGAGGGACACGGGACCAGCGCAAAGTCGAAGGTTGTGGTGCAAAGGTTGGACGACAGGTCCATCGCGAGAGAGCTTGAGATGCCTACAGCGTTTGGCGACTGGCATGCGTTGGGCTGGACGCCGGATGGAAAGGGGCTCAGCTTTGTCCACAACACGACTGGTGCTACGCAGAATGTATACATGCTGCTTCTGTCTGGGGGCGTACCGGTGCAGTTGACTCATTTCGAGTCCGAGGCTGTTTATGTACCTGCGTATGCCTGGTCCAGAGACGGCAAGAAGTTCGTAGTCACACGCGCTCGCTACAACGACACGGATGTGGTCTTGTTCAGCGGATTCCGTTAGACGTCTCTGTAAGCGACTAAGTCGGACACGAAAGATCTAAAAGACTCGGGATGTCGGGTTCTGGGTGACGGGCAACCCTTTGCCTAATCTGGTAAAGGAACGTTTGCCGACAACACGGGAGTCACCACCTGATGGCCGCAGCGGAATGCTGACTGCGGTTGTCTGCGGCTTCGAGTGAGTGCCGTCTTGCTATGGGGCTATAATCACGCGCAACGCATGGGGCTCACGTCGGGGATCAAACTCGGTCCATACGAGATTGTCTCGCCGCTTGGCGCGGGAGGCATGGGCGAGGTTTACCGTGCCCGCGACGCCCGTCTCGACCACACCGTTGCGGTCAAGATTCTCCCCGCCCATCTTTCCGAAAGTCCCGAGGCCAGGCAGCGCTTTGACCGCGAAGCGCGCGCGATTTCCTCTCTGAGCCATCCCAACATTTGCCACCTCTACGACGTCGGCCAGCACGACGGGATCAGTTACCTTGTGATGGAATACCTGGAAGGCGAGACGCTGGGCGAGCGCCTACGCAAGGGCAGGCTGCCGCTGGAGCAGGTATTCCGTGTTGGGGCGGAGATATGCCACGGGCTGGAACAGGCACACCATTGCCATGTACGACCAGTTGAAGATACGAGCCAACGTGCCCAACGAGGATCCTGAGCAAGAGAGCGGCACTCCGGTCGCGAATTTCAGTCTCGCCACCAACGAAAGATTCAAAGATCGCAACGATGAATGTAAGAGCGGACCGAGTGTCACAGCATCGTGGCCAAGCAGCGTTTGGCGGAGATCATTGGGGAGTACGTCGCCAAAGGCTCCAAACTCTACGTCGAGGGAAAGATGTCTCGTGGTGGAGCCCCAATCAACATCTTGAAAACGTACATTGAGCAGCCAAAGACTCCCCTGTGACGGGGCTGCCAAGTCGCTTATATCCCCGCCCTGAACTGCGGGTTTTACGCTCCCGAGGATAAAATCAGGACCTTTCTTTGGATTTCGTCAGCGGATTCTCAATGGTTTATCGTGGCTTTTCTTGCTGCGGGTTTTCTTGCTTGTGCGTGGGAACTGGTTATGTCACACTATGCGCCATGCTTTGCAGGATCCCAGGCCGGAACGCGAGGGCTAACATTTCGCGCGATGTTTATCTCCGCCTGACCAAAATGTTTGTCTGCTGCGGTCCTCCCGCCTCGCGGTAAATTCGTCCACCGCAAAACGCTGAAATGAGGAAGAGGTGCATATGAGCGAAACGCCCATACTCTGGGAGGAGACCATACAGCCGGGGGCTAGCTGGTCTCATGTGATGAAACGAGGCACGTCCCTGCGCATTACCGATCTGGGGGGCGGAGCGAATGTCGGCGCTCTTTTCTACAACTTCGAGTGCCCAGTGGAGCGATACAACATGCCCGACACGCTCAAAGCGCAGCAGATTGCGAGGCTAACCGCGAGCTTCGTCTTGTATTCCGATATGGGGCGGATCTTGTGTTCGGTCACGGCAGACACGGTTGGCTGGCACGATCCGATCGGCGGGGTCTCGAACGCGAAGCTAATCGTGGCCAAATACGGGTCTTCCAGCTATCAGGAAAGCCGCAACGAATACCACAAAAATGGCCGCGACAGTTTCCTGATCGAGTTGGGCAAGTGGGGGCTTGGCCCTCGCGATCTGGTGGCGAACGTGAATTTTTTCAGCAGGGTCGACGTAGCGCCCGACGGCAGCATGAGTTTTGCGCCGGGCAATTCAAAGCCTGGCGATTCTGTGGAGCTGCGCGCGGAGATGAACGTGTTGACGATTCTCAATACCTGCCAGCATCCGCTTGATCCCAACGAAAAATACCAGCCAAAACCGGTGCAGGTGTCAATCCGGCGAGTTCCAGCTCCGGCCCCGAACGATCCTTGCCGGATCTCGCGACCCGAAAACGGACGTGGCTTCACCTTAACCGAGCGCTACTTCCTGTGAGGATATTAAGGCCAATGAGCGATAAGAACCTGGTGGCAAGTCCACTCGATCCAGCGAAGGCAGCCTTCCGCTCCGTGATTCCTGCTGGTGAACCTTGGATTCATGAAATCAGGAAACATCAGCACTTCCGGATCGTAGATCTTCACGGTAATCAGGCGGTGGACACGCTTTTTTATAACGCGCATGACTATTCCGACCGCTACAGCGCGCAGGACACGATCCAGCGGCAACGCAATATCTATTTGACGACTGGTACGAAGCTGATGTCCACGGGCGGCACGGAGCTGCTAACGATCGGCGCGGACACGTGTGGCCGCCATGACACTCTCGGTGGGGCCTGTGCCAACGAGAGCAACATGGTTCGCTACGCCCTCGAAAAACGCCATATGCACGCATGCCGTAGCAGCTTTCTAAAAGCGGTGATCGAGTGGGATCACGGCATGACCAAGCGCGACATCACCAGCAATATCAACTTCTTCATGAATGTGCCGGTGACGCCGGAGGGCAAGCTTACCTTCGAAGACGGGATCTCCGATCCGGGCAAGTACGTCGAGATGCGTGCGGAGACCGATGTGCTGGCCATGATCAGCAACTGTCCGCAACTGAATAATCCCTGCAATGCTTACAACCCGACGCCGGTCGAAGTACTGATCTGGCATGATCCGAAGCCATGATGTTTCGGAAGGTGCTCATCGCCAACCGCGGGGCGATCGCGTGCCGCATCATCCGCACTCTGCGAAAGATGGGCGTGGCTTCGGTGGCGGTCTATTCGGAAGCCGACCGCCATTCGCTGCACACAGAGCAGGCGGATGAATCCTTACTCATTGGACCATCGCCGGCGGCGCAGAGCTATCTTTCGATTCCTGCATTGCTGGAGGCAGCGGGTGAGAGTCACGCCGATGCGATCCATCCCGGGTACGGGTTTCTAAGCGAAAATGCGGGCTTCGCCGAAGCTTGCGCGGAGCGCGGAATCGTCTTCATCGGCCCGACTCCGCAGCAAATGCGCGACTTTGGACTGAAACACACGGCGCGCAAGATCGCAGCCGAGAACGGCCTTTCGATGCTGCCCGGCAGCGGGCTGCTGGCGGATGTGGGGGCGGCGCTCGAAGCTGCCGCCGGAATCGGATATCCGGTGATGCTGAAGAGCACAGCCGGAGGCGGCGGGATCGGGATGCGACTGTGCGCTTCTTCCGGCCAGCTGCGCGAGGCGTTCGATGACGTGGCGCGCCAGAGCCAGGCGAGCTTTGGCAGCAGCAGTCTGTATTTGGAGCGCTTCGTCTCCCAGGCCCGGCACATAGAGGTGCAAATTTTCGGTGACGGCAGCGGCTCAGTGCTTGCGCTCGGGGAACGCGATTGCTCCGTGCAGCGGCGCAATCAAAAGGTGATCGAGGAAACGCCGGCGCCCGGACTTGCCCCGGAGGTTCGGGAAAGGCTTTTGCAGTCCGCGGTTCGATTGGGTCAGGCTGTGAAGTACCAATCGGCGGGCACAGTGGAGTTTATCTATGACACCGCAAGGGCCGATTTTTATTTCCTCGAGGTCAACACTCGCCTGCAGGTGGAGCATGGCGTTACTGAAGAAGTCACCGGGGTGGATCTGGTGGAGTGGATGGTGCGGCAAGCGGCAGGAGAAATGCCTTCACTGGAAAAGATCAGCATTCGATCATCGGGATGTTCCATTCAGGTGCGCATCTATGCTGAAGATCCATCCAAGAATTTCCAACCCAGTGCAGGCCGGCTCTATCACGTGGAGTGGCCCAAGGATACGCGCGTCGAGACATGGGTAGGTTCCGGCTCCGAGATCACGCCGTTTTACGATCCAATGCTGGCCAAGGTGATCGTGCACGGTGCCAACCGCGCCGACGCAGGCGAAAAACTTGGTACGGCGCTGCGGCAATGCGAACTGGCAGGCATCGAAACCAACCTTTTATATCTGCGCCAGGTTTGTGATCACCCTGACTTCGCAGCCGGCGCGGTCGCCACTACGTTCTTGCGCGATTTTCCCTACCACCGGCGGGCCATCGATGTGCTGGAACCCGGAACGCAAACCACAATCCAGGACTATCCCGGGCGATTGGGTTATTGGCATGTGGGTGTGCCGCCGTCCGGCCCGATGGACAATTTGGCATTTCGTTTTGCCAACCGTTTTGTCGGTAATGCCGCCAGCTGTGCCGCGCTTGAAATCTCCCTCACCGGACCAACTCTGCGTTTTGCGAGCGACGTTACTATCGCTTTGACTGGCGCCGATTTCGGAGCGCGTCTGGATGGCCAAGCCATGCCGCTGTGGCGGGAGGTTCTCGTCGCAAAGGATTCAGTTCTGGAGTTGGGAACCGCTCAGGCAGCGGGGGCGAGATGTTACCTGGCGGTTTCTGGCGGCATCGTTGCTCCGCAGTTCCTTGGCAGCGGCGCCACGTTCATCCTGGGAAAGTTCGGCGGTCAGGCGGGCCGCGCATTGCGCGCCGGCGATGTGCTGCACGTTGGCGATTCCAATGCGGACCTGGCCGCGAGTCGCGCGCTTCCACCTGGCCTTGTCCCGCAGTACGGACGAGAGTGGGAGATTGGCGTGATGTATGGGCCACACGGCGCTCCAGATTTCCTAACGCCGGAGGACGTCGACATATTCTTTTCGGCGCTGTGGAAAGTCCATTACAACTCCGACCGCACGGGCGTGCGGTTGATTGGGCCGAAGCCGCGATGGGCGCGAAAAGACGGAGGCGAAGCAGGTCTTCATCCTTCTAACATTCACGACAATGCATATGCTGTCGGTACCATCGACTTTACCGGCGATATGCCGGTAATTCTTGGACCGGACGGCCCGAGCCTAGGCGGTTTTGTTTGTCCGGCGACGATTGTGGAAGCCGAACTGTGGAAGATCGGACAACTGAAGGCGGGCGACTCAGTGCGATTCCGTGCCCTGTCGCTCGAGCAGGCCGAGGAATTACAGCTTGGGATTGAGGCGTGCCTGGAATGCCTTGACCGAGAACTGCCGGCGCTTCCAGTCGCCAGCCGCGAAGATCCAGTGCTGCGTCACCAGCCGGAATTGAATGGCGCGCCCGCGGTAGTTTGCCGTGCCGACGGTGACCGGTACCTGCTGGTGGAATACGGGCCCAATGCGCTCGATCTGAACTTGCGCTTCCGCGTTCATGCGCTGGAGCAATTGCTGCGGGCCGAGAATCTTCCGGGGATCATCGACGTTACACCTGGAGTGCGCTCCTTGCACATCCATTACGACTCGCGTCTGCGCCGGCAGGCGTTGCTGGAAGCTTTGGACGCCTGTGAGCGGCGGATTCCGGATCAGGACAATATAAAGGTCGCGTCTCGCGTAGTCCATTTGCCGCTTTCCTGGGATGACCCGGCCACGCAGCTCGCAATTCGCAAATACATGCAAGGTGTGCGTCCCGATGCCCCCTGGTGTCCCAGCAATATCGAATTCATTCGCCGGATAAACGGCCTTAATTCGATGGACGACGTGCACCGAATCGTTTTCGGAGCCAGTTATCTCGTGCTGGGACTGGGCGACGTCTACCTGGGCGCGCCGGTGGCCACACCGGTCGATCCGCGCCATCGCCTGGTAACGACAAAATACAATCCGGCCCGCACCTGGACCCCGGAGAATGCGGTGGGAATTGGAGGCGCGTACCTTTGCGTGTATGGCATGGAAGGGCCCGGGGGTTATCAATTCGTGGGGCGCACGGTGCAAATGTGGAATACATTTCGATCGACCGCGGAATTTTCGCAAGGAACACCCTGGCTGCTTCGCTTTTTCGACGAACTGCGCTTTTATCCGGCCGGCGCCGAGGAATTGTTGGAGATGCGCGACGCCTTCCCCAGCGGGGGTTTTCCGCTGCGGATCGAGAAGAAAGAATTCCGGCTGCGGGACTACCGCGCGTTTCTGAAATCAATCGAGGCGGATGCGGCCGACTTCAAGAAACGGCAGCAGGCGGCGTTTGAAGCCGAGCGCGAACGATGGACCGCCGCCGGCCAGGCCCAGTACCTCGAGCCAAGGGATTCTCCAGCTGCCGAGACAACGGACTCGGGGACACCTCAGGGGTGCTCCTCGGTACATTCTCCGATCGCAGCCAGCGTGTGGAATGTGGCCGTCGAAGTTGGGCAACAGGTGGAAGCGGGGCAAAAACTCATCGTGCTGGAGGCCATGAAGACCGAGATCGCAGTTGCCGCGCCTCGTGCCGGCGTCGTCGAAAAACTGCATTGTGCCGTCGGCTCGCTCGTCGGGGCAGGGCAAGTATTGTTATTTCTTCGCACCGAGGCGGCGGCATGAGTCTTTCAGAAATGATCACAACTCTCTACGGGCGGTTGGAGAACGGACCGCTGAATCCGGTTTGGATTTCTCTGGTTCCCCGCGAAGTTGCTTTGGAGCGCGCACGTGAGGTCGAAACCCGCTCGGATTTGCCCCTGGCGGGAATGACGTTCGCTGTCAAAGACAACATCGACGTCGCCGGTATGCCAACGACCGCTGGCTGCCCCGCTTATGCCTATACGCCTTCGTCGAGCGCCACCGTGGTGCAGCGGCTGCTGGAGGCCGGAGCAGTGCTGATTGGCAAGACCAACATGGACCAATTCGCCACCGGCCTGGTCGGAACGCGATCGCCGTTTGGGGCCTGCTCGTGTGTGTTCGATGAGCGCTACATCTCCGGGGGATCGAGTTCTGGATCGGCCGTCGCAGTGGCGAAAGGCCGGGTTACATTTGCGCTTGGTACGGACACAGCTGGTTCCGGCCGCGTGCCAGCAGCATTCAATAATCTGATCGGTTTGAAGCCGACCCGCGGGCTGCTGAGTACGAGCGGTGTGGTTCCAGCCTGCCGGACGCTAGACTGTGTTTCGATCCTCGCACGTACGAGCGGGGAGGCGCATGCGGTCTTGTGCGTTGCGAGAGGTTTTGATTGGACTGATCCGTTTTCGCGAACGCCTCGGCCGGGGGAAGATGCCGCCCCATGGCTGAACGGTCCTTTTCGGTTTGGTGTTCCCCGACGTGAGCAACTCGAGTTTTTCGGGGACGGCGAAGCCGAGGCGCTGTACGAAGCGGCGCTGGGAAAAGTGGAGCAGATGGGCGGCGAAAAGGTAGAAATTGATTTTTCTGTTTTCCGCGGCGCTGCAGACTTGCTCTACGCGGGGCCGTGGGTGGCGGAACGCCTGGCCGCGATTCGCACGTTCCTCCGAGATCATGCGGCAGAGATGAATCCAGTGGTGCGCGGAATTATCGCGGGCGGAGAGCGCTATTCCGCCGTGGACACATTCGAAGCCGAATACCGTCTTCAGGATTTGCGCCGCGCCGCCGCCCAACAATGGACCACCATGGACGTGCTTGTGCTGCCGACGACGGGGACCATCTACACCCATGAACAAGTGGCTTCCGATCCGGTAAAGATGAATACCAATCTCGGCTTCTACACGAACTTCGTGAACCTGTTGGACCTGGCTGCCGTTGCAGCTCCGGCAGGTTTTCGCACCAACGGTCTGCCCTTCGGAATTTCGTTCATCGGCCCGGAATTTTCCGATGAAGCACTCATCGCCCTGGCGGACGGCTATCTAGGGGCAACCACTCCGCTTCTGAAGAGCGCACCCGGCTGCGTGGAATTGGCAGTGGTGGGCGCCCATCTCAGCGGCCAACCACTCAACGGGCAGCTAGTCCAGCGAGGCGCACGCTTGAAGCGCACCTGCCGCACGGCGCCGGGCTACCGGCTGTATGCATTGGAAGGCACGAAGCCCGCTAAACCAGGCCTTGTACGCGATGAGGAGTTTGAAGGTCCAGGCATTGAGGTCGAAGTCTGGGTCATGCCCATCGATCAGTTCGGCAGTTTCGTTGCGGCGGTGCCGCCGCCACTCGGCATTGGCAGCGCCACACTGCAGAATGGCGACTCGGTGAAGTGTTTTCTCTGCGAACCCTATGCCGTGTCTAGTGCTGTCGAAATCACCGCATTGGGGAGCTGGCGCTCCTATCTCAAATCGAAAATGTAGATCAGCTGGATTGAAAAAGGCGGTTATAGCCGGAGTCACCGTCGCGGTTAGAATTCAACGCAATGAAGGGACTCCGAAACCGGCTGTTACGCATTATTCTGCCTTGCCTGCTCCTGGCAAGCTCCGCCTTTGCCGAGAAACCGACGTTTACCGTGGGATGGTCGATCTACGCGGGCTGGACTCCGTATCACTACCTGCTGAAATCCGGAATCCTGAACAAATGGGCGGACAAGTACGGCATCACGATCAAGGTCAAGCGGTTTGACTATGCGCCCTCGCTGGATGCGTTTGTCGCCAGCAATATCGACGCCTGCACCATGACTAACATGGAAGCTCTGGACATGCCGGCGGCTTCAGGCGTTCCCACGACTGTCATACTCATCGGCGACTACTCCAATGGGAACGACGCACTACTGGTTCGAAACGGTTTGCAGATGAAAGATCTCTCCGGCAAGAAAATGTTGCTGGTCGAGAAAACCGTATCGGAATATTTGTTTGACCGTGCCATGGCCATGAACAATCTGAAGGGGCAGATCAAACAGGTCCGCATGATTAATACTTCGGATGCCGACATCCAGTCGGCGTTTCTGAGCGACTCCAGTGTTTCCGCAGTCGTCACGTGGAAGCCCATGCTGTCGCAGCTTGCGAAGCAGCAAGGCGTCCGCTCGCTGTTCAACTCGTCGCAAATACCGGGAGAGATCCTTGACCTGACCGTCGTTCGCAACGAGGTGCTGCAGCGCTCCGACGGCTCCGGGGAAAAGTTCGCCAAGGCGCTGACGGGGGCGTGGTACGAACTGATGGGGCTGATGTCGAGCCAGGGCCAAGCGACCGACAAGGTGTTGGCGGCGATTGCTGAGGGCTCGGCCGATTCCCTCGCCTCCTATAAGGAGCAGCTCACCACGACCAAAATGTTTTACCAGCCTCAGTCGGCCGTGTCGTTTGGCAAGTCGCTCGAACTGAAACAGAAGATGAATCTAGTGCGGCAATTCTGCTTTGAACACGCGCTTCTGGGTGAGAAAACCGGGTCCGCGGATGATGTCGCGATTCGCTATCCGGACGGTTCCGTGCAAGGTCGGCCAGATCACGTTCGCTTGAGCTTCGAGACCGCTTACATGGAAATGGCGGCGCAGGGCAGGCTTTAGGAGGGCTTCTTGTCTTTCGGGGTCCAATTCGTTCACGCTAAACCGGGCCGTACTTGGACCGTCGTGCTCTCCTGGTCTCTTTTCGTGCTAGGCCTTGGACTTTACTTCCAGACGGCGCAGAGGCGGCATCAGGGAAATCCGGAAGACCGCGTTATGCCCACGATTTCCCAGATGGCGCACGGCATGTACGACGCCGCTTTGAAGCCCGCTGAAGACGATGATCAGCCCCTCGCCGGAAACGCTTCTCTCGCACGACGTTTTCTAGGGAGCATGCTCTGGAAGGACACTGTAGCAACGTCGCGCCGTTTCCTTATTAGCATGCTGCTGCTGATTCCGGCCGTTGTTCTTGGGCTGCACATGGGGTTGTTCCCTTACGTGGGCGTCTTCTTTATGCGGTTTTTTCTCTTCTTTGACAAGATCGTCGCGCTGTCGCTGCTTCCGATCCTGTTCATAGCCTTCGGCATCGATGAGCTTTCGAAGATTATGCTGATTGTGATCGGCGTAACTCCGACCATTATCCTGGACACTGTAAACCTCACTCGGAGCGTACCCGGCGAGCAGATTGTCAAAGCGTTTACCCTGGGAGCGCACGATTTCGACGTGGCCTACCGCGTGGTCCTGCGCCAGATCGCGCCTCGGGTGCTGAACAGCCTGCGTCTAAACCTGAAGTCCGTGATGCTTTTTCTGTTTGCCGGCGAGATGATCGCGTCCACCGACGGCCTGGCCTACCGGATTGCGCTTCTGCGCCGGCATATGGGGATGGATGTGATTATCCCGTATGTCCTGTGGGTCGCATTGCTGCTTTTCTTGGTAGACCTTACCATGCGCGTGCTCAATCGCAAACTGCATCCCTGGTTTCACGAAACATGAGAGCGCAACATTTCTCATGAGGCACGAGTGACGAGCATGACTTACAGCTCATGGCGCACGCGGATCAACAGCTATGGCACTGATTCGAATTGAAGACATTTCCGTCGCCTACGGTTCGCCGTCGCGCCTGGTGTTGGACGGCATCAGTCTAAGTATCGAGAACGGCGAATTCGTCTGCCTGCTGGGTCAGACGGGCTGCGGAAAATCGACTTTGCTTCGACTGGTACTCGGCTCCGAGAAACCTACGAGCGGTCGCGTGCTGATCGACGGCATCGAGCATCACCAACCCGACCGCACGCGCGGCTACGTCCCGCAGAAGTATTCGCTGTTTCCAGACAGGACTGTGCTTGACAACATCACATTCGGTCCCGAGGTTGCTGAATTCAACCTGCTGACTCGTTTCACTGCACGCTATTTCCGGCGCCGCCGCCAGTTCCGTCAGGAGGCCATGCAGTATATCCGTCGCATCGGTTTGCGCGAGGCAGATGCCAAGAAGTACCCGGACCAGCTATCGGGTGGAATGCAGCAAAGGGTTGCCATCGCGCAGTCCCTGATTACGAGGCCCCAGATCCTGCTCATGGACGAAGCCTTCAGCGCGCTGGATCCAGGCACCAGAAAAGACATGCAACTGCTGATCCGTCAGCTGTGGCGCGATACGGGAATCACAGTTCTCTTCGTCACCCACAATACGCAAGAGGCGCTTTATCTGGGCACTCGGGTCATCGTGCTGGCGAAAGAATCATCCGATCAGGGGTCGCATGTTGCCTTGGATCTGGCCGTGCCCGCGCCCGGCCACGCAGACCAGGTTCCCCGCCTGGTAAGCCGGCTCGAACATGCCTCAGGCTGTATGCGCGAACCCGAGGATGTTGCGCTGGCAACAGCGTGATTGCGAAGCGAAACTCGCGCTGCAAGTTACTTCGTAGGTCGATTCTTAAACCGGCATTATTCTGGCTGGTGATGCGCTAAAACTCATACCTCAGAGCGAACTGCATCACGCGGGGATCAGCCACGGACTGGAACTCACCGAACGTACCTGGAGCTTGCAGACTAAGACTTGGGTTTGAGAAGTTGACATTGTTAAATACGTTGAATGCCTCGGCACGGAACTGAACGCGCTGTCCCTCCCAGGGTAGCGGGAACGCCTTTGAAACCGCCATATCCGTATTGAAGGCACCGGGCAGGCGGAGAACTGCACGACTTCCGGTATGACCCGGCAACTCGTCCACGAAAGAGTTGGAAGAGCTGGTGTTGGCAAACAAGCTCGGAAAGCCGTTCTGGTCGGTGTGCATTCCTGCGGAGACAGGCCCCGTGGGAATCGCAAGAGAGCTCAGCCAATAGTTAGCGTTGTACGCCAGTCCACCGCCCACAGTCGTGGGCACGCCCGAGTGGTAGCGAACGAGGCTGCTGATCTGCCATCCTCCGACGACTTCATTTAGCCATCCGGGAGCGGCAGCCAGCAGCATCCGGCCTCTGCCGAACGGGAGCGTGTAGAGCACATTGGCGGTAATGTTATGCCGCATATCGAAGTCAGAGGACCCCCGGAATTCCCTGGTGTTGTAGATGTTCTGGATGGCAGCGCCTTGTTGCCCGGAACCCGATTCAGCGGCCGAGCCGTCATCGATCGAGTGCGACCAAGTGTAGTTGAAGTCGAAAGTAAGGCCACTGTTCAACGCGCGCCGCACGGTTACGGTGAGAGCATGGAACGCCGCTGTGCCCGCATTCATCCACGTCGGCATCGAGCTGCCCTGCAGCGGGAAGAACGTGTAGCAACCATGGGCGGAAATCTGAGCGCATCCACCGCCGGGGTAAGAAGTTGGATTGCGGTCCGTGGCGTGCAGACAGTCGAGGTAGCTGCCACCATAGTCGTTGTAGACGCATTCGTAGTAGCTCGCCGAGGCGTTGCCGGGAACATCGCCGACATTCGCCAAGCCCGGCCACATGTTTTCCACGAATGGCAGCGTCGGCACCACACCGGGGTTGGCTAGAACCTGCGCCACGGTCACGCCAGAATCATGCAGGGCGCGCACCTTCATCGCATTCTGTTCCCACGTGATTCCTGACTTTGGGTCCTTGAAATATTCCAGCGGAGTGTAGACATCGCCTTGCAAAAGAAGCCGGCGAGAAAGGCGTCCCGCATATCCCACCTCGACCACCATCTTGCCAGGAATTTCGCGGGCAAAGCTGGCGTTTAGCATATACGAGTAAGGCGGCTTGAGGTTGGGCGCAATGCCCTCGAACTCTCCGGCAATGGCAGCTATATTTGGCGGCGTAACCGGGAAGGTTTCCTTTGCCGGTGGCGACAAATTGGGTGCCGAGCCCGTGTAGCGCGGGCTAGTGCTGAAACTGTAGGAATCCGGAAAATTCCCGGAAGTAGCCAGACCAATCGAGCCGTATTGATCGTACTGAGTGATCAGGTCACTTCCGAAGCGGTCATAGACCATGGCGGCGCCAACGCGAAGTGCACCTTGCGTCCCGAACATCTTCCCCATCCAGCCCTGGTCCGACGATGGAGCATAAGCCAGTCCGATGCGAGGTGCAAAATTGCGATTGTCGGGACCCCACCACGTTGGTTCGCCGTTCGAAGGCCCGTTCAAGGCCCATTGCAGCGAAGCGTTCGGCATCGCGTTCTGTGGCACACCCTGATTCTGTAAGAGGTTGCGCTCGGCGAAGTATTGGGTCAAGGGAACAGTGGACGTAACTTGCAGTCCATGCGCTTCGTAAGGAGGACGAAAATCCTCCCAGCGCAAACCCAGATTTACCGTCAGCTCGCGGGTTACGCGATATGTGTCCCCCGCGTAGAAACTGTAATCGTGCTCAATGAAGGAGCGAACCTGGGGAGTTCCGGCCGCTAAATAACTGCCATCCTTATTAAATAGGTCGGTGTGGAAATTGTCGTTCACCAGACCAAGCACGGCACCCATTCCATTGGCGCCAGACGTCGGGTCGTCTAATGGCTTACCGGTGTATTGTGTGATCGCATTATCGATATCGGCTCCGAGTCCGATCAATTCCGTCGCACCGTATCCGTAGCGGGCGTAGGAAGTAGCAAATGAACTTGTGTTGTTGTGGATGATGCTGGTGCCGGCGCCAGCGGTGATCGTGTGCTTACCCTTGACCCAGGTCACTCCGTCGTTGAGGTTCACCGTCGGTAGAACCTGGGCAGAAGGACGGGCATAGGGATTCTGAAGTGGATCGAGACTGGTCTGGAACAGGAGTGGCCCACTCGCGCCGGAAAATGACTGTCCGAAGCGAGTATAGCCAAAGTTTACGACATTGATCAGGCTAGGCCTCAGGATACCGGTGTACTGAATGGCCAAACCCTTGCTATTGTCGCGCAGGGTCGAGGCGGGTGCTTGTCCCGGAAACTGCGCGAGTATCTGATCATCGCTATTGCGGTCCGCGGTGCCGCGCAAACTTATGGTGTGCTTGCTGGCGTGATCCAAGTGCAAGTCGATTTTGCCCACCAGGGCGTGGTCGCTGCGGTGGCTGGGCGCGTTGAAACGGTAGCCACTGAAATTCAGCCCGCCATCCTCGCCATAAGAAGGTGAATTGCCGTGAGGATATTGATTCAAAACCGGTAGGATATTGGCATCCGGACCTACATGCAGCGGATCCACGTTTTGAATGTCAGTCTGCGTCAGCGTCTGAACCACTCCGCCGGAATTAAACTCAAAAAGTCCCTGCCGGAGCGTATCCGAGGGTACGGCGCGCACCTCCGCCACCCCGCTCGCATCTTGCCGCTGCTCGTAATTAAAGAAATAGAACAAGCGGTCCGGTACGATTTTGCCACCGATGGATGCGCCGAACTGGTTTCGCACCAGCGGCTGTCGTCGCACGCCCGCCTGATTGTTGAACCAGGTGTTGGCGGCGAAAGCGGTGTTGCGATTGTATTCATAGAGCGAACCATGCACCTGGTTCGTCCCGCTCTTGGTCACCAGCGCCACTTGTCCGCCGGAGGAGCGTCCGAGATTTGGTCCTTCTCCGGCGACGGTCACACGGAATTCTTGCACCGAATCCAGTGGAATCGGGAGCACGCCGTTAAAACCGGCGTTCGTGTTTACGCCGTTGCCGTTTGATCCCTGGTATCCACCAGTATTGGTGCCGGTAGCCTGCGCGATCAAACCTGAGTTCTGGTTATTGTTGACGTCAGCTCCATCCAGCGTAATGTTGTTCTGATCGCGGTGTGCTCCCAGAACTTCGCCGTCGGTGGTCACGCCCGGCTGCAAGCTCAAAAGGTCCACCACATTCCGGGTCTGCAGCGGCAGTTGCCGCACTTGGGTTTCGCTGAAGGGGTTGCCAACGCTGGCGTCGGTCGTGTTTATCTGGGAAGTTTCCGACGAGACATTGATGATCTCGCCGCTGGCGCTGGGCGCCATTTTCAGATCAAGGGTGGTTGGAGTATTCACCAGCAACTTGACTTCGCTCTTGGTCATTTTGGCGAAGCCCGCCTTTTCCACGATGAGACTGTAGGTCCCAGGAGCCACTTGCAGGAAACTGTATTCCCCGCTCTCATTCGTCATTTCTCTGCGGTTGGCACCATTTTCAACGCTTCTGATCGCAACTGCAGCCCCGGGGATCACGGCACCTGAAGGATCCGCGATCACGCCACGCAATGAGGTCGTCGATTGAGAATAGGCGCTGAGTGTTCCGAGAAATACGAAGAGCAATCCCGCTGCAATCTTGTCAATCTTGAGCACAATCCTCATGCGACCTCCTCAAATATCGAAAAAAGAAACCTTCCCTCGAGACAGAAAACTCCCAAGAAACCTGGCAAGGCGCCCTCAACTTTTGCTGCGAGTTAGCCGGTACGTCCGCGCTTTCCCGAGCAGGGAACTTGGTCACGTTCGAATCGGATCTACCGATGCAGTGAAAACCTGAACCAGGGTTGTGGCATGGTCGATGATCTGTTCCCGAGTGTCAAAAGCAATGTTTCGATGGGAGCGATGAAAGTTCTTGATGGCAATCAGGTGAACAGAAGTTGGGGAAGATCAGGTACACGCGGGCTACACTCTCTGAAACATTTGCGCGAGAAATTTCGGTGGTGGTTTTCTTCCGTCTCATGGCGGAGTCAAACCGGATCTATCTGGCTGCAGCTACTGATTTGACTTCGATGGTGTCGGCATTAACATCGCCTTTCACCGTCGCTTGCTGCCCAGCCAGCTTGTCCAGGGCGTCGAAGGTGGATTCATCTTTTGTATCGAGCACATAAACCTTCTCTCCGACCACCAAGTCATATTTCGAGCCTCTTTGGATGCAGGTACGAAGACAGGAGACCTCGTCGCCATCCATCGTGTGTTTGGCGCCGCACACCGCGTCGCCCACTGTGCCGGTGAAGGTCTGAGGCTTACCGGCAGAGGCGGACGAGGCTGCCAGTACCGCAGCCAAAGAAATCACAACTGCAAAGACACTGTACTTCAACAAACGAGACTTCATGAATTCTTCTCCCCTTATATATTCATCTAAATTATGGTCATCCAAATACTGCGCAACCCACGAGTTGACACCCTAGGCGATGATGTCGTGAATCACATCTCCGGCAACGTCCGTCAGCCGAAAATCGCGGCCACTGTAGCGGTACGTGAGTTTCGTATGATCGATTCCCAGTAGATAAAGGATGGTGGCGTGAATGTCGTGAACGTGTACTGGCTTGTCTACGACCTTCCAACCGAAGTCGTCCGTCGCTCCGTAAGTCATGCCGCCTTTCACTCCGCCTCCGGCCAGCCACATGGTGAATCCGTGCGGATTGTGATCGCGGCCGTTGTGCGTTTGTCCGCCCATGAAGCCGCTGCCCATTTCCACCACCGGAGTCCGTCCGAATTCCGAGCCGCAAACAATGAGTGTCTCTTCGAATAGCCCTCTGGATTTCAGATCCTTGACCAACGCAGCGAACGGCTGATCGGAATCGTGAGCGGTCTTGCGATGCAACTGAATGTCGAAGTGATGATCCCAGGGGTCGCCCTTGGCGTAGTACAACTGCACCATGCGGACGCCGCGCTCAATCAGACGCGCCGCGGTCAGACAGCCGCGTGCCGTGCTACCCTCGCCATACAGTTTCTGCACGGCATCGGTCTCTTTCCTCACATCGAATACATCCGGGGCTTCGGTTTGCATGCGATATGCCGTCTCGAGCGCGGAAATTGTGGCCTCGAGCTGCGGATCATGAGCGGCGGTGGGACCCATATTCGTTCGATCCATATTCATCCGGTCCAGCTCCGCGATGAGATCCAGTTCCTTCTTCTGCTGTGCCAAACTGAACGTTTCGTTGTGAATATTCGGAATCAACTTCTGCGGATCGAACTCTTTTGCCCGGGCATCATCGGTCACATACGTGCCCTGGTACATCGGCGGTAAGAACGCCGAATTCCAGAGCGGAGGTCCGACAGTGGTCGGCACATCAGGACACAAAACCACGAAGCTCGGCAAATTCTTATTTTCGGTTCCCAGCCCGTAAGTAATCCACGACCCCATCGACGGGCGACCCGCAACGTTGGCTCCGGTGTTCATCATGATCAGCGCCGGTTCGTGATTTGGTATCTCGGTGTGTACCGAACGAATCACACAAATGTCATCGATACACTCCCCCACATTAGGGAAGAGTTCACTGACCTCGATCCCGCTCTTGCCATACTTCTTAAAGGTGAACGGAGATTTCATCAATCCGCCGGTCTTCCGCTCATGCTGGGGAGTCTCTCCCGGCAACGGCTTGCCATCGTACTTTTCCAGCATCGGCTTCGGATCGAAGCTATCTACCTGTGAAAGCCCGCCATTCATGAAGAGAAAGATCACATGCTTCGCTTTGGGCTTGAACTTCGGATCCTGAATCATCCACGGATTTGCTGCCGGACTTTCGGCCGCGTGCGCAAAAGTGTCAGCAATAAGGCTGGCGAAACTCAGCATGCCGAAGCCTGCGCCCATCCTGCAGAGAGCGTCGCGGCGGGTGATCGGTCTTGGAATCGGAACGTGAATCATAAGCCTCCCTGGGAATCCCAGAGCTCAACCTCTTAAAGCTCTTGCCTCATTCGACAAACTCAAATTCATTGGCGCTCAGCAGAACCCGTGCGTATTCCCGCCACGCAGTCACCGGTTCGCCATTTACCGCATTGCCCGGCTTTTCCGGAGTGGTCTTCAAATATTGCAAACCCACTTCCATTTCCTTTGTGGTCGGTGACCTTCCGAAAAGCAACCGATATGCTTCCGCGATCCGGGCTGCTTCGTTCGGCTGCGTGAGTACGCGTTCCGCCAACTTTCCTGCCTGCATGTAGACGAACTCATTGTTCATGAAATACAACCGCTGCAAAGGAACATTGGTCGAGAAGCGCTGCTCCGCCGTGAAGCTCGGATTGGGGAAATCAAATACCTGCAAATAATTATTCAGGCGGAATCTGCTGACCTTGCAGTAGACGGTCCTTCGCGTATTGTCTTGACTGAAGTCTTTCGAGGGCCCACCCACTTCTTTCAGATCGAGATCGCCGGCTACGAACAGGATGGAGTCGCGAATCGATTCGGCGTCCAGCCGCTGACGGTTGAAATGCGAATAGTAGCGGTTGCTGCCGTCCTTCTCGCGTGCTTCTTCGGACTGCTGTGGACTCGTTTGGTAGACCGCCGACAACATGATCTCGCGCTGCAACTTCTTCAGGGAGAGGCCGTTCGATCGAAAGCGGCCCGCCAGGTACTCGAGCAACTCCGGATTCGATGGCCTTTCGCCGGCAAAGCCGAAATTGTCGGGTGTGCCAACGATCCCGCTTCCGAAGTGCCACTTCCAAACGCGGTTGACAAATACTCTGGTCGCGATCGGGCTGTCGACAATGTCATTTGCCAATTGCAATCGTCCGCTGCCCTCCGAGAACGGCGGCGCCTGTTCTGGACTCAACACTGCCAGGAATCTGCGCGGCACTTCCTCTCCCAGGCTATGTGGGTTGCCCCGCAGGTTCACGGAGATATTGACGGGCTTGGGCTTATCGCTCAGTCCATGCACGAAGGGATACTGAGGGTCTAGCGATTTCTTAAGCGTCTCTATCTGATGCTCCAGACTGGTGATGTACTCTCTCCACTCGGCATTGAGCCTTCGCTTCAGTCCCCAACCCGCAAACACGAAAAGGCCAGGAACCGGCTTCTCCTCGTCGGAAGCTATCGAGCGCATGAACAATTCAAACCATAAACTCGCTTGCTCGGTAGGCAGAGTCTTCAACTCGAGGCTGCATCCGGGGCAGAACTGATCGTCCGTCTCAAATTCGTTGGGAAGCGCATCTCGCTGGGAGTGCTTCTTCACATCGGCTTTTGCCTTAATGACGTCGTTTTGTTCTTTGATTGCCCGTTGCGCGGTCTCCACTCGAAGCACCAGGTCTTGGAAGGCGTCGGCCAGCGCCTTGGCTTCATCCTCCTCTTTACCACCCGCCGCAATCATGGCCTGCCAGTCTTTCAGAAACGGATAAGACTTAGGTGGCTGAGCCAGGAACTTCACCCAGCGATCCAGCATCTCTGGATCGACGTGGTCGTGATCGGCGGCTTCAGCCACGGTGGCCTTCAGCTTCCCGGTAACACGCCAGGCGGCAACCATGTACTGCGATGTTTGGTTGGCGAGAATGCTAGCCAGCTGGTCTGTCTCCGCCTTTATGAAATTGTCCAGCTCCTCGGAGAGGTCGAGATATCGTTGTTCTTTTTCGTGCCACGCCGCCACCTGCGCGTCCGAGGTGAGCGGATACTCCTTATAGGTAGAGCTGGCGAAAACGCCGGCGAGCGCGTAGTAGTCTTTCTGGGAAATCGGGTCGTACTTGTGGTTGTGGCAGCGGGCGCACGCCACCGTAAGTCCCAACAGGCCGCGCGAGACAGCATCGATGCGTTCATTGCGCTCATCGGCCCGTCCCTGTACCGGCTCGGCTTGATCCCAGAGCCAAGGGCCACCTCCCAGGAAAGCGGTGGCGGGAAGCGCATCACGAAGATTCTTTTCACCAGCAAGATCCCCCGCTAGTTGCAGGCGCACAAATTTGTCGTATGGAAGATCGTCGTTAAAGGCTTTGATGACCCAGTCCCGGTATACATATGCGCCCCGAAATGGCATGTATCCGCGGCCTTTGGGATCGAGACCGCGCACGTCATCTTCGGCGTAGCGGGCAACGTCGAGCCAGTGCCGGCCCCAGCGCTCGCCGTAGCGGGGCGATGCCAGCAGCCGGTCCACTACCTTCGCGAATGCATTTGGAGATTTATCCTTTTCAAAAACCTCGATCTCCTCAGGTGTGGGCGGCAGGCCAGTCAGGTCGAACGTAGCGCGGCGAATCAGAGTGCGCCGGTCTGCAGCCGGCGCTGGCACGATGCCCTGCGCTTCGAGCTTGGCCAGCACAAACCGGTCAATCGGGGTTTTGGCCCAACGTCCATCTTTCACCACGGGGAGGGACGGTATTTTGATCGGCTGAAACGACCAGAAGGTTCGCTGTTCCGGAGAAATCTTGTATGGAGCGCTGGCAGCCACCGCTTGAACCGGCCTCGATTTCGGCCACGGAGCGCCCATCCTTACCCACTCGGTGAGGTTCTGCACTTCTTCGGGCGTGAGTTTTCCACCCTTCGGCATTTTGAGTTCACCGGTCTGACGCACCGCCTGAATCAGCAGGCTTTTTTCGGGGTCGTTGGGAACGATTGCGGGACCACGGCTGCCGCCTTTAAGCAGAGTCTCACGGGAGTAGACCCGTAAGCCGGAGGTAGCTTTCTCGTCATGGCAGTTGGAGCAGACGTTCGCCAAGATGGGCCGCACTTTGGTCTCGAAAAAGTCTTCGCCAGCCGAAGAACCGTCAGCGGCGCTCACATACAGGGGCAGAGGCTGGGCAGCCTCATCCGGATCCCAGGGCGCACCCATTTTCACCCAGGCCACCAAGTCCGCCACTTGCTGCTCATCAAGCCTGCCGTTCTTGGGCATCTTCAGATCCCCAGTTTGCCGGACCGCTTCAATGAGCAAGCTTTTCTCAGGGTCGCCGGGCACGATGGCAGGTCCTCTGCGGCCTCCCTCGAGCATCGCAGCGCGTGAGTCGAGACGGAGATGGCTCAGTGGATCGTCGGTGTGGCACTTGAAACAATTCTGGATGAGGATCGGACGAATCTTGTCTTTGTAAAACTGCACACCTTCGCTAGCCGTCGCCGTGTTACCGGCGGCAAACAACGGGCCGTCCAATTTGGGCGACAGGGCACACACCAGCAACAGCGTCGCGGCAATCAGAAAGATTGATCTCATCATCGCATCAGCCCGGGGGGCTTCAAAACCGGCAGTCGCACCCTATGCAGGACGCCTGCATGACCGTTGTCAGACCGCTCGCCGCCTCCGGCATGAAAGCACAGTGACATTTAACCCATGAAGGTTTCAGGAAGCAATCGATTTTCCTTCATCGTTTCTATTCAAGATGCAAATGCTGTTTCTTTTCTAAGTCACATCGCAATAATGAGTCACAATTTCCCGCGCATGTGATATCAATCTGCATACGCAGCTACGCTGGGCACAAATTCGTGCTCGTGCGAAAGAGGCTCGTCAGATCCGATGCAATTAAGCCATACTCTCGGCTCTCGCTACTTCCTTCTCCCATTGATCGCGATTTTTCTACTGGGTAACGCAGGACATGGACAGGCCCAGCACCCGGAGTCTCTGCGTCCCGGTGTATCCTCGCCAGGCGTCCGTCGATCGATGTCCGACGTACATCCGCTGGCGACCTTCGCGGTAGAAGGAGAGCCCGACTGGATGGTCGTCACAGAGAACGCTGTGTGGGTGGCCAGTTCCAACGTCAATCATGTCGTGCGGCTAGACCCGGATACAAATCGGGCGGGCGCGATGGTTACGATCAATCAGCCTTGCTCAGGATTGGTGGCTGGCTTCGGCAGCATATGGGTTCCGAGCTGCGGGGCGCATACTTTGGTCCGCGTCGATCCCCAGACCGGGAAAATCCAAGGGGAGATTCCAGTAGGCCCGGCCGATTCGGAAGGTGGCATCACTGTGGGAGCCGGAAGCGTTTGGATGGCGACCGACAAGAAGGGCCTGCTCGTCCGCATTGATCCGGAAACGAATAAAGCCGTTGCGAAAATTGCGATACCCTCTGGTTCCTATGCGCCAGCCTTTGCTGATGGCTCGGTCTGGATCACGTCCACCGAGCACAACCTGCTGACTCGCGTCGACCCACAATCGAATCAAATCGTCGTATCGATTCCGATTGGCCCGCAGCCACGTTTTCTGACCGTGGGAGCAGGTTCCGTCTGGACACTCAACCAAGGAGACGGCACGATCTCACGCGTCGATACGAAGACCAACAAACTGGCGGCAACGATCGAGGTGGGTATCCCGGGTACGGGTGGAGAAATTGCTTTCGGAGAGGGATCGGTGTGGGCCACGGTTTTTCGAATCCCCATGTCGCGGATTGACCCGGCCACCGATACCGTTGTTCAGCAATGGACCGGCGCCGGCGGCGACAGCATCCGAATCGGTCACGGATCAATCTGGCTCACTGATTTTGCGCACAGTACTGTCTGGCGATTGGATCCGAAACAGCCCTAGGCTAGCGCCCCGGATCTTCGTCGCGGTTCCTTGGTTCTTTTTTCTTCTCTTCGTCTTCCCCCTTTTGCACTGGCGGTTTGAACGTTCCTGCCAGGACGTCTTCGAGCGTCACCTGAAGCTGCGGCGAATTTGGAGCGACGTGCGGCTCGAACCGGGCCACTACCTGGCCAGCGCGGTCAACGACAAACTTTGTGAAGCTCCAGTGAACTTCGCCTCCGGGGGGACCTTTTTTTCCGCTGCTCAAAAATTCGTATAGAGCAGCCTGATCCTTGCCCCGGACGGATGCCCGCGCAAATACTGAAAAGGTCAGATGAAGGTCGGTGGCGTATCTCTTCTGAATCTCCGCATCGGTTCCCGATTCTTGCGCGCCAAAATCGTTACACGGAACCCCGATGACGACCAGCCCTTTGTCTTTGTATGACTTTTGCAGTTCGTCCAACAAAACAATCTGATCGCGAAAAATCGATTGGCTGGCAAGATTCACAATGAGAAGCACTTTCCCTTTGAATTTAGATAGGGGCACTTCTTTATTGTCGAATCCGACCAGCGAGTAATCGTAAACGGTCTTCGCCGGCCTCTCTACCGCGGGGCGAGCCACAGCGACCGCCAGCATAAGCCAAAAACCCACCCCCACTATTTTCCGGACAATCTTGCCAACTTCCATCCAGCCTCGCTTGGGATATTCGCGTTGATTTGTATTGGTACGCCCTACTGGGGCGAGTGCTCCCACATCTTTTGCTTCTCTTCGGTTTGATGCTGCTCAAACTGCTTCATCTCCGCCGGCGCCATAAAATTCGGACCAACCGGCCACACAGAAAAGTCCCGCAGGGCCATCCGCCTAGCATTTCCATGCATCGACACCAGCGCCTCCTCAAGTTCGAGCAACGAACCGCGAGAAAGGGCCAGCTCATGCTCGTTCGGTTGATAGATCGTCCCGACCGGATAATCCAGAAAGGGCGTGCTCGTCTGCTCGATGTGATTGCCCAGTATGTGCGCTACGGGTTTGCCCTCGGTGAACCGCACCAGCCGCTCGGTGCTCGCCTGAAACGCAGCAAAATCCCGGACGTACAGACGTCCGGGATAAAGGCTATCCCCAGCCAGCAGAATCGCCGTGTTTCGGTCATACAGAGCCACGCTCACATCGCTGTGCCCTGGAATTGGCACCAGGTCGATCACGCGGCCGCCCAGGTCGGCGTGACCAATGTCGGTCGGCCAATGTTCGATCCCCCAGAAGTGCTTAGTCGGCTCCAGGTCCGCCGATACGAACTCCACCGGCATCGCGGGGTCATGCATTGCCTGCACTTCGGCATCGCCCGCCGTGTGGTCGTCATGCGGATGCGAGTGCACCACGATCAAGGGAATGCTGGGCCGCCCATTGCGAGTCAGCCAGTTCTTCACCGTCCGCCGAAGGGCAGGAGCGAGATTGCCATTCCTCGATCCCGTATCCATCAGCAAGGCTTTGTCCTTACCGAAAAAAAGAAAAATGAAAGGCTTTTCGAAGTCGGTACAGGGCGATTGCCTCAGGATGTACAGATTCGGATTGTACTCATGCACTTGCCACTCCGGGATTTCCATGCACTTCGACCCTTGCGAGAACCAGCGCATCGGCAGCACTCCTCGCTCAATCGTCCCGCCATCCGGTTGCGAGAGCTGAGCCCACGCAGAGCCGGAAGTTAGACATAGTGCAACTGCCAAGCTGGCCGCAATCGGCAAGACTTTCGGCATCGTGCCCCCAATCATGGTTTGGAAAATCGGACTGAAACATGACTATCATAAGCGCCTAAAGCAAAACTGGCTCGACCCCGGTACAGGTGCGCGCCAGTTCTGTTCTGGTAGACAATCAGAAGCTGTACCGCAAGGAGAGCTGCATCCGCCTCGCATCGACTAATTGTCTGCTGTAGACACCGAAGGTACTCGCGCTGAACGGATTGTTCTGAACGCTATGTGGATCGAACCGGACCGCGTTCGTGGTGTTGAATACGTCCCACTGGAACTTCAGAGCCTGGCCCTCGGTAACCCGGAAAACCTTCGTCAGATTCCCGTCGATGGAGAAATACCCATCGCCACGAAACACATTTCTTTGGCCGGTTACACCGGCAAATGGGGCGCTTATGTTGGCCAGGGCAGCGCTCGGGTTTGAGAAGGCATTCGGCTCGCCGCCGATGATGTGATGACCTCCCGAGGCGACCTTGCCTGTTACTAAGGCAAAGCTTTGCGTTGCCCAGTCCGTTCCCCACCCTGCGCCGTCATTCCCCGAGAAGGGAAGCCCGCTCGTCCAATGCGCCAACCCGGCGACGTCCCATCCCGAGATCACTGCATCGACGATTCGATTCGCAGATGCCGCGAAGCTTCTCCCTCTTCCAAATGGGAGCATGTAATTAAAGTTGCTTGAAACGGCGTGTCGCGTGTCGAAGTCCGACACTCCGCGGTTTCCCTTGATGTTCCAGGCGTTCACGATACTGCTAAAATTCTGCCCCTTGTTGTAGTCGGTGCGCTCAGAGTCTGATCCCAGATCGATCGACTTCGCAAGCACGTAGTTGAAATCAAGCTGCAGGCCATGCGCCATGGCATGGCGTAGGGATAGCTGCAGTGAATGATAGCTGCTCGTTCCCACTGAGGCCCACGCATATAGCGAAGAATATTGAGGGTCGAAATAACGGTTCAGAGGTCCGGGTGTGAAACCTGAACTAGCATAAAAGGATCCAGTATCGAGGCTGTAGAGGGGAAAAGTTTCGTTCCCGACAACACTGGAACCCCATAAGTTCTGGTAAATGTTCTGCGTGGCTGTCTGGCCATTCTCGATAAGGTTTGGGAACATATTTTCGAAATACGGAATGGTCGCCATCGAGGCGGTCGGGACTCCCGCGACGGCTGCCGCAGACATTAATCCGGCAGCTTTGAAATAATCCATCCCGCTCTTTTTGTCGACGAGATCGAGCGCAGTCGCTAAGTCGAGGTTCTGCAGCAACCTCTTCCCGAGACGTCCCACATAAGCTGCTTCCACCGTCCAGGTATTCGCCATCTGCCGCTGGATCGAAAAGTCCATGACCTCCGCGTACGGTGTCTTCACCCGGTTGTCGACGCCCCAGGATAAGGCTTCGATATTTCCCGGCATTACCGGGAAGTTTGTTTCCGGCGCCACCGTAGGGATGATTTGAGTCGGCACCGAACTGGTCGAGGCGAAGCGCGGCGCCTGATCCGTGGTCAGGTCGATCGGGCTGTTCACCCGCGACGACAACCCATATGCGCCGTTCGCGTCAAACGTATTCACGATGCCTTCACCAAAGTGATCGTAGTAGAGACCAAAACCGGCGCGGATGGACGTCATTCCTTCGCCAGCGATTGTTCCCAGTAATCCGGGCAAGCGCGTCGGCGAGTAGGCAATTGCGAACCGGGGAGCAAAATCTTTTTTGTCCCTCGCCCACATGCCCGGAGCATTGTTCGCGTGGCCCGCGGCTGAAAACGAGATCGGCGGCTGGTCGGTAATCCCTTGCATCATGCTACTGCCGCGCGTGTGGAACCAGCTGTCCAGGCTGATGGCCGGCGCGACTTCCTGCCCATTCACTTCATACGGCGTCTGCAGGCTGGTGTAGCGCAACCCATACGTGACTGTCAGATTGCGCGTCGCTTTCCAACTGTCCTGCAGGTAGAACTCCAACTCGTTCGACTTGTAGCTGCGGCTGAGCGGCAGGCCATGCGCCAAAGGAGTGAGGCTATTGCCCGAGGACTTGTAGTTGAAGTTCTCCGTTGCAACCGGGATGATGCCGGCCACGGCCGCAATCGCATTGCTGTAAGCCGTATCGAAACTGTTGTTCACCGCTGGAGTTCCTAACGTATTTGTGAAGGCTGAGGGATCGAGGTCCTGGCCCGTATTAGCGATCGAGCCCATTCCCAAACTGTAATACTGTACCTGCGCATTGTTGAAGACGGTCGCATCGCTCTGGAAATTGTTGTGGATCAGGCGATAGTTGAAGCCTCCTTGCATCGTATGATTCTTCTTTGTCCAGCTCACATCGTCGATCAGATTGTGCACGGGAATGTCGACTACGAGATCGGTTGTCGCCGCTGTCAAAGGGGCGATATTGGCAAAGTTAACGTAGTCTCCGTGTAAGGAGCCGCGATTTGCGAAGCCCTGACGGATGTAACCGTATCGCAGGTTGTTGACGAGGTTATTAGTAATCGCCCAGGTATGCCCAATCCCAATTCCCTTGTTGTTACTGTGGTTGTTCGTGGCGGGAGTGCCGCCCGGATATGTCACCGCTCCGGTCAGGTTGTCGCTTTCCAGGTTGCCGCGAGCAAAGAGCCTCTGCTTGGCGTTGACGTTGTAGTCGAACTTCACCAGGTTCGTAATGTTCGATTGCGGAGTTGGCGAGGAAAACGTATACGATCCGAAATTATAGCCATCGCCCAGAAGACTTCCATTCGCCTGCGGAAGGGATGCAAAATACTGCAGCGCCGCCGAATCGACACCAGCCCCCAGCGGACAGGTTCCTTCCCCGGAACATCTCGGATCCATCTTTGCGATGGTTGCTGGACTCAACGTCGTCGTCCCGCCCTGGGCATTTACGTACGTTAAGTAACCCTGCCGGAGTCCGGGGCTTGCCGTCGTTCCCGTCGGGACCTCGTTGATGACTTGCTGGTTTTGTGCGATCTTGTCGGCTTCGTAACTGGCGAAGTAGAAGAGCTTGTCTTTCACAATGGGACCGCCGATTGAACCTCCAAAAGTGTTGCGGAGATATTCGCCGGGAACGTTGGGCTTGCCGTTCTGCGCTTCGGTCTGCTTGTTGAACCAATCGTTCGCAACCGTGTTGGTCGGCCGGTAATACTCGTACGCGCTGCCGTGAATACTGTTCGTGCCGCTTCTCGTGACCACGGATACCTGCGCCCCAGAGGAGCGGCCGGCGTCAGCATTCGAACTGCTTGTTACGACGCGGAACTCGTCCACAGAATCGCGGGTCGGCCGCAGAACACCGGAGAAAGCGTATCCCAGGGTCTGCGTGTTGTTGTCGATTCCATCGAGTGTCAAATTGCTTTGGTCCGAGCGCGCGCCGTTGACTGCACCGGCGCGGCTGTCGGAATCCATCGTCTCTGCTGATTGATCGCCGAGGGACAGCACGCCCGCCTGCAGCGACAGCAGAGAAAACACGTTATTCCCCTGAAAGGGCAGGCCCTGGATCTCAATCTGGTTGAACGGCGTACCAATCGTCGCATCGGTCGCGTTCAGCGCCGTAGTGTCTGAGATAACTTCGACCGTCGTGTTGCTGCTGCCCACCGTCAGCATGATATTGATGGTCGCCGGCTGATTTACCAGCAGTTGGGCCCTTTCTGTACCTTGGTTGAAGCCCGACGCACTGATCTTTATCTGGTAGGATCCCGGCGGAATCTGCTGGAAACTGTATTCACCTTTCTCGTTGGTCTGGTGGGTTTGCGTAAACCCGATTGCGGTCTCGGCAACGGTAACGGCGACGCTCGGCAGCACGGCTCCCGTGGGGTCTGTCACAACGCCACGAAGCGATGTTGTTGCCGTTTGTGCATGGCCCGTCACGGCGAGCGAGACAACGAGAAGCAGGGAAAGAGCGAGGCGAAATGTCCTGATGAATTCCACCCGCAAATCCAACACCAAGTTCTTCGCACTAAGCACGTAACTCATCGCGCGCCTCCTTGAATCTCGAACTAAGAATCTCGAACTTAGAGTCTGGAAACTAAGCTTGCCTTGCGGGCCACTTCCCTGAAGACACATATGCGCCCGCGGCTTTCGCCGTCAACTCCGGGCTTTCAAATTGTTAGAGGCAACTACCCCAGCCCGGAACCGCAACCATTCCCGACTGGCTTGTACAAGGAAGTACGGACCCTAGTCTGTGCTGTGCATACTCAACGATATGTTTCTAAGTTGTCAAAGCTAATGTTTCGATGTGACCGATGAAAGTCCTTGATTGATAGGAAAATCAAAGAAATCAACAACCGTCTCGGAAGGAAACGGATGGGGAGTTCTTGTGACTGTACCTTCAGTTGGTAGTTGTTGAGAAACTTACATGGTAAGAAAAATATGCCTAGAGAGACTTGGGCGGCAGCTGCCCACTATAGGAACGACGCGCTGTTTGACAAGAAGATGGCCTACGATGTTGATCTCAGAATCGTGTACACATGAAGGCGAGGTGAAGGGAAAATCCAAAGCGTTGACGAAGAAAGAAAACTTTACGTGCGATCGAGTTGCGTGTTACATCAACCACGTCGTGTCCGTCCGCTCATCAAGACAGAATAGGAGACTCGCTCGCTTGACGGGCTCCGAGCGTCAACTAAATCCGGCCTATTTTAACCATGAAATACTGATCACAAACTCGGTTCGTAAGTTCGATTGTGGTCTCTACCTGCGACAGAGCACCTGTGATAAGGGCTGCCAGGGAAAGCGACAAAGCGTTATGTGTTTCGGTGGTTAGGAAGGCACGAACTATCTATATTTAGAGGGAGGGCTCGTATGTCGGCATCGGTAACCTAAAGATAAAGAGTAGCGCCATGTACCGTTTCAAACTGTTCCCGTCGTTCATCGGCTTCCCGTCCTTCACAGACGGAAAGCCAAATCGTCGGGACCATCCGCCTTCACGAATTTGTAATGGCGAACCGCTCTGCCCCAACGCGGAAAGATGATCGAAATCGGTGGATCAATCAGTTGCCGCAGAGAGAGGCTAGTGTGTCGGATGCAGGATGAGTTTCTGTACCCTCCAATTCAAGAGCTCCGCCACGAATAAAGTGTTCTCGGAGGGGCAGGAAATTTCATGCACCCATCCGAACTGGCGTAGACGTTTGCCATCTTTTCCGAACTCCCCGAGGATGTTGCCATCCAGATCTAGTTTGTAGATGCGGCCGGCCACGGAGTCCGAGGTGTAGAGCACTTGCTTCGGTCCGGGCGTGATGCAAATCGCCCAGGGTGCCCCGGCGCCGGTCCACTCTTTAAGGAAATTACCTTCGCCGTCGAATACTTGGATGCGGTTGTTCTCGCGGTCGCCCACATAGACGTTGCCCTTTGCATCGGTGGCGATGCTATGCAGGGTGTGAAATTCGCCCTGCGCCGTGCCACGCTTACCCCATTCTTTGACCCAGTTGCCGTCCTTATCGAATTTCACCACGCGCGAGTTTCCGTACCCGTCGGAGATGAAACTGTTACCGGCAGCGTCCCAAGCAATGTCGGTGGGCCGGTTGAAGAGCCGGTGGGCAAAGCTCGCAAAGGCAGGTGGCGGCGCTGGGGGAGTCAGTCCGGGAGGAGGAAGTGCGCCGCCTTCGACTGCTTCGGGCTTCCTGCCGAACAACATCACGACCCGGCCCTGGGGATCAAATTCAATCACCATGTTTGCGCCTTCGTCCACGCACCAGATATTGTCGTCCTTGTCGATGCGGACAACGTGTGCGAAAGAGAAGCCGTACAGGTCTTTGCCGATTTCGTGGACAAAGGTTCCCTTGGCATCGAACTCGAAGAGCCGAGTCTGCGCGCTGCGCGTGTAGACGAAGATGTGTCCCTTGGAATTCACCGCTACGCCGGCAGCCTCTCCCAGATATAGATCTGGGGGAAGTTTCAGAAGGTTGGGCACGGATTCATAGGGAATTTCTGGAACTGTTTTTTCCTGCGCGGAACACAGTAAAGAGATTGCCAGGTAAAGCAGGACGAACATTGCGCTCGGTTTCATCGCGCCTCCATTGGATTTACCACTGCGAATTGCGAAAGACTAAGCAGAAAGAGGATGCGATCGCTCGCATCCTCTCTTAGGTTAGCCGAGGCGACGTTCCGCCCGGATTGGATTAGAAAATGATCTTGCCGCTGATCTGGCCGATACGGCCGGGCGCAGCCGTGGTAGCCTGGCCAAACTGACCGCTGGCAGGATTTCCGATCACGCCACTGGAAAGGAAGTTGGCATGGTTGAAGACATTAAACATCTCGAGCCGGAAGTTCAGTGACACCGACTCTGTAAGTTTTGTGTCTTTCTCCAGACTCGCGTCGGTATTGATCGTGCCCGGCCCGCTGAAGGAATACTGCGACGAACTGCCCGTAACACCGCAGACTTCGTATCCGCAGCTCAGAGCGTTGGTGGCCAAGGGAAACCCGGCAAAGGCCGTTGGATTGAAATACCAATTCCCAGAAGTGGATATACCCGTCAGTCCATTGTGCCGCGGGTTCACTTTCTGGATAGAACCGATTCGACTGGGATAGTCGAGCCCGACGTTTGTCAGGGCGGCATCACTGTTGCCTTGGAGGCTCACAGGTGTCCCGTCGGCGAAACGCGTGATGCCTGCAAGATGCCATCCCGTGGTAATCCGGCGGGCGCCGAACAGGTGCGCAAAGGGAAGTTCCCAGTTGTAGCTCATCACGAGGTTGTTGCGTATATCGAACGTCGAGGGGCCGTAATTCCGGGACGGGTTACGAGGATCGTAAGCGGCAGAGTAGCTATCGAACGAATGAGCCCAGGTGTAGCTGACCAGCAGCGTCAAATCGCGAGCCCGCCGTTCCGCGGAAACCTGCAGCGAGTTGTAATTGGAGTTTCCCGAATTCTGCAGCCAGGTCGCCTGGGCGTAGGCTGAAACCGGACCTCCAGCGGAATTAGTGTAGTTCGCACTGATGGCCTGGTTGTCGATCAGTCCGGTAAAGGTGCCGTAGTAGGTCTGACCACCTTGGGTGTAGACTCCGCCTTCGCCGCCAGGCCCGCAGCCGGTAAGCGACTGGCAGAGCGCAGCATTTCCCCAGAGCAACGGGATGCTTCGCTGTATGTGGTGACCCGCCGTTCCTACATATCCCACGGTCAGGACTGTCGCTCGATCGAGTTGGCGTTGGATGGTCAGGTTAAAATGCTCGGCCATCTGTGTCTTGTTCTTGTTGTAGTAGCCCGGAACGTAAAGCGGCATGAGCGATCCGAACAGAAAGTTCGGAAACGGCCCGGCCCCTGAAGGGAATGTGAAGGGGAAGTGCTGTCCCTGCGAAACACCGTTCGCACGCGTGATGTAGGGACTTGCGAAGTCAGTCGGCTGCGGCGATGCCCAGTAGAGCCCCCACGGAGCGTCGCCGATAATGCCGAAGTTGCCCTGATCCGCAGCGCCCAAGTAGTAGATACCATAGGCTGCGCGAATGCTGGTCTTATTCTCGCCCCAGATGCCGCCGGAAGGAGCGTAGGCGATACCAATGCGAGGTCCGAAATTGCTGTACTGGGTCGGAGAGATGGTACTTGGAACTCCGGGATCTCCCGGAACGAGGTTGCCGGTGGGAGAGTTGGGGAACTTGGTGGACTGCACTCCCGGAACCGGAGTGGTGAGACGGCCAAAGCGATCGCTCCATGGCCTGGCTACATCCCAGCGAAGGCCGTAATTTACGGTCAAATTAGATTTTGCCTTCCAGGTATCGGCGGCGAAGAGGCCAACATACCGGGTGCGGTTATCGAGGACTTGAATCGAGCACTGGACGAACTGCCCGGGAGCGCCAATGTAGTAATCGGACACATCTGTATTCGTTTCGTTGCCGCGGAATTGGAAGTAACCGTTGGATCCGCATTCGTTGCGAACGTTCAACTGGTAGTAGCGGAAATCGCCACCAAAGCTGATCGAATGAGCCCCGGCTGTCCGGCTAAATGTGTCGCCGATGCCGTAGGTGGTGTCAGGCTGGTAGAGATTCAGCCAGTTGTTACCGACGGCAAAGCTGTTAAACAACAGCATGGGCAGCGAAGAAGGATACCCGGTTGTTCCGGTGTTAACCAGACCACCGGCGGCGGGATCGGTGTTGAACCCGTAGGTCGAGTAGGAAGAAATCGTTGAACTGGCGGATGGCTGAGAGGTGTGAACCGCAGTGCGGAAGACCTGGAAGCGAACAACGTTGACCATGCTGGGGCCAAACACCTTGGTGTTGCTCATGGTGAACAACTGATTGCGCGAAGGCTCGGAATTTGGAAACCCGGGCACGTTCGTCACACCCTGATATGCCTGCTGATAAATGGGGTTAAGGGCCGTCGCACTGTCATAGTGATAGTAGAAAGCCCAGTCTCCCGTCGTTCGGTTGTTGAAGTCGATGCGCTGAGACATGTTTTTATCGATGATGGTCCCGGCATGGCTGGAATCGGCATAGTTAAAGCCATTGGCCTGATTTGCCGCCGGAATGAATTTCATGGTCAACGCGGTCACTGGGTCGATGTAGGCCGAGATATTATGAGCAGGCACAGTTGCTCCGGTGATGTCAGTCGTCGTCGTCGCCGTACCCAGTTGGTTGTACAGGGTAGTACCGGCGACGATTGTTCCGCCGCCGCGGGTCATAAGGGTCTGGGCCCAGGCGCTCCCCTGAACGGCGGTATTGAGTACGCTGTCGGGGAAGATACCGTTGCGTTCGTCATTGCTAAGGACCTGCAAAATTCCAGTGCTGGCCCCAGCCACCTGACGAGTTTGCTGATAGTCATCGAAAAAGAAGAGCCTATCCTTCCAAATCGGACCGCCAACCACACCGCCGAATTGGTGTCGCTTCAACTCAGGCTTTGTTCCCCCGCTGAACCAACTGTTCGCATTCATTCCCTGGTTGCGATAGAACTCGAATACGTCCCCATGGATCTTGTTCGTCCCGGACTTTGTGACGCTGTTCATGACGGCACCGGTGAACTTGCCATATTCGGCGCTGAAGCTGTTGGTCAGCAGGCGGAACTCGGCGACCGAATCGGCGTTGGGAATCAAGCCTGCGCCCATGTTCTTGGTCTCGTTTACCTCGGCACCGTTTACCAGGAAGGCGTTCGCGTACTCCGGCTGGCCATCGGTCGAAACGTTGCCCGCCGAGGAGTAGAGACCGGAAGCCGGGCTGCGGTCGTTGAAGCCGCCGTTCGTATTGAAAGGGGCGACGCCTGCCTGCAAGGAGAGAAGATCGATGTAGGAGCGGCCGTTGAGGGGCATCGCCAGAATCTGATTCGATTCGATGGTGGTGCCCAGTTGCGTGCTGGTGGTCTGAATCTGCTGCGCGTCCGCCTGAACTTCGACGGTGGCAGTGACGTTGCCCACTTGAAGGGAAAAATCGAAATGCAGCGCATCATTCACGTCGAGGTCGACGTTTTCGATGACCGCCTTCGCGAAACCAGCGACCGACGCGGTCAAGTTGTAGCGCCCGGGAGGCAGAGCCAGGACACTGTATTGACCGGCCGCGTCACTCGCTACGGTTCGCGTGTAGTGCGTGGCCGTCTGCATCACGGTGACGGTAGCGTTCGCGAGCACCGCGCCCGATTTGTCGCGGACGGTACCGGAGATGGATCCGGTCACGTCTGCCAACAGCGGCAAGGTGCCGACCAGCACGATCAAACACAGACAGGCGTAACGGAAGCGACGAAGTTCCATGGAAAGCCTCCCCCAAAGGATGCTGTTATGCCGCCTATTCGTACTACAATACTAACAATCCCACAAGCAAAATCTTTACCCTTGGAGCGAGAGGATATCGGTTTTTGCCAATCCCACAAGCGAAATAGTGCGAAACCGGGAAGCCCAGAAATGGGAGGGACGTGAGCACAGCGCGGTCATCAGGGAATGATTGGTCTAAACAAAATGCTGAACAAAACAATGTTCCCCGGATCGGACCGGAATGAAAGCACTCGACACCCGACCAACAGCGACCATCTCTTGAGCTTTCCAAAAGAGGTTCCCGGGTGCAGCCAATGTCTCGGCGGCTACGCAAACATAGGAATCTGCTGAAGTAAGACGATAATCGTATGATACTATCATTCCGCGGTTTATCCCGGACTGCGGAGCGACGCTCCAGAGCCCTTCGTTGAGCTTCTCTGCCGAAACCGGTTCGCCGATCTGCTTTTTCGGGGGAATGGCAAACCAGACGAGACAAGGCGAACATTATGAACCCAAAAAGGCTGCTCCGTTCTCTGGGACTTTGCGCTGGGCTTGCTTCCCTTGGGTTTGCGCAGACCAGCGGCGACGGCATTGATCTTTATTTTGGCGACTGGCATACATCAGCGCCACGGATGACGCACGGAGAGCTGGAGGAGCGGGACATTCTTACGCGCGGCGACGCCCTGAATCCGGCGCAGAAGGGAGCGGTGCTTCGCTTCATCAATTCTTACGCCTACGCGACGTTGGCGCCCTATGCATCCACGAAAATCGAGCCTCTCGAAGGGCAACAGGAGATCTATTTTGTGCAATCCGGACAGGGAACTGCGCATGCCAGCGGCCAGTCAGTGGACCTGCATCGAAACATCGCTGTGTTGATTCCAGCGGGATTGAGCTTCAACCTCGAGAACACCGGTGACCAGCCATTAACGATGTATGTGATAAATGAGCCGACGCCGCCCGGCTTCCGCCCCAACTCGAGCATGTTAGCGCGGGACGAAAATCAGCTGCCGCTCAGTTCCAGCAGCGGTATGTGGGCTCATATCGTGAAGACGTTATTTGCAAGCTCCGATGGTCTCGGCACGCTGGAGGCGGTTCTAACGGTAACTCTCGATCCGTTGACGTTGGGCAAACCTCACCCGGTGCCAGGCGAGGACACGGACCGGATTGAGGAAGTATGGACCGAGCTCGACGGTACCAGTCTCGTGATGGTAGGAAATCAGCTGCGCCGGCAGACTCCAGGGATGGCGTATCTGCACATCCCGGATAATAAGACCCCTCACACCAACATCAACAGCAGCGAAGATTCTCAGGACAGGTTTCTTTACTTTGCCCGCTACCGCAGCCACGAAGCGCGAAAATAAAAGCGAGGCTCTCAGGATGGCTCGATCACGACTTGCTGTCTGGGCGGTTGCGGCAGTGATGTTTGCCATGCCCGCGCCGGCTCAGGCGCAAACAACGAAAACCT
>Ga0210406_10000860_pt1 | contig 39542 bp, 42 predicted proteins | sample IncBWC30MmetaG_FD_155454 | JGI IMG/M metagenome (GOLD analysis project Ga0210406, IMG submission 155454) | Forest soil microbial communities from Barre Woods Harvard Forest LTER site, Petersham, Massachusetts, United States - Inc-BW-C-30-M | ecosystem: Environmental > Terrestrial > Soil >... | reverse complement strand
GGCGTGACAAAAAGCTCCCAGAAGTCGCTCGATTGGTCGGTTACGAGTCCGACGCCGCATTCAGTAAGGCGTTCAAGCGAGTTGTCAGGGCTAATCCTGGTGAATACCTCAGACGTGGTTTGAAGGACCCAAAATCGACCGAAGCAGACCACGATCAGTCCCGATAGGGCCCTAACGTTTGTCGGTACTATACCTTCCGATGTGGCACAATGAGGCTCATGTGAGGAAAGGCTATGGGCGCTTCTCGTCTTTTCACTGCTTTAGCGCTGCTTGTTCTATCTCCTCTCGCTCGAACACAGCAGTTCGCCAAAGTTGTCATTAAGCCCTCAGCATCCAGCGCCCCCGGCGCAAGCCGTCTGCAAGTGCTTCCTAGTGGTGACCTGATCGGTCATTCCATTCCTGTAGTCGAGTTGATAGCCCTGGCCTATGCCGTCCCGAACAACCCGTCGCCAAGACTGGCTTCACTCCCGGAGTGGGTGGTTCGGCACCGGTTCGACATAGGTGCCAAAACCTCCGCGTCCTTGAGGCTTGACACGAAGGACATACAGACCCAGAGGCGAACGATAGAGCTCTTGCTGCAGAAGCTCCTGAGGGACCGTTTCGGCCTCGTGCTCAGGGCAAAAACGGTAGCCACACCGGTCTATGCGCTCACGCTTTCAGGGAACGATCATAAGCTTAAGAGATCAAGCATCAGCCCAAGGAATTGTATTCTCGATACCGACCCAGATGGCTGCCACGGCTTTGCGATAGGCTTCGGGCATCCTCTCAACACAAGAGCTGCGGACATGTCCGACCTTGCGCACTATCTAGAAAATTGGACAGATCTGCCCGTTGTTGACCGAACGGCAGCAACTGGATTGTTCGAGATGCATTCGCAAGGGTGGCAGCCAATGAACTTGCCGCCTCCTCCACCGGGTGCTTCCGGTATGGGAGCCGAGTTTGCCAACCTCTCAACGCTCTCTGCGGTTCTCAGCAGTTTTGGGCTCCAGCTACGTCGCGAGGGGGAGAGCTTGCCCTTCTACACGGTAGAGCGCATCGAACAGCCCAGTGCAAATGATCTCTATCCTGCTCATGGCATGAGAGCCGATTAGTCCCTATAAGTCAGCTTGCGTGAATTGATCACAGAAACTCCTGGATAACGAGCAAGACGGAAGTCATCAGCTCATCCGTTGGAGTTCGGAAACCCGCTTGTGCTCACGGAATTTGCAGCTTCAAATCTGGGGACGTTAAGGGGACGATAAGAAGGGACATGCGGCTCCCTTTTGTATCAAACGACGTCCGCCGACACCGTTTGATATCAATCAGTTACATCTCATTGTTGCCCTGTCACGGCAGAGGCCGCGGGTTCGAGTCCCGTCGTCCCCGCCATTCATTCTAAAGCGGTTAATGAATGGTGCTTCCACTCAGGTCTACCCACAATTTCATCCACACCCTTCACTGGACACTCCCGTCTTCGAATCCCACGGCGTCAAGGAATTTTTCTTGAGCCGCGATCATCTCGTCGAGGTCTTCGTCCGTGTACAGATCAAGCGTGGTCTGAATCCGCGAATGACCCAAGATGCCCTGCACAGTCTTCGGGTTCTAAATTTGCGATGCAGCCCTGCTCAAATCATCGACGAATTCAAGCTGTCGCACTATCTGCAAGCAATCGCTCTGACGATTTGTTGGGGAACCATGACCAGAACCAAGAACAAATACATATATTGTAGCCACGATCTTCAACATATCTTTGACACGCTAGATCAGTGCGCTCAATCAATTAAGCAAACCTCTTCCATTCAGCAGTCGTGGGACTTACTGCCGAATGGACTTTCGTGGACGCCTGTAATGACTTCAAAGACGTTGCATTTCTTGTGTCGAGCGTTGGGCTTTGAGCAAGACCCGCCAGTACCAATCGACAATGCCGTGATCCTCGCTTACGTGTGGCCGGGATTCAGAATCAACATTCCACCGGGTCAGCGACCGCAGGACTGGAGCGGGAAGACGTTCGCTGCATACTGTAGATACATGACGGCGATCCTCGAATGGGCGGACATCAAAGGTTGGAGCACGACAGAGTTGGAATCGACCATATTCGCCGAAAACCGCTGATTACGGCGGGGGGAAATCCTTCGGTTGGAGATCACATGACGATGTTGACGAAGCGGTTGGTCGGATTAGCGGCATTCGGTGGAGCGGTCTATCTCGGCTGGCGTGCGCTACCTCAGAAGACACGGGATGCGGTGGGTCAGGCCATACCAGTTACCGTGGTGGGGATTGGGCTGAATTGCTGCGCGTTCTTCCAAGCATGTTTAGCGCCATGTTGAGAGACGGCCGGAGCCTCGGAGGTCGCGGGCTGAGAAGGTTTAGTTAATAGGATGTTCGTGGAAAGTGCCTTACGGTGACGAGGAATGTTCGCGACCCGTGGAGATCGCCGAGACTCAAAATAGGCTTTTCCTCTGAACCGTCAGCCTAAACTTGAGTCGAAAGCAAAACAGCAAGCGGTTGCAATCGTTCATAGTGCGGTGCTACGTTTGCCTCATGGTAAGGAAAACTGACGATCTGAAGGCACTGCGCGACATGATAAGCGAAGCGCACGGCATTCTTCGTACTGTGGTTCTTCCCGAAGAACGTTCTCAGCGGGCTCATGAAATATCAGGACTAGAGACCGCTATCTTGTGTTTAGACGTTCGGTTGTACGCGCGGACTTTCACCTGGGTATCTCTCCGATCGGCTACTTTATTTTCCCGACAAAAGCATGGAAGACATTTCCGGAGGGAACGTCGTTCTCTCCGATTCCTTGCCCGATTGGACAACGCGGATTCACTCACTCGCAGCGTCACGACTATTTGAACTATCTTGAAGCGTGGAAGCTACTGGGAGAAGCACAGTAAAGTAGCGACGGCAAGGTTCTGGGGGCGTTCAACGGCGGGCTGGTGCTTTCGGCATTGCCTTTGATGGAGCAAACATTTGGGTGGCAGATACCACTGGCAAGAGCGTGTCCAAACTTTAGAAGTCGGAAAACGAAAAGGAGCTAGGGTATGCTAAGGGGTGTGAATGCCCAAAAAACTGTACGGAAACGCCTACCCTCACCGAAGAAACGGCTTTGCAAGGTTCACGGTAAGCCAATCCGACCGAGCTATTGGCTCGCCGGCCATCGCAACACTGGATGCAGTGAATGCTATCGAACCACGGAAGTGCCACCGCCCAGGAAGCGCCTCTGCAAACAACATGGGCGTCCGATCTTGCGGAGCCGGTGGTGGTCAGGGTATCGCAGCAAGGGTTGCGTGCTCTGCTTCAAAGTTCCGCCTCCGGGAAAACGGCTCTGTCGCAAGCACAAGTTGCCGATCTCACCAAGTACGTGGCGGAATGGCCGCCATTCTACCGGGTGCAGCCGTTGCCACAACAGTCGTCCGGGTTATCTTCTGGCGAAAGAGCGGTACAAGAAGCGTCGAAGAAAAAGCACCAAGGCCAGGAAGAAGAGCCGATAGCGCAGGCTGACTCCTCGCGTCGCCAGATGGAGAGTCCACGCGCTCCCGTTGCCAGTGCGCCGAGCGTGGCGGGGTGCGGAGCGTGTGGAACAGGATTAGTCACGGACGCGCCGGGGCCGCGATGATAATTTCTTGCGTCGTCTGATGCCTTAGTCTTTCCCGTAATGATAGGTTTGTTCGCAACGGTCTCGTAGGCGTAGCCGGTGAGCACAGCCTCGACTTTATAGAGGTTGCAAGTCGTGTTGAGGCGCGCCCATCTGAAATGCGTCTTACCGTGAATCGTGAACTTCAATCCGAGATAGCGCTTCTGGAGCCACCCTGATCCATCCCGAACGCCATGGATCGGGAACCTGCAGAGAACGCACCTGAGGCTCCAACCTTAACTCCTGCCATCTGGGCAAAAGCGTAATGAAGAAGGGAAAGTGGCGGCATTGGTATCAAGAACCGTGGCCGCCACCGACTGCGGCCACGTCCTTTTCGTTTTTCCCAACGGCGGTTTGCAAGTCTCTCCTAGACAGGTTTACAGCATTCGGCTCAGGCAGACTCAGGTCAGAAAAGGCCCGCTAATTCGTCGCGAGATAATCTTGCAAGGCGCGCTGGGTTTGAAGATCCAAGGCCTCGCCAAATTGAGTTAGGTCCTGAATCAAGAGATGCGGATCCATGTGGTGAACGTTCTCCTGGGCAAGAGCGAAAACGCATCGACGCATCAGGTTGTACTCTTCCACCAGGCCCATAGGCGTGAACCCTTGCACCTGTCGCAGTCGGCCGTGTCGCTCGGCTGCCTTCATGGGCATAGCTGCCATTTCCTTCACGCCAAACGTCATGAACTTCATGGTTTCTTGAATCACGGGGAGAATGGGCTCCGTACGTTTCTTAAGAGCAATTTTCATCCGTTTGAGGTTGGGATCCGCTTGGCTATGCTCTAGCCACTGTCTACAAATGCGGCTACTATTTTGCTTTACGAGAGTCTTCAACCGCTTCGCCGCACTTGCTGGACGCAACATGCCGCTCGCGCTTGTGGATGAGCCGCGCCCCAGTTGCAGGTCGATCTCTTCCAATGCCTGACGCAAGGCGCTTTCGATTTCGCTCGAACGCCGGTCGCCACGGGCAACCCGGCTCACATAGGAAGCATCGACACCCAGGCGGCGGGCGATTCTGACGTAAAGGCCGCGATATAAAGTCTGTGGAGATGGTTTTCCCGGGTTAACGTTTGTGGTAGAATTGTCACGGTACATGACAACCTCTCAAGACTGGCGACAAGGGTGCCGCCTAACGCGATTGTTAAAACACTCGTGTTAATTCGAGTCTAACAGGCGGGCCATGAGCAACACAAGCGATCCAAAGTTGGAGTGGGCAAAACGGATCCTCGCCCTTCGCCATCGCCTGAATTTCAGCCAATCGGATCTGGGCAAGCAAATGAACGCGTCCGCCATGGCGGTCTCCCGCTGGGAACGAGGTGTTCAGGAGCCGCCGGCGAATGTCTACATCCAGTTAGGCAATCTCACCGGCGATCCGGAATGTTGGTATTTTTGGGGGCAGGCTGGCCTGAGCAGCGACGATTTGATGCGGGTTTTGCCTGCAGTAAAATCGCGCATGCGCAAGGACCGCATGGTCAGGCTCGAGGTGGTTCACGCTGGATCCCGGCGGGTCCCAAAGCATGCGGCTGAACTGGTCGCCATTCCCGTTCTGCCCATCGTGGCCGCCACCCATGGCGGCACGGGAGATCCGGTGGACAAACTTAATCACGTCCCTCCGGAATCAATGTTGGCCGCACCCAGCAAATGGTGTCCGAACCCCGCCCACACCAGCTGTCTGCGAGTTCGCGGCCGCTCCATGATGCCGCTGATTCATGACGGATACATCGTCGTAATCGACACCTCGCAGACCAGTCATCCCGAGCTCTATGGCCAAATTGTGGTTGCGGCCCACAAGCAACATGGTCTGATGGTATCCCGCTTACAACGCTTCGATCACACCGAGGTCTTGGTCCCGGAGAATCGGGAGTATGAATCGACCGCAGTTTCCACCAACGGGTGGCGGATCGTAGCTAAGATTCTCTGGTGGATTGGACGACCAGCTTAACTTTCCACAGGTGTCCTATTTCTATTTCAAAATTATTCCGCGCCTGCCCGCGCCACTTGAACCATGTTGTTGCGCACGGCGTAGATGACTAAATCTCTCACGCAGTGAATGTGAAGTTTCCGCATGATATTGGAGCGATGAGTTTCCGCCGTCTTGAAGCTTAAGCCCAGTGCCACGGCTACTTCCTTGGTGCTGCTTCCTTCCGCCAGCAACTGCACCACCTCGCGCTCCCGCAGAGTTAGCGGGTTCGGCACTGTGGCAATCGACGATCCTCCGCGGAGGTAGCCCTCTAACACCATGTCGGCTACCTTCGTGGTGAAATATGTCTTGTCCCGGAGCAAGGCATCGACCGCAGCCACTAGTTCACCGGCGGAGTCCGACTTCAACAGGAACCCGCGAGCGCCGGCGTTCAGCACGTTACGAATGATGTCATCAGAATCATGCAAGGTGAGGACGAGGACTTTGGTAGCTGGATTCGCCTTCAGGATGTGCCTTGTCGCCTCGAGCCCGTTCAGGCCGGGCATGCTGATATCCATGACGATCAGGTCCGGGATCAGCTGTTTCGCTAGCTCTATAGCCTCACGTCCATTGCAGGCCTCCCCGCACACCTGCCACTCTGGCATTTCTTTCAGGATGGAGACTAGACCCTTGCGTACAACTTCGTGATCGTCAGCTACCAAGATGCGAAATGCTGCCACAGAACACCTCCCAGGAACTTGCTCATCGATCCCAAGCTGCGCGAGACGGCGCTGACCACGACTCAGGTTTGCGGACACTTGGACGCAGTCAACCCGAATCTTCTTTTTGAAGTCTATGCCAGAGAGGACTTCAGCAGCACGATTCTAAACTTTCGTTCTTTTAAAGCACCACCTTTGCCAAATCCATAACCACCGTAAATTTGCGGGGTTAGTCGCGTAAGCTTCTGCACCGCTATGTAATTTTTACTAATCCGTACAGCAAACACTGCAATCCTGGGTCGAGATGGCCTGAGTCTCGTACTCTCTGTTTGTGATATAGGACACATCCTCATGGGAGATCGCTCACGTACTGCTAATCGCGTCGTACTCTGTGCATGGGTCTAAATTCCTTCTTGCGGAGCTGCGCCATGGCCTATATGTAATTACTGACATCTGCAGAGACCTGTTATGTGCTGACGTGTGTCCGACCGACTGCATTCCTCCCAGGAAAGACGAACCCGGCTTCGAAGCGGCGACTCAGTTACGTGTCGACCCGGCTGGCTGCATCGATTGCGGAACTTGTGTCCCGGTCTGTACGTCGGATTCGATCTACGAAGCGGATGATCTGCCGGATGAGTTGAAGCAATTTGTCGAGACAAATGAGCGGTACTTCGCCAACTAGATAGCACTTGAAAAACTCTGCGGCGGCGGGAATAACATCTCAATTGCTTGCCGCTCCGTGGCGACCGCGATGCACCCGCGTTCTTGTGGCGTTGACATTTGGCTGGGCCAGTTCTATCGTTGCCCACCGAACGCAAAATGAATATCGTCAAGGCAACCCAGCGCTATGAAGAATGGCTCGGCCGCCACACTAAACTGGTGAAGCCGGATCTCCTCCTGAAACATCAGCGCATGGCGGAAGCGGTGTTTCCTTTTCTTCGCGCGACTTTCTATCGCTGGATGCAGATCTGGCCGGAGGTATGCTCCGACCTGAACAAGGCTCCGCAAGTTCTCGCCGTGGGCGACCTCCATGTCGAGAATTTTGGCACGTGGCGTGACGTCGAGGGCCGTCTGATCTGGGGAATCAATGATTTTGACGAAGCCGCAATCCTTTCCTACGCCATCGATCTGGTGCGGTTAGCTACCAGCGCCATACTCGCCATCAAGGACGGCCACCTGGCCTTGAAACCGAAAGAGGCATGCAGCGCGATCCTGGAAGGCTACCAGGAATTTCTCGCAAGCCGCGGTCGCCCCTTCGTGCTCGAAGAGGAACACGACTGGTTGCGCCATATCGCGACCGGTGCGTTGCGCGATCCAGTGCATTTTTGGCAAAAGATGGAAAGTTTGCCGAGGGCTGGCGAAGTCTCTGTCAGTGCCCAGGAAGCGCTTGAGCATCTCATGCCGGAACGCGGGCTGAGCTACAGGACAGTGCGGCGCGTGGCTGGTCTCGGGAGTCTAGGGCACATTCGCGTGGTCGCCCTTGCGCTCTGCTGCGGCGCCAGAGTCGCTCGCGAGGCTAAAGCGCTCGCACCCTCTGCGGTTTACTGGGCGAAAGGAGATGAAGGCCCGGAAGAGATTCTGTACCATGCCATCATCAACCGTGCGGTTCGTTGTCGCGATCCTTTTGTCCAATTGCGTGGACGCTGGATTGTCCGCCGCTTGTCGCCGCACTGTTCACGCATTGAGCTGAGCGTCCTACCTACCGACCGCGACGAACTCCGCCTGCTTTCCGCCATGGGACGCGAGACTGCTAACATTCACCTGGGTACTGTAGACGCAGCAAAATTCATCCGCCGCCATCTCAGCCGCCTCAAATCAAATTGGTTGTTCGCAGCCGCCAAAGATATGGAAGAAGCAGTCACTAAAGATTGGCATGACTGGAAGAAGTCCGGCAACAGGTGATGGGCTTCTTCGATTGGTCTCAGATTTCCCGTGGGAAGCCATAGGACATTGCATCCGCCGATTCCAGCCGGGCCGTATTGCCCGCGGTTTCGCGCTCTAATGCATGCACCAGTTCGTCCAGAATGACACGTAGCGACGCAGGATCATCTCTGAGCGCCCGCCGCAAGCACTCCCGGTCAACCGCCAATTCCCCGATCTGTCGTGCGCCCCTGGTATCAGGCTCCTCGATTGTGGGCAGCACCGAGCCTGGGCCCAGCGCGCGTCTCCCTGCCTTGTGTCCAACCGTGGCGAACGGATAGTCGAGACTCCCCGTCGTCATCCAATGGACAACCAGTTCCTCGACGTGTCCGGCGCTACACGCGGCGTAGATCCCTTGTCGCCTGGCCAGCACATCCTGCCACTCGAGAACCTTCAACTTATCTTCCCAATGACTTTCAGCAACCAGAAACCAAACCTGTCCAGCCGATCGTTCATCCCCACAAATGGTACATTCATGCGCCCTTGAGTTATCCATGGTTGCTCCCATCCCTTCCTACGCGGAGTGTTCCCTTCGGCTGTTTCTGTCGACGGGTGGCGCCACCGCCTGCACCGCCACGGGAGGCATCCTCCTGGTTACTTCCGACCGAGGGACCGCGATCACCCCGCGCCCCTTTTCATACGACAAAGTGAAGGCGAACGCACATTGGTCACAGAGCCAGTAGTATTCGACTCGGCGAGTAGACTGAACTCGCCATCTCGCCCGCCTCGGTTTCGAGCCCTCCAGAGGCTGCGTTTCTACCAGAAAGAGTTTTCCCTGATTTAGCTTGCGGAAGGGATTAGGACAGGCTGGATTTGCGCATTTGTGAAGCACGCGGTCACTCCTACGTTTGTGGTTCTGTAACCAGAGCGGAATTTGCCGATGCACGCCGGTAACCGAAGCGTCATAGCCGCCCAGCATGTGCAAGTGTTTTGAATCCATAAGTAGCGGTCTCCAGGGTTTCTCGCTTCGTGGCTAATTGCCCACCCGCAGTCGTCACTGACGGAATCTCGGCGACAGACAACGCTGGAATCGGCCTCCGCCAGCCACTATCATGATTTCTGATGCCCAAGACCGCACTGATGTGCCCGTCCTGGTCGACATCTCCGAACTCGATAAATCCGGAGGCAGCGTATTCTGCATGACGGCATTTAGTGAATAAATGCAGCGATCAAGCATTCTTCCTAGCGTCCTCCGCGATCCCTCCACCTTCTCTGCGTCTTAAGATTTTCCGCAACTCCCCTCGACGAATTCCTATGCAATCCCTATCATGAATAGATCACACTCATTGAGGTAAGAAAAATGGCTGAACCCACGTATGAAGAACTGAAAGCACGCCTAGCCGAACTGGAGAAACAGGGCCCTCGCCGCACCGCCAGCATGGAATTCCGCGTCAGCGAAAAAGGCGGAGTCAGCGTCTACGGCCTGGGCCGCTTCCCAGTCACGCTCTATTACGAACAGTGGACGCGCCTGTTAGAGGCCGCCGACAAGCTACGCGAATTCCTTGAAGAAAACAAATCCAAGCTCAAGCTCAAAGGACAATAATTTCGACCGCGAGCAGTACCTTTATCTCACCACCCGGGGTCGCAAGAGTGGTCTGCCTCGCGAAATCGAAATCTGGTTCACCTATCGCGAGAGGCGCTTCTACCTGATCGCGGAATACCCGACCTCGAGCTGGGTACAGAATCTGCGAGCCGATCCAAAAGTGCAAATACGTGTCGCCGGACAAAGTTACACCGCCCAGGCCCGCTTCATCACTTCAGAAGCCGAACCCGAGTTGCATCGCGCCATTGCCGGTCTCTCCACCAAAAAATACGGCTGGGGAGACGGCATCGTAGTTGAATTAGTCGCAGACTTTGTTGGCTCCTGATCCGTGAAATCCGTAGCCGTTGTGGTTAAAATTGAATGCCGATGCCCTCCGACGACATTCTCACTCTCCCGCCTCCGCCGTCCGATGCCCGTCTCCCCTACGGCACAGATGCCAACCAGTTTGCCGAGCTTCGCGTTCCCAAGAGTAAGGGCCCGTTTCCGGTGGTGATGAACATCCACGGAGGCTTCTGGCGCGCCAAGTACGATCTCGCCCACGCCGGACATCTCTGCGCGGCCTTGACCGCCGCAGGCCTCGCCACATGGAACATCGAGTATCGACGGGTCGGCAACCCGGGTGGAGGCTGGCCGGGCACGTTCGAAGACATTCGCAATGCGTATCGCTACCTTCCGCAAATTGCAAAGCGTTACGACTTCGACTCCACAAAAATCCTGGTGATGGGCCACTCCGCCGGCGGACAACTTGCCCTCTGCCTTGCCGCGCACGAATCCTCGCTCAAGCGCGTAGTCTCACTGGCAGGCGTGGTGGACTTGCAGCAGGCATGGGAGCAACACCTCAGCGACAACGCAGTCGTAGATTTTCTCGGAGGCAAGCCGAGCCAGGTAACCGAGCATTACCGCGAAGCCGATCCCATGCAGTTCGCGATCGACCATGCCACGATGCAATGGCTGATTCACGGCGCCGGAGACGACACTGTCCCGTCGTATTTCAGCCGCCAATATACCGAGCAAAAGAAAAAACGCGGAGAAGATGTGCATTACACCGAAGTCTCTACCGCCGGCCACTTCGACCTCATCGATCCCCGCTCGAAAGCCTGGCCCACGGTTGAAAACACGGTTCTGCATCTGCTAGCTAAGTAAGTGTAGGCGCGGGCGAGTTAATGGGTTTGGGCTTTTGATCCGCGCAATCCGGGGTAGTTGTTCAAGCGCAGTTCCTCAGCACCAGAGCAGAATTCTTCGACCCGAACGCAATGCAGTTGCAAACCGCGTGTTCAACCGATTTCTTCCGCCCCACCTCCGGCACATAATCCAAATCGCACTCCGGATCAGGGCTTTCTAAATTGATCGTCGGCGGAATCTGCCCGCTCTTCATCGCCACAATCGCAGCCGCTACGCCTGCCGCCCCGCACGCCCCCTGGGGATGCCCGATCTGCGACTTCAATGCTGACATCGGAACCTGCCGTGCCCGGTCCCCCAGCACCAACTTTAGTGCCCGCGTTTCGATGCGGTCATTCAACTGTGTCGAAGTTCCGTGCAGGTTCACGTAATCCACATCCTGTGGCGCAATTCTCGCTTCCTTCATAGCCAGGCCGATCGCCCGTGCCGGTTCCTCGCCGCACTCCTGCAATCGCACTCGATGAAACGCCTCGCACGTCGAACCATAGCCACAGATTTCCGCCAGCATCTTCGCCCCACGCGCCCGCGCGTGCTCGTACTCCTCCAGGACGAACATCCACGCTCCCTCGGCCAACACGAAACCGTCGCGGTCGACCGAGAACGGACGCGATCCCCGTTGCGGCGCATGGTTCCAGGAGTCAGTCAGAATCTTCATCAGAATGAATCCCTTAATAATGCCCAGCGCGATCGGCGCATCCGCGCCACCGCTCAGCACCGTGTCCAAACGGCCTGATTGAATCTGCCGCAGTGAATACCCGAACGCGTCTGTCGACGAAGTACAACCGGTCGTGATCACATGACTCGCGCCGCGCAGCCCGAAGCGTACATTCAGCTCACTCGAAAGCGCGCCCATCACTCCAGTGGGCACGCAAAACAAACTCATCTGCTTATACTGCTGGTGAAAGAACAAACGGTATTGCTCCTCGGTAAACTCCTGCGATCCTCCCCCCGAACCGATGATCACGCCAAAGCGCCGTTTCTCGTCGAGGGGAAGGGAAGCGGGATCAAAGCCAGCAGACCTTAAAGCCTCCGTGGCCGCAGCTAAAGCCAGCGGCAAAACCCGCGACACATGTCTGCGCTCCCGCTTTTCCACCCACTCCAATTCATCGAAATCAGGAACCTCACCGGCAATCTGCACTGGAATCTCTAAGGGATCAAAGCGCGTGATTCGGCGCACGCCACTTTGTCCGGCCAGTACCGCTTCCGTAAACGCGGGAACCCCGACGCCATTCGGACTCACTACGCCCATTCCAGTAATCACCACTTGCCGTTTCAAAAAGGCCTCCCGACTACCTAATTCAAAAGCATAAATGAAAAGTCTTCGTCACTTCAGTTTATAATCCTGAGGGTCGTGGAACGGCTTCCCGTTGACTCCCAACCCAAGGAAAAACGGTAGCTTCACAGTAATCCACACTTTCACCGGCGGGCGTACCGGCGATCCTTAAACAGCGCTCGTGGGGCCCAGAGTATGGCAACGTATTCCGTTGTTCGCCAAAACTCGGGAGGTTCGCAAATGAAAAACAATCTTTCGCATTCGCGACGAAGGTTGTCTTCGGTACTTCTGTCGGTGGCTGTTGTCATTTCCTGGGTAGGTTTCGCTTCTGCAGCCGGTCCCACCATGAAAGTCCTCTATCGTTTCCATGGCAAGGATGGCGCCTATCCTGTCGGGAGATTGCTGCTGAACGAGGCCGGAAACATCGTCGGCACAACCGCGAGCGGCGGTCCTCTGGCGGAAGGCGTTGTGTCGAACTGGTGCCCTCGAAGAACGGGCTGTGGAGGGAGAATCTGCTGCGCGTTCGCCTCGGCTTGGGAGCCGATGGGCCCAATGGCGGGCTAATCTCCGATCAAGCAGGCAATTTATATGGCACGACCTTGGGGGGCGGTCGCGTTGGGGCGGGCACGGTTTTTGAATTGTCTCCACCCAAAGCGCAAGGCGATTCGTGGATATTTACCCTACTCCACACCTTCGAAGGGGGCGCGGATGGCGAGCGGCCATATGGCGGTGTGGTTTTCGATCAGGCCGGTAATCTCTATGGTGCTACTTCTCTGGGCGGTGGATCGAAAAACTGCGTTGACTTGGGTAACGCCGGATGCGGCGTCGTCTTTCAACTCGCACATCCCACCCGCGCAGGCGGAGTATGGACCGAGCACATTCTCCACCGTTTTATCAATGGTACTGACGGAGCGTCTCCCGTCGCCGGTCTCGTCATCGACGCTCACGGCAATCTCTATGGCACGACCATCGCCGGGGGAACTTTTAATGGTGGTGTGGTATTCGAAATCAAGCGGTCCGGCGCCAGTGGCGTGTGGACCCGAACCATCCTCCACAGCTTCAGCGGAACCGACGGAGCCAATCCCTACGGCGGATTAACTCTGGACGCCAAGGGCAACCTCTACGGCGCCGCTACTTACGGTGGAAGCTTTGGCTGCGCTTTCGGCAATAGTTGTGGCTTGGTCTTCCAACTGCAGCGACCGTCAAAGCAAGGCGACCCGTGGACAGAGAACATCCTGTTTGCGTTCCCGTCCGGCAGCCAGGGGGGCGCGAACCCTTATGCGGGCGTAGTCCTTGGCTCCAATGGCAAGCTCTATGGCACAACCGAAATGGGCGGTTTTATCGCGTACCCAACATGCAACTACGGCTGCGGTTTGGTGTACGAGTTAAGCCCACCTGCCCAACCGGGCGCCTCTTGGAACGAAAACGTGCTCTACGAATTCAAGGGTGGCCAGGACGGAGCCCTTCCCGCAGGTGACCTCATTTTCGATAAAAAGGGTGCGCTTTACGGGACCTCGCAGGGTGCCAATCCGGACGGAGGTCTGGGGACAGTTTTTCGCCTCGAACCCTGAACCCTACTAGAACCGCGAGCCGGTGCCAGCCTCCACTTCGGTGCTTTATAATCGCGTTTCACACCGAGGGAACTCTTGGCCTACGACGACCTGCGTGACTGGATCGCCGCGCTCGATCGCGCCGGCGAATTGAAAAAGATCCGAACCGAAGTCGACCCCATCCTGGAGATCGCCGAAATCACGGATCGTGTCAGTAAAAATAAAAATAATGGAGGCCGGGCGTCCTCGCCCGGCGGCCCCGCTCTGCTATTCCAAAACATCAAAGGCCATCCCGGGGCGCAAGTCCTGATCAATCAATTCGGCTCCGCGCGCCGCATGAACCTGGCACTCGAAGTCGACAAGCTAGACGAAGTCGCCGACCGTATCCGCCAATTCATGGACGTAAAATCCCCGCAAGGCTTCCTCGACAAAGTGAAGATGCTCCCGATGCTCGCAGAAATGGGAAAGTTCTTTCCGAAGACCGTCTCCACCGGACCGTGCAAAGAAGTCATTCGCCGCGACAATTTCTCCCTCGACTGGTTTCCCATTCTCCAGTGCTGGCCACAAGATGCAGGCCGTTTCATCACGCTGCCGTGTGTCATCACACGCGATCCCAAAACTTGCAAACGCAACGTAGGCATGTATCGCATGCAGGTCTACGACCGGCACACCACAGGAATGCACTGGCAAAGACAGAAGGTAGGAGCAGAGCACTACCGCGAGCAGCTGCGAGCCTCCGCGAACAAATCCGTAGGGACGGGCGCCCTCGCCCGTCCAGCTGGACAAAGCCCGGCAGCATTCGCGCGTGCTGCGGTTGACATTATGGCGCGCTCGTCCGGCGGGTCCGTGTTACCAGATGGCGACCGGCCCACCGGCAGAATGGAAGTCGCCGTGGCCATCGGCACCGATCCAGCAATCACCTTCTCCGCCATCGTCCCCGCTCCGCCCGACGTCGAGGAATATTTAATCGCCGGCTTCCTCCGCCAAAAGCCAGTCGAACTGGTCAAGTGCGAAACGGTCGACCTCGAAGTTCCCGCCTCCGCCGAAATCATCCTCGAAGGCCACGTAAACTTGGACGAGCTAAGGACCGAAGGCCCATTCGGCGATCATACCGGCTTCTATTCGCTGGAGGATCTCTATCCGGTTTTTCATGTTAGTTGCATCACCCATCGCAAAGATCCAATCTACTCGACCACCATCGTAGGCAAGCCGCCAATGGAAGATGGCTGGATGGGCAAAGCAGTCGAGCGCATTTTTCTTCCGCTCATGCGGCTCACCATTCCAGAGATCGTCGATATCAATCTTCCTGTCGAGGGTGTGTTTCATAATTTGATGATCGTTTCCATCAAGAAATCTTATCCTGGACAGGCGCGCAAAGTGATGAATGCCGTTTGGTCCCTAGGGCAGGCGATGTTCACCAAGTGCATCCTGGTGGTCGATGAAGACGTCAACGTGCAGGACATTGGCGAGGTCACCCTCAAAGTGCTCAACCACATCGACCCGGAGCGCGATATTCAGTTCATGCTCGGCCCGGTGGACTCGCTCGATCATGCTTCCCGCCTGCCTAACTACGGATCCAAGATGGGCATCGACGCCACCCGCAAATGGTCCAGCGAGGGATTCACGCGTCCCTGGCCGGATGAAATCCTGATGGACGAAAGGACCAAGGCGCTGGTCGATAAGAAGTGGAAAGAGTTGGGCATCGAGTAAGGGCAGACGCGTCCAAACGGAGACGTTGCAAGCAACGTCTCTACAGGTATTTGTCGCTGTACCGACGTAGCTTGCTACGTCTCAGGCGAGTGGAAAAGGCACGAGCCGGGTTAGATTGCCGGAGAGCTTTCATGCGCATTTCATATCGAATAGCCGCACTGATTACTTTGCTTGCTCTGTGTTCGGTGGGCGCCCCGGCCCAGCAGAAAACGTCGAACGCCGAGCACCAACTGCTCGACGCGGTGAACCAAGAGCGGAAGGCGCATGGATTGCCATCCTTGATCTTAGACGACGCCCTGGCCAGTGCCGCCCGCAAGCACGCCCAGCGCATGGCAGAGCAGGGAACGATCTCGCACCAGTTTCCCGGCGAGTCCAGTTTGCCCTCGCGAGCGAAAGCGGCCGGAGCCCACTTCACCTGGCTTTCCGAAAACGTCGACGAGGGCCCGAATGCAACGGTCATTCACGAAAGCTTCATGAAGTCTCCCCAGCACCGCGCCAACATCCTGGATGGCGACATGGATTCCGCAGGCATCGGAGTGGCGGAACGCAACGGTCAGATGTTCGCGGTGGAAGATTTCGCGAAAGCGAAATAGGCGCCCCCACGGGGTTTCGACTCTGGGCGGTGTACAGTCGCAGGCATAACCAACAGAAATCGCGTTGCAGCGACCCCAATAAACGACGGTTCAGCGTTCCCCAGCACCGGATGTCTTAGTGCCGCTTGTCGCTGTGCCGGGGTGTGTTTATTGCAGCACCCCCGAGACATTGGTCAATGAGGCTAAAGGCTTCGCAACATCAGTCGGCGAACACTACCTCGAACACCGTCCCGTAGCCGTAGGCCCCGCCCACATTCGTCGTACCGTAGAGGTTGCCGGATGCATCCATGATGAGGCCAGCTTCGGGGCTGTACCCATCCACACCGTTGCTATTGAAGCTGTGCAGTACCGTCTCCGTCCACGTGCCGCCGGAGCCGGGCGTCAGCTTGAAGACGGTGCCGCAGCCCGGGTAGGTACAGTCGGAATCGTAGGCTCCGCCGCCGCTAGTTGTGCCATACAAATTCCCGGCTGTGTCAAAGATCAGGACACCGTCAGGGGATTCGCCGTCTTCGTTGTCAAAGCCGAGAATCGTTGTAAATGTCCACCCTCCGTTCTTGCCAGGCGCCAATGTGAAGACATTTCCGTCACCGCCAGCTCCCCCTGCCAGCGCTGTCCCGTACAAGTTTCCAGTCTTGTCGATCGTCAAGCCTGCAACAGCCAGCGAGCCATCCGCGCCGCCCGTGAAGCTGTAGAGCACACTCTCCGTCCAGGAACCGTTCTTGCCGCGCGTCTCCTCAAAAACAGTTCCGTTGCCGCCTGTGCCTCCAAGAACGGTAGTGCCGTAGAGGTTGCCCGACTTGTCGAAGACGAGGCCTGCTCTGGAACTAAAGCCGTCCTGGCCGTTGAAGTCGAAATTGTGCAGTACCTTCTCGGTCCAGTTTCCGTTCTTACTCGGGGCTAGCCTGAACAGCGTCCCATCACCGTAAGCACCGCCATAGAAAGTGGTGCCATACAAGCTTCCATTTGCGTCGAAGGCCACGGAGGTGAGGGGTTCTGACCCATCGGACGCGCCTCCTTCAAAGCTGTGCAGTATCTTCTCTTTCCACTTGCCACCCTTTGCTGACATCAACTCAAAGACTGTCCCTGCCTGAGAAGTGCCGCCTTGCGCTGTCGTGCCATACAGGTTACCGGCTGCATCGAAGATCAGATTTCCCGCAGGATAATAGCCATCTTTGCCGTTGTTTTCAAAGTGATGGAGCACCTTGTACACCCACTTGCCGTTCACTCGCCCCAGTTCGAACACGGTTCCGCAACCATGAACGCAGTTCGAATTGCCGCCATAAATGGCGGTGCCATACAAATTTCCCGCAGCATCGAAAACCAAGCTGGACACCGGGTTCGAGCCATCTGGACAGAGCTGGGCTTTGCAGAAATTGTAGAGCACCTTCTCTTTGGTCGCGGCCAAGGCGGGAGTGACGACCATCAACCAGAGACCAAGAAGGCCAGAAGCCACAATGAATAGAGTTGATTTCTTTCGAGACATGATTGTGTCCTCCTTAATGAGTGAGGACCCGGTCCGCGCTGGGAAGCAGGAGCCACACTTCGGGCGAGGTGCTATTTCCTTCCAAGCGCCAGGGCGCCTAGCGTGCCGAACTGGTCCACACTGTCTTCCGCATCCTCAGTTCGTCGTGCGGCGGTTCTTCCCGCCACGATCGCCTTATTCGCGATTGTCTCGTAGGCGTAGCCGGTCATTGTCGCCACGATCGTGCCGAGTCCTGAACCAGTCACGTTCAGGCGAGCCCAGCCATAGTGAATCTTTCCCTTGATCTGGAACTTAAATCCGAGATACCGATTTTTTACGTTGTTCCATGGGCCTACTGAAGGTTGGGTACTGAACGCTTCCCGCATCACGGCGCTTCCGGCCAGAAAATGCGCCTTCTGGCCCACGACCGCACCCTTGTTCATCGCAGCGGCAAAGTGTCCGAAACTTTTAACCGATCCGACTTGGCTGTTTCCGGCAGCGGGCTTGAGATAAAGAACCTGCACACAGCTGTCCGGGCAAGTTGTCGTGAAGAAGTTCACCACGCTGAAGTCAGTGATCTTGTCACGGTTCAGGTCCAGGTTGTAACGCTCTGCGCCGGCAATGACCAAGTGGGTTTTGGTGTAAACAATCCTTGCCTCAGCCGGCTGTGCCAACGCCAGCAACCCCACTCCAGCGGCGCTCGCTGCCAGTTCGTACATCCTGAGGTGATGATCAAACCCGGGAAGGCGTAAGGACGAACTGAACTGACGGGTCGAATGTGTCATCAGGAACTCCCCACACGCGGATTTCCGTCTCCAACGGCGAACAATAATACTCCGTTTCTGCCAAGAGAAATGTAAAACCTGCGTCAAATCTGAGCGTCGCAGCCGATTGTTGACGTAACATCGCGGGGTAAACCTACCATTTTTTAGACTTATCTCTGCCGTCGAATGAGTTCGCTACAAGGAAAAGTTAAGCCAGGGGTTTTCCAAGATTTGGCTTGCGGGCGGTTCTAGCGAAATCTGTGATCGTTAAAATGAAAATCGGGACCAGTCGCTTTCGACTGATCCCGAAAGTTGAACCTTGCTATTTTGGCTTACGGGCGCACTCTTCCATCCGGGCTCCCGGGGAACTCGCGAGAATGATCGACAAAACGCTTCGACTCGTAGTTCTTCCGGAGGGCGGTAATGCGGTAGTCGAACTTGACGTTGGAGTTTCCGTTGCCCAGTTCGCGAACTTCGAAGTCGCCCGCGGTCTTTTGATGGACATACAGGCCTTTGCAATCGCCGTTGGGAGTCAGGAACACGTGATATTCCTGGGTGGTGTTAACAGTCTGCATAAACCTCGAATCCAGCTTAATGGTGGCCACCCCACCGGCTAATTGCGCTGAACCGAAGTCTTCAAACCAATTCTTCGGAGATTCGATGGCAGCTAATGCAACCTGATGCTTGCCGCCGTCGACTGGAACGACCGCATTCTTCGCACCGGAGCAGGACAGATCGCCGACGGTGTCGATACTGCAGCCGAAACCGTCTCCGTTGAACACTGCGAAGGGGAATCCAGTTGAACCCGTGGCATGGTTGAACCCAAACAGAGTGTAATAACTGCCGCCATTGTTCTGGAAGATTCCGCCGGATTTGTTATCGCTGGTGCCGATGACCGCGTAATTCGCTAATCCAGTCGAACTGTCGTTGCCTCCACCGTCACCCCAAGTGCCACCGCCACCAAAGAGAAACCCGCTTCCCGTGGTGCTTTCGCCGGTCGTGGAGAGTTGGCCGTACACGCCAGCACCGTTGGTTAGTCCGTCGGTTTGCGTGTTGTTACCAAATATCAGGTTTGTAGGGCTGCCGCCGCCTGCGCTGACTACGATGGACGTTGTGCCAACCTGTTTCGCGATGGAGTTCCCGATCGCGTGCGCTCCCTTGAATACCGGAATATCGCCTTTGGTGCCTCCGCCGGTAATGTTGACTTGAGCTACTTGTGCGAACGCCGTCAGGCTAAAGCACACCATGGCGAGCAAGAAAAATCGAACTGACTGTTTTCTCATTTGAATTCCCCTCCTGGAATTTATTTTGGCTCCGTGGACTTCTTCTTGCGGAACTTTTGCTGCCGAATTCGCACCGGCTAGCGCCCTTGTTTGTAAATCTTTGGGCATCGATACCCGAGCCGCCGCTGCTCCTTTCAGAAGCGCCGCGCATGTTGCCTCAGTGCGTCTCGGCTTGCAATAGCGAACGTCTGTAGGCGTCTGACTTTTGATGTTCTTGTAATCGATTGAAAACACAATAGATGGTGCGGCATTGCGAAACTGATGTAAAATGTCGTGCTTTGTTTTGGGGGGAGTGTCGTGGGGGCAGAGCCAACAAGACTCCCAGGCTCAATCAGATTCGGGGAGGACTTCGAGTTCGATTTGCGCGCCTGCAGACTGCGCCGCTCCGGTCGTGTGCTCAAGTTAGAGCGCATTCCCATGGAGATTCTCGCCGTCTTGCTCGAGCAAAGAGGACAGCTCGTTAGCCGCGAGCACATCGTTGAAAGAATCTGGGGCAAAGATGTTTTTCTCGACACCGACAACAGCATCAACGGCGCGATTCGCAAAGTTCGGCAAGCCCTGAAGGACAATCCCGAAGAGCCGCGTTTCATCCAAACCATCACGGGCAGAGGATATCGTTTCATTGCGCCCGTAACTGACTCCCAGCCGCAAGAGCTTCTCGTCGTTCCGAAACCCCAGCCACCGGTTCCTCAACCCCCGACCGCCAAGCTGTCCTTTTCTCAATGGCCGGCAATGCTTGCGATCTCGATCGTCGTCATGGCGGCCACGGTTGCTTATGTTTGGTCCCATGGTCAGAGCCGGGTTTTGCCTCCGAGCGGACGCCAGATGCTGGCCGTTCTCCCTTTCGAAAACCTTACTGGCGACCCGGCCCAAGAGTATTTCAGCGATGGCATGACCGAGGAGATGATTGCCCGGCTGGGAAATCTCGATCCCCAGCACATCGGAGTGATCGCGCGAGGCTCCGTCATGCGCTATAAACACAGCAAGGACGCACTGGACCAAATCGGGCGTGAACTCGGAGTTCAGTATGCGCTGGAGGGCAGCGTTCGCCGTGATTCGGGCAGGCTGCGGATCACCGCACTGCTGATCCAGCTGAAAGACCAGACTCACCTTTGGGCGCGGCAATATGATCGCGAACCCAGCAACCTGCTGGCGGTTCAAGGCGAGATTGCGGAACAAATTTCCAATGAAATTAGGTTCGGAATCGGGGGCTATGACCGGGTCAATTCTCCCCCCGGGCCGGCCCTTCCACCTCGGACGTCTGAGGCTTACGAGTTTTATCTCAAAGGCCGCTACTTCTGCAACAAAAGGACGGTGCGGAGTTTACGGCAGGCGATCGAGTATTTTCAGCAAGCGGTGCGCAAGGATCCTGGCTACGCCCAGGCCTATGCCGGACTGGCTGAGGCCTACGCTTTAATGGGTGCCTACACCGGCACGCCGCAAACCGAGTTGATTGCTGAAGCGCGAGCGGCCGCGAAGCATGCGCTGGAAATGGACGAGCGGCTCCCGGAAGCTCACACCGCGCTGGCGGTGATCGCCCAGGACTACGACTGGGACTGGGCAACCGCGGAAAAAGAATATCGGCGCGCCGTCCAGTTGAATCCGAACTACGCTACTGGCCACCATTGGTATGCCGAGTGCCTCGCCTTGCAGGGCCGTTTCACAGAAGCGTTTCCGGAGATCGAGAGCGCCCGCCAGCTCGATCCGCTTTCCCTCATTATCGCGACCGACTACGGCGCAATTCTCTATTTTTCGCGCCAGTATGACCGCGCCATTCAACAGTTCCGCGGCGTGCTCGACATGGAGCCAAATTTCCCCCGCGCCCACATGTTGGTCTGGGCCTATGTACAAAAAGGATTGTTCGCAGAGGCTCTGACCGACGCGGAGTCATGGCGTCTGCGGGACGACTCGCCGGCCTGGAGCTGGGCAATGCTCGCCTATGCCTCCGGCCGTTCTGGCGACGGGGACAGCGCCAAGAGTGCGCTGGAGCAACTGGAAAAGTTGGAACGAAAACGTATGCTGGATTCCTTACCCTTTGCGGTCGCCTATATTGGCATCGGTAACAACGACAAAGCCCTGGAATGGTTAGAAAAAGCGTTCAAGGAGCATTCCAGTGGTCTTACCGCTCTCAAGGTGGACCCAATCTACGACCCACTCCGCGGCGATCCGCGCTTGCAGGACCTGCTGCGCCGCATCGGGTTAGAAAAGTAACTTCGCCGCTTGACCTACCGCTTTCCTCAGACGGACGTGAGACTCAAATTCTATCTGTCATTTCGAGCGCAGCAGAACAGGATGATCCGCGACTGGGTGACCCGCAGAGGTCGAGAAACCCCTTTCCCCTCGAACCGGCCAAAACGGCAGGTTCCTCGACTTCACTCGGAATCACAGGGACATGAGGAAGAAAGGGTGGGCCACGCCCACTCTAAACTTCCTCCCTAAAGTCTACATCTTGGCCAGAACGGTGATGTTCTGCGGATTAGTGATGGTGTACGGCGATCCCGGCGCCTGGCTGATGCTCGTCGGAGTGATGGTAAACACGAAGAGTTTGCCCGAAGAGCGGCTGATGGCATAGAGGTGATTGTCGTTGTCCCAGAACACCTGATCGACTTCGTTCTTGGTCAGCAGGCCGGTATAGTGCTTAATCGGATTAGCGCCGTTGAAATGGAATACCTGCAACCCAGCCGTTCCAGCAACCGCGAGGAGTTTGCCCGAGGGAGACATTTCAAGATCCGTGGGATACATGACGGCCGAGGCGGGCATGTCCCAGTAAGCGCTCTTGGTGGTCAGGTTCCCAGAACTCCCTGCGGTATAGGTCGCAAGCTGCATCGGGCCGTCCTGCTGCCACGAGTTTGCGGAGTGAGGCGCGACGGAAATAGCCACATGATTGGTTAGGTCGGCAGCCGCCCCGTAGGTAACGTAGAAATCCCCCTTTTTCGAAACTGGCAACGGCGGATTCAGGTTCAAATCGGTCAGAGTTCCGAGGCTATTCCGCCTGAACCCAAAGATACTGGACATGTAATCATGAGACGAAGATCCGTATGCATACACATCGTTGCCGATGAAACTCAAGCGCTGATCGAACACCACGCTGGGATCACTCGCCCCGAGATAACTCAGTTTGCCGGTGTCGCGGTCGATCGCAAAAGATTGATAGGTATTGTTGGCGCAAATGTTGCCGTAATAGTCTTCGTCGTACAAAGTTGTGTCCGTGTGGTCGAGGAAGAGAGCAGTCGGTCCGCCGCAATTATACCCGTTGAATTTCTGGGCATTGATCGAGGCGACCTTTTCGAGGGCGCCATCGGACGCAATGGAAAAGGAGTAAATGTCAATGCCGTTTGTACCGAAAAGATACTGTTGGTTCACTGCCATGCTCTGCACATTCGCCGCGAAGGGCGAACCGGACACCGGTGTGAGCTTGCCGTTCGAGGCTGTGGAGAAAGCGTTGATCTCGTAGCTATTGCTGCTGGGACTGCTGGACACGTAGACAAACGCGACCGGCGAGCCGCTGTTCAAGTCAATATTCGTGGATGCAAGCTGAGCGACTGCCGCATCCGTGCAGAACGTGGCAATTAGGCAGACAACGAGTTGGATGTGGCGGGTCATATTTTTACTCTCTTACCGGCGCTGAATCTGGACGCAACCTCAGATGCCAAGCGAGAGTGGGGGGTTGGCCTGTCACAAGTCGCGGCGTGCCGGACCAACCCGGGGCAGGCTTGATCCTCAAAATGTCTCAGGTTTGGCTTTCACGGAGGTCTTTGCTATGACCTTGGGAGCGCCGCGCGCGAAACCCTCCCGGACGAGGCGTCCGGGGCTACGTGTGCATCGCGGGTGATTGACTTGGACGGGCGAGTACTCCTGCGGTACACGAGTCCAAAGAGTTTTGAGGATTGAAGAAAAAAAGAAGATAATTACAGAAAGTGTTCGTACATCGTGAGCGGGTATTCGTTCTGAAGGCTCTCGCCTGTGGCCTCGCCGTTTTCTGCGGCGTTTTTGTGCTGACGCCTGCACCGTTTGCACAATCGTCTCCTCAGTCGTCAACCCAGTCATCGACCCCAAAGACCACTGCCACAAAAAAAAAGAAGAGCGGCGCATCCGCTTCGACGCATGCTAAGCGGAAACGGTCCTCTCCGCGGTTGCGCCGGATGCATGAGGCGTTTGTCGCTTCGGCTACGTTGAAACCCATGGCGCGGCAACTGCTTCAGGATCGGACTTCCGCGGCGTACGCCGGCGTGGAAGGGTTTGCGCGGCGGCATGCCAAGGAAGATGCGGGAGCCTTGGCCTGGCTGGTGATCGGGTACGGGCACATCCTGGATCGCGATTACGCCCGGGCGATTGATCCGCTCAATCGCGCGAAGCCGCGCGCAGGTGATCTGGGGGATTACGTCAATTTTTATCTGGGAACTGCTTACTACCAGACTGGCCGTCTGGCCGAGGCCGTGGCCACGCTGGGTACGTTCGATAAGACCTATCCGGAGTCGCTGCTGATTCGGGATGCGCATGTGGCTTACGCCAATGCTCTGGTGGCCGATGGACGGGCGCCGGAGGCAGTGGAGTTGCTGGAGAATGACCGGCAGCCAATTCGGGCTGATTTGGAACTCGTCCTCGGGCGGGCATACGAAGTTGCAGGACAGCCGGCGAAGGCATTGACCATTTTCCGCAACCTGTATTTCACTATACCGACCAGTTGGGAATCGAGTCAGGTCGAGGAAGATTTGAAGAAGCTGGGCGGGGCTGCGGAGACGCAGCCGATCGGTTTTGCGGAACGAAAAATGCGCGCCGAGCTGCTGGCTAAAGGCAAACAATACAACGAGGCGGCGAACGAATACCGTGGATTGCTGAATGATGCGGGAGCCGAGAATCGTCTGGCGATCCAGATGGCAATGGCGGAGTCGTTGCGCCATGCCGGCCGGGAGAAAGAGGCCAAAAAAGAATTAGAGTCGATGCCGGAGACGACTCCGGAGATGAACGCGCAGCGCCTCTTCAACCTGGGAGAAATCGCGCGCGGCGCCAACGACGACGACGCATTTCTGCGGAACCTTGAACAATTGCGGCAGACAGCCCCGACCAGTTCGTGGCTGGAGCAAGCCCTGCTTTCGGCGGGGAACATCTATCTCTTGCGGCGAGATTATGACCGGGCAATCGATTCCTACCGGGAACTGCAACAACGCTTTCCAAACGGAGGGCGGGCGTCGTATGCGCATTGGAAGGCTACTTGGCTAAGCCTGCGGCAAGGCCGGCGAGCGGATGCGGAAAAAGGATTCGATGAACAAATTGAGCTGTATCCGTCATCGGGAGAAGTCCCCGCAGCGCTCTATTGGCGGGCCCGGTTGGCCGAGGAAGATGGCGAACCGGCGAAGGCGCGAGCCTATTACCAGAAAGTGTCAGACCGGTTTCGCAACTATTACTATGGCGAGTTGGCGCGGGAGCAGATCAAGAAGCTGAAGAGCGATAGTGACCCGGTGCATTACGCGCTCTTGGACCGCGTTCCTCCCATCGATGCGAGCGCGAAGGTGACCGAAGACCCGCTTCCCACTGACAACTTGCGAGTGCAGAAGGCACAGCTCCTGGAGAATGGGGCGCTGCTGGATTTTGCTGTGCGCGAGTTGCGAGCAGCGGCGGCGGATGAAGGTAAAGGCAATTGGCTGGCACCAGAGACGGCTCATCTTTATGCGGATGCCGGCCGCTATGATATGGCGATTGAAGTTCTGAAGCGGGCCGTGCCTGGTTATTTTGCCGTCGATCTGCCCAGCTTGCCTCGTTCCTATTGGGAGGCTCTGTTCCCCAAGCCTTACTGGGTCGAGTTAAGAAGATTCTCCTCGAGCAATGCGCTCGATCCTTACCTGGTAGCGGCGCTGATCCGGCAGGAATCGGAGTTCAACCCGGGCGCAGTGTCTCGCGCGAATGCGGTCGGACTAATGCAGTTGCTGCCCAAAGTTGGCAAGTCCGTTGCTAAGCAAGAGAAGCTGAAGCGCTTTTCCAGCACTCAACTGTTTACTCCCGGCATCAATCTTCAGCTTGGCACACGCTACTTCCGCGGCATGGTCGACAAGTTCGGAGCGTTCGAATATGCGCTGGCGGCTTACAACGCGGGGTCCGATCGGGTACAGGATTGGTTGGGTCAAGGAAAATACCGCGATCCACAGGAATTTGTGGAATCGATACCTTTTACGGAGACTCGCGAATACGTGCAGGCCATCTTACGCAATGCGAATGTTTACCGGCAGCTGTATGGCGCGCCGTGAGATCAACAGTCGGTAAGGCTCTGTTGTCTAAAGGGAAGTTTCGTGTTCCGGAGATTTTGCGAACAGGATTTCAATGACTAACAGCCCTGCTCCGACGACAATCGCACTATCGGCAACATTGAAGGCAGGCCACTGGTATTGGCCGACATAGAAGAGTAGGAAGTCGACGACCCGACCATTCAGCAGGCGGTCCCAGAGGTTCCCCAGGGCTCCGCCGAGAATCAGGGCGAGGCCGATGCCGGTGGTGCTCATGGCATGGCTGTTTCGCCACAGCAGGGCGGAGACGACAATCAGAGCCACGATCGAAAAAAGCACCAGCATCGCGATCTTCCATTGAGCCGGCGAGTCAGCGAAAAGACCAAAGGCGGCGCCGCGATTCTCCACGTGGGTGATTCGGAAGAAGCCCGGAATCACCTGCAAGCCATCGTGCAACGAGATGTTTTTCGCAACGGCCCACTTGGTGACGCGATCAAGCAACACGACCAGCAGGGCGATGAGGAAGTGGAAGCGGCGCATTAAGTGGGGGTGGGTCATTGGGTTCAGCAAAGTCCCGGGGCGCAGAGGACGCTAACGGGCCGGGAAGCCGTCAAAGCCGTCTTCCCGAGAAGGTCGATTCGCGGAAAGCGGAGGATCGATTCGTGATCGAGCGGCACTCGGCTGTTTACTCCCAAATAGCTGATTTCCTTCATTATAGGGAGCGATGGGACGAACGTCCATCGGGCCCCCGAGACCTTGGTGGGAGCAACTTCGAATGCACTGTGGAAAAGAAGATGAAAACGTGTACAATTTTAGTAGCAGACGCTTTCCTGCAGCGTAGCATCTAACTACGCGTTGGGTGGAACGTTCCGGTCTAATGGGCACGGAACGTAAATGGCAGCCTCAGAGGAGTTAATAGTGCCGGGCAAGCAACTAGCTTAGGCCTAAGCTCATCAAGTTATGGGGTGAGCGATAACGTTTGAGGATGGAGCCTGTACTCCGGGAAGTCGGGTTAACTATGGCAACCAACGACATTCAGACCATGCGGGAAAATGAACCCCAACTGAATCTGCTACTGTCCAAGAGCGATTTGGATCAGCCGCTATGGAAGTCCCTGGTTCAGAATCTCAATGACTTTTTCTTTCCGAAAAAGCAGCCCCCCTTGGTTCTTACGTCGAAACCGATTCCCGTAAAGGATATCTGGGGATTCTACGATTACAAAAAGAACGGCGCGCTGGGTTCGACCGTGGTGCACGTTCTGGCGGTAATCGTGATCATCGGCGGAACCATGCTGGGGCGCCGAGTGGTGCAGCAGATCACGAAGCCTCAGGAGGTGGTGACACTGGTTGCGCCCGATGATATTCCTCCTCTGCCGCCTTCCAAGACCCAAGCGGGTGGAGGGGGTGGCGGTGGTGACCGCGATAAATTCCAGGCACCAAAGGGTAAGCTTCCTAAGTTGGCGATGCAGCAGATCACCCCGCCGATGATGGTCGTCCGCAATGATCATCCGAAATTGGCAGTCGAACCTACCGTGGTGGTTCCACCGCAGATCAAACTGGCCATGAACAACCTGCCCAACCTGGGCGATCCCATGTCGCGGTTGCCTTCGGGACCGCCATCGAATGGCACGGGTTCAGGGGGTGGCATTGGCTCGGGCAATGGTGGTGGAGTGGGCTCGGGTGAAGGACCCGGAGTTGGTCCAGGCCATGGCGGCGGAATTGGCGGCGGAGCTTTTAAAGTAGGCGGCGGTGTATCCGCGCCCAAAGCGATTTACGCGCCTGATCCGGAGTACTCGGAAGAAGCGCGCAAGGCAAAGTATCAGGGAACCTGCGTTCTGTGGTTGGTAGTCGGCCCGGACGGTCGGGCGCGAGACATTCGAGTGGCTCGTACGCTGGGACTCGGGTTGGACGAAAAGGCGATGGAAGCGGTCAAGACCTGGAAGTTCGAGCCTGCGATGAAGGATGGCAAGCCTGTGGCTGTGCAGATCAACGTGGAAGTGACTTTCCGGTTGTACTGATTTTCAATTTAGTTGCGAAAGCGGCCGCGAGAAATCGCGGCCGTTTGTTTTGCGCAAGCTCTCATAAGGCGACGACCACAAGCGACTGCTTACTTGGCTGGCAAGGAACCCGACCGCTTGCTGGGATCGTGTCTTCGCCGGGCCAGGGCAGCCACCATCAGCCCGAAGACTAAGAGGAAGGCGCCCCACCAGAGATTAATGTTGATGCCCAGCGAACGCTGATAGATTGCTTGGTCGCTGATCACACCAAATCCAACCAGCAAAAGCCCGAAGATCGAGAAGAGCAAACCAATCGGCCTGCGAATGTCGAGGCCCACTGAACCTCCTATTTGAAAATAATGTTCAACGCAGCGGTAGCGGAAAGAGCTGCGACGGCTAAAGTCACGGGGCGCAGATACCATACGACATTTTCCTCGCTCGGACGCTCCGTGAGCGAGTACACCAGGCCGACTAGTTCTTTGTCCTCGCGTGGTCGGGTGGCGAAGCTTACCGCTATGGTGATTAGAAAACACACGGTCCAGGCAAATATCGCCGTCCAAAAGTTCTGTGCCATTTCACTGGGATACACGTGCAAATCTGCCAGCCATCCGCCTTTCACACCAGCGGCGGCTCCGTCAGGCAGAGTCAGACCGTGGTGCAGTGCGGCTGCAGCTGTTCCCGCGATGAGTCCGGTAAACGCGCCGTGGCCGGTGGCCCGTTTCCAGAACATACCTAAAAGGAATGTCGCGAAAAGTGGCGCATTGACGAATGCGAAAACCAGCTGGAGCAGGTCCATGATGTTATTGAACCGGGTCGCCAGATACGCGGCCGCAACCGACAGGCCTATCCCGAAAACCGTTGCCATGCGGCCGATCCAGAGGTAGTGCTCGTCCGCGGCGTCGCGATTGAGATAAGACTGATAAATGTCATAAGTCCAGACTGTGTTGAACGCGGTTACATTCCCGGCCATTCCGGACATGAAACTTGCCAGCAAGGCAGTGAGCCCGAGCCCCAGCATTCCGTTGGGGAAGTAATGCAGCAGCATGTTGGGAGTGGCGAGGTCGTAATCCAACTCCACCGTGCCATTCTTGTCGTGGAGAGGTTGGCCGGTGTTCGAGTCCAGCTTCGGAGGAATCAAACCCTTGCCCTCTCTGCCCAGAGCGTGGTTGCCGGCCAGGCTTTCTGGATTTTGTGTGGGAAGAGCCACGGCAATGAGGCCGGGCAGAATTACTAGAAAAGGAAAGAGCATTTTCGGAAGGGTTGCGATCAGCGGCGTGCGCCGCGCTGCACCCATCGAATCCGCGGCCATGGCACGCTGGATCACGAGAAAATCCGTGCACCAATAGCCGAACGACAAGACGAAGCCAAGTCCCATCACCAGGCCAAACCATTCCACTCCGAGCCGGTTGCTGTGGGCATTTCCCATGCCTTGCCAGGAATGTACGTACGAAGGGTCGAGCTGCGCTTTCAGCCCCGCCCAGCCGCCGACATTCTTTAATCCCAGCCAAACCAGGGGCAGAAACCCGGCCACAATGAGAAAGAACTGAATGACCTCGTTGTAAATGGCGCTGGTGAGGCCTCCGAGGAAGATATATGCCAGAACGATCGCCGCTGAAACGAGCAGGGAAAAGTGAAATATCCAACTTTGCGGCAACCCCATGCGCCGAAATGGTTGATCGAGAATATGCATGATCTGGATCAACTTCGCCACGGCATACATGGAAATGCCGGAAGAAAAGATGGTCATGGCCGCAAACGAGATCGCATTTAATCCGCGGGTTTTCTCATCGAAGCGAAGACGCAGATACTCAGGCACGGAACGTGCCCGAGAGCCATAGTAGAACGGCATCATGCAGAGACCGACGAAGACCATCGCCGGGATTGCGCCAATCCAATAGAAGTGACTGGTGGCGATGCCGTACTTCGCGCCCGACGCACCCATTCCAATCACTTCCTGCGCGCCGAGGTTTGCGGACATGAACGCCAGTCCGGCAACCCACGCCGGAATGGAGCGGCCGGCGAGAAGAAAATCCTTACTGGTCTTTGTGTATCGCTTGAGCGCAATCCCGACGCCGAGCACGAACGCGAAGTATACGGCCATCAGGATCCAATCGATGGCCGTTAGCATGTCGAGATTCCTCGACACAGTTGCGAAAGAGACGTACTTGGAATGGAATCAAGCATCGGGATAATAGTGTCGTTAGGGAATTTGCGACCTAGGCTACCATAGCCGCTCTCTTGCACGCGATTCCACTGGATGGAATCGTTCCGGGTGCAGTTTTTGTTGCCTACCTAGGACGATTGGAGAAGGTGTGGTGGTCTGAAGCCGAAGCCGCGGCGACCGGATGCGAATGGCTTGGACTGCTTGAGTAGTTCCCCGATCTCGGTTTGCAGGGCGAGACATTCTTCGGTACGAAGATCGGTGAACCGGAACGGCTGCAAATAGCCCTGCGTGGCCCAGACCGGAAACAGCATTGCCGCTTTACCTCGTACCGTGCGGGGGCCCAAATGCACCGTCAGGCCGACGGTGACGCCCTCGTCGAGGCAGGAGGCGAGTTCGAGCAACCCCCCGGTAATCGAAATCCGCAGGGTCTTGGCCCAGAGCTGTCGTCCATTCTCGAGTTGGATGTTGGCGGAAACCGTTTCCGACAGATTGACCCGGGGGGCCCGGAGCTTTCGGCGGGGGTGGGGGAAGTTGGCCATTACAACTTCAACTATGCCACGCACCAGCGATATTCGGCAGATTACGAAAGCAGGTCTGCAAGTCCGATTTCGCAAGCTGAAATCCGTACAGCACCTTTCGTAATCTCCCTGTCCTCGCGAGTGCGTAACATACTGTCATGGAATATGGACGGCCTCTCCCAACTGCACACTCAACTGCGCGCACCCCGAGTCCATCTGGCAGACTTTACTCCGGCGGTGCTTCGATTTCAGGATGGTCAACGCGCTTCCGGACAACTCCAGGTACTCTCGGTTAACGGTGGATTGCTTTCCCTGCCTGGTCCGATCGATCAGGGCTCTCACGTAAAGTTGATGTTCCTCACTCGCACCGGAGCTGTGTTGGGCGCGGCAGAAATGCTTAGCCCCGTCACCAGCACGCAGCAGCCGTTCCGCTTTGTTTCGCTTCCGGTGGACGACCGCCACAGATTGGGTGTGGCCATTCAGTCATCTTTAAATCGAGACACAGTGAATCAGGAGGCTGCTGAGCAAAAGTGGATGGAGAAGCTCAGAGCCGCATCGAACTCCGAGAAACGACCCCGCAGCCGGCTATTCACATTTGGAGTAGGAGCGGCTGCCTTCGGAATACTTTGTTTGGGCTGCGCTTTTTATCTTCTTCAGGTACATGCACTGAAATAACGATGGCTCCCCCAAACACCCGCCGTTGGCTCCGGCATCCAGTAAAACTGCCCGTCCGCATCATTACCGCTGACGACGCGTCGGAAATAACCGTGCCTGGGTTAACGACCGAGATCAGCCAGGGAGGCATGGCCCTCTATGGCGGAGTGCCGCTGCAGCCGGGTGATTTGATGGAAGTGGAGTTTCAAACTTCCAACCGCTTTCGTGTGGCCGCGTCCGTCCGTGATCGCAATGGCTATTGTTTCGGGTTGGAATTTCTAGGTCTTTTGCCGAGCGACAGTGCAGAAAACGCCGGACCAGAATTTGCTGAGATGGCTGGCGTAGCAAGCAAATTGGCGGACTCACCGATTGTCGAAGCCGGAGCGAAACGGATGCAAGACCTGCTTTCGTCTCCTGAAGAGGACGAGATATTGGCCCTGTTTTTGAACAGACATGAAGCGTACCTTCATCAGAAAGAGTTGGAGATTCAGCAATTGCGGCAGGAGATCCTCGAAATCAGGCGATCACGCAGGGAAATTGAGCAGCTGATACTCCGTCAGGTGCTTGGTCGTTCCGGCTAGCCTGCAGATCATTACTCGCCCCTGACGCCTTTAAAACCGGAAGCATCCAATCGTGTTGCATTTCCCCCGCCAATTTGTCAGCCGTGATGCGGCAGTGTTCCGATAGCTGAGCCGGATCCGAATTCTCGGTTTCCGTGGACTTGTGCTTCCAAACGCAGCGCTGTAATACTTTCTATGCGTCATTGGAAGGCCCTGCTGTTGCTGTGTGCCGTTGCGCTTATTGCCCTTGCCCTGTACGGATACCGCCTGATTTGGCGCGGCTTTAGTACCGCGGACCAGCCGTCTTACTTAGAAAGAACGCTGGCTCGCGCCGCGCGAGACCTGGCAATCCCGCGAAAGGCTCATAACGAAGCCAACCCGTGGAAACCCACGCCGGAAGTCCTGCAAGAAGCTCGGGAAAATTTCTTGGACCGTTGCGTTGTATGCCATGCTCAGAACGGTTCCGGACAAACCAGCGTTGGTACCAACCTTTATCCGAAAGTTCCGGATTTGCGTTTGCCCCGAACCCAGAACCTTACGGACGGCGAGCTCCGTTACATTATTCGGAATGGCGTACGCCTGACTGGTATGCCAGGGTGGGCGATTCCGCATGACGAGCAAGGCGACGACAGTTGGAAGCTGGTGCTGTTCATCCGCAGCTTACGCAAGCTAACCCGCGAGGAGGAGGCGCAGCAGTCGGCCACCGTGCGCTCTGCTCACTATGTAGGCTCGCAGTCCTGCCAGAAGTGCCACGCGGAAATTTATGAACATTGGCGAAAGACTCCCATGGCGAATGTGGTCCGCGATCCCCGCGAACATCCCGATGCCATCATTCCCGATCTAACAACGAATTCGATTTCCAAGTTCAGCAAGGAGCAGGTCGCGCTGGTGTACGGCAGAATTTGGAAACAGCGTTACTTCACGAAGCGAGGAGAAGATTATTTTCCGGAGCTGGCGCAATGGGATGTTACCCACCGAGTCTGGCGGCCGTATTTCGTGGCCAAGGGGACGGACTGGTGGGAGCCGTTTTATCCGCCCGACAATATGCAGCGGCCTACCGGCCCGACCTGCGACGGTTGCCACTCGGTCGACTACAACATCCACACCAAACAGGTGGCGGAGTGGAACGTTGGATGCGAAAAATGCCACGGCCCGGGAAGCGAACATGCGGAGCATCCGTCCCGCGGAAACATTCTGAATCCGGCCCGAATGGATTATGTTCCCGCAAGCGATAGCTGCATCCAGTGCCATTCGCAAGGACGCCCGCTGACGATTCCCATCGAGGGGAAATATTACGACTGGCCGGTGGGGTACCGTGTGGGCTTAAACCTGCAAGATTTTTGGCAGCTTGAAGAACACACCCTGGGCCAGACGACATTCACCTATTATCCCGACGGCACCGCGCACAAGAACCGCATGCAGGGAAATGATTTCGTACAAAGCGTAATGTATCGGCGCGGCGTGACCTGTTTCAGCTGCCACGATGTGCATGGCACCAACAACTACGCCCAATTGCGAAAGCCCGCCGACCAATTATGCTTGGATTGCCACGGTCCGCTTTCGTTAAACGGTCCACGTACTGGCACCATCGAAGAGCACACCCATCACAAAAAAGGATCTCCCGGAAGCAGTTGCATTGCGTGCCATATGCCAAAAATCGAGACGACCATTGCTGACGTGAAGGTGCGCGCCCACACGTTTGCCTTCATCACACCAGCGATGACCGACAAATATAAGATTGCAAATCCCTGTACGATGTGCCACGCCGACAAACCCAACAGCTGGGCTACAGAGGCCTTACGCCGCTGGCCGGAGCGCTCACCATGGCGCCTGGACTGAAGTCCGGCAGGATCGGAGCCAGTTGAGTCACCTCCGATAAACGACGCCGCCCTTCATTACGAAACTTACTTTTTCCAAAACGCCAATATTCTGCGTCGGATCTCCTGGGACTGCGATGACGTCGGCAAAGTACCCAGCTTTTAGTTCGCCGATCTGTCCTTGCCAGCCAAGCAATTTAGCTCCGTTCAGCAGGTCGGCTTGCAGCGCGGCCAGCGGGGTCATGCCGTATTTCACCATCAGTTCCAACTCCCGCGCTTGGGTGCCGTGTGGGAACGGTCCGACATCCGATCCAGCTGCCATGGGCACGCCTGCTGCAAGTTGCTTGCGAAATTCGATGGCATGCAAGTCCATCATCTGGCGATCGTGCGCTCTTTGCTCGGGCGAGTCGGCGTGTTCGGAGAAGTATTCGAAGATAGTAAAAGTCGGAACTGCGAAAATTCCTTTTTCACGCATGAGACGCATCGTCTCCTCGCCAAGTTGGTTCGCGTGATCGATCGAGACTACGCCGCATCGAGCCGCATAAAGCGTGCCGGGTTCGCCCGTAGCGTGAACGGCAACTCGTTTGCCGGAGCGCGCGGCCTCCTGCACAGCGGCGCTGAGTTCGGCTTCCGTGTACTGGTAAATCGTGGAGAAACGGCCATCGCGAACCGTGTCCGGCCCAGTCTCATATATTTTGATGAAATCGGCGCCCTCCTTAAGTTGTTCGCGAATCGCAGTCACGAGTTCGGCGCTGTTGTTCGCATAGGTGGCATTCGACAGCACATGTTGCGCAGGATTGAAATGATTGGCGTCTTCGTGTCCGCCGAGGATGTCGATGGCATTCCCGCTGATGCGTAAGCGCGGTCCCGGCACGAGGCCTTGATCGATAGCGTTGCGCACCGCGGTATCGGCCGAACCCGCGCCCTCGGTGCCCATGTCACGCTCGGCGGTGAAGCCTGCCATGAGGTCGGCTCGCGCTGCGAGAACGGCAAGAATGGTCCGCCGTGGTACCGACTCTTCCACCGTCTGCAAGTCTTCGGCGCCGGGGTGCAGAAACAGGTGCACGTGCGCATCAATCAGGCCGGGTAGCAAGGTGCTATCCCCAAGATCAATGATCTCCGCGCCCGGTGGGTGGGCCACCCTTGTGCCCACTTCGGCGAGGCGTTCGCCTTGCACCAGCACCTCGCCGGGTTTCAGGACGCGCCCGGTTTCGATGTCGAGGAGCCGCGAAGCGTGCAGCACGATCGAGTGTGCTGATTCTGTCTGGGATTGGGTACGGGAGGTGAGGATGCAAACCAGAACGAACGTTAGGGCAGAGAAAAGTGGTCGCTTTTTCATGGCTGTCGGAAGGATGGTACCACTCGGAAAGCCTGGGTCGCTCCAAATTCACGCTGAGCAAGGCGAAAGAAGGTCTCACACAATGGCTTTCACCACGGTTGCGAGCCATCCCCATTAGTACCGCCACGACGGTAACTTCGTCACGCGAACCCGATGGCGATAGCATGTCAAATCGGGGGCTTTCTATGCGTCCAGCGCCGAAGGTCATTACTGTTATCGCTGTGGTCGTGTTCATCGCTGCCGGTAGCTACGGACAATCGCTGGGCGATGTGGCCCGTGAGCAGCGCCAGAAGCAGGCCAAGACCCCAAACGTCCCGCGCAAAGTGGTTACGAACGAGGAGATTCCGGAACACGAGGAGCCGGTTTCCTGTACTTCTGTCAGCCACGGCGAACGCGATACCGCTGAAGCCGCGCCAGCGTCCAACGATACCCACGCCGGCGAACAGTGGAAGGCGAAAATTGAAGCGCAAAAGAACTCCGTTGCGTCCTTGCAGAACCAAATCGACAAACTCAATTCCTCAATTCACTTCGTAGAAGCCAACCGCTATTACAACGGAGTTCAATACAACGAGCGGCAGGTTCAAAAACAAAACGAAGTGCAACGGATGCAAAAACAGCTGGACGAACAAAAGAACCAACTGGAAAACATGCAGGAATCCGCCCGCAAGGCCGGATTGGGCAGTTCGGTTTATGAACCGTAGTGAGTCCGCTCCGCGGTTTCATTTGCCGGAACCTATTCCGGATCAATCGTCCGATCCAGGTAGATCCAAAGCACGCGCGAAAACAGCGCAAGGATCGGCGCGAGCGGCAAGAACAGCAAAATTGCCACGAGAACGATTTTCTGCAGCGACCACGAAGTGGATGCCCACAGCAAAAGTGCCAGCGCCACGATCGTAATCAAAGCCAGGCCGTAGCTGATGTACATGGCTCCCAGAAAATAACCTTGTTCGCGTTCAAACTTCAAACCACAATTTGGACAACGTTCCTGCATGCGGGGAAATCCAGTGAAAATCGACTTGCGGAAGATTCTGGCAGAACGGCATTGGGGACACAGCTGGTGAAATATTGCGGAAACGGTCGATACCTGAATCTGGGTGCTCATGAGGAAGTTCCTGACCCGGCATGAAGTTCAGTCGAGCAAAGCACACAGCGGCGCCGGCGCTATTTCTTACGCCCAGGCTGCTGGGGCGACGCCACAATCGTCCGCCGGACAGGAACAATAGCCCCGCGCGCAGGGTCCGCGGCGGCGCTGGCGCGGGCTAGTACTTCTTCCTGGATGTACTTCACGAAGTCCTGAATCTGGCGCTGCATTTCCTCCATGCGCTCGCGCATCTGAAGGATGATCGCCATGCCGCTGATGTTTACTCCTAAGTCGCGAGCCAGCGACAGGATGAATTCCAATCGCTGCAAATCCTCGTCGGTGTAGAGCCGCGTGTTGCCTTCGGTCCGCGATGGCTTCAGCAACCCTTCGCGCTCGTACAGCCGCAGCGTCTGCGGATGAATCCCATACATCTCGGCGACCGAGCTAATCATGTAGGCGCCTTTGGATTTGCGCTTGGTCATTGCTCAAAGTCTACAACAAAGACAAAGCCGCCACGGATTATACGGATGCTCAGGGATTCTTCGCGATCCGTATTAACTGTGCAATGCGCCGCCCGGCTCTCTAGGCAATCGCTTCGGGTTTTTCTTGTGGAGCCGGAGCCCAGCCTTCGGGCTTCAGCGTGTGATTCAGAAGGTAGGCAACCACACCCGCGGCGATGAGCAGCATTCCAAAGGCGAACGAACTCATCCCGAGGACCTGCTCGGTCTCGCTACGCACGACGGAGAATCCAAGCAACAGCATGGGTGCGATACCGACGGCAATAGCTCCGAACATCCCGCCGGGAACGCGAAACGGACGATGCAGTTCGGGCTCGCGAACGCGCAGAACGATGAGAGCGATAAACTCGAGCGACAGGCTGGCGCCGTAAAGCAGAATGTCGATGGTCACCAGACGTTCAAAACCCAGGCCAAGGCACAGAGCCCAGCCGATGGCGCAGACCACAATCGCAACCCACGGCGCCCGCGATCGAGGATGCAGCCTGCCAAAGATGCGAGGCAACATGCCGTCTTGAGCCATGGCCAGGGGCAGGCGCGAGTAGCTCATGACCAGGGCGTTGAACATTCCGAAGCCGCTGATCATACCGCCGAGGGCGAGGCCGACGCGTAGCAGTGGGCCGCCCAGCAAGCCGGCGATGTCGGCCCAGAATCCGGTCTCCCACGCGCTCGAGGAAAGGCCAGTCATCCACATCGCGGCCACGGGCACGATGTAACTCAGGGCCACGATTACGACGGCGGCCAGCATGGCGCGAGGATAGGTCCGCTGGGGTCGCTCGACTTCGGTGGCGATGGTCGAGGCGTTGTCCCAGCCCATGTAGTTCCACATGCAGATCAGCAGGCCGGTGAGGATGTCCACCGACGACGTGGTCGGTTTGGTCACGGCGTGAGCCAGCGCTCCCAACTTGAAGGGCGCGATGGCCACGATCAGGATGAACGGCGCCGACAGGACGATGAGGAGCCAGAGCGAGGTCGTCGAAACCACCCGAACGCCCGCAATATTCAGCAGCGCACAAACGATGACGACGCCAAGTCCAACCATCCAACCGCGGTATCCGACGGCGAACCACGGAAACAGGCGTGTCAAATAGAGCACAAACAAAGTCGGGTAGATCGCCATGTCGAAGATCGACGCGACCAGCGAAAGCCACGCTTCCTGAAATCCCCAGAAATTGCCCATGGCGCGGCGCACCCACGCGTAGTAACCGCCCTCGTAGGGCAGAGCACTCGACAGTTCGCCAATCATGAAAGCGGTGGGCAGGCTCCAGAGGATCGGAGTCAGCAGAAGAATAAGGATGGCTTTGCCGTATCCGGCGCCACGCACAATGTCCTCGGTGCCATAAGTGCCACCCGAGACCATAAAAAAAGTCGCGGCGACCAGTGGCCACAGGGTGAGGCGAACCGATTTCTTTCGATGGGGGACGATCGCGGGTGGCTGGAATGTCTGTCGTGGCGCGCTAGCTGTTGCCAATTTCTATGTGTTCCTCCTTTGGGGCGAATCACTCTCAGCCGCACCGTCGCTGCACAGCTGCTCTGGGCCTTCCAGTAACTAAGATTCCGGAAGCTGCGCTGAAGTTAGTTCGCAGTGTAGAGATTACGGCAAATTTCCAACGATGCAAGAAAATTCGCGAAATTTTTCGCAATTTTTTGTCAAAGAGTCAGGTACGGCGGTAATGACGGCGAGGGAGGGTTTCTTAGACGTTCTACCAGAGTTCCGTGCTCGGGACTCAGCTTTGCAACTCGCGTACCTTCGAGGGCGAGCGAAAGTCTTTGACCGCGCGTGTGAACTCACGAAGATCTTTCACTTTTGCGCATCCAGACGTTCCACGTGACTGGCCCAGCTTCGTCGTCGGCGATTGGACGGCCCGACGCCTTGAGCGCCAGCTTCATTTGGCCGTGATGGTAGCCCTCGTGCCAGACCATGTGCTGGAGCAGCAGGATCGGATGGTCGTAGTGAAGGTCCATATCTCGGCCAGACTCCACCCTGTTCTTTACCGCGTCCCGTACCGCCTTGGCGCTGTCGTTCAGCATCTCCGCGATGCGACCGGCGTCCCGTTCGACGACCCACTCTTCCTCGGGCAGCTTCCTGGCGAACTCGGGGGCGTCTTCAGAGACAAACACAAGCCGCACATAGTGGATGTGAGTAAACTGCTCGGCGACGGTTGGGCTGCCCTCCATCGCCGTAGCCTCCAGTCCGGCGGACGGGAGGGCGCGCAGCAGGTTGAGCAGGATGATGTTGTTCCGGTCCCAGGAGTCCAGCAGAACCTCAAGCAGGCGTTGGTCTGGAGCGTTCGACATAACACACCCCCTTTAGCTAGCAATTTATGTGCTTTTAAACGAGCTGTTAAACGCTCTTCCAAAGTTCGGCGCGCGGGTCTTCGGGGTTCAGCTTCGCCAGTTCGCGCAGGATTTCCTTCGAGCGCTCGTCGCGGGGCATGGGGACCGCGGTCTTGATTTCGACGATCTCGTCTCCGCGGGTGCCTTCTTTGGTGGCTGACGGGACCCCCTTCTCGCGCAGCCGAAGCTTTTGCCCGGACTGGGTTCCCGGCGGAATCTTGAGCATGGCGCGGCCGTCGATGGTCGGAACCTCAACCTTGGCGCCGAGCGCCGCTTCGCTGACGGTTACCGGAACGGTAAGGTGAATGTCGTCGCCTTCGCGATGGAAAATGGGATGGTCACCCGTGCGGATAATCGCGTAGAGGTCGCCAGTGGGTCCGCCATGAGACCCGGCATTGCCTTTCCCGGGAATGCGAATGCGCTGGCCATCGCGCGTACCTGCTTTAATACGAACCTCCAGCGGTTCGGTCTTTTCCACCGTGCCTTCGCCGTGGCAAGTAGTGCAGGTCGAAATGTTCTTTCCCGTGCCGTGGCAGCGCGGACAGGTCACGTTGAACTTCATCCGTCCGCCGGTCTGTGTGACTTGGCCGGCTCCGCCGCACTCCGGACACGTGCCCGGCGATTCGATGTAGCCCTTGCCGTAGCAGCTTCCGCAGACGTCGCGCCGGGTGATGTTCAGACGCACGACTCCGCCGCGGATCGCCGTCCAGAAGGGAACGTTGACCTGATATTCCAGATCCGACCCCGGTTCCGGTCCCTCGTTTGCAGCAGCGCCGCGCCCGCCGAACATGCCAGAAAAGATGTCCTTGAATCCGCCGCCAGTGCTGCCGGATTTGC
>Ga0210406_10000859_pt1 | contig 39564 bp, 35 predicted proteins | sample IncBWC30MmetaG_FD_155454 | JGI IMG/M metagenome (GOLD analysis project Ga0210406, IMG submission 155454) | Forest soil microbial communities from Barre Woods Harvard Forest LTER site, Petersham, Massachusetts, United States - Inc-BW-C-30-M | ecosystem: Environmental > Terrestrial > Soil >... | reverse complement strand
AGATCAACATCGCCGACGAGGTCGGCCGCCTCGAGAACACCGCCAATCGCCTGCTGCGCCAGACTTATGCGCGGCTGACACCGTGGCAAAAGGTCCAGGTGGCGCGGCATCCGGAACGGCCGCATTGCCTCGACTATCTCGGCGGCCTGATCACCGAGTTCGTGCCACTCGCCGGAGATCGCGCTTTTGCCGAGGATGCAGCGATTATCGGCGGGATCGGCCGTTTCCGCGGGCGCAGCGTTGTGGTCCTTGGCACCGAGAAAGGCGCCGACACCGAAACGCGGCTGCGTCACAATTTCGGCATGGCCAGGCCCGAAGGTTATCGCAAGGCGGGACGGCTGATGCGCCTTGCCGAGCGCTTCGCCCTGCCGGTCCTGACCTTTGTCGATACCAACGGCGCCTTTCCCGGGATCGACGCCGAGGCGCGCGGTCAGGCCGAGGCGATCGCGCGCGCCATCGAGACATGCCTCGATATCGAGGTGCCTCTCGTCGCCTCGGTCATCGGCGAAGGCGGGTCGGGAGGTGCGATCGCGCTTGCCGCCGGCAATGCCGTGCTGATGCTGGAGCACGCGATCTATTCGGTGATCACGCCCGAGGGCTGCTCCGCGATCCTGTGGCGGGATGGAGAGCACACCCAGGAGGCGGCGGAAGCGCTGCGGTTGACCGCTCAGGATCTCCTGCGATTAGGGGTTGTCGATCGCATCGTACCCGAGCCGCTGGGAGGAGCGCATCGGCTGCCGAAAGAGGCCGTCGACAGCCTCGGAGAGGCGATCGAGGAGGCTTTGCGCCCCCTTCTCGGCCTCGAGGGGGGCGTCTTGCGGGCTCAACGCCGCGAGAAATTCCTCGCGATGGGGCAACGCGGGCTCTGAGACGCGAAGTCATTGATCGCTTGGCGCCGGTCCCCACATCTAGCGGTGCGCCGTGGCCCAGGCGGGCCGCGGGCGCTGATGCTCCTTGTGAGGCATTGATGACACCCCAGGAAAAAGAACTGATTACTACGCTGCTTGCGCGCCTAAGAAGTGCCGGCGGTCAGCCGAAGGACCCCGAGGCCGATGCGCTCATTCGGCAGGCGGTGAGCGAGCAGCCCGACATGCCCTATTATCTCGTCCAGACGGTGTTGATCCAGGACCTCAGTCTGCACACCGCGCAGAACCGGATGGCTGATCTGGAGAAGCAGCTCGACGACGCGCAACAGGCGGCAAAGCCGACGAGTTTCCTCGGTGGCCTGTTCGGCTCGCGCCCGCCAGCTCCCGCCGGCGGCAGTGCTCCCGCCGCCGGGCCGTGGACGCGGGCACCCCAAGTGGCCGCAGCACCGCCGGCACAACCCTATGCCCAACCCGGCTACCCACCGCCGGGATACGGCCAGCCCGGTTATGGCCAACCGGCGCAGGGCGGCGGCTTTATGGGTGGCGGCGGAGGAGGGTTCCTGCAGTCGGCAGCGGCAACCGCAGCTGGGGTCGCCGGCGGCGCTCTCCTGTTCCAGGGGATATCATCCCTTTTTGGCAACCACTACGCCGGTGGCCTGATGGGTGCCGGCATGACCCCTGGTCTCGGCGAGACCGTCACCAACAACTACTACGGCAGCGACGCCGGCAGCGACTTCTCGGGAGGTGCCGCCGGTAGCGGAAGCGATTATTCGGGCGCCTCTTTTGATCCCGGCGGCGGCTCGGACTACTCGAGCTCCGACTACAGTTCCGATCAGGATTACAGCTCCGACCAAGACTCCGGCGGCAGCGACTTCAGCGGCGGCAGCGACCCATCCTGCTGATCGCCACGCAGCCCCTCACCCCAGCCCTCTCCCCGCTCGCGGGGAGAGGGAGGGACCCCCTTGGCGCAGGCGCGCGCACGCCTGCGGCGAGAGGGGGAGGGTGCACAACAGGATATCCTACCCGATACCTGCAGTGATCATGTCGTAAGCCGGCAAAGTCAGGAACTCCGGAAAGACCTCGGCTTCGATCAGCTGGCAGAATAAACTGGCGGCATCCTCGTAGCGGGTGCCGTGGTCAGGAACGGCGCGCAGTTTCCCGAGTTCCTCGTCGAGGAGCGCGCGGCACAACGCCACGTCGACGACGCGGCCGTCCTTGAGCTTGGCACTATGCCGGATCCACTGCCAGATCTGGGCGCGGCTGATCTCCGCGGTCGCCGCGTCCTCCATCAGATTGTAGAGCGGCACACAGCCGGTGCCGCGCAACCAGGCCTCGATATAGCCGATCCCGACATTGAGGTTTTGCCGCAGGCCGGCCTCGGTGATCGAGCCTTGAGGAACGACGAGAAGATCGGACGCGCTGACATGGACATCCTGGCGCTTGCGCGCGATCTGGTTCGGCTGCGGCATTTCGCGATCGAAGATCTCCTTGGCGATCGCGACGAGGCCCGGATGGGCCACCCAGGTGCCGTCATGGCCGTCCCCAGCCTCGCGCAGTTTGTCGGCCCGGACCTTCTCCATTGCCGCCTCATTGGCTGCGGGGTCGTCGCGGATCGGGATCTGCGCCGCCATCCCGCCCATCGCGTGGATCTCGCGGCGATGGCAGGTCTTGATCAACAGTAGGCTGTAATTGCGCAGGAAGTGGCTGGTCATCGTGACCTGCGCCCGGTCCGGCATGATGCAAGCCGGGTCTTCGGCGAACTTCTTGATAAAGCTGTAGATGTAGTCCCAGCGGCCGCAATTGAGCCCGGCCGAATGGTCGCGCAGCTCCCAGAGGATCTCGTCCATCTCGAAGGCGGCCATGATCGTTTCGATCAGCACCGTCGCGCGAATGGTGCCTTTCGGCAGGCCGAGCTTCTCTTGCGCGTGGAGGAACACCTCGTTCCACAGCCGCGCCTCGAGGTGGCTTTCGATCTTGGGCAGATAGAAATAGGGAGCGGTGCCGCGCGCCACCAGCTCCTCGGCGTTGTGGAAGAAGAACAGCCCGAAATCGAATAGCGCCCCCGACATCGGCTCGCCATCGACGAGGAGGTGCTTTTCCGGAAGGTGCCAGCCGCGCGGGCGGACGAACAGCACCGCCGTCTTGTCGTTCAACGCATAGTGCCGACCGGTTTCGGGATCGTCGAAGGCGATCTTCCGCCGCACTGCGTCGCTGAGGTTCATCTGCCCTTCGATCAGATTGTCCCAGCTCGGCGTGGTGGCGTCCTCGAAATCGGCCATGTAGACATTGGCCCCGCAATTCAGCGCGTTGATCACCATCTTGCGGTCGGTCGGACCGGTGATCTCGATACGGCGGTCCATGATGTCGCGCGGGATCGGCGCCACCCGCCAGTTGCCGTCGCGGATCGCCTTGGTCTCGGGCGGGAAATCGGGCTTCCACCCGGCATCGAGCCGGCGCTGGATGTCGGCGCGGCGAGCGAGCAGGCGGCGTCGCTCGGGTCCGAACTTGCGCTCGAGCTCGGCGATGAAGGCAATCGCCGCGGGTGTCAGCACCTTATCATAGCCGGGCTTCAGCGCCCCCTGCATGACAAGGTGCTGGGGCATATCGGTGGTTTTGGCCATAGCAGACATCTCCCGATTGCGCATGCGCATCTGCTGTCGACCGCGACCGTGACCCAGTCGTCGCCGACACCCAAAACCGCCTTCAAGCGTTTCTGCCGATGACCTCCCTACCTGTTCACGCTTCTTCGCCCACGCAGCATGGGCGGCGGGATTCTTGAGAAGAGCTGCCCGATCCAGCGATGATGCAGTGCAACATCAGCAAGCGCAAGGATTTCATTTTACGGAGAGTGCCGCAGGCTCACCGAGCCGGATTCTCGGGGGACTGGCCATCGGAGTGGATATGCTTAGGTTACATGTAACCTAAGCATCGGAGGCGATCACATGCCGGCATTTCCATTTCCCCGGACAGCCCTGCCATCAAGGGGGAGGGCCTTTATCAGCACTCCTATTTATACTCCCGCCCCCTCGATGGGGGCGGGTCGGGGTGGGGGTGATGCGTGCGGAGTAAAGTCGACTCGGTCGAAAGCCGCTCTAAGCCTGCGCCTGGCGGGTGCGCGGCAGGCGGATCGTGAATTCGGTGAATTCGTCGACCCGGCTGTCGACCTCGATCGTGCCGCCGTGCTGCTGGGTGACGATCTCATAGGCGATCGAGAGGCCGAGCCCGGTACCTTCGCCGGTGGGCTTGGTCGTCACGAACGGCTGGAACAATTTGTCCCTGATCTCGGGCGCGATGCCGGTGCCGTTGTCGCGCACCCGCACTTCGACCGCGTCGCCGCGCTCGCGCGTCGTCACCTTGAGTGTCGGCCGAAAGTCCGGCCCGACCCCGTCGCGGAGCCGCTTGGTGGTCGCATAGAAGCTGTTGCCGAAGAGGTTCAGAAACACCCGGGTCATCTCCTGCGGCGCTAGCTCCATGGGTGCCAGGCCGCGGTCGAATTCGCGCTCCAAGGTGATGTTGAAGCTCGCATCCTGGGCGCGGGCGCCGTGATAGGCGAGGTTCAGCGCCTCCTCGATCAGGCCGTTGAGGTCGACCGCGCGGCGCTCGCCGCTCACCCCGCGCGAGTGTTCGAGCATGCTCTTGACGATGCCGTCGGCGCGCTTGCCGTGCTCGGCGATCTTGTCGAGATTGCCGCGCAGCATCTCGACGACCTCGTCGACCGCGGCGCGCTGGTCGTCGGCGAGCGCTGCCACGGCCGGGGCCGCCGTCTCCCTCAGTTCCTGCAGCAACTCGCCCGAGAGCTCGGCGAAATTGTTGACGAAGTTGAGCGGGTTCTTGATCTCGTGGGCGATGCCGGCGGTCAATTGCCCCAAGGCCGCCATTTTCTGGGCGTGCAGCAGGCTCGCCTGCGTCGTCTTCAGCTCCTGCAATGCGCGCTCGGCGGTGTCGCGCGCAGTACGGATCTCCTGCTCGGCGCGCTTGCGCTCGGTGACGTCGCTGTAGATCAACACAAAGCCGCCGCCCGGTACGGAGTTGCGCCGCACCTCGATGATGCGCCCGTCGGGGCGCTTGCGTTCGAGACGCAGCTCCTGGTCGATCGCTTCAAGGCGGCGGCTGAGTTCCGCGTCGATGTCGCCCGAGCCGAATTCGCCGAGTTCGGCGAGGGTGCGGATGTAGTCGGCATAGCTTGGACGCTCCGCCAGGAGCGCATCGGGCAGGTCGAGGATCCGCTGGAAATTCAGGTTCCACGCGGCAAGGCGCAGCTCGCCATCGAACATCGCCACACCGTCGCCCATGTTGTCGAAGGTGACGCGCAGCTCGGCCTGGCGCTGGCGGATCTCGTTCAAGAGCCGAGCATTGTCCATCGCGATCACCGCCTGCGCCGCGAAGTTCTGGAGCAAGGCGATCTGCTTGTCGGAGAACGGCCGCACTTCGTGGTGACTGGCAGTTATGGCACCGAGCAGCGTTTCGTCCTTGCGCAATGGCACAAGCAGGAAGGTGCGAGCACCGATTTCGACGGCGATCTGCAGTCCCGGGTCGTCTGGGTGCTGGGCGGCGATCTGCCTAATATCGGCAATATGGATGAGCGGTTCGCCTTTGAGCAGGCTGGCAAACGGGTTGCCCGGGTCGGGACGAAAGGGGTGCGGCCTCAACTCGCTAAACCGTGCCGACGCGCCGTGCGCGGCGACCGCTCTGAAGCACTCGCCGTCATAGGTGAACAGCCTGCCGATCTCGGTGCCGCATAAGTTGTGCGCTTTGTCCAAAATCGCGTCGAACACCGGCGTGAGGTCGCCGGGCGAGCGGTTGATGACCTCCAGGATCTCGGCGGTGGCGGTCTGCTGCTCCAATGCTTCGCGCGTCTCGGTAATCAGCCGCGTGTTCTCGATCGCGATCACCGCTTGGTCGGCAAAGGTGCGCACGAGTTCGATTTGCCGCTCGGTGAACGGCTCGACCCGCTGCCGAGCGAGGCCGATCACGCCGATTGGTTCGCCTTCGCGCAACAACGGTACGCCAAGTACAGTGCGGATTTTTCCGACCGTAAGCACCTCCGGCGCCGCGTATTCTGCATCCGTGGCGATATCAGCGACGTGGACAACTCGCCGCTCAAGCGCCGTTCGCGCGGCGACAGTGCCGCGGCCGGGCGTAAACTGGATACCCCGTGCGAACTCCTCGAACTCTACCGAGAAGGCGAAGGTCGCCGCCGGCCTGTAGGTTTCGCCCTCACGATTCGCGATTACCGCGAGATCGGCAGCGCACAGGCGCGCTGCGGTCTCCACCAGCGTCTCCAGCACCGGCTGCAGGTCGAAGGTCGAGCGGCTAATGACCTGGAGCACGTCGCTAGTCGCGGTCTGGTATTCGAGCGATTCTTCGAGGTCGCGCGTGCGTCCGCGCAATTCGCCCAACAGCCGCGCATTCTCCATCGCAATGACCGCCTGTGCGGCGAAGTTTTGCAGCAAAGCGATTTGCTTCTCGGAAAATAAGCGTACTTCGCGGCGATAGACGTAAATGGCCCCGACCAACGCATCGTCCTTGCGCAAGGCCACCCACAGGGTGGTCCGCGCACCGGCTCTAGTGAGCGCGGCTCGCATCCCCAGCGAGCTCGGGGTCGCGCTTACCGACATATCCTCGGTCTGGACGAGGCGTTCCCCATCCACGAGCCGCCGCATCACGGAACCTTCCGCGGGCCGCAGCGGGCCCACATTGCGCAGGAACTCATCGAATTCCGGCGGCACGTCATGCTGCGTAAGGAGTCGGAACGACTCGCTGTCGTAGCTCCACAAAGTCCCGCATGCGGCATCGCACAGGCGCCGCGCCTTCTCCAGCATTGCGTCGAACACCGGGGTGAGGTGGCCGGGCGAGGAGTTGATGACCTGCAAGACCTCGGCGGTTGCCGTCTGCTGCTCCAAGGCCTCGCGCGTCTCGGTAATGAGGCGCGCGTTCTCCATCGCGATGACCGCCTGCGCCGCGAAATTCTGCAGCAGCGCGATCTGCTTGTCCGAAAACGGACGAACGACACGGCGGAAGATGGTGATGTAACCGAGAAGCTCGTCGCCCTTGCGCAGCGCCACCGCCAATAGCGTGCGACCGCCGTTCAAATCGACGATCGCCCGCCGCGTCGGCTCCCCGGCCCGGTAGGCATCGGTATCCGCCGCATCGGGAATGTGAATCACGCTCTCGCCGCCGATCAGGCTGTCGCTGATCGATCCTGGACCACCCCTGCGACGCTGCCTCGCCCATTCGACGTGCTCCGGTCGCGGATCTCGCATCGCGACCGCCGTAAAGGCCTCTCCGTCATAGGTCCAGAAATTGCCGACATCGGCCTCGCACAGGCGCATCGCCTTTTCGAGCATGGCGTCGAATACAGGCGCGAGATCGCCCGGCGAGGCGTTGATGACCTGCAATACCTCGGCGGTCGCGGTCTGTTGCTCCAGCGCGTCGCGCGTCTCGGTCATAAGCCGGGCATTCTCCATCGCGATGACCGCCTGCGCCGCGAAATTCTGCAGTAAAGCGATCTCTTTTTCTGAGAAAGGTCGGACCTCGAGGCGGGCGGAGACGATCATGCCCAGAAGGGTGTTTTCTTTGCGCAGTGCGACCCAGAGTAAGGTCCGGGTGCCGCCGAACTCGACCGCGCGCCGTGCAGTGGGATCGTCGATCTCGGCTAAATCGGGGATGTGAACAAAAGGCGCTCCGTCAGCCAATTGCCGGAGCGGATTGCTCGGGCCGGGGCGGTAGCCCTGTCGCAGCCAGTCTGCGAGCGGTCCCGGAACGCCCAGCGTCGCCACGGCGCGGAACTGTCCATTCTCGTACAGCTGCAAGCTGCCGTGGACGACCCCGCAGAGCCTATGCGCCTTCTCCAGTATCGCGTCGAACACCGGCTTGAGGTCGCCGGGCGAAGAATTGATGACCTGCAACACCTCGGCGGTCGCGGTCTGCTGCTCCAAGGCTTCGCGCGTCTCGGTGATGAGGCGCGCATTCTCCATCGCGATCACCGCCTGCTCGCCGAAATTCTTAAACAACGCTATTTGCTTGTCCGAGAACGAACGGACTTCCTGACGATAGGCAAAAATAACGCCCAGGAGCGCACTGTCTTTTCGCAGCGGCACCACGAGCGTCGTTCGCGCGCCGCTGAACTCGATCACCTCTCGAGAATGCGCGCTCGTGCGGAAGGTTTCGTCGCTTGCTGCATCGGCGGTCTGGAAAAATCCCTCCCCCTGCACGATCCGCTCGAGCATTGTGCCCGGCGTCGGCGCCACCGGGCCACGCTGACGCACCCACTCGTTAAAGCCGGGGTCCCCATGCATTGCGACCGGATGAAAGCGCTCGCCGTCATACGTCCATAAATTGCCGTGCGCCACTTCGCACAGACGGATCGCCTTTTCGAGCATCGCCTCGAAAACCGGGGCGAGATCGCCGGGCGAGGAATTGATGACCTGCAATACCTCGGTCGTCGCGGTCTGCTGTTCGAGCGCCTCGCGCAGCTCCTGTTCCCGTTGCTTGCGGTCTGTGACATCGCTGACTGCGCCGACGAGGCGTAGCGCCCAGCCGCGCTCGTCGCGCACCGGCAGGGCGTGGTCCTCGACCCAGCGGTATTCGCCATGGCTGAGCCGGATGCGGTATTCGCAGTGCAGGCGCGCGGTCTCGCCCTTCAGGGCCGCCCGCAGCGCCCCACGGTAGATCGCGAAATCTTTCGGGTGCACCCGGGCGTTCCAATCCTGGCTCGGGCGCTCGCCGATGCCCTCGCCCGCCTCCCAGCCGAACAACTCGATCAGCCGCGGCGACACCCACAGCCGATTCTGTGCGATGTCCCAGTCGTAGATGCCTTCGCCAACCGCCCGGCTGACCAGCGCGTGGCGCTCTTCGCTGCCGCGCAGCTCGGCCTCGCTGCGCGCCAGCTCGCCGGTGCGGGTTTGCAGCGCCCGGTACGTCTCGGCGCTGGTGATGGCGATCACCGCCTGCTCGGCGAAGGTCTTCAGCAACTCGACCTGGCTGTCGGAGAAGCCGCCGCGCTCTCGGCTCCCAAGGGCGAGCGCGCCGATCGCCGCGCCGCCGCGTATCAACGGGACCAAAACGCTCGACTTGACCGTCAGGCCCCGCATGGCGGGGCTTAGCCATGGTTCCGTCTCAATATCACAGATGTGGATAACCTGACGGTCGAGGATCGCACGGCCTGCGGGCCACTCGCGCGTCGGCGCCATCGGGTACATTGCTTCGAGCGCCTGCCGTGCCGACGGGTCGTCACTGACGCCTGTCGCCGCGCGCCAATGGATCAGCGTGCCGTCGAATTCGTACACCGTTACGCCGTAGCCGTCGCAAAGGTCGCGCGCCCGTTCGACGATCAGATCGAACACCGGTTGCGGATCGCCGGGTGACGCCGACATCACCTTCAGCACATCGACGGTCGCGGCCTGATGCTCGATCCGCTCGCTATAAGCGCTGTTGCGCGCCGCCAGTTCGGCGCGGCATTCGTCGAGCTGCCGTCGGAGTTCCGCGATCGTCCCTTGGGGATCGGCTGCCGCCTCGTCGAGCGTCGCGGTCACGCGTCGGCCCCGGCGAGCAATCGGACATCGTCCGGAAAAAGAATGTGCGGCATGGTTCTCCTGGCCTAGGCGGCGCAATGCTCGAGGAGCGACGAACCTCCATCAACGACGATATACGCTTGGCATTCAGCCTACTAGCGGTAGGGCTGCGGACAGGCGGCCTCGCGGCTCCGGTTGAGCGAAGACGGTTGTTCGTAGCGCGGTCGATACAACCTGGAATCCCCTTGGCCGGGCTCGGCCCACGGCTGTCCGGTTGACGGAGATCGGTTGTTTGCAGCGATCCGAGAACAACTCCAGGTCCCCTTGACCGGGCTCGTACCGGTCATCCACGCCTTCCCGGCGGTCCACAAAGCGCTCTTCGAAGACGTGGGTGGCCGGAACAAGTCCGGCCACGGGGAGTTAAGGTTGTGTCGGTGATCGGTGGTACCTCCTCTCAGTTGCAGTGAAATGCTGAACCGGACAGCCGTGGGCTCGGCCCGGCTATCCACGCCTTCCGGGCCGGTGGTGCAACCGCTTGGCAAAGACGTGGGTACCCACGGGACCAACCCGTGGGCTGAAGACCCACGGACCAATTCTGGCCATGGGGATCAAAGGTAGCAAAAAGCCGAACCGGACCGCCGTGGATCTCGATCGGCTGTGGGGCAGATTGACAAAATCGTAATAATCTGGTACGGTGCCTGCACGTTTTGATCAATTTTGACGGTGGAACGATGGCACGCTGGGCCGATGGCGGAAACTCTAAACTGTGGGTTGGGCTAGCACCTGAATCCCGCCTGTATTTTCAGGCGGGGAGAGGCGGCTCTCGCGCTATGCGCGAAGCGAGCGTGCCATCGGCATCTCACGCGCCGGGTCGAGTCGGTAGTCGGCGGGCGCCGCCAGGTCATAGCCGCCACCCGGCGGCTATCACCGATTGCGGGGGGCTGGCCAGCAAACCATACGTTTTTGACAATTTCCTTCTTGCTCCAGGCCGGTGACCTTGCCCTGGTCAACTCTCCCTGCTGCCTCCCTCAGCACCCTATTTTCATTCCCTGCTGGCCGACCCGGGTGGTCGATCTCTAACTATCTGAAATACAGGATATTATCGTCGATCATCCGGCGGTTTTCGAGCCGCGATTCGAGGTTTCTCCCTGCTCTCAGGGAGGCGAGGGTCGGCGGTCACTCGAGCTCCCCACCGGTGGCTTTGTCCGTCGCCTCAGCGCCAGCGGTCGCGGTTGACCGGCCACCGCGGCTGACGCCGTTTGCGATCGCTGGTCCACAATGCAATCAGCAGAGCGGCGATCAGGAGCCCGTATCCGACCGCCGGCGCCACGGCGACGATCCCGACCAGAACCAGGAGTGCGGCGATCAGCGGCAGGGCGATGACGATGCCGATCGCGAGGACGACCCCGAGGGCAGCGATGAACAGCGGCAGCAGAACGATCAGGAAGGCGCCGATGATCACCCCGATGATGAAGTAGAAGAAGCCCATCGTTCCATCGATTCTCCGGCGGCTTCGGCTAGGATATCACATCCGTACGCGAGCGCATTGCAGCGATCCGTGCGGGTCGGGCATGGTGGCGAAATGATCGAGTCCGGCCCGACTGTTCCGCACGCCCAATCGGCTGCGCCCTGCGCTGCCTACACTGTCACCGTACGCGGCCTCGTCCTGATGTGCAGCATCGGCATCCGCCGGCGCGAACGCGAGCAAAGACAGCGCGTGCGCATCTCGGTCGATCTCGTTGCGGCATCGGGCGCTGCGGTTCCCGGCGACGACCGCCGGCGCGTCATCAATTACGAGAAAGTCGTCGCCGCGATCCGCGAGATCGCACGGGCCGGCCACATCGACCTGTGCGAAGGGTTCGCCGAACGGGTCTGCGCAGCGTGTTTTGCCGATCCTCGGGTCGAGCGAGTGCGCGTCTGGGTCGAGAAGCTCGACGTATTCGCGGATGCTGAAGGTGTGGGCGCGATGCTGGAGCGAACCCGAGCGCCTTCAACCGTCGGCGATCGCTCGCCATAGAGCGAGCGCTTGACGGGTTTCGGCGACATCGTGCACGCGCAGGATCTGCACACCCTGTTGCACCGCGCACAACGCGGCGGCGAGTGAGCCCGGCAGACGCCCGTCGGGTGGCTCGCCGCGGCTCAGCCGGGCGATCATCGATTTTCGCGAGACACCGAGCGCCACCCCGCAGCCGAGCGCGTGAAACGCGCCGATGCCGGCAATGAGCTCGAGGTTGTGTGGGACGAGCTTGCCAAACCCGATCCCCGGATCGACGACGATCCGCTCGCGCGGGATCCCGGCAGCACCGCAAGCTGCAATCCGTGCCTCGAGATATTCCAGGACCTCGACGAGCGGCGATGCGTAGACCGGCTGACGCTGCATCGTCCGCGGTTCGCCCAAGATGTGCATCAGCACAACCGGCGCCGCGCGCCCGGCGACAAGGGCGAGGCTGTCGGGATCATGGGTCAATGCCGAGACGTCGTTGACGATGCGCGCGCCGGCCGTGAGCGCTCTTTCCATAACTGCCTGGCGCCGGGTGTCGATCGAGACCACCGCGCCGGCCTCGGCAAGCGCACGCACGACCGGCTCGACGCGCCGGATTTCTTCTCCCACCGGCAGCTCGGCGGCACCGGGACGCGTCGACTCGCCGCCGACATCGACAATGTCGGCGCCAGCGGCGAGGAGCGCGCGGCCGTGTGCGACCGCGTGCTCGGGATCGAACCAGCGTCCGCCGTCAAAAAAGCTGTCGGGGGTCACATTGAGAACACCCATCACCAGCGGGCGGTCGAGGGGAAAGTCCGCCCAGGGTCGCCGCGCCGCCGAGAGCAGCGCGAGCCGGTCCCGTGCGCGCAGCGAGAAGCGCGCGCCGGCACCCGCCAGCCAGCCCTCAAACTCGGCAATCGGAGCGGTTACCGAAACCGGACGACGGTCCGAGCCCAATCCGATGCTCTCCACGAATGTGAAAGCGAGACCGGGACGGGCGAGCGGCCGGGCCAGGCCAGCTGCGACCGTGTCGGGCGCGGCGCGGCCATAGACAAGCCCTAGCGGTCGCAACCAGAGGCGGTCGTCGGCCACACCGTGGAGCGGCGTCCAATCAATACGGCCGGCGCTGACAGCGGTGTCCGCCGGCCCCATCAGGACGGCGGTGGCAAAGGGGACCGCTGAACCGGCTCGTTCGGGGGCGTGGTCGCCGCAGGTGGGGGATATCCTGCGGCGGGTGGAGGGTACCCCGCCGGCGGATTCGCCGATGGCGGTGGCGGCGGCGGGTAACTGTAATACGGATAACTCCAGGCATAGGGGTAATACCAGGGATAGGGCCGCCAATAGCCAGTGTAATAGTCGTAATAGCAGCCGGACAGGGCCGCCCCGCCAACGAGCGCGATCAACACCGCCCACCAGATGCGCCGAAAACCTCTCATTGCGGCCTCACTCCCCGGCGAAGACGGGTCGACGTTTTTCGAGGAAAGCCCTGACCCCTTCGGCAAAATCCGCGGTCGCGGCGCAAGCCGCAAAGCTCTCGGTCTCGCGCCGCAGCTGCGCGTCGAAAGCATCGCCGAGCGTCGCCTGCAGCAACGCCTTGGTTCGGCCGTAGGCGTAGGTCGGCCCCGCCGCGAGCCGGGCCGCCAATCCTGCGGCCTCGGAGGCGAGTGCGTCGGCCGGGACCACCCGATTGACGAGACCCAATTCCAATGCCCGCCCAGCGTCGAAACGGTCGCCGAGCAGCATAAGCTCCGCTGCCCGCTTGAGCCCTACGATGCGGGCGAGCATCGCTGTCATCCCGCCGTCGGGGCTCGTGCCGAGATGGATGTAACCCGAGGTGAAGACCGCGTCCTCGGCGGCGAGCGCCAGATCGGCGGCCAGCACGAGGCTGAGCCCGAAGCCGGCGGCGGCGCCCTGTACCGCGGCGAGGACGGGCTTTGGCATATGCCGCATCCGCACCAGCAGCGGGTGAAGGGCGTCGACGATCCGATAGAGCGCCTGCTGCCGCTCTGCCGGTGCCAGCCGGATCAGCTCGGCGAACATCGTGATGTCGCCGCCGGCGCAGAAATGCGTGCCGGCGCCGCGCAGCAGCACGACGCGGGTGGTGCGATCCTCGGCCGCCTCAGCCACCGCGGCGGCGAGCTCGGCGATCACCTCGCGGTTCACCGCGTTGAGGATCTCCGGCCGGTTCAGGGTGATCTGAAAGACACCCTCGTGTCGCTCGACGACAACGCTCGGCATCACGTGGCTCCTGATGCGCTTCGGTCTATCATGCCGGGCGCTTCAGCGGGAGACGATACCATGAGCCACACGATTGTGCGCGGCGGGCTTGTGCTCGACATCGCCAAGGGGACCGCCGAGCCCGCCGATATCCTGATCGAGGACGACGCGATCCGCGAGATCGGCCCACCCGGCTGCCCCGCTCCCGACGGTGCCGTCGAGATATCGGCTGCCCGGCGGCTGCTCCACCCGGGCCTCGTCAACGCCCACACCCACGGCCACGGCAACCTCGCCAAGGGCATGGGCGACCGCTGGACCCTCGAATTGCTGCTGGCGGCGGCACCCTGGATCACCGGCAACCGCAGCACCGAGGACAAGTATCTCTCGACCCAGCTGGGTGCCGTCGAGATGGTGCTGAAGGGCTGCACCGCCTGCTACGACCTCTCCTTCGAATGGCCATTGCCGACGACCGAGGGACTGGCGCAGGCCGCGGCGGCCTATGCCGATGTCGGGATGCGCGCGGTGGTGGCACCGATGGTCGCCGACCGCAGCTTCTACGAGGCGATCCCCGGGCTGCGCCACGCCCTGCCGCCGCCGCTCCAGGAGCGCGTCGCCGAGCTGCGCCTGCCGCCTGCCGAGGCGACGCTCTCGGCGATCCGCACGGCGTTGCATGGCTGGACGCTCGACCGCGACCGGGTACGCCCCGCGGTGGCGCCGACGATCCCGCACCATTGCTCGGATGCGTTCATCTCCGGCTGCGCCGACCTGGCGCGGGAGTTCGATCTCGGGCTGCACAGCCACGTCGCCGAGTCTAAGGTCCAGGCGGTGACCGGGATCCGGTTGTATGGCCGAACCCAGACGGCGCACCTGGCGGCACTCGGCGTGCTCGGCCCGCATTTCACCGTGGCTCATGGCGTGTGGCTCGATGAGGACGACATGGCGCTGCTCGGCGACCGCGGCGCCTCCGTCGCGCACAACCCGGGCAGCAACATGCGGCTCGGCAGCGGGCTCGCCGACACCAGGGCAATGCTCGAGCGGCGGGTCAATCTCGGGATCGGCACCGACGGAGCCAATTGTTCCGACAATCAGAACATGTACGAGGCGATGCGGCTGGCCTCGTTCGTCTCCAAGGTGCAGGGCCCGGATTGGCGGCGGTGGCTGACGACCCGCGAGGCGGCACTGGCGGCGACCGAGGGTGGCGCGCGGGCGCTCGGCTTTGGCGACCGCATCGGGCGGATCGCTCCCGGCTACAAGGCCGACATCGTCATGCTCGATCTCGACCACCCGAATTGGCTGCCGCTCAACGACCCGGTCAACCAGCTCGTCCATACCGAGGACGGCACGGCGGTGGCGAGTGTCATGATCGGCGGGCGTCTCGTCGTCGACAACCGGCGGATCACCACGGTCGATCTCGCACGGCTGCGCGAGCGTGTGGCGGCGGCGCGCGATCGCCTCGCCGCCGCCAACGCCGACAGCCGGCGGCTCTACGAGGCCCTCGTCCCCGTCGTCGGCAGCCACTGCCCGGGCCTCGCCGCTGCGCCCTACCATGTCCACCGCTACGGCGCGCGGCTCGACTGACCACCGGCCGCCCGCCTCCCTGAGAGCAGGGAGAAAATTCGATTTAGGCCCGAAAACCGCCTGTCGGATCAACCATAATGTGATGTATATCAAATAGCTAGCAGCCCAACGGGGCACTCGGTCAGCAGGGAGGCAATTTGCGGTCCTGAGGGAGGCAGCAGGGAGACCTGCGGAGGGCATGACGCACCGGTCGCACATGGGCTAAAACTCCACTATCGAGCGACCGATATCATACCATTATGGCAATTATGGGATCAGCATGCCCAAGATCCCTTCGACGAGGTTGCTTAATGCGCGCTGGGCGCTCGTTGGTGTAGGATCATCCGCCACCGAGGAGGCGCCATGGAGCCCGCAGGGCCAGCCCGCGTCGAACGTCGGCTCGCGGCGATCCTCGCGGCCGATGTCGCCGGCTATTCGCGCCTGATCGAGGCCGACGAGGAAGGCACACTCCGTCGGCTCAAGGCGCTGCGCGCCGAGGTGGTCGATCCAAAGATCGCCGACCATAAGGGCCGCATCGTCAAGACGACCGGCGACGGCCTCTTGGTCGAGTTCGCCAGTGTCGTCGACGCGCTCAGATGCGCGGCCGAAGTGCAGGCGGCAATGGCCGAAAGCAATGCCCCAACACCGCCGGACCAGCGCATCGAGTTCCGCATCGGGATCAATGTCGGCGACATCGTCGTCGAAGACGGCGACATCTTTGGCGACGGCGTCAACGTCGCCGCCCGCCTCGAAGGCTTGGCCGAGCCGGGCGGCATCTGCGTCTCGGCGCGGGTGCAGGAGGACGCGGCGGGCCGCCTCGACCTCGCCTTCGAAGACATCGGCGAGCAGCCGCTCAAGAACATCGCGCGGCCGGTCCGCGTCTATCGGGTGCGCCCTCAAGGCCCCCACGCTAGCTCTCCCCCGCGCGCGGGGGAGAGAAGCGCGCCCGGCGCGCAGGTGCGGGCTGCCGGGCCAGCCGCTCTGCCGCTCCCCGACAAGCCATCGATCGCGGTGCTGCCCTTTGCCAATATGAGCGGCGACCCGGAGCAGGAGTACTTCGCCGACGGCATGGTCGAGGAGATCATCACCGCGCTCTCCCGCATCCGCTGGCTCTTCGTGATCGCCCGCAATTCGAGCTTTACGTACAAGGGTCAGGCGGTCGATGTGAAACAGGTCGGCCGCGAGCTCGGCGTCCGCTATGTGCTCGAAGGCTCGGTGCGCAAAGCGGCTGGCCGGGTGCGAATTACCGCGCAACTGATCGATGCATTGAGCGGCGCGCATCTGTGGGCCGACCGCTTTGACGGCTCGCTGGAGGACGTCTTCGACCTTCAGGATAAGGTCGCGGTCAGCGTCGCCGGGGTGATCGAGCCGGCACTGCAAGCGGCCGAGATGCGACGCTCCGTGGCACGGCCGACGACCGACCTCACGGCCTACGATCTCTACCTGCGCGCGCTTGCAGCGTTCTATCCGGTAACGAGAGAGCGGCTTGTCGCAGCCCTAGCATTGATCGAGGAGGCGATCGCGATCGATCCGCATTATGGGCTGGCACTCTCTTGGGCGGCGGTCTGCCACCTGCGGCTTATTAGTGAGGGCTGCGCAGCCGGAGCCGCATCGCCGGAAGAGCACCGACCTTGCCCGCCAGGCGCTCCAGGTGGGGGAGAACGACCCTGGCGTCCTCGCCAACGCCGCCATTACGCTGACTCAGTTCGGCGAGGATATCGGCGCGATGATCGGGTTGGTCGATCGGGCGCTGACCCTGAACCCGAGCTTTGCGCGTGGCTGGTTTCGGAGCGGCCTTATCAGGATATATGCCGGTCAACACGATCTCGCGATCAAGCATCTGGAGGCCTCGCTGCGCCTGAGCCCTCGCGAGCGTGTCGGTGCACCTCTTCAGTGGATTGGCATGGCCTATTTCTTCAAGCGCCAGTTTGGCGAGGCGGCAGCGAAACTCCTCTCGTCCATTCAAGAGAACCCTGGCTCCCCGACCCCATACCGCGCCCTGCCGCGTGCTACGCCCATCTCGGGCGGCTGGACGAAGCGCGCGCGACCGTCGCCAAGGTGCGCGCCCTTACTCCTCTGCTTACACCCACCAATCTGCCTTATCGCAACCCCGAGGACCGCGAACTCTACCTGTCTGGCCTGCGCTTGGCGGCGGGTGAGGCGACATGAGCCTCTTTCGCGCGAATGTCCATCCTTGCAGATTCGTTTAACTTGGTTAGATTATTCAACTAGTCTATATAATGAGTCGCCGCGATGATTACTGTGGGAGCCTTCGAGGCGAAGACGCATCTTTCGAGCCTCCTCGACCGGGTCGCGGAGGGTGAGGAGGTGGTCATCACCAAGCACGGAAAGCCCGTGGCCCGGCTGGTGAGCGCGGCGCGCATCGACCACGATCGTGTCAATGAGGCGTTTGAAAAGCTCAAGCTGTTGCGCAAGCAAACGACACTCGGAGGGCTCTCCTGGCAGGCGCTCCGCGACGCCGGGCGCCGGTGAGCGCTCTCGTCATCGATTCGTCCGCGGCGCTGAGTTGGTGTTTCGAAGACGAGGCCTCGCCGGAAGCGGACGCGCTCTTCGAACGGGTTCGCGATCAGGGTGCGGTTGTTCCCGGACTTTGGCATCTGGAAGTCGCCAATGTTCTCCTGCAGGCGGAAAGGCGTGGCAGGATCACTACCGGCGACGTGGCGCTGCGCCTCGAATTGATCGCGGAGCTGCCGATCACCACCGACAACGAAGTGACCGCGCGCGCCTGGCGCGAGATCCTGGCGCTGGCGAGAGCCGAAGGTCTGACGACTTACGATGCGACGTATTTGGAGCTCGCGATCCGCCGCGGTCTTCCGCTGCAGACCAAGGATGAGGCGCTGATCACCGCAGCCAGGCGAACCGGCGTGGCGGTTCCCGCCTGATTTCTCAGGAAGCTCCCCGAGCCGGATCTGGTCGGGTGCTTCTCGCTGAACCGTGCGAAAGCTGGTGAGCGCGGCTATACTCCTGCGCGAAGGGGAAGCCATGGCCGAAATCCGCGCGGTCGTGCGCCGTCTTGCCGCGATCCTCGCCGCCGATGTCGCCGGCTACTCGCGCCTGATCGAAGCCGACGAGGAAGGCACCCTCGGCCGGCTCAAGGCGCTCCGCGCCGAAATCATCGATCCGAAGATCACCCATCATAAGGGCCGCATCGTCAAGACCACCGGCGACGGTCTCTTGGTCGAGTTCGCCAGTGTCGTCGACGCAGTCAGATGCGCAGCCGAGATGCAGACGGCACTAGCCGAAAGCAACGCACCGCTGCCGCAGGATCGGCGCATCGAGTTCCGCATCGGTGTCCACCAGGGCGACATCGTCGTCGAAGACGGCGACATCTTTGGCGACGGCGTCAACGTCGCAGCCCGGCTCGAAGGTCTGGCCGAGCCGGGCGGCATCTGCGTCTCGGCGCGTGTACAGGAGGATGCGGCGGGCCGCCTCGACCTCGCCTTCGAAGACATCGGCGAGCAGAGCCTCAAGAACATCGCACGGCCCGTCCGGGTCTACCGGGTGCGACCTGAAAGCCCCCACCCGAACCCTCCCGGATCAGAGTCAAGAGCCCCTCTCCGCCCCTCAGGGGGGAGAGGGAGGGGCCCGCGCAGCGGGAGGGTGAGGTGGGTAGCGCCGCGAACCGGCACATCGGCCCCCCTCACCCTGCCCTCTCCCCCCGCCCGGCGGGGGGAAAGGTTAAAGTCGGCGCCGTTCGAGCCAAATTTCGGCGGAAAACCTTCGGAAAGATTTTCCCCCGACAGCCCTGCGCGGGTGAGGGCTGCCGAGCCGCTGCCGCTGCCCGACAAGCCGTCGATCGCGGTCCTGCCCTTCGCCAATATGAGCGGGGATCCGGAGCAAGAATACTTCGCCGATGGCATGGTCGAGGAGATCATCACCGCACTCTCCCGCATCCGTTGGCTCTTCGTCATCGCTCGCAATTCGAGCTTTACGTACAAGGGTCAAGCGGTTGACGTGAAGCAGGTCGGCCGCGAGTTGGGCGTGCGTTATGTCCTGGAGGGCTCGGTGCGCAAAGCGGGAACGCGTGTGCGCATCACCGGACAGCTGATCGATGCCCTGACCGGCACGCATCTCTGGGCCGACCGATTCGACGGCTCGCTAGAAGACGTCTTCGACCTGCAGGATCAGGTCGCCCTCAGCGTCGCCGGCGTCATCGAACCGGCATTGCAGGTGGCCGAGATGCGTCGCTCCGCCGCGCGGCCAACTACCGATCTAGGCGCCTACGATCTCTACCTACGCGCGCTTGCGATCTTCTTTCCAATAACGAAGGCGCGGATTTTCGACGCTTTGGGATTGCTCAAGCAGGCGATCACGATCGATCGGCATTACGGGCCGGCGCTCTCTTGGGCGGCGGTCTGCCATCTGCATCTCGTCAGAGACGGCTGGGCCGAAGAGCCGGAGACATCCCGCCGCAAGGCCAGCGATCTCGCTCGGCTAGCGCTCGAGGCGGGGGAGAACGACCCCGGCATCCTCGCCAACGCCGCGGCTGTGCTGGCTCAGTTCGGCGAGGATATCGGTGCGATGATCGGGCTGGTCGACCGGGCGCTCGCGATCAACCCGAGCTATGCCCGGGGGTGGTATCTGAGCGGCCTTCTCAGGCTGTTTGCCGGCCAGCCCGATCTCGCGATCGAGCATGTCGAGACCTCACTGCGCCTGAGCCCACACGAGCGCTGGGGTACGGGTCAGCCGCTATCTCTGATCGGCAACGCTTATTTTGTAAAACGCCAGTTTGACGAAGCGGCATCAAAGCTGCTCCTGGCCATTCAAGACCATCCAGGCTTTCCCCCCTCATACCGCGCTCTCGCCGCGTGCTATGCCCATATGGGCCGGCTCGATGAAGCGCGTGAGATCGTCGCGCAGCTGCGCGCCATCACCCCTCTCGTCGTGCCGAGCGATGTGCAGTTCCGCAACCCCGAGCATCGCGAACTGCTGCTCTCGGGCCTGCGCCTGGCGATGGGCGACGGCGCATGACCCAAACCCGCCGCCTTGCCGGTCACTTCAATGCGGGCGCAATGTCGGTGTGCGAGAAATCATCGCCCTTAAAGAGCAGCGGTTCGCCGGTGGCGCGCGCCAGAGCGTAAGCAAAGCAATCACTCAAATTGAGCCTCGCCGGATGTCCGCTGCCTCTGCCGAAGTCCCGGTAGGCTTCACGCGCGATCCGCGCCTGAGCCTCGGTCACCGGTTCGACGACCAGTTGCGCCTCCCGCAACAGATCCTCAAAGCGTCGGCTGGCAACGGGATCGCGGCTTGCGTCGATGACGATCGCGGCTTCGACGAGGTTGGCTGCCGAAATGCGGCGGCGGGGCGCGTCCTCGATCGCTTTTGCGCAGGCCGGCGCCTCGGGCTCGTCGCGCAGGATCGCAATCAGTGCCGAGGTATCGACGATCACTGCGGCAGCCCGCGCTCGTCGTACAGCAAGTCGCCGTGATCGATGGATCGGAACGGCTCCTTCAGATGCGCCGCGCACTCTTTGCCGATCGCCAACAGGCGGTCCGCAAGGCCCCCACCCCGCTCGCGACGCACGCGATCGAGACGCTCACGGACTGCTTCGGTGACGGCTGTGGTCATGCTCTCTCCGGTGAGTGCCGCCAATGCCCGCACTAGCCGATGGGTTTCCGCGTTCTTAATGTTCAAGCCCATCGGAGCTACCTACCTTCTACCATAATATAGGAACCTTTCTACCCCTCTCCACAATTCGGGGTCCAGGTTTCGTTGGATCGGATTGTGGTTGCTCTGATCTCGTCATACCGGCGAAAGCCGGTACCCACCGCTGAAACGGGTCCCCCGCTTCGCGGCCGCTTCGCGGGGACGACGAATTGAGCTATCCGGAGGATTTCCTGACAGCCTCTTTCGCCGGGACGACGAGGCAGCAGATACCGCGAACTTTCGGTTCAGCACTCGAGCCCAAAGCCGGGGCCGGCGCGGCGGCGCAGCTCGCCGCCGAGCTCGGTCCCGAGAGCCTGCGCGTCGCCGATGCCGCCGGTCGCCTGGGCGCGGATCTCGGCGCTGCCGTCGGGCTTCAGCAGCAAACCTTCGAGGGTCAGCCGGTCGCCGTCGAGCTCGGCGAGGCCGGCGATCGGCGTGCGGCAGGAGCCGTCGAGGGCGGCCAGCATGGCGCGCTCGGCGGCAACGCACGCCGCACTTCCCGGATCGTGGAGCGGATCGAGAAGACGCTGCAACGCCTCGTCTCCGCCGCGGCATTCGACGGCGAGCGCCCCCTGGCCGACCGCCGGCAGCATGATGTCGCGCGACAGGATCTCGGTTGCCGCTTCGGCTTGCCCCAGCCGTTGCAGCCCGCACAAGGCGAGCACGATGGCATCGATCTCGCCCTCCGCCAGTTTGCGCATTCGCGTGTTCACATTGCCGCGGATCGGCACGATGCTCAGATCGGCGCGATGGAGCAGCAATTGCGCTTGCCGGCGCAGCGAAGCCGTGCCGATGCACGCACCCTGCGGCAGGGCCGCAAGGCTTGGTGCCTTCTCCGAAAGAAACGCGTCGCGCGGGTCGTCGCGCGCCAGCACACAGGCGATCTCCAGCCCCTCCGGCAGCCAAGTCTCGACATCCTTCAGCGAATGCACGGCGAGGGCGACATGGCCGTCGATCAGCGCCTGATCGATCTCCTTGGTGAACAAGCCCTTGCCGCCGATCTCGGCCAGCCGGCGATCCTGCACCCGGTCGCCGGTCGTGCGGATCGTGACAATCTCGACGGCTCCCGGTGCCGCGAGATCGGGGTGTGCTGCAACCAGGCGGTCGCGCACGAGAGCGGTTTGATAGAGCGCCATCGGGCTGCCGCGGGTGCCGATGCGGAGCGGTAGGGACGACATGCTGCACGTTCTAGCCCGCTTCACGCGCCAGCACCAAGGCTGTGGTTGCGGGAGGATCGGGTGGGGGCCTTGTCCGCATCGCGTCGATCATGCATTGATGAGCCCGCTCCGCCGCTGCAAGGCGGCGTTCGACTGTTGAGGGTACCGCCATGTTCCCTGGACCCTTGGTTACACCGGTGCCCGTTGCACGGGCGAGCCGCTGCCGGCGGGTGGGCAGATGACATCAGTCTCGCCGCTGGCACCGGCGGGCTTTCCCGAGCTCATGCCGATCGCCGGGGTGCGGCTCGCCGCCTTCGCCGCCGGCATCCGCTACGCCGGCCGCGACGATGTGATGCTCGCCGAGCTGATGCCGGGGAGCACCAGCGCCGGCGTCTTCACCCGTTCATTAACCGCGGGGGCGCCGGTCCTGTGGTGCCGCGAGTGCCTCGCTAGTGGCATCGCACGCGGCATCGTCGTCAATTCCGGCAACTCGAATACCTTCACCGGCCGCGCCGGTAGGGAGGTCGTCGAAGCAACGGCGGCGACCGCCGCGCGCCTGCTCGGATGCGACCCGAAACAGGTTTTCATCTCTTCGACCGGGGTGATCGGCGAGCCGCCGCCTGCTGACAAGATCGTCATGGCGTTGCCGCAGATCGTGCGCGCCCTCTCGGCCGACTCCTGGGAGGCGGCGGCACGAGCGATCCTGACCACCGACACCTTTCCGAAGGGTGCCACCGCGACGGCCGTGATCGACGGGGTCACGGTCCGCCTCAACGGCTTCGCCAAAGGATCGGGCATGATCGCGCCCGACATGGCGACGATGCTCGCCTACGTCTTCACCGACGCGGCATTGCCCGCGGCGGTGCTGCAGCCGCTTCTTACGGCGGCGGCCGACTGCTCATTCAATTGCATCACCGTCGACGGCGACACCTCGACGAGCGACACGGTATTGCTCTGCGCGACCCAGCAGGCCGCGCATGGGCCGGTGACGAGCCCGACCGATCAGCGGCTCGCGGGTTTCCGTCAGGCGCTCGATGCGGTGATGATCGATCTTGCCCAGCAGATCGTCCGCGACGGCGAGGGTGCCGAAAAATTCGTCACGATCGCGGTGACGGGTGCCGCGAGCGCGCAGGCGGCGCGCCGCATCGGCTTGACGATCGGCAACTCGCCATTGGTCAAGACGGCACTCTCCGCGGGCGATCCCAATTGGGGCCGCATCGTGATGGCGGTCGGCAGAGCCGGCGAGGAGGCCGATCCCGAGCGCCTCTCGATCGCGCTCGGCGGGATCCGAATCACGTCAGGGGGCGGCCCGGTTCCGGGCTACGACGAGGCGCCGGTCGCCGAGCACATGAAAGGGCGCTACATCGACATTGCCGTCGATGTCGGTATCGGCAGCGGCAAGGCGACGGTGTGGACCTGCGATCTGACCCACCGCTACATCGACATCAATGCCAGCTATCGCAGCTGAGGGCCGGCCGCTGGTGCTGGTCGCTGCAGCCGCTCTCGTCGATGCCGATGGCCGCGTGCTGCTCGCCCAACGCCCGCCGGGCAAATCAATGGCCGGGCTGTGGGAGTTTCCCGGCGGCAAGGTCAACACCGGGGAAACGCCCGAGGCGGCGCTGATCCGCGAGCTCACCGAGGAGCTGGGCGTCGATGTCGCGGCGAGCTGCCTGGCACCCTTCACTTTTGCATCCTATTCCTACCCCGACTTCCATTTGCTGATGCCGCTCTATGTGTGCCGCAAATGGTCGGGCACCCCGGTGGCACGCGAGGGCCAGCAGCTCGCCTGGGTGCGGCCGGCGCGGCTCGGCGACTACCCGATGCCGCCCGCCGACAAGCCGCTCGTCGCAATGCTGCGCGACCTGCTGTAGCTCGGCCGCGCGAATTACGACAGGTGATGTTTGCCGGGCGGACAGGGCGGCGCCCGCAAAATGCGCAGGGGAATGGACGATTCCGGTACTTCATCGCGCACGACCAGCCTGCCGTCTGTCCCGATTATCGGCTGGCCCTGAAGATAGGGCAGTTCCCCGTCGCGTGGCGGTCCTTCGAGGTAATAGCGCACAAGGCCGTCCTCCTCGCGCACATAGCAAGACCTGTCCAACGGTTTGACGCGGACGTCATTCGGCGCCTGCTCGTCAAGGGCAGCCCAGGTGTCGGTGCTCGGGGACACCGCCCCGATAACCATGGCAGAGAATATCGCCGTCGACTTCCAAAGCCGCTTTGACACAGGCGTCAAGTCTTACAATTTGATCGAAAGGCATGATGACGCCCCGTGGTTAACAAAAGGCTTTCGGGAGCGACCGGTCTGGCGTTGCCAGATTTAGTCGAAACCGTGGGTGCCGGAGCCGCAGACGATGGCGCATACCCGCTCGACGGGTGCGGGGCGGTAAGCGCCGGTGAGCAGCGCTGCGACAGCGGCAGCGCCGCTGAGCTCGGTGGCCACTCCGAGCTCGCGCCACAGCCAGCGCGCTGCTTCCCGCATGTCGCGGTCCTCGACCAGCACGACGCGCTCGACGGTCTGGCGGATGATCGCGAAGTTGATCTCTGCACTGCGTCGAGGCGCCAAGGTGACCGCTGCGGTGTCGAGCCGTGCGAGCTCGACGAGGCGGCTGGCGGCGAGGCTGTCGTGCAGGGTCGGCGCGCCGACCGGCTCGACGCCGATGATGCGGATGCCGGGCCGCAATGCCTGCGCCGTGATCGCGATGCCCGAAATCAGACCGCCGCCGCCGATCGCGACGATCAAGGTATCGAGACCAGGGGCTTCCTCGAGGACCTCGAGCGCGATGGTTCCTTGGCCGGCGACGACCACTGGATCGGCAAACGGGTGGATGTAGGCAAGGCCTTCGGCTTCGGCATAGCGCAAGGCCGCCAGGTTGCTGTCGTCCCATGCATCGCCCGACACTTCGACTCGCGCGTTCCAGGCCGCAAATTTGGCCAGCTTATCGGGAGCAACCGAACGCGGCAGAAAGATCGTCGCGGGGACTCCGGCGGCCCAGCCGGCATAGGCCACGGCAAGCCCGTGATTGCCGCCCGACGCGGTGACGATGCCGCGCGCCAGCGCCGCCGAGGGCAATGCGAAAACAGCATTGACTGCGCCGCGCGCTTTGAATGACCCGGTGACCTGCAGCGATTCGAGCTTGAGCAACAATCCGCGCGCGACGTCGGATTGTTCTCGTACCGGTGCCGCCGTCATCAGCGGCGTTTTTCTCACAAGCCCGTGGATGCGTACGGCGGCGGCGCGAACCTCGTCTATCCCGGGTCCCGTCGTCATGGTTGCCGGCCCGTCAGAAAGAGGATCTCGAAGGTCGCCGGGACCCTTCCGTCGGGAAGGCCGAACCGCTCGGCATAGAGTGCCACGGTGCGGGCCAGAGTAGATCGCCGCAATGGGGTGCGCCGGCGCGCCGAGAGCGCGTTGGTTTCCCCCATGCCGCGGATGTCGCGCATCAGCGCCAGCGCATCGGAATAGGTGACGGTGATCGTCTCGGCATCGGCGACCGGCATGGCATAGCCCGTGCGCAACAGCAGTGCTGCGACATCGGCCAGCTCGGCTGCCGGCGACACGCGCGGGCTAACGCCTCCCTCTTCGGCGAGTTCGGCCTCGAACAAGGCGGTGCGCAGTTCGACCAGCGTGTGCCCGCCGAACATCGCCGCGAGAAAGAGGCCGCCGGGCTTGAGGATCCGACGAAACTGCACCAGGGCGCCGGGCAGATCGCCGACCCAATGCAAGGCAAGCGAGCTGACCGCAAGGTCGAAGCTCGCCTCGCGAAATGGAACGAGCTCGGGATCGGCGGCCACTCGATCACCTGGGCAGCGCGCCAAAAATTCAAGCGACGGGTCGGCCGCAACAATCCACTCGATCCCGGGCTGGCGCACGAGCGCGCGCGACAGCGCACCGCTATGGGCGCCGACATCGATCGCCGTGCGAAATCGCCCTCGGACATCTTCGAGGCGCTCGACGAGCCGGCTGGCCACTTCGGCGTGGAGGAAATCGACGCAGCCGCTCCTCACCGCGCGGTCGCGGTGCAACCGCCAGGCGCGACGGTCGAAGAGGGTCATCGGGTCTGCGGTTTTCACTATCGCGGTAGCCTTGAGAGGAGGTGTCGTGATCGGTCTTTCGAGTGATGGTTGACGAGGGCGTGCGCAGGCTGATGATGTGTTGTGATGCTGGCTTCGGCAAGTTTCCCCGGCTGGGCGTTTGATCAGCTGCGGCGGATCGGCCGCGCGGTCGTCGATGGCGTGTTGCCGCCACGCTGTCTCGCCTGCGGCGAGATCGTCGAGGAGCCGCACGCGTTATGCAGCCGGTGCTGGGGCGGGATCACCTTCTTTGCCCCGCCCTGGTGCGTGCTGTGCGGGCTGCCCTTTCCGCATCCGATGGGCGAGGATGCGCTGTGCGGCGGTTGTGCGCGCGAGCGCCCGGCCTGGGATCAGGCGCGTGCCGTGTTGCGGTACGACAAGAACAGCCGCCGTCTCGTACTCGGGCTGAAGCATGGCGACCGTACCCACATAGCGGCGGCGTTCGGGCGGTGGATGCACCGCAATGGCGGCGAGGTGCTCGCCGGCGCCGATCTCCTCGTCCCGGTGCCGTTGCACTGGACGCGGCTGTTTCAGCGACGCTACAACCAAGCCGCACTGCTCGCCCAGGCGGTGCGCGCCGCCGGGGGACCGGAGGTCGCAGCGGATTGGCTGGTCCGTCGCCGGCGGACCCCGATGCAGGGCCATCTCGGGCCGGCGGCGCGCGAGCGCAACGTTCGCGGGGCCTTTGCGATGCGGGGTCGTCGCAGCGTCGTCGGCAAGCGCGTGGTAATCGTCGACGACGTATTGACCACGGGAGCGACCGTAGCGGAGTGCGCCCGCGTGCTGAAACGCGCCGGAGCAACCTCTGTCGGCGTTCTGACCCTGGCACGAGCGCTGCGAAGCGGGGCATAATCTTTCTTCCGAGATCTCGGGAAGTGGGTGGCATGGCTGAGGTCGAGCTCTACACGACAATGTTCTGCCCCTATTGCGTGCGTGCGCGTGCATTGTTGGAGCGCAAGGGTGCGGCCTTTACCGAGATCGACATCATCGAGGAGCCGGCTCGCCGCGCAGAGATGATCCGCCGCGCCGGCGGGCGTACCTCGGTCCCGCAGATCTTCATCAACGGCGAGCATATCGGCGGTTCCGACGAGCTCGCCGCGCTCGACCGCGCCGGCGAACTCGACGCCAAGCTGGGAACGGAGAAATGAGCACCAACTTCACGGTGGCCTGCGTCCAATTTACGGCAGGCCCCGACCCCGAGCCCAATCTGCGGGTGGCCTCGGACCTAGTTCGCCGGGCGCGCGACGCGGGGGCCGATTTTATCATGACGCCCGAGGCGTCCAATTTTATCGAGCAAGGCAAGCGTCGCCGCGAGAAAGCACGGTCCGAGGCCACCGACCCCTTCCTCGCCGGCATGCGGGCCCTCGCTTGCGAGACCGGAGCGTGGCTGCTGCTCGGCTCGCTGGTCATCGACCCGTCCGGCGAGCAGGGTGAGGCGCGGCTAGCGAACCGTTCATTCCTCGTCGACGCGGGCGGCGCGATCGTCGCGCGCTACGACAAGATCCATATGTTCGATATCGACCTCCCGGGTGGCGAGAGCTACCGCGAGAGCAACGCCTACCGGCCCGGTAGCAGCACCGTCGTCGCCGAGACGCCGTGGGGCCGCCTCGGCATGAGCGTTTGCTACGATGTGCGCTTCCCTCACCTCTATCGCGCGCTGGCGCATGCCGGCGCCGATTTTCTGACGGTCCCGTCGGTCTTCACGGTGCCGACCGGCAGTGCCCATTGGCACGTGCTATTGCGCTCGAGGGCGATCGAGAACGGCTGCTTCGTCTTTGCCCCGGCGCAATGGGGCGAGCACGCCGCCGGGCGGCGCAGCTATGGCCACTCGCTGATCGTCGATCCCTGGGGTGAGGTGCTCGCCGACGCCGGAGAAGGTGTCGGCATCGTCAGCGCGCGTGTCGATGCCGCGCGAATTGCCGCGGTGCGCGGCATGGTCCCGTCGCTCCGGCACGACCGCGCATTCACGCCACCGGAATTTGCCGCACGCCCTCTCGCCGCCGAGTAGCATCGAGCTCGGTGTCGTCGTAGATCACATCAAGGCTCACCTCGACATCGATCGACGAGAGCTTCAGGACAGCATCACCCTCGACGATTTCGTCGGTCCAACGATCGCCCGCGCGCGTGTAAAGATCGATAAGGCGCTCGTCCTGCTCGACGATCGCGCATTGCCGGATCGAAGGCGTCGCGAAATAGTCGAATTCTTGCGGCCCCGATCCTCGCGTTCGGTGCTCGGCGAGATCACTTCGATAATCACGACCGGATCGGAGAGATGATTGTCCCTGTCGCCGACGGGGCGGCAGATCACCGAAATATCGGGATAGCGGACGGTATGGTTGGCTATCACCTTCATATCACTGCCAAAAGGACGACAACCTGTTCCGCGCAAGGCGTGCCTCAACGCAAAGGCAAGGTTCATCGCGATCGTGACGTGGGCAGCCGATCCCCCCGTCATCATCGTGATGACACCGCCTGCGTACTCGTACCGCTCGGGTTGGTCGCGCTCCCAGGCGACGAACTCGTCCAACGACGTCAGCTGTTCGGCGACGTTCGGCATGGAGAGAGGGACTCCTTTGCCTGGCCGCTGTCCAAATCCGGATATTCCGGGAGCCGCCCTACCGCTCCGGCGACCGCAGCGATGCGCTGGACGACGGCAGGCCGCGGCACAGCGACCTCGCCTTGCTCGAAGGCGATCACTGTGAGCATCGCAAACGCCTGGAGCAATTCGCCCGGACGCAGCAGGAAATTGGGATTGCTCGGCCGCCCCAGCTGCCCGTTGCCGAAGGCAAAGGTCTCGTAGATCAACATTCCCCCGGGCGCCAACGCATTCGCTATCGCCGGCAACAGCGGCCGGTGCAGGTAATTGGTCACCACGATCCCGTCATAGCCATCACCGAGCGACCACGGCGCGCCCGTCTCGAGATTGACCTGCCGCACTTCGCAGCGCGGTCCGGCGAGCATCTGCAGGGCAGAGATGTCGCGGTCGACCGCGCGTACGGTAAAGCCGTGCTCGATCAAAAGGCGCGCATGGCGGCCGGTGCCGGCGGCCAAGTCGAGGACCAGACCGCCGGACCCGATCAGCGGCATAAAGCGCCGGACCCAGGCGGAGGGCGCCGGGGAATCGCAAGGGGTTTCAGCGCCTCGGGTCATTGTCGCCGAGAATTGCGAACGCCATCTATGCGGGTGTAAATAGACCGCCCAAGGAGGTTGTCTCGATGATCCTGTTCACGTTGCGTTGCGCCCGCGGCCACGAGTTCGAGGGCTGGTTTCGCGACGGGGACGCGTTCGAGGCGCAGCACAAGGCGGGCGACATCGCTTGTCCCGAATGCAGCGATACCTCGGTTGAGAAGGCGGTAATGGCACCCCGTCTCGGCCGATCCCGGGAATCCATGCCCGCGATCTCTCCGGCCCAGTTTCGCGCGGCGCTGGTCGAGCTGCGCCGCCAGGTCGAGGCCAATTGCGATTACGTCGGCCCCCGCTTTGCCGAAGAGGCCCGCCGCATCCATTATGGCGAGATCGGCGCGCACAGCATCTATGGCGAGGCGAGCGAAGACGAGTCGCGCGAACTTGCTGATGAGGGGATCGGTTTTGGGCGCATCCCTTGGGTCCCACCGACCGACAGCTGAACAACGGCCACGCCCACGCTCTCACCGGCGCACTGCGGCGACCATATAGTTGACCCCAAGATCCGGCCCTAGCGACCATTTCCCGCGCCACGGATCGTAAACGAGGCCCGTCAGCCGGGTTGTCGAAAGGCCGTTGCGGCGCAAGGCGAGGATGAACTCAGACGGCCGCAAGAATTTGCGCCAATCGTGTGTGCCCGGGGGAATCCACTGGAAAATGAGCTCGGCGCCGACGATGGCCAAGGCGAAAGATCGTGGAGTCCGGTTAAGGGTCGCGCCGACGAAGGCTCCTCCAGGCCGCACCAAAGCGCCGATGGAGGCAAAAAATGCGGCGGGATCGGCAACATGCTCGATCACTTCGAGCGCCAGCACGACATCAAAGCATGTACCGGCCTCGGCCAGCGATTCGGCGGTGGCGTGGCGATAGTCGATTGCCAGACCCGTCTCTCTGGCATGGCAGCGTGCCGCGGCGACCGCCTCGGCGTCTGTGTCGACTCCCGCCACGGCAAAGCCCAAGCGCGCCATAGGCTCGGCGATCAGGCCGCCGCCACAACCGATATCGAGCAAGCTGAGCCCCTCGAATGGCCGTAGCGAGGACGGCTCACAACGGAAATGCCCCTGCAAATATTGGCGAATGAACCCGAGCCGGGTCGGATTGATCCAGTGCAGCGCTCGGAAACTCCCCGCGGGGTTCCACCATGCTCCGCCGTCCGCCCCAAAGTGGCGCACTTCCTCGGGGTCGACGCTGGCGCCGGTTTCGCCCACGGTTCCGATCCTCGCGCTGCCCGGGCACGCCGGCAGAGCACACGGTCGCCCGGAAAATAGAGTATGCTGTGGCACCTCTGAACCGGCAACATGGCTGGCGACACCGCGGGGAGTTGGGTGCCCGCCGCCGGTTCCGATAGTCTTTTCGAGAGGGGCATGAGTCGAATTGTTCAAAAATTCGGCGGCACTTCGGTCGCCGACGTCGACCGCATCAAAAACGTTGCTCGGCGGGTCGGGCGCGAAGTCGAAGCCGGTAACGAGGTGGCCGTCGTCGTCTCGGCGATGGCCGGGGTTACAAACCAACTTGTCGGATGGACGCGCGAGACAAGCCGCGTTCATGATGCGCGTGAATATGACGTAGTGGTTTCGTCCGGTGAACAGGTTACGGCTGGTCTGCTCGCGCTCGCACTTCAGGATATCGGGATTGATGCCCGTTCCTGGCTCGGCTGGCAGATACCGCTGCGCACCGACGGCGTGCACGGCAAGGCGCGCATTGAGGCAATCGAGGTCACCGAGATCCGGCGCCGCTTGGCACAAGGTCAGGTCGCCGTGGTGGCGGGGTTCCAGGGGATCGGCCCGCGCGGACGTGTCACCACGCTCGGCCGTGGTGGTTCCGACACTTCTGCTGTGGCGCTAGCAGCTGCGCTCGAGGCGGATCGCTGCGACATCTTCACCGACGTCGACGGTGTCTTTACCAGCGACCCGCGCATCGTTGCGAAAGCACGCAAGCTCGCTAGGATCACCTACGAAGAAATGTTGGAGATGGCATCGCAAGGCGCCAAGGTGCTGGAGACGCGCTCGGTCGAAGTGGCGATGAACCACCAGGTACGGGTGCACGTCCGGTCGAGTTTTGCCGATACCCCTGGAACCCTTTTGGTCGACGAGAGCGAGATCGTGGAACATCAGGTTGTGAGCGGCATCGCCTACAGCCGCAACGAAGCCAAGATTACCGTGCAGAAAGTGGCCGACCGTCCGGGCGTCGCAGCGGCCATTTTCGGGCCGCTCGCCGACAATGCGATCAATGTCGACATGATCGTGCAGAGCGCCTCCGAAGACGGGAATACCGCGGATCTGACCTTCACTGTGGCACGCGCCGATCTCGAACGCGCCGTCGCCGTGCTGGAGGCGAGCCGGCCATTGCTCGGTTACGCCGCACTGCTGCCCGATCCCAACGTCGTCAAGATCTCGGTGATCGGTGTCGGCATGCGAAGTCACGCCGGTGTGGCAAAGCAAATGTTTCAGGCCCTGGCCGACAAGGGCATCAACATTCAGGTGATCTCGACCTCGGAGATCAAGGTCAGTGTCCTGATCGCAGCCGAATACACCGAGCTCGCGGTGCGAACGCTGCACACCGCCTACGGCCTCGACGCCGCCGGATGAGCCACTGCAGCGGCGCCATCAATTTCAAACGCGGCGGAGGACGCGCAGCGAGCCCGCGGAGTCCCGAGCACGAACGCCTCTATTGCGAGCTCGATCGCTTATGGAACCGCGGGCGCGAACTCCTTGGTTGCGAGATCGCGATAATGGGCGGGGCGATGACCTGGGTGTCGGAGCGAAACCTGGTCGCCGCCATTTCCAATGCCGGCGGTTTCGGGGTGATCGCCTCGGGATCCATGTCGCCGGAGCTGCTCTCCCTCGAGATCGGCGCGACCAGGGCGATGACGACGCGACCCTTCGGCGTCAACCTGATTACCCTGCACCCTCAGCTTTTGGAGCTGATCGATGTTTGCACCGATCATCGCGTCGGTCATGTCGTGCTGGCGGGCGGGCTGCCGACGAGCGCGGCGGTGGGCCGGATCAAACAAGGGGGTGCACGGGTTTTGTGCTTTGCGCCGGCGCTCGGCTTTGCCCGCAAGCTGGTCCGCATGGGCGTGGACGCTATCGTCATCGAGGGCAACGAGGCGGGTGGGCACATCGGGCCCGTTTCGACGGGGGTGTTGGCCCAAGAGATTTTGCCGCACCTCGCCAGTGTACCGGTCTTCGTCGCGGGTGGCATCGGGCGGGGGGAGGCGATGCTCGCCTATCTCGAAATGGGCGCCGCGGGGGTCCAGCTCGGTACGCGCTTTGTGTGCGCCCACGAATCGATCGCCCACCCGCGCTTCAAGCAGGCGTTCATCCGCGCCGCCGCACGCGATGCCGTCGCTTCTGTCCAGCTCGATCCGCGTTTCCCGGTGATCCCGGTTCGCGCTTTGCATAATCCGGCGGCCGATTGCTTCGCTGCGATGCAGCGCCGGGTGGTCGACCGCTTCGCCCGAGGTGAACTGTCGCAAAAGGCAGCACAACTCGAGGTCGAGCATTTCTGGGCCGGTGCGCTGCGGCGCGCGGTCATTGACGGCGACATCGAAGCGGGGTCGCTGATGGCGGGCCAGAGCGTCGGCTTTGTGACCCGCGAACAGAGCACAGTCGAGATCATCGAGGAGCTCGTCGGCCAAGCGCTCGGGGTGCTTGCTGCCCGCTGCGAACGCACTTCGGATCAAGCGCCTCGGTCCGTCGCAGATTTGTCGAGGAGGCAAGACGCGCCGGGATGATTGAGGCTGGAGGGAGTGTTAGTGGGACCCGCCGCCTCCTGCGCCGCCTTCGGGACATCATGGCAGGTTCGGGCAGCCCTCAGGAGCGGCTCGACCGAATCGTCCGGATCATCGCCGCGGAGATGGTGGCCGAGGTCTGCTCGGCTTATGTCATGCGCGCGGGCGAGGTGCTCGAGCTCTTCGCCACCGAAGGGCTGCGCCCGGAAGCCGTGCACCGGACGAGACTGCGCGTCGGCGAAGGCCTTGTCGGAGTGATCGCGGCAACCGCGCGCCCGCTCGCGCTCGCCGATGCGCAATCCCACCCCGATTTCGCCTATCGGCCGGAAACCGGCGAAGAGCATTACCACTCGCTGATGGGTGTGCCGATCCTTCGCGGTGGCCGGGTTCTCGGTGTGCTGGCCGTGCAGAACCGCTCGCTGCGACACTATACCGAGGACGAGATCGAGGTATTGCAGACGATCGCGATGGTAGTCGCCGAACTCGCCGCCAGAGGCGAACTCGTCAACCCACTGGAAATCGCCCAGGGTCAAGGGGGCGTCATGCTCCCGGTTCGTCTGGTCGGCGTCAGGCTAAACCCTGGGCTGGCGGTGGGACCGGCCGTCCTGCACGAACCCAAGCTGCTGATCCGGCAAGTCGTTGCCGAGGACGCCGCCGCCGAGCTTGAGCGGTTACGTCACGCGGTCGCGGCAATGCGCGAGGCGATAGACGAGCTCGTCGCAACGAGCCGCAATCTCGGCATCGGCGAGCACTACGACGTCCTGGAAAGCTATCGCATGTTCGCCGCCGATCGCGGTTGGGTCCGCCGCATCGCGGATGCGATCCGCAGCGGCCTGACCGCCGAGGCCGCGGTCCAGAAAGTCCGCGAAGACACTCGCTCGCGGATGATGCAGGCCAGCGACCCCTATTTGCGCGAGCGTCTCCACGATCTCGAAGATCTCGCAAACCGTCTCCAGCACCATCTTTCCGGGGGTCCGCCGAGTGCGGCTTGGGCCGAGCTCCCGCCCGAGTTCATTTTGGTCGCCCGCGCCATGGGCCCGGCCGAGCTGATGGATTACGCGCGCTGGCGGATCACTGGGCTCGTGCTCGAGGAAGGATCTCCGACCGCGCATGTCGCCATCGTCGCGCGGGCCTTCGACATCCCGGTCGTCGGGCGGGTCCAGGACGCGACGAGCAGGATCGAGGCGGGTGACATCGTCGTTGTCGACGGCGATCACGCCCAGGTTCTGATCCGGCCGAGCGACCACCTCCGCCAATCGGCAGCGGCGACGGTCGAGACCCGAACACGACGCCGCGCTTTTTACGACACCATGCGTTCGGCCCCGCCCGTCACCCTCGACGGAATAGCGATAAAGTTGCAGCTCAATGCCGGGCTGCTGATCGACCTGCCCCAGCTCCGGGCGACCGGCGCCGAAGGGATCGGGCTTTTTCGCACCGAGATCCCGTTCATGGTGCGGGACAGCTTCCCCGGAGTTGTCGAACAGACCGCGTTCTATCGGAGCGTGTTCGATCAGGCCGAAAACCGGCCGGTGATCTTCCGCACCTTGGATATCGGTGGCGACAAGGTATTGCCCTACCTGCCGCACGCGGCAGAAGACAACCCGGCGATGGGTTGGCGGGCAATCCGCATCGGGCTCGATCGACCAGCCATGCTGAGACAACAGCTGCGGGCGTTGATCCGAGCGGCAGAGGCGCGGCCATTGTTCGTCAAGTTTCCGATGATCGCCGAGGTCGCCGAGCTCGAGCGTGCCCGAGCAATTTTCGACATGGAGCTCGCCCGCGCCGCGAAGGAGGGCAGGGCGCTGCCGGAACCGATCAAGATCGGGGTCATGCTGGAAGTGCCGGCGTTGTTGTGGCAGTTGCCCGCACTGTGCCAGCGGATCGACTTTCTCTCCATCGGGACCAATGATCTGGCGCAGTTCCTGTTTGCCTGCGACCGCGGCAATCCGCGTTTGGCCGATCGCTACGATCCCCTCTCGATGCCGATGGTGACTCTCTTCCGCGAGGTCATCGCCCGGACCGGCGATGCCGGAGTACCGCTCAGCATGTGCGGGGAGATGGCCGGCAGCCCGCTCGAGGCGATGGCGCTGATCGGGCTTGGCTTCAGGACGTTGTCGATGGCGGCAACCGCCATCGGCCCGGTCAAGACGATGATCCGCAGCCTGGATGCGACCGCCGTTGCCGGCTATCTCCAGGAGATCGGGGGCCGGCCGGATCATTCGCTCCGACCCAAGCTCGAAGCCTACGCGCGGGACCACGCGATCGCCTTGTGAGCCTCTCACCGAGCTTACGGTCCGCTCTGGCTCGCGGTTGCACAGAAGCCGGCGTCCATGGTTAAAGTGGCGCTGCAGCGGGATCACAGCATGGCGTTGTTCCGGCGTCTCAAGACTTCCTTCATGGAGGATCTGCCTGACGGCGAAGCCGCTTCCCCGTTTGGTCCGCGATCCGCCGGAGATTTGCTGCGTCAGCAACGCGAGGCGCTCAGCCTCGACTTGGACGACGTCGCCGCGGCACTGAAGATCAAACCCGGCTATCTGGCGGCGCTGGAGGCCGGGCGTCCGGATCTTCTCCCGGGCCCGGCCTACGCGATCGGCTTTGTGCGCGCCTACGGCGACCACCTCGGGCTCGACGGCAACGAGATCTTGCGCCGCTTCAAGGCCGAGTCCGCCCTGCTCGACGCGAAGCCCGATCTGGCCTTTCCGATGCCGCTCGGCGAACGCAGCATTCCCGGGGGAGCGATGCTTCTGGTGGCGCTGATCTTAGCGCTGTGCGGGTACGGCACCTGGTACTACGTGTCGACTAGCGACCGCTCGCGTCCGGTACGCGTGATCGAGGTACCGCCCGAGCTCGCAGTGCTGCCTCCACGCCAGCTCGGAGGCGAGCCGCCCGTGCCTCCGGCCACGGAACCTTCGCCGGAACCCCAGCTTGCGACCACACCCGACACCGCGCCGCCGGCGCCGGGTTCGGCCGGTTTCAACCTTGCCCCGACCGCGGAGAGGGCCGGCACGCTCTCTGCGATGTCTCCCCCGTCGGCCTCCGGCCCGCCTTCTGCCGCACCGGCGGTGCCGTCGGCTCCCGTTCCGCTCCCAGCCGGCCCGACTGCGGGGCTGCGGGCCGAGGAGCCGCACGCTTACGGCGCCATCGATGGAACGGCCCGGATCGTGATCCGGGCCACGTCCGACAGCTGGATACAGATCCGGAGCACTGACCAGGCTTCTCTCTTCACGCGGACGCTGAAGGCCGGCGAAAGCTACCTGGTGCCCGATCAGCCGGGGGTATCAATGCGCACCGGCAATGCCGGCGGTCTGGAGATCACGGTCGATGGCAAGCCGACGGCGTCGATCGGCCCCAATGGCGCGATCCGCACCATCCCGCTCGAGCCGAAAGCGCTGCTCGCAAAGGCCGCCACGGGAGGGTGAGCTCGGCCTGGATTGTTGCCCGGCCTTAACGCGTTTATAAGTCGTCACCAATGCATCAACGACGCGGGAAAATGACATGAGCGTTCGGCCATACCGCGACATCCAGCGCCGTCAGTGCCGTAAAATCCACGTCGGCAAGGTGCCGGTCGGCGGCGATGCGCCGATCACCGTGCAATCGATGACCAACACCGTGACGAGCGACGTTGCGGCCACGGTCGCGCAGGTCCGGGCTCTCGAAGAGGCAGGTGCGGATATCGTCCGGGTCTCCTGCCCCGACCAGGAATCGGCGCTGGCCTTGAAAGAAATCACCCGGCAGGTGACGGTGCCGATCGTCGCCGACATTCATTTCCACTACAAGCGGGCGATCGAGGCGGCGGAGAGTGGTGCCGCCTGCCTGCGCATCAACCCCGGCAACATCGGCTCGCCCGCACGCGTCCGCGAGGTGATCAAGGCGGCGAAAGACCACGGCTGCTCGATGAGGATCGGGGTCAATGCCGGCTCGCTCGAGCGCGACCTCCTCGAGCGCTATGGTGAACCCTGCCCGGAGGCGATGGTCGAGAGTGCCCTCAATCATGCGAAGATCCTTGAGGACAACGACTTCTTCGAGTTCAAGATCTCGTGCAAAGCCTCGGACGTGTTTCTCGCGGTCGCCGCCTATCAGCAGCTGGCCGAAGCCTGTGACTATCCGCTCCATCTCGGGATCACCGAGGCCGGCGCCTTGCGCAGCGGCACGGTCAAGTCGTCGATCGGGATCGGCATGCTCCTGTGGTCCGGGGTCGGCGACACGATCAGGGTTTCGCTGTCCGCCGATCCGGTCGAGGAGGTCAAGGCCGGCTTTGAGATGCTGAAGGCGCTGAACCTGCGGCGGCGTGGGGTCACCGTGATTTCATGCCCGTCCTGCGCGCGCCAGCAATTCGAGGTCATCAAGACCGTCGAGCGGCTCGAGGAGCGCCTCGCGCACATCACCACGCCAATGACCGTGTCGGTCATCGGCTGCGTCGTCAACGGCCCGGGCGAGGCGCGCGAGACCGACATCGGCTTCACCGGCGGCGGCAACGGCACCCACCAGGTCTATATCGGCGGCGTGACCGACCACCGCCTGAAGGACACCGACATCGTCGACCATCTCGTCGAGCTGATCGAGAAGAAGGCCGCCGAACTGGAGGCCGCAAAACCGAGCGCACCGGCACCTGTGGCGCTGGAGCCGGCGAAGTAGCCGGCGCCTTGCCCAGAACCTCACGCGCCGGACATGGAGAAGGTGGCGCCTCAGGTGTCGCGGGCGCCAGCTCGGTTGCTGACCTATTCGGCTAAAAATCCCAGTCTCAGTTGGAGGCAAACGCCATACAGAACATTTCCAGAGCGGTCGCGAACCGAGATGGCATCGTGCTCGCCTGCTTCGAGCAGCTCGCGCGCTCTACGTAGCGCTTCGGCTTCCGTCCGGTACTCCTCGATCAGGCGGGTCTCCGCTTCGCTCTCGCCAATGAGAGCACCCGCCGATCCGTCGCTATAGGAAATTCGATAGGTCATCTCTTTCCTCCGACTTAGCCTACGCCTATTCGGCAACGGTGCATTTTCTGCCGGCCGCCGCCATTGCTGTTGCAGGTTCGATGCACGAATTATTGTAGAGAATGGGGTTTTTGCAGGCGAAAATATCGAAACCCTTTACGGCCTGAGTATGGCGCTCGCGAATCGATATGTAACGCCAGAGGGGGTGAGACCGTTCGATATGCCACTTTCTTCTGACGGTTCAAAGGCTATACTGTAGCGTGCTCTCTGTGCAATGTAGAGAAAGCACTTTCACGATGAAGAATTAGAGAAGATGCCGATTCGTGTCCCGTTTTGCAGAAATTTTGCCCCGAAATCTGCCATTGCAGATCGCCGGCCCAAATGGGCGGCGGCCGGGTGGTCGGCGGATCAGAAATCCCGCCACAAACCCTTTGACGCGGCTGGGTCGGCCGGTCACTCTGGGCACTGGACCCAACAGACGATCAGCGGACCCCTCGATGGATCTTCCTGCCAGCGTCGCCGCTCTCGGCGAGCAGCTGGGCAGAGCGGGCGATATTGTGCCCGATCCTGCCTTGTTTCACGAAGCCGATGTCTTCGCCGCCGAGCGCGAACGGATCTTTGCCCGACCTTGGGTGGCCGTAGATCACGCGACACGACTCGACGAGGACGGTCGCTATTTTCGGTTCGATGCCGCCGCCCGCTCGGTGGTCGTAACCCGCGACGGCAACGGCTGCCTGCATGCGTTGCGCAATGTCTGCATTCACGCAGGCTACCCGGTCTGCGACGCCGAAGAGGGCTCTGCCGAACGCCTGATCTGCCCTTATCACGGCTGGGAATTTGCCCTCGACGGCGAGCTGCTCGAGCCGGCGTTCGCCTCGCGGACCGACCGGTCGCGGCTGCGGATGACGAGCTACCGCGTTTGCGTTCGCGACGGCTTGATCTTCGTCGATGCCTCCGGCAGCCCGCCATCCTCCGAAGAAATCGCCGGTCCGATCCCCGCCTGGGTGAGCGATGGGAAAGTGACGAGGAGGGCAAGCTACAGCACGACGTGGAATTGGAAATTCGTGCTGGACTTCCTGCGGCACCATCCGGAGTTGTCTTTCGACGGGTCGAGCAATGGCGACGACGATGGCTGCGTCGAATTCGGCCCGCTCAGTTGGATGATGGTGAGGTCGGACGAGGTCGCCCTGCTGCGGGTCATCCCGAAATTCGCCGAGCGCACCGACTTCCAGCTGATCCGGATGGCGGCGCCCGAGGTCCCGGATCGAAGCGTCTCCGAGGCGATCGTCGATCCTGTGGCGGATGCAATTCGGGACGCGGGTGAGGTCGGCGCCGCCAATTGGTCATCCCGGCTCGATCCCGGCTTTTTTGCCTGGTATTGGCCGCTGATGTCCGCGTCGTGAAGACTTAGGTCAACCGTCGTCGGCAGCAGCCGGAGGGCGTTGGCGCTTCGGGCGGGGATGCGGGACCCAAGGGCGATCGCCGCGGGTCTCATTGGCGCTTTCGACGATGATCCCGGTTTCGTCGAGCCACAGTGCCACGGCACCGCGCCTCCACGAATCGATGCGATCGATGACCGGCATCATCGAGCGGCAGCGAAAGCCGGCAGGCACTTGGCTGACAATCGCATCGACCCCGTTGCATCTGACCGGGAGTGCAGACGCCCCGGTAACGATCGCGACCCGACGGCCGCG
>Ga0210406_10000858_pt1 | contig 39613 bp, 32 predicted proteins | sample IncBWC30MmetaG_FD_155454 | JGI IMG/M metagenome (GOLD analysis project Ga0210406, IMG submission 155454) | Forest soil microbial communities from Barre Woods Harvard Forest LTER site, Petersham, Massachusetts, United States - Inc-BW-C-30-M | ecosystem: Environmental > Terrestrial > Soil >... | reverse complement strand
GGTCAATCATTTCTTGCGGCTCCGCCTTGCCTAGTTGGAGCGCAGGAAGTTGTTTCTTGGTGAACTTGTTAAGCGCCATCGCGACATCGACGGTCGACGGAACGCCGGTCTCGGTGGATGGCTTCAAAGGCAATGGGTTAGTACGCAGGCCGACGCTCGACCCGATTGGATGGACTTCGGTCGAATCCTTGGGCTTGCCGCGCAGCTCTAACCGCTCAGGATATGTCTCGTGTACATCGCGAATAAAGTCCGCTAATGAGCCGCTTCCGGTTTTGAATGTTTTAGCTCCGGAACCAGCAACATACTTCTTCCCGGGAGTACTAAAATCCCACAACATGCCTTCCGCGCCGCCTTCTTTATACATACGAGAAATTTCACGCATCTGAGCTTCTGTCGGTTTTCCAAATATCTCGATGTTGTTCTGGCTACGAATTCTAATTGCGTTCGCATTTTTTAAAGCATCTGAGCTTACCGCATCAACAATATCTCGGTGCTCTGTTCCCGCCGCTCCGTAGCCTTCTTTATTCGCGAGAATAGAACCGTCTCCTAAAAGAAAAGGACGCTTATTTTCAAACGCTCCCGGAGACGCCTGACCTCGGGGTATAATTTCGAAATCTTCGCTCAACCCTTTTCCTAATTTCTTGGACGCTTCTTCTGCAGATTCTTTGCCGCGAAGTTCAGAACGACCCGCGGGCTCTTTCTTCAAATCCGCCAAGCGTTGTTCGATTGGATAATCCGGAAACTGGGTTTGCTCGCCTTTGCCGCCGGTTGGAATTTCTTTTCTATTTGCGATGTCGTACGCTGAGCGCTGGTCAAGCTTACGCGCAACCTCTTCGGCATTCGGGCCGGTCGCGGCAACGTTTAGTTCCGGTCTCTGACCGAGCGTGTCCCAGCCGACCTTAAGCTCGGGGTGGGTTTGGAAAAGGTGCTCGTGTTGGTCACGATAATCTTTGAAGTCTTGTGCTGTCGGCGGATGGTCTAATGGTCGACGAGCTTCCGGAACCAGTTCGGTACCAAAGCCTTCCTTTTCGCTCTCGCCCGTGTACGGGTCGACTCCGCCAGCCGGTTCATTCGGAACTCGCGCAGCTACTTTTTCGTGCCACTCGGGCTCTGTTCGGCCCATTAATTTGTCTAAATGAATTTTTTCACCTTCGTCTGCTTCTTTGTTCAGACGGTCGGCTTCTTCAACTAAGGAAATTCTCTTTTGCCCCGGGCGGATACGCCCCGCTTGAGAACGCAATTCTATTGCTTTTGCTCTCATGTCCTCCGCTTCTTTCGGTGTTACCGCAGCTCCGCGGAGCTCAGTGCGCTTTTGCTGGTCGCCGAGGATAGAGTCGTTCGGGACAGCGTTCTTGTCTGGGTATGCGTCAATCTTGCGCAGCATCCCGTCGACATCCGCCGGAGAAACGAACTCTTTGTGAACTGTTAATTGGTCCTTGGTTTCTGGTTTTACGTCGCCGCGCTCAAGGTACATATTACCGGTACGACCCATCGTAGCGACCGCACGCTTGATAGCATCAGCTTGCGCTTCATTGACACCTTGCGCCGGAACGCTGACTTGCAAAGTTTGGCCCGCGCGCCCGTTACTTTGACGTACACGGATAGCGCCCGACTCTTCCATGAACTCTGGGCGAGTCTCGCCTTCGGCTTTTGGACCGCCATAAAACTCAATCGCATCCGGGTGATGGCCGCCGCCCGGGAGATGAATAAATGTTCCTTCCGGGGTGATGAAGCTTGCGCCACCTTTCACACCGCTAGCATCTTCAGTTTCGCCGATGCCTTTGCGCATACGGTCAAGAACTTCTCCACCGCGCAAGGGAGCTTCCTGAGTGGCTCCACGCAACTCTGTGCGCTTACCAAGGTCTTCCGGACGAACTTGCAAATGCTCGGGCAGGATAGTTGCCTTTTGAGGCGGGAAATCGCCGTACTTATAAGTGTACGCAGCTTGCCCGCGGGTTTCGGTCGCTAGCGCCGGTCGAGCCTCGGGGCTGAATAGCTGGCGGTGCAGGTTCCAAGCCGACTCTTCTCCGGCTGGGCTGAAGTCTGTGCGCTCCGCGGCGTGCCCGAACACATCGTGCACCATGCGGAATTTGTCGTTGTAAGTCAAACCAGTCTTCGGGTCACGCTCGCTGAGCGGGTGGTCCGCAGGTGGTGCGCCACCTTCCCAAACCGCTAAATGCTTGTTACGAAGCACGTCTCTGTGAAGTTCTTCGTGCGCCGGAATCTCTGAACTCAAGCCGTACGGGTTTTCTTTCGCAGTTTCAAGCTTGAAGCCCATGCCTTTAAGCTTATCATACTGGGAATCAATGTCACGCTTTAATGCATCGTAAGATGCCTTGACAGCCGGGTTATTCGGCTCGTGCTTCGCGGCCTTGTAAGCATCTGCGATTTCGCTTTCGCGCGGGTCAGGTTGAACCGGCGCTGGATTAAAGTCCGGGTTGATGCTGCGCGCGGTATTACGCAAATCGCCTTGCGTATATTCCTCGGTCTTCTTGCCAATGTGTTCGCGTACACTCTCCGGCGTAATACCCTCTGGGCGCAACGCAAGCGTAGTTCCGTTCGGGTGGTGGAACATAGCGAGGTCGCCGAACTTTCCGCCCGGTACTCCGCCGCCAGCGCGAATAGCTTCGTCAGTCTCCGGCGAGCCCGTGGTCTTTTCTGGCGGGGTCCCGCGTAAGTTAACGCGTTTGTTTTCTGGAAAAGCCTTGTCGACCGCTCTTTGAAAATCGCCGACAGAACCTTTTTTAGATAACTCCGGCTTTCCTATGAAATCAAAATACAAACTTCCATCATTTTTCGCCATTCGAGCTATAGTGGATATTTGTTGTTCTGTTGGGCGACTTTTTAACTCTACGTTAAGACCCGAAGGAGAGCTAATAATTCGAACCATACCTATTTTACGAGCAGCCTGATTTGATTCGATATCTGCGTGAGCGATGTCATTTTCTCCGAATGGTCCACCATTAATTTTTAGCACATCTCCGTTCGGATAAACAAATTTACTATCATCGTCGTGCCCATCTACATCCGCCGCTTTTTCTACTCCGTACTCTGCTCGCAGTTTCTTTTCAGCTACACTTATATTATCTCCGCTCTTTTCGCCGCGCAAGTTGGCGCGTCCGAACACTTCTTTGTGATACGCTGCGGCTCCGCGTTTCGTAACCGCAGACTCTTCTCCCGCAACGTGCTTCGGTCCTTCCTCAGTAACCTGATACCCGGCTTCGCCCGGGCGCAAGTTGAAGTCTGGGGTCTTGCCTTGGTCCGTAGGTGCGCCAGAGCGCGAGACCTTTACGAAGCGTCCCGGACGCGCGAGCTCCTCTTCAGATGCTACTCCGCCGCCAGCGTGGCCGCCTTGTGGGCCCGCTTCCGCAGTGCCGCTAACCGCGGCACGGCCCGGCTTTACTTTCCCTTCGCCTTCACTGCTTGCTGCTTCGCCACCAGCTTTCTCATTTTTTCCTTGAACTCTGGCGTTAGGTTCTTTTTCGTTGCCGCGATTACCCTGTCCATCATGTCCGTCGTTCTCGTTCGCATCGATAATCTCCCTTATGTGGTTTTCAAAATTCTTCACGCGTTCCTTGGAAGCGTGTAATGTAGAGTCTAGCCCGCGCTCGCGTACTTGCGAGTTCTCGCGAATAGCGTCTAAAATTTGAGGATGTTTCTGGAAATCTTCACGCACCTGATTGATTGCGTTCTGGATTTCGACTTCGGCTTGTGCGTCGGTCAATCCAGCATCCGTTAACCACTGTCTGGATTGGGCCATATCAGTATGCAAGCCCGCATTAGCATCAATCGGAATGCCGTGAATAAGCTCGTTAACTACCGCTCCGGCCATATTGGCGCGAACGTGCTTCCGAGCATCTTCTACAACTTGTTCAGGAGTATATTTGCTAACGACGTCTTCGTGCTCAACGAGCGGACGCGAGGTGCGTTCTACTCCACCGAATGCTGGGGCCCCGCCCTCTGTAGTCGGTTGAGAATCCGGGTGCAGGTGGCTAGAGATATCTCCGGACTTCAACCCCTCCATAACTGAACGAGCTACATGCCCCCATTCATGGCCCATCGCCGACTCATCTGAGTGACCGTATAAGGCTCGCGCAGGAGTTCTTTGCAAACGCTGGTCCGCGAATGCGTCTTCCGGCCCATGAACGACTCTGGTTAGTTTGCCAATCAAGCTTTGGCGACCGGCTGGTTTTGGCTTCGGTTCCTTCTCGGGATTTTCCTTAGCCTTTAAATCTTCCTTCTCTTTATCCGCGAGTTCCTTAACTACGTTGTCAGCGGTCTTTTGCTGTTCTTTTTCTTCCTTCTCTTTTCGCTCGTCGAGCAACTTCTGCTTTTCGTCAGCAATCTTTTGTTGTTCCGCAGCTTGTTTCTCGGCATCCTTGGCCGCTTTGTCGGCGGCTTTTTGCTGTTCTGCCTTTTGCTGCTCTTCCGCTTGAACGCGCTGGTCGGACTTAGCCTCGTTCATCTTTTGCAAGAGTTGTTTTTGTTCCGGTGTAACTTTCCCTTGCTCGGTGGCCTTTTGTATATCCGTGGCGAAGCGTTCTTCCAATTCATCGAATGGCACGGAACCAATCAACTTGCCGTAATGAGAAGACAAGGCAGCATAAAGCTTGTGGTTTACAGGAGGTGTGGCCGGGGCTGGTGGCGCTCCCGCCGCCGGGGTCAAATCGGTTAACCCGGTTGCCTTGGCGTTCGGATTCTTCGCGGCTATGTCTAGCGCGCGCTGCACGTTGACGTTCGGATTGGTCAAATTTTGAGAAATCTGGTCGCCGAGTACAGCAGCTCCTATTGCAGCTCCGCTAACCGGATGACCGAGTGCAATCGCAATCACGGTCGATGGAACGCCAATTTTCTTCATCAAGCTGCGGAAGACGGTGCCTTCGCCCATCTTATCAGCTTTGTCTTGGGCGGCTTCCAGCGCATCCGCGATGTCGATTAATTTGGCTTCCTTTGAGCGAGTTTCTTTTACGTTGCCGACGTTTCTCTTCTCGTACGCTTCGTCAATCATGCTGCGAGTTTCGTTCGCAGCTTCTAGTGCGGCGGCCTTGAAGGCGTCCGTGGTAGGTTGGGCATTCGTAGCAAATTGCGGCTTCGTTATTCGGTTCAATCCTTGACGAACATTCTCGGCTTCGTACAAGTTCGGGACGCGGGTCGTGTATTGTGGATTGCCGCTTGCATCTGTGCCTGCGTCATCGCGCTGTAAAAAGTGGTCTAACACGGATTGCTTTGCCTTCTCGACATCTTCCGCGGCGAACAATCCTTTGACGCCGTCGAAATACTTATCTAGGCGCGTACGGATGCGGCCTTCGGCGTTCGGAACGACCGGCTCGGTAGAATCCTTGGTGGCTCCGGCTTCCGCTTGCAGCGTTGCTTCATTTGATTGATTCTGAGTACGAATCTTATCAGCAAATTCCTTCGGCCCTTCGATGTCCGGATTTGCGTTAGCGATTGCTTGCAGGTCTTCCGCGGCGTCGCCAATCTTTTGCTTCATCGCCACTGATTGCTTAGGTGTAATCTTGGCGGCGCGAGCTATCGCGGTCTGGAAGTCGTTAGTTCTTCCAATGGCGGGCCCGAGCTTATCAGCGGTCCAACCAGCGGCGGACTTAGCGCCAGCTACTGTAGCGCGAGCGGCATCCGGCACATTACGAAGAGCTTCGACGCCTTTTTCAGCCGCGTACTGCGTCGTATCTTTTACGGCGTCCGAGACCGTCTTTGCGATTGGGTCCGGGTGGCCGGTGGAAGCGTGGTGAGCCGCAGCATACGTGAAGTAAGCGTTCGTGCCAAACTCCGCCGCGTTCTCTTTTGCTTCTTGGAGAATCTGGTCGGCCTTAGTCTGGTCTCCCGCGGACACGGCGGCGTCGTATTGTCTTTTAGCGTCGACCAGTCCCGGGATGCTTTGTACCAGCCCTTTAGCCATGCTTCCAGCAAAGTAAGCCGAAACAACGCGCGGCAACTTGGCTACCGCATTCCCGAGCGCGCCTAGCGCCGGGGATGATGCCGCGGCTTCGCCGAAGAATCCAAGGCCCTGAGAACCTATCATAATCTCAGCGTTGTCCTGAGTGGTCAAGCCGCCAACTGCGCGCAGGATTCCGTACGCGTACGGGTATTGCTTTCTTTCGTCTGCGTTCAAAAACTTCTCTGGGGAGATTAACTTAGCTTCTCCACCGTTCGCATATATCTTTGCGTTTCTTTGCTCGATATGAGAGTCCGCGCGCATCTTATCGATGGTGTCTCGTTCGCGCTGGATTTCGGTCGGGTTGACCGCGGCGTTTCTTGCCTTCAAACGAGCCGCCGCTTCTTCATCGGTCGCTGCCGCTGGTGGCGGAGTCGGGTTAAAATATTGATTGATATCGTAAGGAAGGAATCCCGGACCCTCACCTTCCAACACGGCGTCTTTGAATCTTTTTGCGACGTCCGCAATCGGGCCGGTAACGTTGGCGTGAAACCAGCCTTCTTTGGGTGCTGGTTGCGCAGCGACCGGAGTTGACTTGCTCATATCCAATTGGATACCGGACAAATCCGGTGCAGCTTGGTCTGGTGCGGCGACCGGAGTTGACTTGCTCATATCCAATTGGATACCGGACAAATCCGGTGCAGCTTGGTCGGGGGTTTGCTGTGTGATGCCGTTTTGTTCGGCCATTATTGTGGAAGCTCTCCCGGCTTTACTTCACGCAATACCTTTCCGGATGCGTCGTGCCAGTACATCTTGTTCGTTCTCGGGTCTGGGGCCGCTCCTGTCGCGGTCGGGACATCGGCTGGGCGCTGGGCTTGTGCGCCCGGCTTAGGCTGGGCTTGACCGGCTGGCGCAAAGTTGCCGCTAATTCCGCCTGTCTCACTTAGGTCCACGCCAAGGCGTTTCAACACGTCATAAGATTTCTTGCTGAGCATCTTTGGGTAGTCTACTTCCATAGAGTCTTTGTATTGCTTATTAAGCTCTCTGGTACGAGCGCCGACGGTCTCTGCCATCTCTTGGAGAACGCCTCGAATTTTAGCTGGGGATGAGTTTTCATCTGTGAGCTCGCTAACCCACTTATCGTCTTGTTGCGTAAGTGCGTGGCCTGCGTTCAAGAAGTCGAGATATCCTTTGGCAGAAGCGCCCAAAGCTACGCGCATCTTTGCGTACTTTTCGGAACCCAAATGCTCTTGAAGAGTGTTGAGAGGCTTGTTCAAATCTTGATAATTGGTATTCTTCAAACCATCAATCAAATCGTCGGCCAAACCAGCGTGCTCTGCGAACGTCCCTAGGTGGAATATTTGCTTTCCGTTAGCGCCTTTAGAGTTGAAGTCTTGAACGGTGTCGAAGCGCTGTTTGTATTTAGCTTCGCTCCAGTTAATTCCTCGCTTCTTTGCTTCTTCAAGAACTTTGTTCATGAAGGCCTCGCGCTGGTTGCCACGAATACCCGCCATCTTTTCTGGGTCGACGTCATACTTCAAAATCGAATTCATTAACTCTGAGTCGTTCAACCCCTCCGTCGCTGCCGCCCCTTTAGCTTTCTCTTCTGCTGCGGTCTTTGCTCCCGCAGATGCAGCCTTCAAACCTTGGGCAATCTTAGCTTGTTGTAGTGTATCCTTTGCTTGTTGAACTTGCAATCCGGTGTATTTGCCCGGAGGTGCGTCAATAATCATTTGGGCGGCGGCTTGCGCAGCTTCCGGATGGTCGCCGATTTGCTCGTTGGTCATCCCGACGATACTCGTCGCTTTCTTATCTGCTTCGTTCTGGGCCTTGTCGTAGTCTTTTTGCAAAATATCAAAATTCTTCTCGCCAACCCACTGCTTATACAGCTCGGGGAAATTCTTATACTTATCCATGGCCTCTTTATTGTTCAAAAGAGCATAGTACGTCTTCATCGTAACGTACGGGTCTTGATGGCCGGGCGTGCTTGCGTTGTTCGCGGCCATCGCATTCGTGATGTAATTGTCATCGTTCAAGTGCATCGCAGCCTTGGCTAGTTGGGACTTCTCGCGCTTCAATCCGATTTCCGCCAAATTGGCTTCAAGCTGAGCATTAGTAACCGCTTGATTCTGAGCCTGCTGCCACAAGTGATTCACTTGAATCGCTGGGAGCTGTTGTCCCGGTTTAATATTCATGTGCAAGTTATCATTGATGAAGTCTAATTCATCTTTGCGGTCTTCATCGAACGTTACCGGTCCGCCGGGCTTCACGACCGAGTAAGTAGAGCGGAACAACGGTTGTCCGTTCGCGTCCTTGCCAACCAACTGTCTGCCGGTCAAAAAGACGGTCTCGACCGTCGGGTCGAGCTGCTTCTTGGCAATCATGTCCTTGAGTTCGTCCGAAGTCTTGCCTTCGGCGATTAGTTCGCCCGGGACGTGGGAGTTCAACAATAAGTCTGCACCTTGTTTGCCGCTCGTTGCCGCCGCAGCAATTTGGTCTTCGCCGAGCTTGTGGGTCAAAGCTTGCTCGTGCAACATTTGAGCATTCGAGGTCGCCATTAGCTGGCGGTTCTTCATCTCTTCTGACAAACGCCCACTGCGCGCAGCCAAGGTTCTCGCGATAGCGCCAAATCCACCGCCCGGGCCGACAGCATTTGCCGCGTCACCAAGGCTTGCGCCAATCGCATTCACCGCACCAAGAGCTTTGTTTGGGGGGCCTGCTGGGGGAGTTGTCGGAGTCGTTGCATCTCCGTTTGACTGTGCTCTCTCCCATGCGCTGCCGTCAGTTAATGCCGGAATAGCTGCCGTTACAAACGGAGCCATAACACTGAGTTGTTTGCCGTTGGCCGGATTGGCGAGCGCCTTCATCAATTGGTCTCGTAAGCCGGTGCCGTAGCGTTCGGAGAAATTGGGCGTGGGCGAGGCGTTGGTGGGGCTGGCTGCCGCAGGAGCTGTGATACCAGCATTCGGGGTCTTTAAGGCATCGACGCCCGCAGCCGTCCCGGGGCTCGCCGCGGTCAGCGGCGGAGTCGGAGGCGCATTACTATCGTCGCCGGGGGCGTTTGGGCTCGCCTGCGTAAGCAGTGCTTTCACTTCAGCTTCTGAAATTGCCATCTCAATCCATCCTATCACGAACAGGAAATTTTGTCAAGCTTTATCCACGCCCGGACAAGGCACTCAATCCGCCTTGTAGGTCGAAACCTTGGCTGCCTTCTAAAGCTCCGGCCCCGAAGGTTGCGACATCTAGTGCCGCGGTTGTGCCTAAACCTATAGCCGCTTGCGTCTCTGCAATCTTCTGGTCTTGAATACTTTTTGCTGAACCAAAAGCTGAACCGAACTCACTTCCTGCCGCTCCGGCGACTGGATTCGGGTTTTCCAAACCAGCTAATGTCGCCAATCCTGCCGCGGAACGAGCCGCGTTTTCGCGACCTTGGCCATAGTTCTCAGCGGTTAATTTAGTCAACTCATTTGCTGTCTGTGTTTGCGCGGTCGATTGCGCTGTCTCTCGAATCTGTTGATTGATACCGCTTTCACGCGCCAAGCCGCTTGAGTCCGTCGAGCCGTTAAATGTTCGGCCTGCTGCAAAATCTTGGGCCGCTTGCGTCGCGTTTCGAGCGTTAGCTCCGCCCTGATTAATAATCTGTGCTTCGCGAGCCGACTGTTCCGCCGCGCTGAATCCGAGACCGGTTTGGCCGGTACGAATCTGATTAAGCTGGCTGTTCAATGCTTCCAAGGTGGCTTGGTCTTCGCCGAAGACAGTGTTGTAATTTCCGCGCAGCGTAGACGCTAGGCTAGACTCTTGGCCTGCAATCGTTTCTTCTGTTGAACTCGGTCCGCCAAAAGTACACATCTGTTATTCTCCAAAGGTCAGCATGTAGTCATCGCCACCGGCTGCCTTGAATCCTTGCTTATCCATGAACGCTATCAGCGAGGGAAAGATGGACTCAAAAACTATCCCTTTGTACTTCCGCTCTTTTGCGAACAATATAATCGCCGGAATCCCCGCTTCTAATAGCCCGGTTACAAGTCTGCGCTTGCTGACTTGTTCTTCCGGGCCGAACTGCGTCGACAATCTGAGCACTTCGCCTTCGGCGTCTAAGCGAACGAAACACAAAGGTCCAACGTCATCTTGAAGGCAAAAAGTCAGGACGCCGTTTCCAGCTCCGCTCAGAAGACCTTCGGCTACACATCGTGGGTCGCCTTTGTGGTATGGGTCGGCTGCTATCCATTCTAGGATTTGTTCTAGGTCTTCGGCTGTCGTCAGCGTGAGTTTTGTCATTACAGAGCTTCCAGTTTTATGTGAAGATTGAACTGCATTGGTGTTGCTCCGGAACTTGAATAATCCATTTGATACTGTATATTGGTGGATGCCGCAGCATTGACAATGAAACACCCCGAAAGAGTTCCCGTAGACGTACTGTTAGTCGAGTTTGTATCTACACCGGCAACGACTGTTCCGGGCATTGTTTTCACGACAGATGTATCTTTATCCGTATAAAGAATTTGAAACCCGTTCGTTCCCCCCAGAACGGATGTGGGCGGGGTTGCGGCTGCTTGAGTTACCGTAGCAACCCAAGAAATTCGGTACATACCTGCGCCAGCGCCGGGCACTGCGTAAAGGGTGGTGGCTGTGATGGCCGCGGCTTGTGTAGTCAAATCCACCAAAGCGACCTCGGACGCGAGGCCGTTCGAGACAAGAGAAATGTTCTTATACTTCGTCGCTATGTTTATACCGGCTAAATCTGAATAGTCTGGTCGAACGACGGTGATTGGCGCGCCCGCAGATGCTTGCGAAAGAAACTTGCTCACGCCGCCAGTGGTACTTAAATTTGCCCCGGTTCCGCCAACGAGCAAAGAAAGAATCCCGGTAGTTACCTTCGAGGCGTCTATACCAGCAATATAAGAACCGTTCAACTGGCCGAAAAAGGGGATTCCTCCGCCGAGTGTGGTGAACGGAGAAAACTCATAAATCGTGACGTTGCCTATATCACCGCCGGAGGCCGCTCCGCTATACAGGTAAGAAATCGTGTTCGGGCCACCGGCGCAGTTAGTTACAACCCAAATGCTTTGTTGAACGTCGGGGAAAAACGTCGGGCTGTTCGCCCCCGGGACGGTCTGGTTTAAAATCTGCTGATAATTGTTTGCCGCCGAATCAAGCAAAGTCATGGTTAGAGGAGGGGCAGCCGTGCCGCTTCTATTTATGGTCATAACTATGACGAGCGTGTTACCCGCGGTATTGTTGGACGCGAACGATACTGTGCCGCTGTAAACGGTGGTCGCGTGAGCCGCTTGCACAAGCGTAGGCAATGTCCCGTTGAAGATGAACAAAGCTGACGCTAAGTTATTACCCGCCGCTCCCGGAGAAACGCTGACGCTGACAGGACTCGTCCCGCTAAGAGACTGCACAAAAACAGGGCTTGACGCAAATAACTGAGTCCATCCAGACGGAGTACCGGGAGAGCCGTTTGTGATGTATGAAAATAAGCCCCAAGACGTGCCGGTGGTGGGCGAAGCTGTTGTAGTAACAGAACCCACTCCGCTCCCGCTTCCTGTGTTCTGAGCCTCTAATCCTCCCGACAAAGTGCTGGGAGTTAGAAAAACCAAGTTGGCGAGTTGCGTCGCGAGGCCGATAGTCAAAGTCCCCGGCAGCGTGATTGTTTGAGCAACCGGTGTAAAAATACTCGGAACGTCCAACGAAACTGAACCGCCGCTACCAGATGAAGCGGGCGGTGGGGGCGTTGCTGCTACCACCTTTCTCGCTGTGCTCTGGATAGACGCGTTTGTAGCTGGGTTGCCCGCGATGGACGCTGGCATCAAACGATATGCCGGATTGGCTCCCGGCAACTGGCTCTTCGCGATATCTGTGTCAAGGCCTAAGGGGGCTGATAAAATCGCGCCTTGGTAACGGTCTCGGTCCTGAGTGGGCGCAGCCCCCGAACCAGCGGTTACTGGCTGACGTTCGACGAACTCAAGGTCATCCGGAAGTTCGGACTCATTCATTATATATTTTGAGTTTTGGTCGGGCATTATCTTTGCTTTATAATTGCGCCTTCGACGGTTAAGTTAAAAACCTCGTCGGCTGCGCTAGTGGTGCCAAAATTAATTCCGATTTGCATGTGCACGCAACGAGCAAGCGAGCCTTGGTCTAAGAAATAAAATCGCAGCGGATTATAACTCGACGGTGTGATAGTGGTACCATACAAATCCGGCGGGTCAAATTTTGCGTTAGCCGTGTTAAAATTAGAAAACACACCGCTAATTTCATTCAGCAAATAAGACATTGTCGGGTTGGTCGTCACCAAAGCAAAGTCAGCCTCTATGAAACGAAGCAAAGCCAACTCACCGCGGTGTGCCAAGAACAGCGAGCCGAGCTGAGCGTTAGCCGCGTACGGGGTACCCGCATCTGTGAAGACAGAGAAATCTCTCTTCAAGATGTTATTTCCACCAGTGGCTGGGCCGACCAAGAGCTTTTTTACTCCCGGAGAAATTTCAAGGGCTTGGACCATTCGGCACCCGTTTGTTACCGCAGCGAACGGAGACCACACTGGCTCCGGGCCGTTAATCGAGCCCGGAATCTGACGAGGATTCATACGGAACCAACCGGTGTTCCCGTTGTACGCTGTCGAACCAGTCCCTGTGTAAATGGCTGAGTCGTTCGGCAAATCAGCAAAGGTCACATACGCGACCTTCGAATTGAAAAACAACAATTGGTCCGCGATAGGAAACCCTGCTGTCGTCACTGATAGAGTAGGAGATACTACGCGCAGCTCGCTAACAGTGTCTAGGAAGAAAACTTCCCCCGCGAAAATATCGAGCGCATTGAATCCGGCCAAACCAATACCCGGGCCAATCGTGACAGAGAAAAAGCTCGATGTCAAGGGGCCGCCGAGAATCATTTCAATAGATGACGTCGTAAAAACCATCAAACCTTGGGTGGTCTTGACCGCGCGAATTACGGGCGCAAGAAACGGCAAGCTGTCGGCTGGCGCAAACGCTTCGTCGGGGTTTCCCGTCAATGTGTCTGGGCCACCGGAGAATCCTACCGCGTTTCCTTCCCCGCCCCAAATGCGCTCAAAGTTATACGCCATCGGAATAAAGAACGAGAACGGGGGGTTGTTCGATGAATTAATTGGAGCCGGAATCAAAGTGTTCAAACCCGGAAACTGGTTAGTCGCAGCATCCGGTAAGAAGTCTTGAAACTTCCATGTGCCCGGGACTGTCCCCGGTACATAGACGTTCGGGATTTCGGTCAGTTCAAACATCTGGCCTGCGCCTCCGCCGTCGGCGGAGCGCCAAATAACAATGGTGTCAACTTGCGGGTCCGGGGAGTAAACCCCGGTAACTGTCATCACCGCGCCTGAATTCGAACCCGTGATAATGAAAGCAGGCGATGCAGTCGAAATTGCGTTTGTCGCGGAACCGGTTGGCGGCCCGAACGCAGTGAAGCCGTTCGGCGAAACCGTTATGCCCGGAGGAGTATTACCGCCGCCTAATGGGAGCGGAGAATAAAAATCGTTGAAGGCGCGCGCTTTGTAGCTGTACGCGTATGCGTAGCCTTTCGTGAACGCGATGCTGTTCGAATTGAACGCGGACAGGTTATACCAAATCAACCCGTTCTGAGCTGTGCCCGCGTGTGTTTCATTCACTTGCCCGTGCGTGATTACCGTAAAGGTTGTCGCGTTCGCAGACAGGACATCCACAAGAGCATTGTTGCCCGCATTCGTAAAACCAGATACCAAAACTGTTTGACCGGCGAGGGCGCTTAGGGTGGTGCCTGTGTATGTCGTCGTTCCGTTCGCGTTAACGGTAACTTGAGAAAGTACAAAGCTGGTTCCGTTATCGGCTGTGTTTCCGCCTATCCCGGCCCATGTTGGATGCGCAGCACCTGACAAACCTGTGTTGATTACGAACTCGACGTCTGTGTTCGAGTCGATTACACTAGCGCTTCCGAAAGGCTGGCTGCTGGACGGAACTGCGAATCCTGTTGCAGGCAAGTACCACTTCGTCAAAGCAACCCAAGTAGTCGCATCGCCGACGCAGGTCCAAATAGCAGTGCCGTCATTAATTGTTCTTCCGTATCCGATAGGCCACGGATTGTATACCGCGGTTCCTGTCGTGTCGGCTACACCGGCGGCATTCTGCACGGTCACCGATGTCGCAGTCGAGCTGATAATCAGAAATGTTCCGTTATTAGCCGCGTTGGCGAAACCAGAAAATACAGCGAATACCGGGGCGGTCGCGCTACCAATCGGCATCGCGGTGGTCGAACCATAATTATAAGTCGTGGTGCCGCCGCTCGCGTTATTAACCGACGTGATGGAATACGAAGTTTGCGGCTTTACCGTAGCTGTAATCCCACTCTGTGAGCAAACTTGAAAATTTCCGTTTGCGTCGAGGATGGCTGTGAACGGTGTTCCGTTTGTACGCCACTGGGAAACTGACGTTGTGGCCGCCCACTGGTCTGAACCGAGCGATAGCCAAATCAAATCACCGTCTGTTGTTTGCTGCCCAAAATTATTTGTCGCAGCATTGAACGGGCTTGTTGCGCTAGCTGCCGAAGTTCCGCCACCCGAGGCTTGAAGAAAAATAGTTTGGCCGGTCGGAAACCCGTTTGCCAATCCCGATGGTTCAACAACTAAACTGACGTTGTTGTTGTTCGGAATCGGGCCATGGCCGATTTGTGGATACAAATGGCTCTTCTGCCAAGTTCCCGGAATCCCTACGTTCTGCCACTTGACTCCGCCGTCCTGAGTGTCTAGTCCGATACCCGGCTTAAACAAAGGTCTTGTCGGGCCGCTCTTTCCGCTCGCGAAGCCCGGGTTGATGTTGATGTAAACAGCGTTTGTTACAGTGTCATAAACGGCGCAAGGGCTGGTCGCAGTTCCGCCTACGGCAGCATTGCTGTAAATAGTGTTCGCGGTCCACAAAGCAATCGGGCCGATGTTTGTCCACGTAATCGACCCATCTGTGGTCGTGCCACCAACTCCGGCCCACGCAGGTTGCCCGCTTCCGCTCGTGCCGAATTGGGTCGTATTCGTTGTCGACGCGTTGACGGAGTTGAGCTGATACATCGCGTTGTTCGCGGCATCGTACATCAAACCCATCGTAGAAAACATTGTGGTCGCCGCCCACGCAGGGCTGGACGCACCGCTAGAAACGATGGCTACGTTCGGCTGATTCTTGGGAGCTACTATCCCCCAATTCCAAACAGACACAGAGCTGCCCGCGGGAGTGTTCAAATTCAGCGGCGTGTATTTCTTGGTGTCAACGCCGTCTCCCATATAAAGGATTCCGCCGCTAGCGACGAAAGCCGTTTGACCAGCCAGCGGAGCCTTAGCGAAGAGCATTGTCGCAGAGCCGTTTTGCTGGTCCCAGTAAACCGCGCCGGTGCTGATGGTAGACGCAGCGTGGGTTTCAGACACAGCTATCGGATTCGAAAGTGTAATGGTTCCGGTCCCAGACGCGGTGCAAGTAAACGTGCCGTTGTTTGACGGGTTTGTAAATCCGGACACGGCGAAAATCAGGCCGACGTAAGCATTGCTACCGCCACCCGTGATTGTGCCCGTGTAAACTGCCACTCCGCCAGAGGATGTCGCAACCGAAGCCAACGTTAGCGTGCCAGTCGAGCCTGTGTCTATGATTACTCGAATCGTTCCGTCCGTAAGCGGGAACGAAAAACCACGATTCGGAGGAGTAGGATAGTTGAAAGTCGAAAATGAAGACAGGCCGGGGCGACGAATCAGTGTGTTACGAACCGAGATTTCGGTATTTAGTCCACCTAGTAACGAGCCCGGGCGACCATTCAAATATTTGTTTTCGTACAACGAGCCCGAAGAGTGTAGCGCAGCACGGTTAGTATAAAGCCCTTCCCAAAGCGACTCGATAAAAATCGGGCCCCACGGAGATTGCTTTTTCGCTTGTACTACAGTCTCTAGTAAACCGGGCATTAAATTCCTCTACCTTGTGTCCCTTGTGCTGTTCTCAAACTCTGTGCTTGCTGATAATTCACGCGCGACCAATACTGTTCGAGAAACGCGTTGATTTCTAACTCGGTCAAACCTTGCGCCTTCGAGAGAAGGGTGGCTACGCCGCGCTGGCGATGTTGATTTGCTCTCTCGTCACCCGCTACCGCCATTGCTTCACCGAGGAAAAGGCTGTTATAAACGTCGCTGAACTGAGGAGGAATAGTCCACGTTCCGGTGCCGCCGGTAAGAGTCGACATCGGCGTAATCAATTTCTGGTAAGTCAAAGTAATCAAGTAAATCTGGTCAGGAACTCCGATGAAACGAATCTTCACGCTGGTGCCGTACGTCACAATCAAAACGCAGCACGAATTAGGGCGCATTCTCTTTTCAGACGTAGCGTTTGCCAACCCTTTTGCCAAATTGTTGTAAATGTCTGGGACGTCATAAACAATGCCGTTCGGGTCAGTCAAAGAAACCTTTTCAAGATAAGCAAAATCCGTCAAATTTATCGTGTAATCCTGCGTGCCCGCGACCGTAGACGTTGACGAATCTTCTTTGCGGTTATTTGGCCAAGTGAACGGAGGACCATAAAACATGTTCTGAATCTCGTTCGCTATAGTGATTGCAGGCTCGTTGTTAGTTCCCGCAGATATCGGGGCGTACTGAATGTACGTCAAAGCGTAGTTAATAGAGTCTTGTATTACTTGATTAGCCATGTTTTAAGGTCTCGGATAATTGAACGGCCAAGCTGCGCCTTGGAAGTTGTTGCGGCTTCTTGCAGAACCCATAACGCTGCGCTCAGGCACAAAAGAATATTCTTCAAGTTCGCGGTCTTGTGCTTCGCGAAGACCATCTAAGCTTCTTTTCCACTTCAGCCATTCGTCATTAGCTTTTGCACGAACCTTTTCGATGGGAGACCACGCAAACAATGCCGCGGTAACTCCGGCTCGGAAATATGGCTCGTACTTATCTGGGAGCGGAGCTAGTGTCTGTCCCAAAGACACAAACTTAACCGGCGGCATTTGTCCAACGACGTTGAATTGCCACACGGTACCGGTCTGAGATGGGACCTCGACGATACGAATACCGAGGCCAATAGGGTCAACAACCGTCCAAACGGTCGTCGCACCTAATCCGCTCACTGTTGTTCCCGGCAAAGAACCTGCCGGAGCCAACGGAGCTGCGCTACCTTCGTGACCGAAGGTCGTAATCACCAAAAGATTTCCATTAGCGTCTTGAATCTGAGTAATCGGATTAGCGGGCTGAGATATGTTTCCGAGCGGGTTGGTGTATACGCTATTCGCAACCGGATTATTCCCGAGCGTTGCGTTACCCACGGTCGCCGCACCCCACGTCCCGTAGTAAAGAGACTCGTTGGGAAAACTAGCGATAACAAAACCCGGGTTGCCAATCTGAGTCGAATTGTTCGTGTACGTCCCCGTACGCTGGGGCAGAGAGCGACCGCACTCAACCTCTACATACGGTTTCGGAATGCTGTTGTTGTTAATGTCGAACGCTACGCCGCGCGCCAGCCACTCGACGCCGTAAACAGAAGTTCCGTCGAGATTAATAAGGGCATAATCTTGCTGCCACGACGATGTGTAAAACTGAGGGAGTAAAATCTCATTCCACTTGTGCGGAAAGTTCACTCCGCAAATTGCGTTCATCGTGTCTGTGCAAGCCGTTAGTGCTGGCTCGGCTTCGTATCCGCCGTCGTCCATCAAAGGCGCAAGCTCCGGGCGAGTGACGACACGGTCAACCACGCTTCGAACCGTGAAGTTACTTCCTGCGACGTTTCGAGATGTGGCGAGGAAGTTGACGCCGGTGATGTCGGTGGCGACAATTGTTTCGTTCTGGCTAAGGGGAGAAAACGTTAGACCGGTCTTCGTTGGAGTAACAACGTACGCGCCCGCGGCCAATCCTGTGAATGAATACAATCCGGTTGGACCCGCAATAGTCGTCGCTGACGCAGCTCCTGAAAGCGTAATGAGCGCGCCAGCGGCGGCCTTTCCTGAAATGGCATTTGCCATGAGTTACTCCCCGGGTCCGAAAGTTCCCGGTGTTCTTGAGTTTTGTGGTATATTAGGAGATACGCGTGAGTCTACCGGAATATTCGGTGCGATGCGACAGTCGACCGGCGCGCCTGCGGCACGGGAATCGACTTTGGGAACATCGTAAATTTTTGTACCTTGAACTGTTCTCGATGAGTTGGGTGTGGTTGCCGTTATTGCTCGGCTGTCTGGAACGCTGTATGCCCCGCCTGCGCTAATCGTATAAGTAGCGCTGCCGACTGCGCTATTATTCTGATTGGTCGCTGATGCCAACGCTCGTATTGTTTGGCTAGATGAAACTGAAATAGGGCCTGTGTACGGTGTCGAACTAGTTGTGGGGACCGAACCGTCCGTCGTGTAAAATATAGCGAATCCGGGCAAACCTGAGTCGGTCGATGAAATCGTTACAAGTTGCACCGAGCCGTAAGAACCAGATACAGGACTAAATACTGGTGTTGCAACGGCTGCTGCGGCAAACGAAGCGATAACAGCTCCCCACGAAGTAGCTGAGTTAAAAGTGCCTGCGTTGCTATTTGGCGCAGACGCAGTGACGATTTTAAAAGCTAAAAATTCATTACCACCAGAACCGCCAGCTATATCCACCCAACCAGCGCCCGGGGTATCTGTCAAAGAGCCAGCAAAGTTATTTGCTATGTTAGTCAAGAGCAGCTCAACGGGGGTTGCTATCGACGGCGTAACGCTCCCAGAATTGTACGCCGCAGTTGAGCCGGAATTAGTATTGGTTTGGTCGAGAGCGTTTATATGGTCGATTCCAGAAAAGGCTGCTATAATCCACTCGGCGTTTCCCGAAGCAGTTGTTATAACTGTGCTCGCCGGGGTGAAAAGACAATTCTTAACGTACCACACTCCGGAGGGGCCAAAAGGGGTGGCAATAGCTTGTGTCCACGAACCATTAACAGGGTCTGAAAAAGCGCCCCCTGTCCCCGCTCTTTTTCCTGCTATCAACAAACTTCCCGCAGGGACGTCAGCGGTAAAGCTACCGGTTGAAGAACCATTAATAGAGTTAGACTGCAATAATGTAATCGCCATATGTTACTCTCTTTAGGATGCAGGGGTGGGCGACGCAAGAACTAATTTCTTTTGCAATTCTGCTATTTGGGCCTGAAGTTGTTCTATAGTTTTATTTTTTGCATCGCATGCTTGGAGCAAAAAATTTATAATTTGTTCACGTTCGTTCATTGTGAGATTCCTTTGTATCCGGGTTCTAACCCTCTTTTAACTGCCGCTAATGTGCGTCTGGTCAATTTGTTTTTATCAGGTTGGCATACCCAAGCGTCGCATAAGGAACAATACGAACACAATTTCGGTGTGCAATCGTAATCCAGAATTCGACACACGTCGCAAACTTGGTATTGGTCAGTTTGTATCATTTAATTACATACCCAGACACCGTTTAGTCGTTTTGCAAATGCGCCTGTTCCGCTTCCGGTGCACGGATTGGCGATATTGCAATCGGGACAGAAATAAAAAGTCCCGTTCTTAGGAGTTCCCAGATTTGCAAATAAAACCGATGATAACGTCAAAGCTGGAGCAAACAAACCGTTGACATTAAGTATAGTTGGGCCACCAGCCGGGACAGACGTACCCGAACCACAAATAAAAGACGTGATAACTGCGCTTGTTCCTGTGTATTGCGGAATCGTAGTGCAATTACCTGCGCCTAGTGACACAAGTTGCCCATCTTGATAAACGTCATAACCTATTGGGCCGCCGGGAACCGCCACCCAAGATACGGTGACCGTCTGATTACCCGTAGTGGTTGTAACAAGTGCTGACGGCGGGGACACCGCCCCTTCTGCCCCGTTTGCCCACACAGGGACAACTTGATATGTATGAGTGCCAATAGAAACACCGCCCCCCGCACTTACGACTGCCGTAGGAGCAGCGGGCGCGGGGCCTGCCGCAAACAACGAGTAAGCTTTTCCAATAGTGACACCAGTATTAAATATCTGGCTTGTGTATCGTCCTGAAACGGGGGTGTTAATTGCCCCGTCTATCGCAAAACCAAAATTAAGGGTTTTAGAAAGGGTGTTCTGCCCAGTTATAGCTGTTGAATTCCCAGACACCTCATTCACTCCGACGGTACTGGCCATAAGACCGCAAACGAGCGGTGCAGTAGCTCCGCCAACCCCTCCGGGGAAGCCGGAATTCTCAAGCAGAACAAGAGGCGTAGCGCCACCCAGAGCCGTAAAAATAGGATGGGCAGTGGTATCCTGTTCAAAACTTCTAATAATAATGGAGGGACTGTCTCCGAAACCACTGTAAAAAGTTACGGTCGGCATTATACTACCTTGTTGCCTGCCGGTATTCAACTCAAAAGAAGAGGGGCCACTTAAAACAGACCGAACAAAAATTCCACGAAGCGTCAAATTAATATTAACCATACTGGTCAAGCCACATCCGTCACAGTAAAATCCCGGAGTAAAGCAAGCACCGTTAACTTGTGTGGGGCCGCCACCGATAAAAACGTTTCTGAAGATGTTTACATACGACGAATTTCCAGAACCTACAACGTCTCCTCGCAAAATAAGACCGATGCCCATATAGTCCCCAGAACCTGTGCTAGACGTAAAATTAACGTTCTCGAAAGTTATAGGGCTAACTTGGTCTGCTACTACTAATAACCCGCCGTTTAACAAGCCTTGGCCTGAAAAAGATAAACCTCTCCAGTAAGAAATGGTGCCGGAAGGAATATAAATTCCGGGATTTGCCTCCGAAACACCCACTTGTGCCCAACTATTTTGTGCGAAAGCTTGTGGTGGCCTTCCTTGAGGGATAACGTCTCCGTACCAATTGACTCCTTGGCCTGCTTCGATGGTGTCATTTAGAAAAAATCCTGTGGTTATAGATATAGTTATATCGCTAGGAAGCACGAGATACGAATTCACGACGTACTGCCCTGCGCTAGACACAGGAAAATGCAAAAGTCCATTAACATTTCGAGCCGCGTTAGCCGCAGTTAAAATGTTTGGCGCATTATCGAAACGGATTGTTGCGCCCGAGACATTGGTTGATGCTGTGTTGGCCAACGTAAGAGACGTGGTTCCAGCACCAGAAAGGATTGTCGTCACCAAGCTATCACTAGTAGCTGAGGACGGCGGTGTGCTCGGAATCAACCCCGGCTGTTTAAAATTATCCATCATCGGAGAGCCGAAATCGTCAAATGTCAAATCTGATAAATTGTTTCCGGTCGGGCGACTGCATCCAATCCAAGTAAGACTTCCGCCTGTTCTGCCGTAGATATGATACTGAAATGCGCCTGTTACCGCAGTCCAAGTAATGTGATTGCAATTGAACCATACGGCGGTTCCGCCTGTGGCAGAAGTCGCCGCACCATTGTTCGTATCTAATCCGCTCAAGAACGTAAAGTGAGTATTATCTGGGGTTGTTGCTACAACAAACCAGCCGCCAAAATTTACGTCGTCTGATGTTGTCGCAACATAAACCATCGAGCCAATCGACAGACTGTGGGCGGACGATGTGACAACTGTTGTAATATTTCCGGAACGAGATAATGTTGAAATATTCACAGACTGACGACCCAGCGATGCGGAACCTGTGGTGGTCGATGCGACTGTGCTGGCCGCCGTCAATCCACCATTTTTATCTCTTGCAATTACTTGATAATTATACGTTGTCGAGCCTGCGGGGCCATTAACGACGAGGCCTGTGCCGGTACCGGCGGACGCGATGCTCGGGGTAACGCTAACACCGGTTGGGGTGGTCATGCTATGCGCAGGGCCCGCTCCGTAAATAACAACGCCGTCGCCATTCACAAAGCTGCTGGCGCTTGAAATTAGCGCGGACGCAGACCCGGAATTTATAGTTACCGTTAATCCTACAGCGGCAGGGGTTGTCGTCGGAGTAATAGCACGAACTCCGTATCGAGTCACATCCACGTAGGGATTCGGACCTTTGAAATTTACATTCGTATCAAAAGCCAGCGGATTTGGAGAAACCACCGGACTAATTAAAGCTGCGCCCGCCACTGACAAAGGCGAAGCAGGCGTGCCTGCGCCCGACAAAGTTGCGTCCGTGTGAACTCCGGGAAGCAAATTTCCAAATGGCGCTCCTGTAGAATCAATACCACCCACGGGATTTACCGCAGCCGGGTCACCAGTACGGATGAGTTCTAAAAAATTCTCACCCGGGACGGTCTGCCACTTATTTTGAGGATTAGACATTTAAAATCCTCTCGCAGAAAGTAGTGCAGGTATAATTTTAAATTCGGATATTTGACCTGAAACGGCCTCGGGGTAGGTGAATTTCATTTTTCCTAGGGAAATAAGGGGAGCCTCGAAAGACTCCCCTGAGGATTTTAAAGTTCTACAGACGATACTTCATTACCCTTCTCATCGACAATCTTGAGATTGGTTTGCTGTCCGTATGCATCCGAAGCCGCGACATACTTGCCTTCGGCCTGAGCCTTATACAAGGATGCGAACGGAATCTCGGACATCGTCTTGGTGTTCGTCGACTGTTGGAGCATGTCGCTTGCTTCTCTCCAACCTTTCTTCGTGTGATTCGAAATCTTTCGACCGTTGCGGACCAAGAACTCAACGGTGTCTTCCGGTCTCCAACGCGCGCCACAAATCTGGCAGCGGATGTAGGTGTCGGCGTTAATAAATGTGTGCTGATATACGGCGTAATCGATTGTTGGATTCTTTGCCGTACTGGTCGCGCCCTTTAAGTGGCGGCAACGAGCCTGACGTAAGAGCAATCGAGAGTCGTGTTCCCTGTTATTCTCGGCGCGCTTTTTATTGCGTTGCGCCAGCGCTGCGGCTTCGCTTTCAAGCTTCTCTTGCTCGCGCGCTTCCTTCAACATCATCAAACCGAGTAGTTGGGTCAAAACATCTTTGCCTTCGCCCAATACCGATGATGCTGTTGGTGCTTTTGGAGCTGTGGTTGAAGACGGAGCTCCGCCTTGCTGATTTACTTGGTTCGTCATGATTTTTCCTTGGGGTCTAGGCGTACTGTGCCGCTGCTTCGACCATTGTTCCGCGCCTCTGTCAAGCCTGCGTGGTGGGCTGTTTTACTGCTAAACGTCGTTCGCGTGAAGCTCGTCTTCAGTGTACTTCTTGCCGTTGCGGATTTCCCACAACGATTGGTGGTAGCGACTAAATACGGGATTACTCGAAGGATTTCCAAAAATCTGGTGAGCTTGCGCTTCGGTCAAAATCTCTTTCTCAATGAGCTGAATAATTACAGTGCGCCAGCCGCGGAAGTCTTCCCCCATCGGCTTGCCATACGCGTCTTCTTTCAAGACGCTCCACTCGTACATCGCCGGGACTTGCATGTAGCAAATATAGCGAGCGCGGCGATTCTGTCTCGGCGGCATACACCACAAAGCAACTGTTTGCGGCGGGAAGCCGTTGTCGACCGTGAAGCACTTGATGTCGTTAGCGCGAAGCTTCGCGATAAAATCTCTTGTAGACATCGGGTTGACCATGCGAGCTACGCGGTTGGTCAAATCAGCTTGGTCATCAAGCTGGTATTGCAAGGCCATTGCTTGCGATTCCTCTCTGACTTTGAGGAACTCTTCGCGGGCGAAATTCTTGTAATCGTTTGGCCAGCGCATCCAATCTGGGGTACCGCCCGCGTAGTACTTTGCGAACGTTTCTTGCGTGGCGTCGATGTCTCTGTACGCCTTCCACGGTTCGTCTGTGTCTTTCAAACCATCAACTGTTCGGATTCTGTTGTCGACTGCCATTTTGCCATCCTTTCAAGTATTGAATTGCGTTGCTGAGAGTTTCTATTGAATCTTGAGATAACCCGAGAATAGTGTTGCACCCTTGGCATAAAATCCCACGGATACACTTACCACAACTTTTCTTTCCGGGGCAGCAGTCGTGTCCGTGGTCTAGGCTAGGGCGGACAAGAGGTTTATTACAGACAGCACACTTCCCGTCTTGTGATTTCATTTTAGAATCAAACTCATCTTGAGTGATTCCATAATAGTGTTTTCTACTTGCGGCGGCTCGTTTGTCTTTATTTTCTTCACAATAATTCTGCCACCAAACCCAATTATCTTTGCGCCATTTAGTTGTTCGAGCTTTTTCTTCCTCTTTATGTCGCTCGTAATAATTGCGATTAGCTGCGCGAACGTACTCAATTGAGCCAACTTCGTATTTAGATAGGTCTTCCATTTAATCTCCAAGAAAGATAATCTGGGGAGTGTTCTTGGCACTCCCCTGATTAGTAGGCCGCGATTCATGAGGTCGCGGGAATTTTATTAACTATACAATTAACTAACTATTGTATAGCGGGCACAGTGTCAATGTAGCGAATACGCTGGGTGTTTAGGCCAGTCGCAGGCGGCAATGTCACAGTTTGGTGGCCTTGTGTTACTCCGTTCTTTCGAACGGGAGTCGGTCATTTCTGCCGACTTCTTACAGTTTCGTTTCCTGTAAGAGCAGACTATCGCATCGCCCCAAAGGGCGTTCTCTCGCTTAGTCGTTCAGGCTGCCTTTCGGCTTGCCCCTTGTTGGCATTTCAGCGTTCAAGTCAATCAGAGAGAATTTTCTAACACTAGGTTATGCCGCTAGTGCGAGTCCGTGGTCACTAATGTGGTGACCTTCAAACCTGTAACTGCACCATCCGCCGATTGTGGCGGTTGGGTCAAAGCTAGACGGCGGCGCGTCAGTTACAACGCGGCAGTCAATCGTACGCCAGTCGCCCTCATCGAGGTCGGTGTCGCCCGGAACCTGTAGCCACACGCCAATCATCGCATAGTTGCCGAAGATGTAGGTGCGGTACGCGGTCTTACCAGAGCCGCTGTAGTTCGCGGTCTTGGTAACGAACGGGGTTTGACGGAACACAATGTTTGTGCCCGGTAGTTCGATTTCCATGGTCTGGTCTGCGCCAGCCATCTTGTCGAACTTTTCGTTGTTGGAGTACTTCCAGAAATCAACGATTGAGTTGTTCACGGTCGTGGCGTTGTAAATATCGCCAAGAACGTTCGGGCTGATTGCGCCCATGAACTTCCCACGCTTGCAAGGAAGCACGTTTGCGGAAACTAGCTGCTGCTTCAGTTCACGAATTGTTGCCAAGTCGAGAGTGAAGGGCGTTGCTAGAAGCGCGCTCTGGTTAACGTTCGCGTCCACGCCGGATGCGCTGTCAGCAACTGCGCTGTACAGTTCCGAAATAGACTGCCCGGCTTGATAGCCGAGTTCGATTGCGCTGTTCCCAACGAGCTGGTCGATGGAGCTAGCAATCGCGAATGCCGAGAAGTTCGCGTAGTTGTTCCACTCGCCGACTTGCGCCGGTGCGGATTGCTGCGTGATGACTTCAGGGCTTCCAACTACGCCGTCTTGGTTCTGCACTACGTCACCCGATAAGGTGTTGTAGGTGAAGAACTGACGGTTGACGCCCATGTTCAGACCTTGAACACGGCGTTCTGCCGCTGCCACGAAGGCATCGGTTTCTCCCTTTAGGTTCAATCGAGTAGGGAGTTGTTATCATACGATTTCTTTTCTCGTATAGTTCGGACTATTGCATCCCTTTCGGGGTTCTTCGCTTAGTCTCTCACGGTCCTATTAAAGGTTCCGCCTCGTTGGCATTTCAGCGTTCGAGTCAATTAGAAGAACTTTTACATCCCCAACCAATTTAAGGGATAAGTTCCTTATCGAACAGGATGGCCTGTGCGGTAAGGACGTTTGATACTGCGTTTCCTGATGGGTTTGGTCCCGTCATGGTAGTTCTCTATCCTCGGGGGATAGCCTTTTCTTAGGCTCGATAAGCTGCGTCAATAATCCCCGCCGCTACAAGTTGGTCTCGAAATTCTTTCGAGGTTTGCAACTTTTTACGGTATTCAGTCGGGGGCATCTTTGCGATGCTCTTCATCAACTCGGCTCTTGTAGTCGTTTGCGGAGCTGCTTGTTCCGATGGTCGCTGTGCACTTAACGAACCCGGTGGCAGACTTCCGTTGACTCCCGGTCGGCGGGCCGCTGGCGTATTTGTCGCTGCGACAGGCGTCGATGACGGGGCTGTGGCCGCCGCGGGAGGAGTAACCGCGGGCGGGGTTGCTGTAGATACTGGTGCTGCGGCTGCGGCGGCAGGCGGCGTGATTGACGCGGCTGGTGCTGCGGGGGCTGTAGTTGCGGCTGCTGGTGGATTTTCCACCTGTGCCGCGGGTACTTCTTCAACCGCCTGCCGTGTTGGTGCAGGCAGTTGGTGTTTCGTTGCCTCGTAAGCTAGTTCGAGATTCTCATAAGTGAACTCGCGATTATTTTGTCGGAGCCATGCACCTATGATGTTCGAGCTTGCGTCGCAAGGTTGAAAATCGTCTTTGTGGTCTTCCATCCACACCTTGCCGATAATTCGGCCTTGTGCTTCTAAAGCTTCGCGAGCAATCTGTGCTTCGCGCTCGGCTTTGGAGACCTTCTTAATTGCATCTTGAAGCTTCGCCGGGTCTTTTTCTTTTGTGGCGACCTCTAAAGCTTCGTTCGCTTCTTCTTCAAATTTCTTAACTTCGGCACGCACTTTATCTTGATGAGCGACGGCTTGCGTGTTGATGAGCTGGCTCTTCTTAATACGCTCGGCGTATCGAACAGCATTAACGTGAGCCGCTTTCAATTTCTCAATTACTTCTTCGTTGGTCCAACCTTCAATATGGGTCGGGCGTCCGATAGCAACGCCTTTCTCATCGGTGACTTGATAATCAACGACAATCTTTTTCTTCTCTTCTACCGATGCCGCAGGAGGTGTATTTCGAGTGGCTTCCTCGGCTGTGATGCGCGCCGCTTCGGCGGCCTCTGCGTCTGCGCGAGCTGTATCGGCATCAATCTGTGCTTGCTCTTCCGGTGTTGCAACGACTGGCGCTGCCTCGGGTTGTGGACGAGTCCCGTTGATGAGCTGCGACGCGATATTCGCGCCCTTCGGGGTACGCATGAGCTTCTCTAGCTGCGGGCGGGCGTTAGCATCTTTCAACGCCGCTTTCAACTGCTCATAGGTGGCTGTTTCAAGCCACGCCATATTGTAAGAACTCTCGGAGCGACTCTTCGCCCCTTCGATTAAGCCCTTGGCGATGGCTTCGCCTTGAGGTGTTCTCAAGACAGGCTCTACCAAACGACGTGTGGTTACGTCATTCATGGCTGCGTCAAGTTCTTCAAACGTGGCTTTCTTGAGCCACTCAATATTATATGTTTCACTCATTTTGTCCTCTTACAATTCATTCTACTGCGCTCCCGAGGGAGATTACTTACTTCGACTTCTTTGGTTTTGCGGCGTGAATTCCAAACGTCTTCTTGATGGCGTCGCCTTCTGTGTTCGGCACCGCGGGGTGGATTCCGAAAACCGACGCTACTGCGTTCTTCGCTTCGACATCTTCTTGCTGTTTTTTAACGGTCAAACGATTGATGTGAGCAAGAGCAGAAAGTCTGACGTGCTCAATGGCCTCGTTGACATTACGTGCCCGTTGGGTCCGAACTGAAAGCTTTCGCTCGTAGTCCGGGCCCTCTGGGTCTAACTTGAATGTATCCTTTTGGGCATTGACACAGACTGCTTCATTCAGCCTAACTAGAATTTCAAATCCCGGTGTGCTCATCGTTTGCGCGAGCATGGCACAATCGGCTATCGTTAATTCGTTCATTAGTAATGGTGTTTTGTCTTTGTCTTCTGCCATTGGATTATCCTATTATAAAGTCGAGTTGGAGCCGAAGCCGGTGTTGCCCGGTTCGCCTTCCGTAAGCTCGGATTGTGATGCGTGTTCTAGTGCCGAGCGGAATCCTTCATTACCCGCTTTGCCTAGTTGTTTCTGATTTTCTAACGTTTGTTCTTGTTGGAACTTCGCTAGCTGCGATTCTTTTGCTGACTGCGCTTGAGCCGCCTGCAAGGCCGCCGGAGAGTTAGCGTCGTGCTTCTGCTTCTCTTCTGGTGTCATCTTGCGTAGGAAGCTCTGGCTGTACTTCCAACCGGCTGCCGCTGCGAATTCATTAAATATAGCCACGCCGTCCCACATATATCCCGCGTCTTGAACGTTCTGCGAGAAGGTTGGGTTGTTCGTAATTTGAAGTAAGATAGGCAAGAACTGCGCCATTTCTTTCTTGGCTCCGAGCTTGGCTCCGGCCAAAACTTCATATTCGATACGTGCATTGCGGAACTTGATGTGGTCAATCTCAAGAGCCTCTTCCAGCTCTTCGCTGAGAACTTCCTTGAGAACTGAAGTCGGCAACAAGTCGTTATTTAATTCGTCCATTTGATACAACCATGGCTCGAATACTTGACGAACGAATCTGCTAGTCGGGCCATCAAGACGAGATGCGTTGGCTTGGATAACCGCTGCGGCTCCCGTTGCATTACGCATACCTGTGCCGCGACCGGCAGCGGTAGACGTACCTTGCATCGTTTGTTCGTTTGCGCCTGATGTTTCGGCACCTGAAGACTTGGACTGCTGAATAGCTGTCCATGCTTCGCTTGGGACACCCGGCATTTGAAGAAACTTAAATGCCTTCTCGACGTCATCTTCGACATCGATGATGCCGCCTTGACGCCATCTGACATCTTGGGTGAGTGTGTTGAAACCCTTCTTACGAACTGCGGTCGGCTGTAGACCGTAGGCGAGTAGGTCAAGTGCAAGGTTGGTAACTCCCTGCTCTACGATTTGCTCGCTTCCGATGAGTAGACCCAACCCCTGTCCGTAAAAATTATCAGGGATATTACGCCAGTTGAACGAGTAGAAGGGAATCTTCCCGTACGGGTTCGCTTCGTTGCGAATAAGAATGTTGTGGCCGTTGAAGCAGAGAACGACGATGACCTTCTCGTTGTCCCAGCGCTCCAAAACTTCCATCGGCGCAAGATTCGGGTCGGCTGAAGTCTTGTAGCTGCGCGGTAGCGCGTGCTGCAAATATCCCATCATTCCTTCCGGAATGGTCATGGTGATATTGTCTGGTCCGCTTGCTACTCCGCCCGCGAAGATGTGCTTAAGCACAGCCTCTTCAGGGATGTTGTAACCTTCGGTTCCGCGCAAACGGTCGAGGTCCGAGAACGTAGCGTAGTCTCTGTAGACCACCCACTTCGCTCTACGAATGTCTCCAACGCGACATCCCGGGTCCACAAGAACTGTGCGAATATCGCAGTGTGCTAACCACGGGTGTGAAATCTTTTTGTCGTAAAACTCAATCTCGTACTCATCCGAATCCGGAGTATCGAATCTCTGTGACTCGCCGCCGGGTTGCGCCAGCGCAAGCTTTGTGCCCTTGCGCTTGTACTTCTTCATCTTCTTGGTGTATTCAGAGTATCCGAACTTCATGATACCGGTGCCTAGAAGAGCTGCTTGGTCCAATGTGCGCTCCACTTCTTCTTCGAAGTGACTCGCTTCTAGCTGCGCAGCGAAGAGCGCGGTCTTGGCGTTAACTACATCCGCTCCGACTGACGGGCGCGGGCGTAGTTTGAACGGCGGGTCTTCATAGAAGATGCCGCCCATAACTTTCGGAACAATCGAGGAAATGTGATTCGATACCATGAATTTCGGCACCGAGGCTTGTCCTTGATTGCCGCCGTCGAACGCGGTCTGCGTCGAGGGCGATTGGTAAAGCAAATCGGCCAACGTCCAGCCGTTCGCCCACTGCTGAATGTTGATGTAATTATCCGCGCGCTCTGTGTCGTCGATTACCAACTTAACGGCGGCGGCGTCGTCAAACTGAATTGTTTGTCGACGAACGTATTCTCGGGAGTGATTTCGGCAGCCGGAGTGATGTATAACTCCGCAGCTTTAACTTCTAAATTTGTTTCTGCTGCTGGGTTGGCATTCACTACCTGCTGCTTCATCAATTTCCTCTACGTCTCATTACCGGCGGCAGAATCTTCATGAGCTGCGCTGTGCGCGGGTCTTGCTGTGGCGTACGCTGCGGCTCCGAATTAGCCGGAGGTGGCTGCGTTGGGTTATGTTTGCTGAACATATGGTCTCGCCAACCGTTCAGTATCTCTTTTCTACGACGTTCTTCGTCTTCTTTTCTAGTCTTGTCCGGGTCTTCGTTGTTATCTTTAATAACATCGCGAGGGAGAATCTTGAAGACGAAGGAAACGGCGTCCGGAAAATCATCCTTGCGTGCCTTATTGCTAGGTTCGCCTGTGAACGAGACGAACTGCTTAAAGCATTCGTCGTTCCACCGAGCGTCAATCACGAAGTGCATGCGGTCGTCAAACATCAGAAGTTCTAGGTTCTTGATGCGATTGCGCTTTGCGTGTTTTGAGTTGTCAATTTCGAATGTTGCAATCTTGGCACGAATGTCCGGGACGTTATAGCGGAACCCGGCGAGCTTGATTGTATCAAGAAGCCATTCGACTCCATTGCTCTTCTCAATCAGGACGCCTTTGGTCTGCGGCCAAGCGCGATACATTAAAGCGATTTTAGTCGTTAGTTCCGAAGACTTCCACTTGCCAAACTCGGCACCTAAGATTATGACGGCGTACTTTTCATCGGGTCTTTGATAAACTCCGATGGTTACGCCAACAGAAAAATCTGATGTCGACGTTTCGCTATACGCTAGGTCCCACAACTGCCAAACATCCATGCGGATGGGGGCGGAGTCCTTGGGCTTGCAATGCGCTATCAAATTGTCGTGCGTGAAGTGGTTAACGTACTCAGACAAATCCGCGGCGTCTGTCGCCTCGTTCATCTGCTGGTTCTTAAAGTTTCGTTCGCCCTTCTCGTCGTAAATATTGCGAAGTTTTGTCCAGTTATTCTTGGCTGGGAACACTAGCTTCCCGCGCTGCCCTTCGATAATCTGACTTACAGTCAGCTCACCTTTGTTGTAAGAAATCCGGTCATCGACCGAAAGGACCCAAGCGCCACGGCACGAATAGCGGAACGGGGACACGCGCTTCGATTCCGAGTTAGGAACAAAGCGAGCACCGTACATATCATCCGTGAAATAGCGGGTTCCAGTTACGTCTACGAAACCCCACGGGTCAAGTAAGTCAGTCTTGCGGCTGTCAAAATCATACTTCAAGGCCTCGCGCATTTCTTCATCTGCGGAGTTCTTCTTGTCAACGATATCGTCGCCCTTCAAAATACAACAGTGGTCTCCGGTCGCCGATGACTCCATCGACGTGAACCACATGGTGGATTCCTTGAAGAAATTCTTGTTGTTCGCCGGGCACTCAAGCGGCCCGTCCGAACGTCCTGCTACGCCGCGAGTAATGAACTCGGGGAACAGCATGTGAAATGTCGATGGTGTCCCGCGCTCGGCCAGAAAAAAGTAACGCTTGATTTCTTTTGCGCGCTTCTTGGCTAGTTGGCGAAAAGCCGTAATAACCATGATGCGAATTTCAGGGCGGTTAATCACCCAACTTACGCAATCAATACCGTCAAATGTGCTCTTGTATCCGCCGCGGGCTTCATTAAGCAACAGCTCGTTCGTCGGAACTACGCCATCTTCGGTAACGCCGGTTCCTACGTTAGCGAAACGCTTTTGAGCGCGCATCGCTTCCTTATAATCTTCCAAGTCATAACCGGGCTTCAGCAAGCCGTCGAAATCTTTCTTTACGTACTGGTCGCAGATATACTGATGGACCGAATGAAAGAAACCTTTGCCGAGCAAACGACCTAGCCAAAACGAATCCTTGCGAGCTTTATCGCGAAGGTGCAGCCAGCGCTGGAACGAAACTATCTCGTTAACTTCGAAAGTCTTTCGGTATTCTCTTCCGCACTCTGTGTGGTCACAACCAACCCAGCAAGCGGGTTCGATGGACTTGGTAAGCTCGATTTCGATTCCATCAATAGCGACTTTCTCAGTGTATGTGATTGCCTTGATTTGAATCGGTTGTTTGCTCGGGTTCGGATGATTGCTCTTTTTCTTTGACTTCTTCTTACTGCTGGTCTCTTCATCCTCGTCCGATTCTTTTTCCGCGATGTCCGCGCCGTGGTAAATCGCAAGCAAGTCTACCGCGAGACGGCACTCGCTCTTATAAAAATCACCCGTGGCGTCTTGCGCTGTCGCCCACGCCTTATCAATCTGATACTGCGACTCCCGGCGCTGAATTTCTTCTCTGGGCACAATCAGGTCTTCAAATGGTAATACTGTAGCCCCTTCTTTCTTTGCTCTACTTCTCGCCTGTCTCTGGGCTGCTGTAAGGGCCATTGAAATTCCTCATTAGATTATTACTTCTGTGCTGCGTATTGGTCGACGTTCTCTTGCTTTGCTCTCAGCTCTCGGGCTAGAGCATACGGTGCTTCTCGATGCGTTTGCGGAATCTTTGGCGTCTCTGGCTTCTTAGGAGCGAAAGCGTTTGTGGCATTCCCGGTCACGCTGTCAGTAAATTTGTTCGCCTTGGCGAGCGTATCTTTCGCGCCTTGGAGCGTGCTCTCTACTGAGTTGGTTGCCATCGAATCCTCTATACTATATAGGAGAAAAATCCCTTAATAATTTTTCAAAGCCAATTCTCTTCTTGTGCGGGAGTTGGCGGTTGCGTCGGTGCCGGAAGTGGTTTCAACCCGGCGGAATCATCTTCCATAAAATCAATGTAGCGCTTGCCGGTGGGAATAACACCAGTGCCCATCTGGGCTCCGGGAAATCCGAATTCGCATAACCCAATAATTTCGTGTGTCTCTTCTGATACGATAGCAGAGCCGGATGCGCCCGGGCCCATGCCATTCGTAATCATGAATCTCTGTTTCATTTCTAAACGGGCGTCGTCCAAAGGTTCACTGTTAATTTCGCCGTGCGTGAATTGCTTTCCGATGCCTTCGGCAAAGTTCACGTTCATCACTTTGGTGCCGATGGCAGGTATTCCGCCTTGGATATTCACTTTGATGACAGGTAGTTCTCGAATGCTGCGAAACACAAAGACCACGTAATCGTAGCGGTCGTCGTTTTCACTCTTCACGATTTGAACGCTATGAAGAACTGGCTCGGCTTCGACCGTCGAACCAACATAATAATTTTTCTCGTCTTTCCAATCAATACAATGACCGGCGGACAAACCAACGTACTCAGTTGCCGATAGTCGACCGACCACAGTGCCTGTGCAAGTAAAGGCGCGCTTGAAGCTACATCCCCAATACTTCACGGGGCCAAAGAACGTGTCAGCAATCTTCCATTCGCAAACCTGCTTGCCGCGGTAAACGGACAAGGTTGCCTTAGAGAGGGTTTGCTGAAAGTCTTGCGGACCTTCTTGCGCCTTGATAAAATGTGGCGCGGCCATTAAAGCGATTGCAAGTATTGCAGAGCGAATCAGTGCTTTCACTAGACTTACCTGATAGCATCTCTTGGCAGAGCACAAATGCTATACGCCGCTTCCCCGTGGAATCCCCTGCTCGGCGGTTACTTCTTATCTAAATCGTCCTTATCTCTTTCTCTCTGCTTACGTGAGTGATAATCATCGAGCGCGTCGTGTGCTGTCAAAATGCCAGAAATAGCTGTGACTGCCATAGCAAAATTGCCGTCGAGCTTGCCTTTAAAAGCCAATACGATGCACGCTGCGCCAAATATGAGAGCCCAGAACTCGCTCAAGCCTCCGGCAAACTGGTACACGGGCAGCAATGTGCTGCTCTTCAGTACCTGACTTGCCGTGTCCTTCCAACTCATTAGTGCTTGAATCCTTTCATTGTGTGAGCAAAATTTGCCATGTGGGCAACGTGTTCATTAGAAGAATTACGAGCGGCGCTCAGCTTTGCGGCTGGAATAGGTTCGCCTTCCGGAACGTGAAGTGCGCGATGTAAACCGCCTTTACGAAGGTGGTGCATAGCGCGATAAAGACTTGCGTTGTGCTTCGCCATGTTAGACTCCTGCGACGGGCGGCGCTGCCGTTGGCGCTGGCAGTCCTGCGGCGGCTGCCGCTGGCGCTGCTACGCCGTGGTCTCCTGCATTAGCTGCTACTTCGCCGGGGTTCGGTGCAGACGTGTGGTCCATCAATTGGTCCACCATTCCATCGTGGTCGACGTGTCCCGCATGAACATCATGCTCGGGGCCATCTTCGTGTTCCAAATGCGTTGTGTGCGAACCGTCTTTATGGAACTTGATATGCCCGGTATGAAATTTGTGATGCTTCATAAAATCCTCTTAAACCTGCTTTGCTTTTCTGATTGCTCTGGCGCGAACGTACTCGGAACCCTCATTTTTAAGAAGGTCTTTTTGAGCACCGGGAATTAAATCTTCCAACTTAGGCTGGGGCTTATTTGACGGTAATAACTTCTGGGCTTCTCGCCAAGAAATATTATCACCTTCGTGCCCATCACAACAATCATCCCAATCAACGCTTCTTCCCTTGTGCTCAGACATCGCGTCACTGGTTTCATCTTGTTGCTCAGACATGAGAAGACAAATGCCGTCTTCGCCTTTACCGTCTGTCACATGAAAATGTTCGCAAGGCGCGCCCTGTTTGAATCCGCCGCAATTAGTACCAGTAGGACTCTTAGCCCACTCTAACCCTGTTTGGTCCGCGGCCTTGTCGCCAAGTGTATTGACGTTGTAAACGACTTCGTCGTCTCCGACCGCGAGAGGTGTACCGCCGCGTTGGTAGACGCAAACAGGTGTATAAGCTTCTCCGTCTTTCATGACTCGGTCAATGATAATGTCCGGGCCGTGAATCTGACATCGTTTCTGGTTTATGTATAGAAAGGGGCAGTTAAAGCAAGATTTCGGTTGATTGCCCGTATCTTTACCACCAACGAAGGCTAGTGCCCATCTTTGGACACCGATAGCAGATTCGATTTGTACTAGCTTATCTGCCACGTCGAATCCTTACTTGCCGGGGTAAGCCATCTCTTCAGCGCCGCCGTGTTCTGAACGAGCTGCGAACTTGCGAGCCTTAGCCAAGTGAGCTTTGTTTTCCGGCGCGTGCGCGACCGTAGAAGATTTCTTCGGCTTCTTGCCGTTACGAAGAGTTTCGTGATTGCTTTCGCCGGTTACGGCGGCATCCATGCCTTCGCTATTCTCGTGGTTCTTCAAATCATTACCAGAGTAACGGCCCGGGTTCCCGAGCGCGGCTTCCGGGTGAGTTGCCTTTGCCATCTTCTTAACTTCTTTCATAAATCCTCTTTACTTCTCAGATTTCTTTCTCGCCGCTCGTGCGACGGCGTAATGACTAACATGCCCGGGAAGGCCTTTCTCTGGTGTGGCTGCGAAATCATGAAGCTGACGATGCGTCATATTTGCAAGTCCTTTATTTCTTTCGTAAAGGTCTTCGGGGTGGTGCTCCGCTATAGCCATAGCTACGCGCTGCGCTTTTGATTCTGCTGGCATGCTTACTTCCCGGCTTCGTCACCAATCTGATACTCGGTTTGTTCCGTCTCCGAGGCGCGTACTTGGTTATGAGCCATCTTTCTTAAATCTTGTTCCATGTGGGCAAGGTGATTATTAAGCAATGTCGACATCCCTGATTCCATGGTATCCATGTGCTTTATTGTTCTTTCGAAAAACTTAGTAACTGTTTCGTAAACGCCTCGAAGCTTCCATGAAGCACCGACTAATGCTCCGACAATCGATATGTCGCGCGCGGCTGCTGATAGTTGCCCCAACGTTAACTGGGCTGGGTCGAACATTTGGGTTCCTTGGGAAAATGTGCCAAGACTATGACGAGGCTGTGGGGGATTCCACCCCTAATCGCCGAGGCCGCTGCGTATAACGAGCGCGCCGTCAGGCAGAAAAAGTGGGGCCCGGTTAAGAGCCCCGTGAAGTTTAGCTTCCTACGATTTGGAACTGGTTCAAAGCAGCCGAGTTGCCTGCGTCAGAAGACCCGAAGGTCACACCGACTACCAAGCCGAACGGGGTTGCGTTGCCGCCTGCGGTACCTGCGCCGCCGGTCGAGCTAGCCGGGATGGTTCCAACGTTTGCGTTGAAGTTAATACCGGACAGGTTGTTCGTCAAAGCTGCGATTGCGTTCTGGGTGGTGCCCATGATTGAGCGCTGCCATCCACGAACGACACCCGAAGCAGTGGTGCCAAATAGTTCAACGTACAAGTTGTAGTTGAACGAGGTGTTTGCCAACGGAGCGGTTACCGCACCGGTGGTTGCAAGCTTGGTGTAAACCGGAGCTGCTACGGTGCCGGTGTTCGCGTATAGCGCAACTTCGATGGTAACCGAAGAGTCACTGACGCCCGAGGTCACGTTTCCGCCGACTAGAACGTTGAAGTTCTGGCCGTTCAGAATGCTAATGCCGTTCGGAACCAACTGGCCTGCTGCGCTCGTTGCGGAAGGAGCAACCGACTGTGCGCCGATGCTGGTGCCTAGCAAACGAGGGAAATACTTGATGGCTGTGCCGGTTCCGCCAACAACTGACGGGAATAAACCGTTTACGCCAAAATCATTAATAACTGACATGGGTTTGTTTTTCCTTTAGGTCCCGTGCGCCGAGGGAGACCCCTGCGCGCGAGATTATATGGAAGCATCTTTGAACGTGCTAGATGCTTACCAAAATTATCGCCACACCCAACCACAATGTGGACAAACTTTTTCTTCGCCGGTGCGCTTAGTAAGCACACGACGGCATACTGCACAAAGACGTTCCCACATGGGACTCCTGTGCTACGAATTAAGAACCGTGCGCAACTCCGAGGAAGTCGAGCCAGTAGGAAATGTTCCCACCGATATTGATGACTTGGAGGATGTCGGCCTTAGCGCCTTGGGTGGCGTTCCACTTCCAAACGCTAGCAAACAGGTTTGCTGTCGAAGCGCCGGATGTTTGGTCGATGGCGTGATAAACACCTTGACGGGTACCTTTGGTGGGATTGACTGCGGGGTTGTGAACTACGCCGGAAAAATCAACGTTAAGCGCGACGACTGGGGAATCTTCGCTATTGCTCCCGGGAATAGTAATTTGCAAAATGTCGAGGTTCTGGGGATTCAACGGATTAATTTGCGCAAACGCGGCTTGTAATGATGCGCCTGCGAATGTGCCAAGAACGTTATTCGGGACTCCGCCTGCTGTAGTAGTGGCTGCTGCCATGTGTTCTCCGTAAATACGAATCCCCGGGAACTTACCACGAAATTCGCGGCATCGGTTCTCCCGGGGCGTAGATGTTTGGTTGGGGCGGATGGAGTCGAACCATCGCGACGGGTTTCAGAGACCCGCATACTACCAGCTATATGACATCCCAACAGAAAAGGTCGGGCCACCCCAGCTTCATCCGGCTCGCGGCATCAGTGTCTATGTGTCTGTGCGCTACTGCGAGGCGTCTGCTGGGCAGGCCCGGTAGAAATAAATGTCGTCCCCGCTGGGGCGATGGGGTCCTTATCCTTCGAAGTTACGTCTAGCCGCTTCTTCAAAGTACCTGACCGACGACACGAGATTGGTTGGATGAGAAGGACTCGAACCTTCACAGACTGATTCAAAGTCAGCCGTGCTGCCAATTACACTATCGTCCAACAGAAAATTGGTACCACCCGTCAGAATCGAACTGACGTAATCCGGGCTTCAACCGGAGGCTCTGCCACTGAGCTAAAGTGGTATGGAGGAGAGCCAGAGAATTGAACTCTGTCAGGCATTTCTACCTGTCTCGGTTTTCAGGACCGTTGCCGACCATTCAGCGCTGCTCTCCGTAAATTGGAGGAGGGCAGAGGTCTCGAACCTCTACAAGCCTTTCGACTTGGCTCCCGGTTAGCAACCGGACACAATGCCAATTCTGTCAGCCCTCCGAACTAGTTAACTTACGCAACTAGATGAGGAACTAAACGAGTTGACCGTGTAGATGTTCATAAAATTTTTATACTCCCAGCATCTTGCTGAGTTGAGCGACGCGAGACTTTGCTCTTTGCAAATCTCCACTCGCTGCTTTAAATCCGTGGTTCGGTTGAAACCCGTCGAGCCACCAGCACATCCACTTGCCCCATGTCTTGCCTTCTTGCTGGGCACGCCAACTGTGCGTTGAAATCGTTTCATCTTGCTGACCGCGGAGAATGGTTACGTTGAACCAAATATCAAACGCTACCAGCGCGCGGTGAGGCCAACCTTCCTTAGAAGATTGAAGCTCGGCTTGCGCGACATCGGCAACGACCCACGCCGGTGCCTTGCCTGCGATTGCGGCGCGCACGGAAGCCATCACAACCGATATCGTAATCAGCGACGTGATTGCCGTCGCGGTAATTTCTCCTGCTAGGAGAAACTTGTGAAGGATGTCCATGAACCCTCTGAAATTTGGCGAGAAGAGAGGGACTTGAACCCCCACCGTACGGTTTTGGAGACCGACATGCTGCCACTAACACTTTCGACTCGCTGAAACTGGCGCGGGTACCGGGAATCGAACCCGGCCTACACGATAGACAGTCGTGTGTCATGCCGACAGACCCTACCTGCGCTGAAAATTGGCTGGCCCAGTAGGATTCGAACCTACATCTTTCCGGTTAACAGCCGGGCGTATTACCGTTGATACGACAGGCCAGCAGAAACTTGGTGTATTGGGTAGGACTCGAACCTACGGTTATCCACAAGGGAGAGCAGGGTTACAGCCTGCGGCCATAGCCACTAGGCGACCAATACAAAACTTGGAGCTTCGACGTGGAATCGGACCACGACCTCCGCATTACCAATGCGGTGTTCTACCACTAGACTATCAAAGCTCAGAAAATTTGGAGCACCGAGTTGGATTTGAACCAACGTGACCGAGGTACAAGCTCGGTATACTAGGCCGCTGTATGACCAGTGCATGGAGCAGAAATTTGGAATCGAACCAAAGTTCCCTCTTTACGAGAGAGGAGTCGTCCCACTGGACCATTCCTGCTAAAAATTTGTGCCACTCCGCTCGCGCGCCCAGCAGCATGGGGTCCGTTGTACTATACGGACGAAACTTGGAGCGACGTACCGTAATCGAAACGGTGCCTACACCTTGGCAAGGTGTCGTTCTACCACTATACCAACATCGCTTTGAACTCTTCTAACTCTTTGCGCGTTTCGCGTCGCTTTACAGGGGGAACACTCATTCTTTGCGCCCGGAGTAAATAATTGTTCTGCTCTCGGTTGTTTACACGCCCCGCACCAGATAGTCCCTTTCGGAACAATAATTGTTCTAGTTCCACCATTAGGTCTATCGGGTCTATTACATCGTAAATGAGAAAAAGCTATGTTTTCCAAATCCCAATATAACTCAGCAGAAATCCCTTCCCAAGGCTTCTTATGTTCAATGCTAAGGTCTTCGACGACCTCGATTAGTTCATTACATTTGAAACAATAATTCTCGCCGAGACGTTTAAGAAGATGAAACAAAATAATTTTCCTCAAACGATTGTTTGCTGTGCCTTGGGGCATCCCTAAAGTTGCTGCTTTTCTTTGATTGCTTGCGCTCATAATCGTTGACCTCAGTCACTGATTAATTTAAATTGTTGGAGCGGAACCCGGTAATCGAAACCGGTCCTACAGTTTGGAAGACTGTCGCGCTGCCAATACGCCAGTCCCGCTCAGAAAACGTAGGAGACATTTCAGTCTCCAATCCTCGGGATACTATCCCGGGAGAAGATTGGTTGCGGGAGGTGGGATTCGAACCCACGGCGTCCTTTCGGATTCCAGTTTATGAGACTGGCGACATCGGCCTCTAGTCTACTCCGCAACAGAAAATTTATACGTGTGTTATCGGGCGCTTCAACACGTTACCGCAAACCCGTCTTACGACGGCGTAGCCCGTTTGCGTTCGAACTTGGTACTCGTGGATGGAATCGAACCATCTTTGGTCGCTTATCGAGCGACTGCTTGGCCAATAAGCGACGCGAGTAAAATTGGTGGAGCCAGTGGGGGTCGAACCCACATTGTTCTTCC
>Ga0210406_10000857_pt1 | contig 39644 bp, 25 predicted proteins | sample IncBWC30MmetaG_FD_155454 | JGI IMG/M metagenome (GOLD analysis project Ga0210406, IMG submission 155454) | Forest soil microbial communities from Barre Woods Harvard Forest LTER site, Petersham, Massachusetts, United States - Inc-BW-C-30-M | ecosystem: Environmental > Terrestrial > Soil >... | reverse complement strand
TTCCGAACTTGGATTTTGCCCTCCGGAGTAACGGGAGGACGTCGCGAGGGGTTGTGGCTTGAGCAAGTAGACTCGGCGGAGGGGCTGTTGTTGTTGTCCAAGGCCGGGCAAAGCACATGGAAAGAAAAGAAGTAGAGTCAGCGCCGCCTGCGGCCATTCCAATTCTTCGCCGGTGTGTGGTGCTGCGTTTGTCTAGCAGCAGGAGAAATGATCAACTCCTGATTTGTCGGCAAACCGGACAAGTTCGTTCCAGTAAACTGTGACCTATTAAAGCTACATCCGTGGTGATATTCACGATGAGCAAACGAGCAAAATTCTGGTTCTTAATTTCCTTGTTAGTACTCCTGCTGGTCTATCCTCGGAGTATCTTTGGCCAAAAGACACCCTGCAATGCAGAAGAACTGAAAGCATCCTTGCCGTCGAAAGCGCAGGCTTATTCTGACGCCATAGCTTTGTCACGGACCTTGGAAAAGAATGGAATTTCGGTGAGATGTATTCTCTTGTCCAAGATGGATGGCACGTTTGACGGTCAGGAAGGTGCCGCACTATATCGAACTGACCATGGCGATTTCGAGGCTCTCTTTCTGCCGCGTCCACAGAATTTTGAACGATTGAAGGTGATTGAACGGCAGGACGGTGGCCGATATTCCTATAGCTTTGTCGGGCCCCCGCAACCCTGGCCCGCCAATCGAATTGACGCAGCTTTCCGGATGTACTTTGTAAAACATCAGAATGTCCTATTTGCCCTCACTGACAAGACGTTGGCTGCCACGCTTGAAAAGTTGCCTCGCTCCAGTTGACCGGCTCAACTGTGCAAATTCTTACCGAGAAACTTATCCTCCTACAGCTTGGGTCAACTCCTGATTAGTCGGCTAACCGGACATGTTCGATCCAGTACCCACTTTACCGGTTACCGCGTTAATCAGGCACTTGGCAATTCTAATTGACAAGATTCGGCGTCTAATTGATATGAATTCGATTCCATGAGTGCACATGCACAACTTCACAGACTACTGACTATTTCTCGAGCTCTTCTCGCGCTGGTATGTGGCGGTTCCGTTGCTACCTCGACAATTCTCTCTGTCGGCACGAATTGGCCTCCGAAGAACCAATAAAAGTACAGATTGTACTGGCCCACCGAGAATTTCATAATGGGTGCGCAAATAGAACTAAGGCGGAATTCTCAAACGTTGGCCACGAACCTCTGGGCACAGGCCAAGACTATACTACACGGGTACAGAACTGAAATTGACATGATACGATTCGAAAATGCGCATGGGGATTTTGTGGGCGATTGTGGCGATAGCGCTGCACTTGTGGCAGGGAGCGGTAAAGCCACCGCTTGGGCGGGGGGCAGGCAAAAACGACATCGTGTCTAATACGAGCGGGTTACCGCTGGCCGGGGCGACGGTGCGTGTTTGCGCGATGCCTGCGAGCGGGCAGCCGTGCACGCCGCAGGCGTTGATTTATTCAGATGCGGAACTGGCGCAGCCCTTGGCGAATCCGACGGCGACAGACAGACTGGGGAATTATTCCTTTTACGCGGCGCCGGGAAAATATGAGCTAGAGATCAGCGGGCCGGGAATTACCGCCAAACAGCTGCCGAACGTGATTTTGCCGGGCGATCCGGCTTCGCCGACGTTCAGCAGCATTAGCTCGACGGGTGGGATCAGCGCGTTTTCGCTGACGTTAAGTGGGAAACTCACAGTGAACGGCAGCACAAGCGTGGTGGGAAACCTCTCGAGCGGCACAGTGAAGCTTTCAAACCAGGGAACGGCGCCAACCATCCAGTCGAACACTCTCAAGGCACCGCAGAATATTGATGCGGATTTTCACACCAAGGGGCCGAATCCGTGGCTGGATGTGACTCGATTTGGAGGCTATCTAGGACCGATCTACAACACTCAGGCGACGACTTGTTCGATCCGTGCGGGCTCGGCTTCGGCAAGTTGCGCCGCTGCGTCTGATTTTCACAATGGAAATGGAATCTTGGTCCTGGGCGCAGGCCCTGCGCCGGGGATTGCGACACCACAGGCACCAACCGTGGCGACGCTCTTTCAAGTTGGCGCGACGCAGAGGAATTATTGCGTGGCGGACCGCGACTGGGCCGGCGGCGTCACTCCGTGCAGCGCTGTGGGGTTCACAACGAGCGCGCCGGCTTCGATGGCGCTGCAGTCCTACACGATCTCGGGCGCCTGGTCTTTCAGCAACGGTGTGTACACAGTGACGACTTCCACCCCGCATAACATGCCGACAGCGGCCTCTGGAAATGTGAGCGAGCCGTTCGCACAGATTGAAATCCAGTCCTTCACGTCGAACAACCGGCAGTGCGAAGGGGCATTTTCACTGACAGCCGTCCCAAGTAGCACGACGTTTCAGTTGTCGCGCAACGATTTGACGTCGACGGGAGGCGCGAACCCCGGGTGCAGCGGCGGAACGATGCGCATTGCGCCCAAGATTATCCTGAAGTGGGACTCGCATTACACGTATAGCGTGCAATCGGCGACGTGCTCCGGCGGAATGGCAACAGTGACCATCTCTCCCGGCGTGTTCGGTCCAACGAATACGGCGGCATCCACGTGGGTGGTGCCGTGGTTCGTAAATGCAATTTTCTCCGGGGTTACGGATAGCCATTACAACGGAACATTCAATATCAGGAACTATGCGCCGGCTGGGACCGCTCCCAACTCTGTTCAATATTCGATTGGAAGCTGTACGGGCGTCTCAAACGTCGGTGCCGGCGGCACAATGACGATGGTGCCAGGCAAAGCGGTAAAGAACCATTTAATCTACGAGTGCACGGGGACTTCCTGCGCGCTGCCGGCAAACGCGGCGAACTACTCCCTGGTTGGCGTAGCGCAAGCCAATGATGGATTTTTCACGGATCGAGGCTGGGGCGCAACTCCGGCCAGCGTGGATACCGGCGATGCACCGGTGACGGCTCCGACGGGGACGACGAACGAGTACCTGGATACGACAATTGCTTCGGGTGGCGGCACGACTTCCTTGACGCTTGCGGCTACGGCGAGCAACACCGTCTCTGGTGCAAAAGCGTTTCACGACAACACGCCAAACCTGCTGCAGGCCTGCGCGGCGCTGCCAGCAAACACGACGGGAGCAAACGCCGGACGCATCCTGATACCGGCGGCGGCGAGCATCTACCAGTTTTTCCCATTGATCGGCAACTTTGACATGGTTGGCAATTTCAGCCAAAACCCCCGGAATTGCCCAGCGGGAACCACCGTCGAATTTCGATCATCCGTCTGGCAGATGGGGACGATTCTGATTGGAGGAGGAGACAGTCTGGTCGGGGGGCAGGGAGTAACGAATTGCCCACCAGCGTTTTACAAATTGAGTTCGTCGCTAGGGTGCCTGCAGGGGACGGCGTACCCGATGGTTTACTTTGAACCGGAGACCTCGAGCAGCAATACCCTGGAAAACCTGGTCTTCCTTCCGAACCAGTCCTATCAGACTGCGATTTACATGGATGAGCAGTTGAATCACGACGGAGTGGTGGCGGTGCGGTTCGAGCATGTGCATGTGAACGGGGGGATACACAGCTTTCCGGTTGTGAACAAGAGCGGTTTCGGATTTTTCTGGAATTATGGTGGCTGGAGCGCGTCAGGCGGAAATTTCTCTGAGAGTATCGATTACCTGATCACGCACAACTGCGGGATGCCGGCATACCTGCCGTCGACTGGGCCGATGCCATACATCTTCACCACGAATCAATCCTACTCGTTCGGAACCTTCGAGGTGGACTCTTGCGGACTCTCGGGCGGGATAATCGGAAATAACGTCAATTTCAACCAAGTCCTGTCGGAAGGCGCCGCCGGCCCGCCTTTCAGGTTCAAGATGATCCCTTATGGAGTTTCGGGAATCTCCTTCAATCAAGGATCCGACGCTGATTTTACAGGTGGGGCTGCGACGCCGTATTTCGATCTGACGAATTCCACCGTTTCCGGAATGGAAGTGAACTACATGTCGTGCGGCAACAGCAATCAGCCGCTTCTGCAAACCGGCACGAATGCCAATTTTTACTCGGGAATCTCCGTCAGGAACAACCTGAATGGGTGCGGCGGGAATATTGGCGCGGTGAACTATCGTTACGACAACATGTCGAACAATCTGGGAATCGTCAGCGGCTATAACACACAGCTGAACTCTGGCGCGCAGGTGTTTTCGCCGATGGCGAGCCCAGCCAATTTTCAGAGCGCGACGGCAGCAAGCGGGACGGGGCTGGTACCGGGGACATACAGCTACTGCGTGATTGCCGTGGATCCCTTCGGAGGGGTGACGGGGGTGAATCCCGCGGCTTGTTCCCAGGTGACAACGACTACGGGGAACCAGTCGGTACAGTTGGTGGCACCCGCTGCTTTTCCCGCGGGCTCCATCGGGATGCTTGTCTATGACCGGACGAACGGCACATACGCAAACTTTGCGAGTTGCGCGACGCCACAGATTTCCGTGCCGGGTTCGACAATCACTCTGACTTCTACGTTCGAGGGATGCGTTTACACAAATCCCGCTCAAACTTCCGCGGTGGCCAACTTTGTAAGCACGTCCAACGGGATCGGTGGCAGCAAGCTGCTGCTGAATGGAGAGTTTCTGAACGCGGCGCCGCGCTCGGAACAGAATATTTTTCTGCCGGGGGGATTGAGCACGACCTGGACGGGCTCGACCTGGACGCTGGACCGTGGGGTGAGCGTGACGCGGGTGCAGGTGCAGGCGAAGACGGCGCCGGCGGGATGCACGACGAACGCGGTGGTGCGGTTGACGGATGGAACGACGCCAGTGAACGTGACGATAGCGGCGGCGGCCAACGACTCGGGCGCGATTACGCAGAATTATTCGGGCGGGGCGGTGCTGACGTTGAGCGTACAGACAGCGGCGGCGGGGTGCACGACGACGCCGGCGGACGCGAATGTGACGATACAGTATCGGATGCAGTGAAGTCGCGGTTTTCAGAAAAGTCTCTAGCAAACAATTGAGCGGGCAGCATGAATAAGCACGAGGCGTTCTTAGCTTGGGAAGCCATACAACTTTTCGAGGCCCAACATGTCTAGTTTTAAGGGGCGAAGTATAGTGCAGCACTAAACATTTATTTAAAATAGATTCGCGGCGCAGGTTTTCCAACGAGATTCTTCTCGGAGACTTGCTTCCTACTTTTCGGCAAAAGATCCGAGAGCATTTCCCTTGCGGAACGAAATCGCAGCAGATAAGCTTTGCCTGGATCATCCTTGAACGTGTGAGACTCCCTTTCGAGCCTTCTGTCAATTTTGTATAGTCTCTTGTAGATGCTTTTCAAGCATGACCTGCAAAGCCCGTTGCAGACGTAGATGACATCTTTTCGCTTGCACCCGATACAGCCGTAGTTATCGAAATACAAACTCATCCTCCGATGATAACTGGGCGGAAGAAGCCGTTCGATGCTCCGGCGAAGCTGATTCGTTAGGAAAAAGGGTGACAACGGTTGAGCTTTCTGTCTTTCAGAGGGCAGCAAAACCACTCTTCTTACAATCGGGCGCGGCTTGCCTTTCATAGGTTCCTCGGGTGACATTTGTCCAAAACCTTTTGAACTTGTTTCATGCTGACAAACGTGTAGGCCTGAGTCGTACCCACGCTGACATGCCCGAGCATCTTTTGAATCATCCGGATATCGGCTCCGTGATCCAGAAGATGAGTCGCAAAGGTATGCCTTAGGATGAATGGGTTCACGTGGATTCCAATTCTAACTCCGACACGTTTGACGACATATCTCACGGTGACGCACCCCAATGGTTTTTGCCCGACGGGAATGTTTCGAACTGATTTTGGCATTTCCCTCCGAACCCTTCTTAAGGCTTGTTTGCGACTCAGACCCCTGCCCTGATGGAGATACCAGTAGACCCGTCTGGATCGCCCGCTTTTCGGATCATGCGCGTAGTAGTGAGACCTCCAGGTCCCCTTCTTAGTAAGAGAAATTTTCACGACCTGGGGCGGACACCGATTCACGAACAGAAACCCGTTTCGCCGTTTACCGATGTAATTGCGGAGACAGTTGCTAATCGATCTCGGGAAGAGAAGGAATCGTGGTCCACACTTACCAACCACCCGAATTCGTCGGGCTTGCAGGTCGACGTCCTCCACTTTCATGCTTCGGACTTCCCCCGCGCGTGCACCCGTGCCGTAGAGCACCTCGATCATGGCCCGCTCTTGAAGGTTCTGAGTGGCAGATAGAAGTGCTCGCACCACCTTTTCAGAGAGTATGCATGGGGCCCTGCGTTCAATTCGCCGCAAGCGGATGAAGCGGGGCGGAGCCCAATTGATCAGACCTCCCATGTTAAGGAAATCAAAGAAACAACGAAGCGCATACATCGCCCTGTGAACGGTGGCCCTCTTGAGCCCTCTTTGAGCCACATAGGCCATATAGTCCCGGATATCAAGATGAGTGGCTTCAGTGACTTGGATATTGTCCAAAAACTCGCAGAACGACGATACAGTAACCACGTATTGCCGCATCGTCTGAGGCACGTAACCCTGAACGCCAAGCCGTCGACCGAATCGAGAGGATAGTTCCCGGTTAAGTTCGCTGGGTGTGGGAGTCATGAAGGGACCATGAGTACACACTTGGCGGCTCGCATTGTCAACACTGAAGTGCGTGTGAGCGGCCGGGGCCCTCACAAAGTGGCCGTGCGACCAAGGCGGAACAATTCGCGTGTTCCGGTTCTCAACGCGGTAATTCATCCAAGTCCTGGTAAGTCGGGTAACCGGAGAAGTGGCTACTAGTACCCTCCGTACGACGAGAATACACTCTGAATGCTCCTTGCCCGTTGAAGCGGCAATTCCCGGAGATTATTATCCCGATGGCGACCTCGAAAAAGAGGTATCTAGCGTGGGGGGAACGGCGATGGCCTCCTTTGACCAACTCAAAGATGAAGTGCGGTGGACAGCCACCGAAAAGAAAGTGGCTCGAAGAGCGTTTGACCAGGCCCTAGATCGTCACCTATCAGCAATCACTGCGGAGGCGAAGCGCATGATGGCCAATGTGGCCGATCCCTCGGAACTCTGGCAAGTGGAAGCATACCTCACCGAAAGGCGCAAGACTGTCGACCGACTTTACCAATTCCGATATTCGGATTTGCTGCGGGTGTTCTCGATCCTCATGCGGGATGAATGGCTGAAGGAGGCGGATCTAGTCGGCTTGCAACCAGAGAAGATTGCCGACATTAAACGCAGCGCAGAGGTCTTTCGTAGGATGTTCCTTGAGAAAGGAGATGCGCCGCAAAGAGCCTGAAATGTTGCGCTATCTGCCAGGTTCGATTCCGATTCTGTCATTTACGGCTTCGCGGAGTCGTTGCTTGCAACCCAAGTATTTCTCTGTCGTCTGTACGGAGACATGGCCCAAGAGAAATTGAATTTGTTCTAATTCACCGCCCGATTCGTGACAAAACCTTGCGCATGACCTCCTCAGGTCATGTGGGGCCAGCTTGGAGATCCCGAGCCGCCCTGCGTACTCCTTCACAACGTGCCAAACCACTTTTTCTGTGACCTCGGTACCCCATACCGTGCCGTTTCGACAGACGCACCTGAACAATTTCCCGTGTCTGATATCTGCCGCTCGCAGCCAGTCATCCAAAGTATCTTTCACCTAATCCGGCATCGGCACAGTTCGAATATGGGTACCCTTCCCGACCAGGTCCACAATGGCCCAGTGATCCTCTCGCCGTTGAAGGTGGTCAAAGATCAAAGTAATCAGCTCACCGCGACGCAATCCACAACCCAGCAGTACAGCCAGGATAGCGCGATCCCTCTTGCCCTTGAGAGTGTGCGCATTGGGGAGTTGCCAGAGCGTACGCGCTTCTTCTGCCGTGAGCCAATTCCCAAGCCTCATTCCCAACTTTTTTGCCCCTTTCACACGTCGGATGCCGGCGGCAAGCTCCGGGCTCAAGAGCCCCGTGTCGGCGGCTTCATACGCTAGTCGGCGAACTGCGGCCAACCGAACGTTAATGGTGCCAGGTGCCAGAAATTTGCCCTCAAGGTAAATCCGGTAACGCATGACCACTGTTTTGTTAAAGGAAAGGCGTGGCTCGGAGCAATACCAGCAAACGAAATCGTCAATGGATCGCCGATAGCTTCGCTGTGATTCTGGGGATCGCAAACTGACGAGTACCGCTGACTTAGCGTGCTCTAAGTCGGGGAGCCCGAGCTTAGCTCTTGGTCGCTTTGACTTGCCCCGTTTTGTGTTCCTTCTCATGGACGCCGCCTCCTTGCGGCTGTTCATGAGATTGCATTGGTCGAGGCGCGAGGGTCCTAGAACCCACTTCTCCGGTTAGCCGACAAATCAGGACTTAGTCTCCGGGTCGGTCATTCGGGTGCTTACTAACGAACAGGTCGACAGTTTCATATGGGGAAAAAAAAAGCCCGTGCCGAGATTCTCGACACGGGTTTCCATATCTTGTCTTGTTGTCCGCTTTTCTAATGGCCCATGGTTGTGGTCACAGAAAAGGTGTTGCCTCCTGCGGCGAATGGTGAGCCAGTCACCGCCGTCAGATTCCCGGTCGCTGCATCGATTGCAAAACCCGCGACTCCGACAGACGTGGCTGCTCCATAAACAAAGCGTCCGGTCTGATCCAAGATGAGCGATACAAGGAAATCCGGCGCAGCATACGGTGACCCCGCCAGTGGAGTCAATACACCGCCCATTCCGATCGAGTAACCGAGCACCTCAGATCCTTGAGCCACGTAAACAAATGATCCGGATAAATCGACGGCAACTCCCCCGGTGGAATCCCCCGATGCAAATGGCGATCCCGGCACGGCCGTCAACGTCCCATTGCTGCCTACCGCGAACGCCGACACATTGTTGCTCCCCGTATTGTCCACATACAGGAATCGCCCTTGCGGATCGAGTGTTAGCGCTAGCGGACTTGTTCCCCCGGTCGGAACACTTTGCGTGCTCGCCCAGAGCGATCCTGAACACTGGTCAATCTTGAAAACAGAAATCGTGCTCGAATTGAAGTTCGCCACATAAGCGAATCCTCCTGTAGGGTCGACCGCCACTGCATAGGGAATCTGCTCCGCTGTAAACGGCGATCCAGGCACTGGTACCAGTGTCCCTGTTGATTTGTTGATGGCATACCCGGACACGCTCCCTTGTCCGCTCCCGGAACACAAAGCTGCACAGTTGGCTACATAGACATACCTTCCGGTCGGATCAGTCGTGATCCATCCCGGCCCTGACCCCGCTGCAAAGGGAGATCCCGGCACCGGCTTCAGGCCTCCGTTTCCGTCGATTGCGTAGCCGGAGATATTGTTGTCCAGGAGGTTCACCACATATACGAATTTCCCGCTCGGGTCCACCGCCACGCCATTTGGCGCATTTCCCGTGGGAAACGAGGGATTATTAAGCGGCGTCAGTGCTCCATTTGCACCAACTTTGTATCCGAAAATCGAATTGGAGTTCTGGTCCACCGCATAGGAGAACTCAAGCCGGTGGCTCGCACTAGTTTGAGCCGAGCTCCTCTGGGGCAAAGCAAGGGATACGACGAATAGCAGACACAGGCATCCAGCAAACACCAGGCGTTTGGTCTTCATGATTCACCTCAGTTTAGGAATTGAGTAAAGTATCTATAATTTGTACAAATTATAGATACTAGGATCGGTATGGTAGCAACTTATTGTAGGCCACAGCGTAGTACAGTAATACCAGTACTAAAGTACCGCTTGCGTAGCGCTAGAGTTGCTCGTGGCGGGCAATATCGCGCGCCTAGGCCCTAAAGAGAATGGTGTGACTTCAAGTTAAGCAGTCAACGACGCCCCAAGGCTTGATAAACGCGGTAATCGGAAAAGTGGGGGGTCAGTACCCAAGTTACCGGTAAGCCGTGCCGGTTCAGGCGGTCGATGCAACACCATCTAATCAATTGATCCGACAATACTTCGCCTGGGAGGCCGACCTGCTTGGCTGCACTCGGATAAAACCTAGCCAGGGTAGTGTTCCGGCTGATCTAACTCTAGCGAGTGATTTAGTCTTGGTTTTCAATGCAAGCCGGGTTCGACCTGAGTGTTGCGTCGACCCATTGAGACCACCCGACTAACCAGGAGTTAGCCCGTTGTCGGAGTGCTTGTGTCCCGCATAACGAGGTAAGGGTGAGAAAACCTACATAAAAAGCGGGACGCTCTAAGGTTTCACTTGAGCCGACCTTTCAGTTAGGATATGCGAACGAATTTGTGTCAGCTCGCTGACAGCGTCAGGATAAGACTGCTATTTTTCTCCACGCGACCGGACAGAAAGGAGGCTCTCGTGAAAAAATTTGCTATTTTGGCGTATCTTGTCGCCAGTGGTGGGTTTGTTCCTTGCGCACATGCAACGAGACAGTCTTGCGAGCAACTCGCGCAGCTCGCGCTAGCCCACGCAAAGATCACGTCCGCGCAGATCGTCCCGGCCGGAACGTTTACGCCGCCGCCGGGAGCAACGCCGTGGCTGGTAGGAGATCCATCCTTTTACAAGCAACTGCCAGCATTTTGCCGCGTGGTGGCCGTGGACAAACCGACCGCGGATTCGGACATAAAGATAGAAGTGTGGATGCCCACGAACGGATGGAACACCAAATTCCGCGGCCAGGGCAACGGCGGGTTCGCAGGGGAAATTGATTATCGTGCGCTGGGATTGGCGATCGCTCAAGGGTATGCAACGGCGGCCACGGACACGGGCCACGCAGCACATTTCACCGATGCGACGTGGGCACTGGGCCATCCGGGAAAAATCATCGATTACGGGTACCGGGCGATTCATAACATGACATTGGTGGCCAGAGCGACGGTGGCAGCGTTCTATGGAGACGCCCCGAAGCGTTCGTATTTTGCAAGCTGTTCTAATGGCGGGCGGCAGGCGTTGATGGAGGCGCAGCGCTATCCGGAGGATTACGATGGGATATTGGCGGGCGCTCCAGCGAATTATTGGACGCATTTGTTGTCGAGCACGTTATGGGACGCACAAGCGACCACGCTGGAACCCAACAGTTATATCCCGAGCAGCAAAATCCCGTCGATTGCACACGCGGTGCTGGCGACGTGCGACGCGAAGGACGGCGTGAAAGATGGGATCTTGAATGACCCGAGGCAATGCCACTTTGATCCCGTGACGATGCTTTGCGAGGAGAGCAACTCCGATTCGTGCCTGACACAACCGCAGGTCACCGCGCTGAAAAAATTGTACGAGGGAGCGCGCGACTCGAAGGGCAACGAAATCTTTCCGGGGTTTGTGCCGGGAGGCGAGGAAGGTGGCGGGGGCTGGCCGCTATGGATTACAGGAAATGCAGCTGGGAGGGGACTTCTGTTTGTGTTCAATTTCGGATTTTTCGCGGACATGGTTTATGAGAAGCCAGAATGGGATTACAAGAAGGCGAATCTCGACGATGCAGTCGCAGCGTCGGATGACAAGTTCGCGGCTGTCCTGAATGCCACGGAGACGAATATGAAAGGGTTCGAGGCACGCGGCGGTAAGCTGATTATCTACCATGGGTGGAGCGATGCAGGGATTTCCCCGCTCAATACTATCAACTACTACGAGAGCGTTGTGAACAAGATGGGCAAGGAGGATACCGATTCCTTCATGCGGCTTTTTATGGTGCCGGGAATGCAACATTGCGGCGGCGGTCCTGGACCTGATGTTTTCGGCGAAAATGGCATAAGCCCTGTGAACGATCCGCAGCGCAACATTTATCTGGCACTGGAACAATGGGTGGAAAAGGGAACCGTTCCGTCCGCAGTCATCGCGTCGAGGATGGATGGTGAAGGACCCGCGGCAAAGGTTAAGATGACGAGGCCGCTTTGCCCATATCCGCTGGAAGCCAAGTACAAAGGCAGGGGCGACACGAACAATGCGGCGAACTTTGTGTGCGAGAAAGAGAAGTAAGGATTCCGAACAGGGGATCCAGACGCTCGGAAAACTTGGGAAATCGCCTAAGGAAGGCCAAGTAAATTTCGCTTCATTCAGCCAGTGCCTGGTAAACGCGGAAACCGGACAAGTCCCGTACCATTACTTCACATGTCCGGTAAGCCGACAAACCAGGACTTAGCCAAGCCAGAATGTCCCAACGACCCTTCTGACTCGGAATAACTCCCGGTTAGCCCGTCATCCGGAAGCCTCATCGAAGCATCTTTGGTCCAAAATTATTCAGAAATCTCCCAACGACGGCTACTGCTGCTTGCAAGTGAAGGTCTGGTTGAGCCGGTTAACCATTTGATTGGTCGACGAGTCCACGGGGATGTAGCCAGCGGGGCAAACATACAAATTGTAAATGCCCTTCTGAGTCACCTCGCTCTTCGACCATCCTGTATTGGTCGCTTGGCCGAGCCCCAAGTTGTCTGTCGCGCCCGAGATACCGCCTGTGAAGGTAAGATTGATGGCTTGCCCGCAGTTGTTCTCGAACGAAAGCCAGTTATAAAACTTCGGGTCCCAGAACGGACGAATGCAGTTGGCCGAAAGTGGAGAAGCATAGTGACCGGCGTTGGCCGACGAGTTTCCGCCCCCATTTTGTACCGAGTTGCTTGTAGCAGCTGAAGATGGGTACTGATTAGCTGTCTGCTGTGCTTTTTGTTGTGCTGCGGCCTGCCGCATCGCCTGTCGTTGTTGCGCCTGTTGGGCTGCTACACGTTGCTGCTCGGCCTGCCGTTGCGCTGCCGCGTTGGCATCGCCGATGGCGCGAATGGCGGCCGCCTGTTCGTTGCCCGTGTTCAGAATCGCGGTACCGCCTTGAGAAACCTGGTCATTCAACTGACGCAAAGCGTTTGTCCGCTCGCGTGCGTCGGCGCGACGCTCTTCAGCGGCGGCTTCTTGCTCTTGCTCTCTCTGTTCTGATGCGCGCTGGTCTTTCTCGTAGGCAGCTTTTGCGGCTGCTACATCAACCTGAACTCCAAGTTTGTTAATATCCGCACAGATCGTAAACGCATGATAGTCATTGCAAAGCTGCGTTCCCGCACTGATCTGCGTAGCTGTATCCCGCGTGGTCTGAGCAAGCAAGTACAGGTGTATGAGGCAGTTCTCCCGGCAAGCTGGAGCGATCTGCAACAATGCCTTCGCGTCCGATGCTCTCCCATTTTCTTCGAGAAATGTTGCTGCCATGGAGCAGAACTCGTCCGAAAGGCGGTCATTCAAAGAGCAGGCCTTCAGCTCTATGACCAAATACTTAGGATGAGCTTTGTCGGTCTTCCCGTACCACTCTGCAACCATGTCACACAGGCGAGATTGCTCCCAACCGGACCATCCTCCCTTGGGGTTCCCATCATTGCACCAGCGGACAAATTTCTTATCGAAGTCCCTTTTGTCCTGCACCTTTGAACGAATCGTCGTTTGTTCGTCCCCGGTGGGCATATCGAGCATCATTGTCCGCGCCTGTTCCAGTGACTGAAGCATGCGTTGTTTTGCGTTTGCAACCTGAGCTTGCTGCTCATGCCCCTCATCAGCAGTCTGAACCTGTCGTGCCTGTGCTTGCGAAGCCCGCTGTGCGGTCGCTTGTTCAGCCTTTGCCGCAGCTTCCGCGGTTCGGGCAGACTTCGCTTGTGCAGCCGTTTCCGCCTGTTGCCGGCGCTCTAATTCGTCCGCCATATAATCTCCATCGCTGTTTCCCTGGTTCCCAGCCTTCCGGTACCAAATGAGAGCTTGCGTATCGTCCTTCGGCACGCCCCATCCGTTCTCGTAGATTTGTCCAAGGCAAATCTGTCCCCGGTCATTTCCGCGATCTACTGCTTCCTGACACAAGGTTCTGGCTCGCGCGTAATCCTGGGGACCTCCTAACGCCTGCTGGTACATGCCTGCAAGAGCGACCAACGCCCACCCATCTCCCTGGTCTGCCGCCTTCTGATACCAAATGCGGGCCTGTGCAGCGTCCTTCGTCCTCTTTTCTCCACCCAGGTACATCTGGAGGTACATCTGGGCCAAGCAACGCTCCGCCTCGGCATTTCCCTGCTCAGCCGCCTTCTGATACCAAGAACGAGCTTGAGACAAATCTTGGGGTCTGTCCGCATCACTCGCATTACTCGCGTCACTCTCGTATATTCCTGCAAGCTGCACCTGTGCTTCGGCGTTGCCGTGTTCGGCAGCCTTGCGGTACCACTTCTCCGCTTCGTCCGAATCTTCTTGCACCCCTCGCGCATCGCGATACATGCCGGCTAGCGTTAGTTCCGCGTCCGCATCACCGCTTTCCGCTGCTTTGTGGAGCCAAATCAGCGCCTGCGCGTAATTCTGGGTCGCCCCGCCCTTGCCATGGAGATACCGCTTTGCTAGTTCTCTTTGCGCGCCAGTGTTACCGGACCTAGCTAACTTCTGAAGGGAATCGATGTCCATGGTAACCACTGGTCTCTGTGCCCAAGCTGGCGAGACCAGAGCGAAGAGAGAAAGAGTTACAAGTGCAGCGAGCATCCGAAGTTTCATCGAAGCATCTCCTGGTCGAGCAATGGCCAAGAATTCAGCAAAAAGCGGTTGTTGGGCAGATGGACCCGGCTGCGAACAAAGCCCCCCTACCCACCCTGCTAGGAGCTCCGTCCTGCAGCTATCCTACTTCGACCAAGGTAGATGCCCGTTTATCGCGAGGGCAATAGACTTCCGGTACTATCTGGGATCGGTGTGCCTAAACCAGTAGTTCGGCGATCGACTTACGAGCCATAGGCATTAGCCCTCACTTAACGCGGCTGTGCTAACGGACTATCCGCTGTCACTGACCGTAAAGGTGGCTTCAATCAGATGGGCTCGGCTCACTTAGCCGCACAATGCGACTCCTTAGAAGTAGCGGTACTCTGGATTTCGATTCGAGGCACCACACGGTAACTCCCGGATTGTCGGCAACCCGGAAACAATCCTGAAAGTCACAGATTGAGCGGTCAAGTCCTGATTAACGCGGTGGTCTCAATGGGTCGGCGCAACACTCAGCTCGAACCCACTTTGCATTGAAAACAAAAGATAAAAGCGCTCGCTAGGTTAGATCGGCCGGAACGCTACCCTGGCTAGGTTTTGACCGAGTACGGCCAGACAGACCGGTTCTCCTGGGGAAGTATCGTCGGATCAACTGATTAAATGGTGTTGCATCGACCGGTTGAGCTGGCAGCGCAAACCGGACAAGTGAAGTAATAGTACGGAATTTGTCTGGTGCCAGACATGTGTGGAACGCAACCCAGTTACTTCACTTCCAGGGCACGTCTGGCGCGTTGTCTCCGCGTTGAGTTAGATTTCTCGCGGAGGACTCAATGAACATTCTGGCGGCAATCAAACGTGAAGAACGAAAGCTCGAGAAACAGTTGGGCAAATTGCAGAAGCAACTAGAGGGTGTGCGAGCTGCTGGAAAAGCGTTGGGGAATTCAGCTGGTCGCGAGCTATCGGGGATAAAAAAGCGAGTCCTCTCTGAAGCTGGTAGAGCGAAGATTGCGAAAGCCGCCAAGAAGCGGTGGGCTAAGGTGCGAGCACAAGCGAAAAAGGCCATGAAATAATTCGGGAAGCGAAGTCAAACCGATTGTTTCCTGCCTCGGATGCTCACTAGGTTCTGAATAAGCAGTAGCCAGACAAGTCAAAACGGCTGACTCTCAAAGACGCCCAGCTGAGAAGTTACGTCGCCAATGCGGATCACCAAGTACAAGCCCGCTCAGATGTTGGTGTACCCGCCGTGTACCTCGCTTTGGTGTATTTGTGGGTTTTCCTCGTTTTGGAGTTTTGTAAAATCAGTAACTTACATCCGATCAGATTCCCTGAGGGGTTCGACTCCCACCCCGGGCACCATTTCACGTAACCAGTGGTCCCGGTTGCACCGGGATTTCGGCTGCGGGCTCAGACGCCCGCAAGGCGCCTCAAGTTCGACTCTCACCCCGGGCACCAGTCTCTTTCACCACCGGCGAAAATTACATTTGGCTCCCGACTCAAATTCAAACTGGATCTGAATCTTCATGAAATTCGAGCGGAATTGGCTAGCCCGCCCGTTGCATTGAAAAGATCTCTAGAACCCAGAAATAGAATGATTGTTCGGAGGTGCCCAAGTGCGGCCAGAGTGCCAAAAACGGGCATTTAGACAAGTATCTAACTCTCGCCTCTTGGCATCGAATCAAAATCGGATTTTTCCGGGAGCGCCCAAGTGGGGTGCTCTTGACGCCGAATCAACCGCCCGATTCGACGTCGAATGCGACAGATCGAAAAAATTATCAGGGAGACCCAGGGGTATGCACAGGCCAAATTACGGGTTCGATTCGAGCATTTTTTCACGCCGCGGCGCAAGTGGGTTCGCGGGGTTGATTGCGGCTTCCGCGCTGCTTGCTTCACTGGCGCTGCTTATCGGCGGATGCGACACGAAGTCCGCTCCGATAACAAAGCCGCCGGCACCGCAGGTTACGGTGGCGAAGGTGGAGTGCAAGCCGGTGATCGAGAGCGATGAGTTTACGGGCCGGCTGGAGGCGGTGGATCACGTGGAGATTCGGCCGCGGGTTTCCGGACAGCTGGATAGCGTGCATTTTCAGGAAGGCGCGATTGTCCAGAAGGGTGATTTGCTATTCACGATTGATCCGCGGCCGTTCCAGGCGGAAGTGGATCGGCTGAAGGCGGAGCGGGAGCGCGCCAAGGCGCAGTTGGCCCGCACCCAGAGCGATTTCGCGCGCGCCGAGCGGCTGCACAACAATAATGGGATGTCGATCGAGGAATACGACCGGCGGAATTCGGCGCGTGCGGAGGCCGAGGCGCAGGTAGCTTCGGTGGAAGCGTCGTTGCGCGGCGCGGAGTTGAATCTGGAATTTACGCACATTGTTTCGCCGATCACGGGACGAGTGAGCCGAGCAGAGGTGACGCGCGGGAATCTGGTGACGAGCGGAGGCGGCGGGCCGGCGACTTTGCTGACGACGGTGGTTTCGCTGGATCCGGTGTATGCGTATTTTGACGCCGACGAGCAGACGTATTTGCGTTACGGGAAACTGGCGCGCGCGGGGAAAAAGGGCACGAACGGCGAAGCCAATGGCCCGATTTATCTTGGGCTGGCCGGGGAAGATGATTTTCCGCACAAAGGCGTGGTGAATTTTATTGATAACCAGGTGAATCCGACGACGGGAACGATTCGCGCGCGGGGTGTATTCACCAACAAAGATTTGTCTCTGACGCCGGGATTGTTCGCGCGGTTGAAGCTGGCGGGCGGCGAAACGATTCGCGGCTGCCAGGTTGACGATGCGGCGGTGGGGACTGACCTGAACCAGAAATTTGTACTGGTGGTAGACGCGAATAATGCGGTTGGGTACCGGCCCGTGACCTTGGGGCCGATGGTGAATGGGCTGCGTGTGGTGCGCGACGGGCTGCATGAGGGCGACGTTGTGGTGGTGAATGGATTGCAGCGCGTGCGGCCGGGAATGAACGTGACGCCGAAGCATGTGCCGATGGGGAGCGCGTCGCTGTCTTCACCGCCGGGCGTGAATGACGATGCGAGCGCGAAGAGCCATGGAGGCTCGGGCAAGTAACCTCAGGCGAGCAAAACACAAAGGGATTCCATGAAAATCGCAGATTTCTTCATTGATCGACCTATTTTTGCCGCAGTGGTCTCGATTGTGATCACGATCATCGGGGCGCTGGCGTTTTTGCGGCTGCCGATCAGCGAATACCCGGAGGTTGTTCCGCCGACGGTGGTGGTGAGGACGACGTATCCCGGCGCAAACCCGGTCGTCATTGCAGACACTGTGGCTTCGCCGCTGGAGCAGGCGATCACGGGCGTCGAGGACGAGCTGTACATGTTTTCGCAGGCGACGGCGGATGGCGTGATGACGCTGACGATCACGTTCCGCATCGGGACCGATCTCGACAAGGCGCAGGTGCAGGTGCAGAACCGCGTAGCGCAGACGCTGCCGCGCTTGCCGCAGGAGGTGCAACGGCTGGGCGTGACCACGGAAAAGACTTCACCGGATTTGCTGATGGTGGTGCACCTGATTTCGCCGGACAAACGCTACAACATGCTGTACCTGGCGAATTACGCGGTGCTGCAGGTGAAGGATGAACTTTCGCGGCTGCAGGGCGTGGGCAACGTGCAGATTTTCGGCGCGGGCGATTTCAGCATGCGCGTGTGGCTGGACCCGAACAAGCTGGCGTCGCATAGCTTGACGGCGACGGACGTGGTGCGCGCGATCCGCGAACAGAACGTGCAGGTGGCGGCTGGCGTGCTTGGCGCGCCGCCGGTGGCCAACGGGAAGAATGCGTTTCAGTTGCTGGTGAATACGCAGGGGCGGCTGGTGACGGAAGAGGAGTTCGGGAACATTATCGTGAAGGCGGCGCCGCAGATTACGCACGTCCGAGATGTTGGGCGTGTGGAACTTGGCGCGAGCACTTATGCCTTGCGCAGCTTGCTGAACAACGAGCCGGCGGTGGCGATTCCCATTTCGCAGCGGCCGGGTTCGAACGCCCTGGAGACGTCGAAGCAGGTGCGCGAGACGATGGTGCGGCTGAAGGCGCAGTTTCCGGAAGGGTTGGATTACAAAATAGTTTACGACCCGACGGTGTTCGTGAGGCAGTCGATTGAGGCGGTGGGGCACACATTTGTGGAAGCACTGATTCTGGTGGTGCTTGTGGTACTGATCTTTTTGCAGACGTGGCGGGCTTCGATTATTCCGCTGCTGGCGCTGCCAGTGTCGCTGGTGGGCACGTTTGCGATCATGTTGGCGCTGGGATTCACGCTGAACACGCTTTCGCTGTTTGGATTGGTGCTGGCGATCGGGATCGTGGTGGATGACGCGATCGTGGTGGTGGAAAATGTCGAGCGAAACCTGGAGCTGGGTTTGCAACCAAGGGAAGCGACGCAGCGGGCGATGGCGGAAGTGAGCGGGCCGATTATCGCGATTGCGCTGGTGCTTTGCGCGGTGTTCGTGCCGACGGCGTTCATCGTCGGGCTTTCGGGGCAATTCTACAAACAGTTTGCGCTGACCATTGCGATTTCGACCGTGATTTCGGCGTTCAACTCACTGAGCTTGAGCCCGGCACTTGCGGCGCTGCTGTTGCAATCTCGCGACGAGAAGAAGGATAAATTTTCGCGCGGGCTGGATTTTCTTTTTGGGTGGTTTTTCCGCGGGTTCAACCGGTTTTTTGCTTGGGCATCGGGTAAGTACGGAACGTTTGTCGGGCACGCGATTCGATCGACGGGGATCGCGCTGGTGATTTACGCGGGGCTGATTGCGTTGACGGGAATCGGGTTCAGCAAAGTACCGAGCGGGTTCGTGCCCACGCAGGACAAGCAGTACCTTGTGGCGTTCGCGCAGTTGCCGAACGGCGCGACGCTGGATCGCACGGAGGCGGTGATGCGCGAACTGTCCGATATCGCGCTGGCGCATCCGGGAGTGCAGGATGCGATCGAATTTCCCGGGCTTTCCATTAACGGATTCACGAACAGCCCGAACTCGGGAATTGTGTTTGTGGGATTGAAGCCGTTTGAGAAGCGAACGAGCAAGGATCTTTCCGGCCTGGCGATTACAAAACAGTTGAACGAGAAATTCTCGGGGATTCAGGAAGCGTTCGTGGCGATTTTCCCACCGCCGCCGGTGCAGGGACTGGGAACGGTGGGCGGATTCAAATTGTACGTGGAAGATCGAGCGGGGTTGGGGCTGGAACCTTTATATAAGGAGACAACGGCGGCGATAGGGAAGGGGTACCAGTCGCCGGCGCTTACCGGATTGTTCTCGAGCTTTGACGTGAACGTGCCGCAGATTGACGCGCACGTAGACCGCGAGAAGGCGAAGACGTTTGGAATAAGTTTGGATGATGTGTTCGAGACGATGCAGGTGTATCTCGGTGCTCTCTACGTAAACGACTTCAACCGGTTTGGGCGGACGTACCAGGTGAACGCGCAGGCGGAATCCAGTTACCGGTTGCAGCCGGAAGACATCGCGAAGCTGAGAACCAGAAACGCGGCGGGAGAGATGATCCCGCTGGGTTCGGTGGTTACGGTGCGCTCGACGTACGGACCGGACCGCGTGATGCACTACAACGGTTTCCCGGCGGCGGAGATCAACGGGGCGGCGGGGCCGGGTTACAGTTCGGGGCAATCTGAAACGGCGATTGCGAATATTTTGACTCAGAACCTGCCGAATGGAATGCGGTTCGAATGGACGGAGTTGACGTACCAGCGAATCCTGGCGGGAAACACGATGGTCTACATTTTTCCGCTGTCGGTGCTGCTGGTGTACCTGGTACTGGCGGCGCAGTACGAAAGCTGGTCGCTTCCGCTGGTGGTGATTTTGATTGTGCCGATGACCCTGCTGTCGGCGATTGCAGGAGTGTGGCTGTTGGGCGGCGACAACAATGTTTTTACGCAGATCAGTTTGATCGTCCTGGTGGGGTTGGCCTGCAAGAACGCGATTCTGATTGTGGAGTTTGCGCGAGAGAAGCAGCACGAAGGGATGAACCGGTTTGAGGCGGTGATGGAGGCGTGCCGGTTGCGGTTGCGGCCGATTCTGATGACTTCGCTGGCGTTCACGATGGGCGTGGTGCCGCTGGTGCTGTCGTCGGGCGCGGGCTCCGAAATGCGGCAGGCGATTGGCGTTGCGGTGTTTTTTGGAATGTTGGGCGTTACGTTTTTCGGATTGCTGCTGACGCCGGTGTTCTTTGTGGTGGTGCGGCGGTTGGTGGAGGGCAAGGAAGTGAAGACGATTACGCAGCCAGGAAATCTCGGCGAGCCGGGAAAGGCGGAGGCGTAATCATGCGGAGACTTTCCATCGCGACGCTCGCAATTGTCGTCGCCCTTTCGGGATGCTCGGTTGGGCCGCGCTATAAGGCGCCGAATCCGGCCGAAGTGAAACTTCACCAGGCTCAGCCATCGGAAATTACGCAGGAGAAATTTGATGGGAAGTGGTGGGGACAGTTTGATGATCCCGTCCTGAACACATTGGTGGATTCGGCGCTGCATTCGAATTGGGACATTGAAGTGGCGCGAGCGCGGCTGGCGCAATCGAGGGCCATTTACGACGAACGGAAGCTGGACAAGTATCCGACCATTTCGAGCAGCGCATCGTATCAGCAAGCACGAGAAGTTGTTCCCGGATTCACGAATACGCCTGTCAACATCAAGACGTACCAGGCGGGTTTCGACGCGTCCTGGGAATTGGACGTCTTCGGACGCGTGCGGCACCAGGTGAAGGCGGCCGCGGCGCAGGACCAGGCCTTCCGTGCAAACCTTCGCGACGTGCAGGTGAGCGTGGCAGCGGAAGTGGCGCGGAACTATTTTTTGCTTCGCGGGGCGCAGTGGCGGCTGGCCGTGGCGCAGCGAAGCTTGACGAACCAACAGGATACGTTGAAGTGGACGGAAGTGCGGCGCGACGCGGGCGTGGGCGAGGAACAGGACGTGGCCAGCGCGGCGGCGCGCGTGGCGCAAACGGCAGCGACGATACCAGACATCAACGCAGCCATTCTCACGTTTCAGAACCGAATTGGGGTGTTGACGGGAGTGCGTCCCGGTGAGCTTGCCGCTGATCTCTCGGTGCGCGAGTACACGCCGATCACGAAGGTATTGCCGATCGGCGATCCCAATGAATTGCTGCGGCGCCGGCCGGATGTGCAGGCGGCAGAGCGGCGCCTGGCGCAAGCGACAGAGTTGCAGGGATCGGCGGTGGCCGACCTTTTCCCGCACGTGACGTTCGGGGGATTTCTGGGGTTTATCGCGGGACGCGGGGACTTATTTTTTCAATCGGACTCGACGGCATGGAGCATCGCGCCGTCAATTTCGTGGCCGGCGCTGGACTACTGGCGATTCAAGGCGCGGGTGAGGCAAGCATCTGCGGTGACGCAGGAAAATTACGCGCAGTATGAACAGACCGTGCTGGGCGCGCTGGAAGAGACGGAGAACGCGCTGATCAGCTATCACGCGAACCAGGAAAAGCTGATCAAGCTGAACGACCAGGCGCGGGAGAGCAAGCGCGCCGCGGATATCGCGCGGGACCGTTACCGCGAGGGCGTGATCGACTTTCTCCAGTTGCTGGATGCGGAGCGCGTGCAATTGGAGGCGGAAGACAATCTGGCGCAGGTGGAAGGCGACGTGTTTGTTTCGGTGGTGACCTTGTACAAGGCGCTGGGCGGCTTACCGGAAGATAGCCAGTTGCCGGGGAGCAGGAACCCGGTGGTGGCAACGAGCGCGGGCGCGAAGGCCGGGAGCAAGTAAACGAGGAGCAGGGTTCTCACAAGAGCAGTTTTATTTCGTAGTTGTGGTCTTTCACCTAGAGTCTGTTCCAGAAATATTTCAAGTTTGGGTTCTCAGATTATCCTTGCCTTCCGGGCAAGTGAGATGGACTCCTTCCTTTGGACTACTAACAGAATCAAGAAATTTAACCCAAGAACCCACACGCAGAGTCGGCGTGTGGGGCACCCACCGCGGTGTTTCGGTTTGTAGAGGTGTGATTGGCCTATCTACGCCAGTGTCGGGGTGCGTCTACGTAGGAGGGGTCGAGGGCGGAGATGGAAGGGCAGCCGAGGAGGCGGAGGGTGCGTTCGACGTCGGCCCGGAGGATTTCTAGGGCGCGGACTACGCCAGGATAGCCGGCGGCGGCCATGCCGTAGGCGTAGGCGCGGCCGATGAGGACGGCGCGAGCACCGAGGCAGATGGCTTTGACGATGTCGCCGCCGCGGCGGATGCCGCCGTCCATCAGGACTTCGGTGCGGCCGTTGACGGCGGCGACGACTTCGGGGAGCGCGCGAATGGTGGGATAGACGGAATCGAGCTGGCGGCCACCGTGATTCGAAACCACGATTGCGGCCGCGCCTTCATCGACGGCGCGCCGCGCATCGTCCCCGGTGAGGATGCCCTTCACGATGATGGGGCCGTTCCAGACATTGCGGATCCATTTTAAATCGTCCCAGCAAACGGACGCGTCCGCGAGGGCTGCGGAGACGTCAACCAGTTGCATTGGTCCCTGGCCCGGGATGACGATGTTTTCGAGCATGGGCATTCCGCCATCGGCGAGAAACGCGGCCAGCCAGCGCGGATGCGCCAGAATATTGGGCAGGAACGGAAGCTTCGCAAAGGGCGAGCTGCCAAGCATTTGCTTCATGCCATTGCGCGGGTCGCGTTCGCGCATACCGGCCACGGGGGTATCGATTGTAAACACCAGCGCGGAGTAGCCGGCGCGGCGAGCGCGGTCGATGCCCGCTTCCGCGGCGGCGCGGCCGCCCAGCAGGTAGAGCTGGTACCACACAGAGCCTTTGCTTGCCGCCTTCACGTTTTCCAGCTTGTGACCGGAAATGGTGGAAAGCGCGTAAACGGTTCCAGCATCGCCAGCGGCCCGCGCGGCGGCGAGTTCGCCTTGCGGATGCATCATGCGGCTATAGCCTACAGGTGCCAGAATCGCCGGGAAGGCCAAATCGTGGCCCAGCACGTTTGCGCGGAGATCGCATTTGTCGAAGGCCACGGCATTTCGAGGGCGGAAGAGGACGTCATTAAACGCGCGCGAATTTTCCCGGAGCGTGGATTCGTCGTCGGCGCCGCCGTCAAGGTAGTCAAAGACGGAGCGTGGCAGGCGGCGCTGGGCGAGGCGGCGAAGATCATCTATATTCACTACGCGTGGTGGGCCGAGAGCGTTAGTTCCGAAGGGCATGGGAAATACATTACGGAGAAACGCCCTGCGGAAGCAATGCGGAATTGCCGGCGTGGCGCGCAAGCGGAAGGTGGCCGCCAGATATAGTGAGACCGCTTTTTAGGACAGGTTGTAGTCACGGGGTTTGTTTTTCTTCTACAATCGGGGGCGGATGGCGGAGAAATTGAGACGAACAGCTAGGTGATTCGGGCGTTTGCGGAGGTTGCTGTGGCTGCTGCTGATTCCTTTGATTTGGTGGTGCTGGGTTGCGGGCCGGCGGGCGAAAAAGCCGGGGCACAGGCCGCGTATTTCGGGAAGCGGGTGGCGGTGGTCGAGCGCGCGCCTGCAGTCGGGGGGAGTTGCATCAATACCGGCACGGTGCCGAGCAAGACGCTGCGCGAATCGGCGCTTTATTTTTCGGGATTGAAGCAGCGCGGACTTTATGGAATCGATTATTCGCTGAAGGAAAACCTCACGGTGCAGGATTTCATGCACCACGAGCGCGAAGTCGTGGAGATGGAGCGTTCACGGATTCTGAAGAACCTGGAGCTGCACAAGATTGAGTTGGTGCGGGGGCAGGCGGCGTTTGAGGATGCGCATACAGTCGCGGTCACCGGCGCAGGTGGGACGCGGCGGCTGCGCGGCGAGGTAATTTTGATTTCGACAGGATCGAAACCGCACCGGCCGAGCGAGATCGCGTTCGACGACGTGCATACGTTTGATTCCGACACGTTTTTGCAGATGGACCGGATCCCGAAGAGCCTGGCGGTGATTGGCGGCGGGGTGATCGGCTGCGAATATGCATCCATTTTTATGGCGCTCGGCGTGGACGTGACTTTGGTGGATGGCCGCGACAAATTGCTGCCGTTTTTGGATAGCGAGATTTCGGAGCGGCTGCGGGACCGGTTCGCTTCGCTGGGGATGCATCTTTGGTTCAACGAACGGCCGGTGAAAGCGGAGAATACGGCGTCGGGTTCTCGGTTGACCATGAAGAGCGGAAAAGTGCTGGAGGTGGACGCGGCGCTGTTTGCGGCGGGGCGGCGCGCAGCGGCGGACGGGCTGGCGCTGGAGAAAGCGGGCCTTGCATTGAATGACAAGGGATACATGGCGGTGGATGAGAATTTCCGGACCGCGGTCCCGCACATTTATGCGGCTGGGGACGTGATTGGTTTTCCGGCACTGGCGTCAACTTCGATGGAGCAGGGGCGCGTGGCGGTGTGCCATGCGTTCGGATTGAAGTACAAGCAGCGGGTGGCATCGCTCTTGCCGATGGGGGTGTACACGATTCCGGAAATTTCGGCGGCGGGCGAGACGGAAGAAAGCTGCAAGGAAAAAAAGATCGACTATTGCGTGGGGCGGGCGCGGTATGAAAACAACGCGAGGGGACATATTACCGGCGACACGGCAGGGATGCTGAAGCTGATTTTTGCAAAGGTGGACCGGAAGCTGCTGGGCGTCAGCATGATCGGGGAGTCGGCAACGGAGTTGATCCATGTGGGCATGATGGTTCTCGATAAGGGCTTGACGATTGATGAATTCATCGAGCTGGTGTTCAACTATCCCACGCTGTCCGAGATGTACAAATACGCGGCCTATGACGGGCTGGGGAATCTTTCGGGGCACAAGCTGCGCGAGGGGTAGGGGCTGTGCCGTCTTGCTTGTCTCGGACATCGAATAAATAAAGAGGAGACATTTTATGCCACTCGTTCGCATCGATCTGCGTGCAGGGAAGAGTGCAGAGTATCGCAAGGCGCTGGGAGATGGGGTGCATCGCGCGATGATTGACGCGTTGGCGATTCCACCGGATGACCACTTTCAGGTGATTACTGAGCATCCGGCGGAAGGATTGGTCTACGATGCGCACTACCTGGGCATCGCGCGAACTGACAGCATAGTCTTCGTGCAGATAACGTTGAGCTCCGGGCGGAAGCCTCAGCAAAAGCGGAAACTTTTCAAGCGGATGGCGGAAATACTCGCGGAATCTCCTGGACTGAAGTCGCAGGAATTGGTGATCAATCTGGTGGAAGTGGTGTGGGAGAACTGGTCGTTCGGAAACGGCGAAGCGCAGTATATGGATACCTGATTTTGCTCTGGAATCGCACGGCGATGATGTAAATTCAGGTCATGCGCGCATCTGTGGTTCTTCTCCTCGTTGTGCTTGTATCGATTTCGGTGACGGCACTTGGCCTAGCGAGAGTTGAATCGCACACTTCGGATACCCCCGATACGCACAGCTTTGTGGGCTTCGATCGCAACCAGTATCCTGGCGACGCTGCGCTGCCTGTTCTACGTAAATCGTTCTCCTTTGCCAGTTATTGGTTGAGCACGCCTCCCGGCGAGAAGACTAATTCGTGGATCGGTAAGCGGAACCTGATGCAATCGCAGGGATTTGGATTTCTCCTCTTATATCAAGGTCGAACTTCTGGACAGCTTCCTTACAAAAAGGATTCCCTCGAAGCTGGAGCGGTCGACGCCAAGGCCGCAGCGGCGGCTGCGCGGCGGGAGGGATTTCCGGAAGGCTCGGTGATTTTTCTGGATGTGGAAGAGGGCGGCAGATTTTTCGACGGATATCATGCGTATTTGCGGTCGTGGGCAGAGTCTTTGAAAAAAGAGAAATTTCGGCCGGGGATTTATTGCTCAGGGATTGTAGTGGACGAAGGAGAAGGCTCAACGATTATTTCAGCCGACGATATTCGCGCGCACATTGGAATGACTGATGTCGTGTACTGGGTTTATAACGATGCCTGCCCGCCTTCGCCTGGGTGCGGGGTTCCCCAAGCGCCGCCTTCGCCGGCGGCGAGCGGTGTTGCGTATGCAAGTGTGTGGCAGTATGTGCGGTCGCCGCGGGAGAAGAAGGTGGCGCGGCGTTGCCGGGGGTATGCGAGCGATGGAAATTGCTATGCGCCGGGGGATGCGGGGCACAAATGGTTTTTGGATGAGAATGTGGCGACGACGGCCAATCCCTCAGGTGGAAAGTAGAATTTCGGGGGTGGGGTGGCATTTTTGAGTGCGGGAGCGAAGCCGCCGCTTTTGATGAGTTAGAAAGTCTACGGAATTCAGGTTGGGAGAATTTGATTAGACCGTAAAAGCGGGAGATGGGCTCCCGCACTCAAAAGTCGGAGCACGTGCGACGGAGCGGGAAAGGTAGCTTGTGGATTAGAACGTGGGGTTGCGGGGGAATTTGAAGTAGGGGAGGCGGACGCCGTTGATGAAGATTTGGTCCGCGCGAATGGCGGTGGGCGCCTCGAAGCCTACGGAGCCGCCGGCGGTGACGAAGTCGTCCTGATCGACGCCGTCGCCGCTGATGCCGAAGCCACCGACGAGCGTGCCGTTCTTGAATAATCCGACCGCGCCTGGAAAGAAGACCACGCCACTTTTGTTGCTGTTGGCCGCGCCGGTTTGATTGCCTTGCGTGCAGGGGTTCTGCACATCCTGCAAAAATAGATTGTAGAAAGGGCCATCGCCAGAGCCGTTAATGCCCGGCGGAAAGAGCGGCTGTGCGCCGAAACTGATCGTGCGACTGGTCACGGCCGTGCCGAGCGGCACACCAGGCAGATCTGACGTGGTGCGATTTGGTCCGTTGAAATAGACCATGTTGCGGGCCTTGCTGGCCGCGACATCGATACTGAAGATCGTGGAATCAGGCATGCGCCGCAGGCCGATGAGGGTGCCGTCGAGATCGGCAACGGCGATCACCATGCTAGTCGCGGAACTGGTCGGCAGGCGAATCGCGGCGCGGGTTTTTTTCGCGGTACCTTCGGCGTTATCCAGAATCTGCTGTACCTCAGAGACAGTCAGCATGCTCCCCGCAGTAGGTTGAATCAGGTCATTTATGGGAGGTTGTCCGTTACTGCAAGCCGCGGGAGGGCCCGGGCAAAGTTTCAGATAACCGCCATTTGCAGTGCCGGGGTTGGCTCCTGCGGGGAGGGACGTGTTGTTGACCAGGGGCAACGCGATTCCACCGATGAAGACCGCGCCGGGGTCGGGGAGAGGATTGGGAATAAAACTGAAGCCGGTGGTTTTTGCGCCGCTGACGGCGGCAAATTCCGCCGCGTCATGTGAAACACCGGCGACTCCAATTCCGCCGACGACCAGACTTCCACGGAAGATAGGAACTCCACCTGGATTGACCGCGTTCGGATCACTGTCGTCGAGTTGCGACTTTCCCGTGAGGATGCCTGGGCCCGTGCCCGCGGCTCCGGAGAGAGAATTAGATGGGTTGATCTCCTGCCCGGGAATAAAATTTGTGGAGAGCGTGCAGCCGCGGTTGGTGTTTTCGATGCCATAAAGATCGGCGGTCGGGGCGTTGTCGACTCCGGGAGGAAAGTGAATGCCGCTGATGAACCGCACGGTACGGGAAGAAAGAGGCGCTTGATCGTTACTGAAGTAGGCCGCTGTACGGGCAAGAGCGACGGCGAGGTCGTCGACATCAACGGACGTTCCAAAATTCCCGATATCTTTGGTGGTGCCGGGAACTACACCAGGCTTGTTGTAAACAGCGAGGACGTCGCCGCGGCGATCGACGACAGCGATGGCCATGGTGCTGCCGTCCACGGCCATAGCGGCATTTTGAACGATAGTTTGTACTTCGGCTTGAGTGAGTGGAACGTCGGCCGGGGGAGGCGGATTTTGTTTGACAGGGGCGGGAGAACCGCCGCAGCCGAGAAGAAGAACTGCAATGGCTCCGGCGAGCACCAGCGCGATAAGGATGCCGAGACCCACGGTTTTGCGGCGCTGGAAGTGAGCGCGGCTGGATTCCACTGGTTTTCGAACGATAGGTTCCATTGGGAGAGCGTTGGACTTCATGGTACACGCCGCGAAAAAGAAATCACGTGGATTGTACCTCTGTTGCAACAAAGTGGTGACTCCTAAATATGAAGAGCATGTGTTGCGGGATATTCACTGCGCCAGCGGAAAAAGGTTGCCGGAAGAGCGCATTTTTGATTAGTTATCGGAGACTGTTGTCCACCGGTTGGCCGGGTCCTGCGGAAAAAATGACTTTCGATTCTTTGCGCATAGCGGGGTTCTTCAGATTGGCGCGGATCGCTGCGTGCCTCCTGGCCGGAGCTACGACTGGCCGCGAGGCGATGGCGCAGCAGCCTGCCGCTCCGCCAGCTTCCTCCGAACAGCAGACCCATGAAGCGGGGCCGCCGCGGCGCATCCCGCGGCAACAGGCGCTGACAACGGCGGCGTTGGACGGCACCGTGCGGGAACAGATTTCGGAAGGCGTGATGCGGCCGGTGGGTGGAGCGCGCATTCAGATTCGAAATGTGCAGACGGAGCAAGTCAATACGACGCTGGCGACGGGCGAGGGAGTTTTTCGATTGTTGCTATTGCCTCCGGGCGGTTACGAATTGCGAGTGGAGGTGGAAGGTTACGAACCGCTGACGATTGCGTCGTTGTCGCTGAACGCCAACGAAGTGGTTACGCTGGAGATTCGGCTGGTGCCGAACAGAGTGGCCGAGGCGCGCTCGCGATTGCCGCGGCAGCCGGAATTGGGTCCACCGCTACCCGCGGAAGGCGCGGCGATGATGGGATCTTATCGAGAATTCCGCCACCGGCTGGATTCGGATCCGAATTACATTTTGGAACTTTCGCCGGATGTCTTGCCGCCGATTTCGGATGTTTTCAACGTGGTGCCGAACCGCTGGGCGCTGGAGCAGCCGGATTACCGGCGATACCGGCCGTCGGGCGAATATATTTACACAAAGCCGCACTGGTACGACCCGTTCAATCGCAATCGTTACAAGGGGGATGAGCCGATCTGGCCGGCGGTGCTGGGGCAGCAGGTGTTTTTGAATGTCACCGCTTCTGAGACGACGTTCATTGACGGCAGGAAAGTGCCTTCCCCTAGCAATGTGAGCGCGGCGCAAGCGGGAAGCAGTGAGTTTTTTGGGCGCGGCGAGCAGTGTTTTCTGGACCAGACATTTCGATTTACATTTGATTTGTTTCATGGAGATGCTTCGTTCAAGCCAGTGGACTGGAGGTTTCGCGTCACGCCGGAAGTCAGCTTGAATTACCTGGACGTGAAAGAGCTGGGGATTGTGGGGCCGGACGTGCGCGCGGGAACGACGCGGCTGGATTCGCACGTGGGATTTCAGGAAGCGTTTTTGGAATACAAGCTGCACGACCTTAGTCCCAATTATGATTTTGTTTCGGTGCGCGCGGGGATTCAGGAGTTCAATGCCGATTTTCGCGGGTTTCTGTTTGTGGACGAGCAGCCGGCGCTGCGCATCTTCGGCGATTTGAAGAGCGACCGGCTGGAGTACAACGCGGCGTATTTCAATTTTCTGGAGAAGAACACCAACAGCGGATTGAATACCTTCAGCCGGCGCGACCAGCAAGTGATGCTCGGGAACATATATATTCAGGACTTTTTCTTTCCCGGATATACGGCGGAATTTCTTGGCGCATATAACAAGGATGACGGCGGGTTGCATTATGACGACAACGGCTTCCTGGTGCGGCCGGCGCCGGTGGGGAATGTGATCAATCAGGGTGTGGGGGCGATTCCGCACAGCATCCAGGTGGGATATTTCGGATGGCTGGGCAGCGGGCACATCAAGCGCATCAACATCACGCATGCGTTTTACGAGGCGGCAGGGAAAGACAGCTTCAACCCGATTGCGGGCCGGCCGGTGACGGTGAACGCGCAGATGGCGGCGGTGGAACTTTCGCTGGATCGGGACTGGATCCGCTACCGGATTTCTAGTTTTTATGCGTCGGGCGACCGCGATCCACGCAACGGGCGGGCGAATGGATTTGACGCGATTGTGGATTTGCCGAGTTTTGCAGGCGGTCTGTTCAGCTTCTGGAATCGCGAGGCGATCCGGTTGACGGGATCGGGAGTGGCGCTGACGACGGATGGCAGTCTGCTGCCGAATATGCGTTCGAACAAAAATGAGGGCCAGGCGAATTTTGTGAATCCGGGAATTTTTCTGGTGAACGCCGGGACGGACATTGACATCACGCCGAAGTTGAAAGGATTTGTGAACTTCAATTACTTGCGATTCATGCGGACGGAGCCGCTGGAGTTTGTGCTGTTTCAATCGCCGATTCGCCACAATATCGGCGAAGATTTTGGCGCGGGAGTGACGTACCGGCCGCCGTTGACAGAAAACATTATTCTGACCGGTGGGGCTTCGATGCTTCAGCCGGGGCAGGGATTCCGGGATATCTACACGGGCCGGACGCTGTTTTCGGTGTTCGGGTCGGCGAAGTTGACGTTTTGAGGTGTTTCCGAGTGCGTAAGGTTTTCGAATCCGGGGCGGTTGGCGCTCTTGCTGGAGAAGAGGCGAGATCGCGCCTCCTGATTGTGTTTTTTGCAGCCGCTTCGTTTTCGCTGCTGTTTTTTGGTTCGGTGCGCCCGGAGGCTGCGTCCGGGCAGGACGCGCAAGGGCCTTACCGCGGGCAATCGCAGGAAGAGGAGATGGCCAAGTCCACGGGCTGCATTTCCTGCCACACGGCGACGGATGAGGCGACGATGCATCCTTCAAAGGGAGTGCATCTGGGCTGCACGGATTGCCACGGTGGGAATAATTCCGTCGCAGTGGCGGCGGGCGTTGCACCCAGTTCGCCCGCATATCAGGGAGCGAAAGAGAAAGCGCACGTGCAGCCGCGCGATTCGTTTTTCAAGAATCGGACGACGCTGCCCGAAGGCGCTTACACCAAGTGGCTGAAGGAATCGCCGGAGTTTGTGAAGTTTATTAATCCGGGGGATCTGCGTGTGGCGCGGGAAACCTGCGGGACGTCGGGTTGCCATCCGAGCGAGACGCGCGCTGTTTCCACGAACATGATGACGCACTCGGGATTTCTGTGGGGCGCGGCGCTTTACAACAACGGCGGAATCCCATTCAAGAACGCGCGATTTGGCGAGAGCTATGACCGCGACGGAAGACCGCAGACGCTGAAGACAAGCCCTGCGCCGACGCCGGAAGAGACGCGCGCGAAGGGAGTTTTGCCGGATTTGACGCCGCTGTATCGGTGGGAAATTTCACAGCCGGGAAATGTGCTGCGCGTGTTCGAACGCGGCGGCGAGAAGAAGGCGGAAATCGGGAATCCGAGCGGGGAAGAGAGTCCCGGAAAGCCGGACGACAAACTGAGCGACCGCGGGTTTGGCACGGAACTTCGCACCGATCCGGTTTTTCTTGGATTGCAAAAGACGCGACTGCTGGACCCGGTGCTTTCCTTGCCGGGGACGAACGATCATGCGGGTGACTACCGATCGAGCGGGTGCTCCGCGTGCCATGTGATTTATGCGAACGACCGCGAACCCGCGCATTCGGGTCCGTATGCGCAGTATGGGCACAGCGGCTTCAGCGCTTCGGCGGATCCGACGATTCGCAAAGATGAGCCGGGGCATCCCATCAAGCACACGTTCACGCGGGCAATCCCGTCGAGCCAGTGCATGATCTGCCACATTCATCCGGGCACGAACATGGTGACGACTTATTTCGGGTTGACCTGGTGGGACAACGAAATCGATGGCGACAAAATGTATCCGCCGGAGCAGCGGAATCCGAGCGAAGAGGAACGATATCAGGCCGCGCTGAAGAATCCGGAAGCGGCCGCGGCGCGCGGGCTGTGGGGCGAGGACAAATTCTTGGAGCAGACGGGGAGCCCGGAATTCAACGCAAAATTGAAGACCACGCAATTTGCGGATTTTCATGGGCATGGCTGGGTGTTTCGCGGAGTTTACAACCACGACCGGAAAGGAAACTGGCTGGACAAGGACGGGCAGCCGATTGCGTTTGACGATCCACAAAAGTTTCAAAAGGCCGTGCACCTGGCGGACATCCATCTCGAAAAGGGAATGCAGTGCGCGGATTGCCATTTCGCGCAAGACAATCATGGCAACGGAAAAATTTATGGCGAGCCGCGGGCGGCAGTGGAGATAGATTGCGTGGATTGCCACGGGACGATCCGGCAGAAGGCGACATTGACCACGTCAGGTCCGGCGGCACCGGACGCGGCGCGAGTGGGCGAACCGCGCGCGCGTAGATTGGACGCGCTGCGCACGCCAACCGGTTTGCGGAGATTTGAGTGGCGCGGGGAGAAATTGTTCCAGCGCTCGATGACGGATCCGAACGTGGAGTGGGAGATCGTGCAGACGAAGGACACGATCACTCCGGGAAATTCGCACTTCAGCATGAAATCGCTGCGCGCGAAATTGATGAACAAGGATGGTGGGGCGTTTTCGCAGACACCGGCGGATGATTCACAGTTGGCGCATGCGAATTCTTCTATGACCTGTTATGCGTGCCACACATCGTGGACGCCGACCTGCTTTGGCTGCCATCTGCAGATGACCGCAAATGTGCGGCGGCCGATGCTGCACAACGAAGGGTTGATGACGCGGAATTACACGAGCTACAACTTTCAGGTGTTGCGCGATGACGCGTATTTCCTGGGCGTGGATGGAACGGTGACAGGCCACCGCGTTGCGCCCGCGCGCTCTTCCTGTGCGGTGCTGGTCAGTTCGCAGAATGCGAACCGCGAGTGGCTCTATTACGAACAGCAGACAATTTCGGCGGAAGGATTTTCGGGGCAGGCGTTCAGCACGTTTGTGCCGCACACGGTGAGGGGGAAAGAGACGAAGCAGTGCAGCGATTGTCATGTTTCCGCGGCGAACGACAACAACGCGTGGATGGCGCAGTTGCTGCTGCAGGGCACGAATTTCATGAACTTCATGGGCCGGTACATATATGTGGCCACCGGCAAGCATGGATTTGAAGCGATCAGCGTGGCAGAGCACGACGAGCCGGAAGCGATTTACGGCAGCGACCTGCAGCGGCTGGCATATCCGGACAATTACAAGAAGTTCGTGGCGGGCAAGCGCGAACTGTCGCCGGTGGCGGAGCACGAGGGCACGATTTTTGATATTCAGACCCGCGGAGAATACGCGTACACGTCGAACGGCAAGGGTGGAATGCGCGTCTACGACATCGCGAATATTGATAACAAGGGTTTCTCGGAGCGGATGACGACGGCCCCGGTTTCGCCCTTTGGGCAGCGGTTTTATGTGCCGACGAAGGATGCGGTGGCAGTGGCGACGCCGACGACGCTGGGTGTGGATCCCCTGCGCGCGCGGGTGAAAGAGAACGAAGAGCAGGCGATTCACCTGATGTATGGGTTTCTTTACGTCGCGGACAAGGAAGAGGGGCTGGTAATTATCGGGACGCCGGATTTGAAAGCTAAGAGTCCGGGAGTGGGAACTCTGCTGGATGGCAATCCGGCGAATAATTTTCTGAAGCGCGGGCTGACGTTTAATCCCGGGGGCGTGTTGACCGGCGCGCGGCGAATCACGATTGCAGGCACGTTTGCTTATATTCTGACGGACAAAACACTGGTGGTGGTAGACCTGGACAATCCGCTGGCGCCGAAAGTAACGGCCACGATTGCCGCGCCGCTTAACGATCCGCGCGCGCTGGCGATTCAGTTCCGGTATGCATTTGTGGTGGATCGTGACGGGCTGAAAGTGCTGGATGTGACGAACCTGGCTCAGCCGAAAATTGTACCGAATGCGCTGGTGCCATTCGAAGACGCGCGTAACGTTTATGTGGCGCGTACGTATGCTTACGTTTCCGCCGGCAAGCAGGGACTGGCGATTGTGGATGTGGAAAAACCGGAGGCGCCGAAACTCGATCAAGTGTTTACGGCGAACGGGCAATTGAATGACGTGAATGACGTGAAGATTGGAATGGTGGCGGCAAGCGCGTTCGCGTTTGTGGCGGACGGAAAAAATGGGATGCGCGTGCTGCAGATTCTTTCACCGTGGGACGACCCGGCGCACTTTTCAGGTTTCAATCCGCGGCCCACGCCTAAGTTGATCGCCACAGCGCGCACCAAGGGACCCGCCCTGGCGATTTCCAAGGGGATTGATCGCGACCGGGCAGTGGACGAGTCGGGGAACCAGTTGGCGGTGTTCGGGAGGCGCGGGGCACGTCCGCTCAATCGGGAAGAGACCGAGAGGCTGTACCTGAAGAATGGGCAAGTCTATACGGTCACAGATGAGACCCCAGAAGGACAAAAGTCGGCCTTGAATCTGGCCAAGAAAGAGGGATGGATAGAGTATCTGAGGACCTGGGCGGGGGCGTGGTACTGAAACCTGAAACTCAAATGTGGGCTATCGCTTTTTCTTCGCATTCCTGCGGTCAGGCCAGGCTTTCCGCAAGCCCTTCATTCCAAAGCGGTTTCAAGCATAACCCTTTTTCCTTCAACCGTTTACCATCCCGCCGCATCTTATAGTATTGTCACAAATCATTCACGTTTTCCACGCATAGCACCCATCAAAATAATTCGTGGGGCGACACGGACCCGTACCGGTTAACGTGTATGGGTGGGGACTTTTCGGGCACCAGGCCCGGCTGAGGGCCCGCAGGCGCGGGCAGGTTAGGCCTTCCAGGCGAAGGCGCAAAGGTATAGAAAGAAGGAGGACGAATCCTATGGTTAAGCAATATCTACTGGCGAGCGATTTCGACCAGACCCTGAGTTTCAACGACTCCGGCGTGGCGTTGAGCGAGTTGATCGGCTTTCACGGTTTTCACGACAAGGTGAAGGGGCTGGCCGAGATGAACCTGGTGCAGCAGGGCGCCGAGCTGTCGTATTTGATACTGCACGACCCGGATTTCCGGCGGGTGCGCAGGGAACACCTGGTGCAGACTGGTAAGAAGATCCGGTTGAAGCACGACGTGGACTTGTTTGCGCGTTCGCTGGAGAACATTTCGGACGGCTACAAAATATCGTTCTATGTGATTTCCGCGGCGCCAGTGGAGATTATCCAGTCGGCGCTGGAAGGGATTGTGCCGCCAGACCACATTTTTGGGACGAGGTTCCGGTACAACGAGGCGACGGGAGAAGTTGACTCCATCGTGAGAGCTTCCGCGGGCTGGGGGAAGATCACGGTGCTGGAAGAATTGCGGGCGAGCCTCGGCATCAGCCACGACCATATAATTTACATGGGCGACGGCAGCTCGGATTTGCCGGTGATGATGCACGTGAACCAGTACGACGGGCTGACCATCGCGGTGTCGGAAGCGAAGTTCATTTCGCGGATCGCGCGGCGAACGGTGCTGAGCGACAACGCCATGAGCGTGCTGGTGCCGGTGCTGGAAGAGGTTTTGCACTGGGATTCGCCGGAGATCAGGAGATTCTTCGCATCGCGGGGGTTGATGCTGCGCGAGTGGGACAAGATGCGCACCGATTTGCTGACGATTGAGGAGAATTCGGTGCCGAACACGACGGCCGCTTTGCAGTGAGAAAGTGGAAAGTGGAAAATGGAAACTAGATAGCAGATATCAGCGATCAGATAGCAGGAAGCCAGCCAGCGGGCTCTGGAACGGCCCGCTCACGAGGAACGTGCCGCAGGTAATCCCTCACCGTCGGAATTCGCGGGTGAGGGATATCTTTTTTGCGACGAGCCGGGGAAATCGAGCCTTCCTTCCGTATGTACAGCGAGTGGAAAGATGGTTGAGATTCTTCGAGTAGATCCCGGTGATTCTTAAGGCTTTTTGTTATGCTGGATTTTTGAGGAGGATGGGATGGCGCGGAAGAATATTCTGATGCTGGTGGGAGATTACGTTGAGGATTATGAGGTGATGGTGCCGTTTCAGGCGCTGACGATGGTGGGTCACTCGGTGCATGCGGTATGTCCCGGCAAGAAAGCGGGCGAGGTGGTGCGAACGGCGATTCATGATTTTGAGGGAGACCAGACGTATTCAGAAAAGCGCGGACACAATTTTGCGCTGAATGCGACGTTCGAATCGGTCAAGGCGGAAGATTACGACGCGCTGGTGATTCCGGGTGGACGGGCGCCGGAGTATCTCCGGCTGAACGCGAAATTGCTGGAGATTGTTCGGCACTTTGCCAATGCGAAGAAACCGATCGCTGCGCTCTGCCACGGCGCGCAGGTTTTGGCCGCGGCGGGAGTGTTGCAAGGAAAGAAGTGCAGTTGCTATCCCGCGGTCTCGTCGGAAGTCACGATGGCCGGTGGAACGTTTGTGGACGTGGCCATGACCGAAGCCGTTGTGGACGGCAACCTGGTGAGCGGGCCGGCGTGGCCGGCGCATCCCGCCTGGCTGGCGAAATTTCTGGAAGTGCTGGGAACACGCATAGAAGCGTAAGACGTACCCTGGGCGGGCACGATTCCGAGGGATTCATCGAACGCAAAATTTCGATGGGGTTGTTTTGTTACTTGAATGCGCGGGTTGCCCCTTCCTAAAAATCATGGCAGCGTCCATAATTATTTGTTTTGCTAATCCACACTGAGGCGAGCGGGGCAATATGGCGAACATCAACGTGAAAAAAGGCGTGATCGGAATCCTGACCGGAGGCGGCGACGTACCGGGCTTGAACCCGGCGATCCGCGCGGTCACGTTCCGTGCGCTTCGCGAAGGTTACGAAGTGATCGGCATCCGGCGCGGCTGGGCGGGGCTGGTCGACATGGTCCGCGACGAGAAGCACGACAATTCGAATAATTTTCAGCGGCTGACGGAAGACGTGGTAAACCGCGCGGGGCGCACCGGCGGCACCTTTCTTCATTCTTCGCGTACGAACCCCGCGCGAGTCAGCAAGAGCAGTGTTCCTGATCATTTGAAGGGCGAGTACAACGCCGAGAAGAACGATTTGACGCCCGAGGTGCTGAAGAATCTGGCATGGCTGGGCATCGAGTACATGATTCCCATCGGCGGCGACGACACGTTGAGCTACGGCGTGCGGTTGTATCACGAAGGCGTGCGCGTGGTGGCCATCCCGAAGACGATGGACAACGACGTGCCGGGAACGGATTACTGCATCGGGTTCAGTACGTGCATCACGCGAACGATTCAGATGACGAACGCGCTGCGCACTTCGGCTGGTTCGCACGAACGGTTCATGGTGCTGGAAGTGTTTGGACGCTACGCAGGATTCACGGCGATGCTGCCGACAATGGCAGGCGCGGCCCATCGTTGCGTGATTCCGGAACACAAATTCAAGATCGACCAGCTGACAGAATTGCTAGTGAACGACCGCAATCGAAATCCCAGCCGGTACGCGATTGTGCTGGTTTCGGAAGGCGCGATGTTCGAAGGCGGCGAGATGGTTTTCCAGAAAGACGCCGCCGATGCGTTTGGGCACAAGAAGCTGGGCGGCATCGGGGAAGTGGTAGCTGAAGAACTGACGGAGCTTTCGCCGAAATACAACAACGGGAAGAAAATCGAGTGCATCAGCCAAAAGCTGGGTTACCTGGTGCGATGCGGTGATCCGGACGCGATTGATTCCATCGTGCCGATGGCGTATGGCAACCTGGCGCTGGATCTGTTGCTCAACCGCATCCACGGGCGGCTGGTGGTTCTGAAAAATGGGCGCTACGACAACATGCCGATCGAAACAGTTACCGCGACGAAAAAAATAATCAGCCTAAAGGAGCACTACAGCATCGAGCGGCTGCGCCCGGTCTTCAAGAGCTTTGAGATGAAACCGCTGTTCCTTATGACCAGCGAATTAGCCTGAACCTTTCCCGGGCCCACCGAGACACTTGCGCGCTCCGCATTCTTGCTGCATGCTTACCGTGCCTACCGCTCAGCACAAGCTCGCCACCGCTGCTCCAGGGGGTTCGCATGCCGGACGCCACCTCACCCGCGACCACCACCGCCAGGAATCATCGCGCCCTGATCGTGCGCTCCGGGCCCGAGATCGATCAGTTGCTCACGAATTTGTTCCAGCAGGAAAAATGGGAGATGCAATTTGCCGCGAACAATGCGGAGGCACTGCAGTTTGCCAAGGATGCGGCCTTTGACGTGATCCTCACCGGAGAGCGGACGTCCGGAAAAGAGGACATCGATCTGTTGCGGCGGCTGCGAATGGTCCGGCCGCATACGAGGTTGATTATTTTGACGGAGGAATTTACTCCCGGCGACGTTCTCGCGGCAATTCGAGAGCGCGCATTCAGTTATTTTTCGCGGCCGTTTTCAACGGAACGCCTTGCGGAGATGATTCGCATTGCCCTGTCCGAGCCGTTCTGGGACGACGGTATTGAAGTGCTCTCCGGCAAGCCAAATTGGGTGCGGCTTTGCGTTCGCTGCGACCTGGCGACCGCGAACCGGTTGCTGCAGTTTTATCGCGAGGCTTCCGACCTGCCTGACGCCGAGACGGAAGAGGTGGCGACAGCGTTTCGCGAAATCCTCGTGAATGCGATGGAGCACGGCGGAAACTTCGATCCTTCCCAGCATGTGGAAGTGAGCTATGTGCGGACGAAAAGGATGGTGCTTTGCAGGGTGAAGGATCCCGGCCAGGGATTTTCACTGGAGGAGCTGGAGCACAGCGCGATCGCCAATCCGGAGGAAGATCCTTTCAAGCACATGGAGACGCGCGAAGCCCAGGGAAAGCGCCCGGGCGGATTCGGCATCCTGATGGCCACCAAACTGGTGGATGATCTGATTTACAACGAGAAGGGCAACGAAGTGTTGCTGGTGAAGTATCTGGACAAGCCTGCCGCCGCCTCCGGTTCGTAGGGTCTTTCCAGAATCTCGATCAGCGGACTGCCGAGGGGTTCAGGTGCCCACGGGCGAAACGAACAGCATGATCAGGAAATAGGCGACAACAGCCCCTGCGAGAACAATTGCGGCTGTGAAACGCCGACGATTGGGATTCGGAGCGTCTTCGAGAAGATCACCAATCGAGGAACTCAGGAAGAATACCTCCACGCCGGCGCCCATGCTCGCCGCAACTTCCACCAGCCCGAACTGGCGAAATAGCGCTAACAGAAAAGTGGCACCACAGGTTACTGCGGCCAGGGCCGTAACGATGATGACCATCAAATGTGCCTTCATGCGCGGATTTTCGGCCCTGAGAGTTTGTTAACGGACCTTTCTATCACGCAACCCTCTTTTTTGTAACTGCGGCCATCGGCTTCACATCAAATTTGGGAATTAGAGAGGTGACGAATGGAATTTCGCGGGCTTGGAAAAGCTGGTCCTGCGGTGTCGGCGCTGGGGCTCGGCTGCATGGGCATGTCGGAATTTTACGGCTCGAGGGATGATGCGGAGTCGATCGCCACGATCCACCGCTCGATCGAGCTGGGGATAAGCTTTTTGGATACCGCGGACGCCTACGGCTTTGGTGACAAC
>Ga0210406_10000856_pt1 | contig 39676 bp, 35 predicted proteins | sample IncBWC30MmetaG_FD_155454 | JGI IMG/M metagenome (GOLD analysis project Ga0210406, IMG submission 155454) | Forest soil microbial communities from Barre Woods Harvard Forest LTER site, Petersham, Massachusetts, United States - Inc-BW-C-30-M | ecosystem: Environmental > Terrestrial > Soil >... | reverse complement strand
CGGTCCCACGGTGACAACGTACGAAATCACAGGGCTTGCGGCCGGGACTTGGTATTTTGCCGTCGCCGCCGACGCGACGGACGGAACCCAAAGCGCGCAGAGCGAAATAGGATCAAAGACGTTCTAACACCGCGGCGGAGACACGGGCACTGAGAGCGATTTTAGCGGCGATGAACCGCTCGCCTCGAACGGCGCGGATGGAGCGGCGGATCCGACCGCGGCAACGCAACGGATCGAGCAATTCGAAGCGCAGGTGCGTCGTGTGGAAGGAGAAGCGGCGCACGCAGAAGCTGCTGCCGCTGACGCGCAAGTCGATCCGGGGCGCCCCGGTCGCGACCGGATTTCGGGGCCGACGAGCGAAGAGCCGGCGGGCCGATCGCAGGAGTCGAGTGCGGTGCTGCGCACACCATTCGCTATTTCGAACCCAAAAATATCGGTTCGCTACGCGATGTATTTCTTGCCGCGACCAGCGAATGGCGATGAACGATTTATCCCACCGATTTCGTCTCTACTCCACGTGGCTCTCGTAGAGCTTCACGAAATCACCAAATGTGACGGGAAATTTCATTTCGGCAGCAACGTCAAAAGGGTCAAATCCGAGAGCATCTTCCAGGCGCGCAACGATGAGTGCAAAACTGAGCGAGTCGAGGCCACTGTCCAAGAGCTTGAGCTCATCGGTGAGACGAGCGAGCTTTCTCTTTTGTTCGGCCGCCACTTGTTCGAACTGCGACACAATGGTCGATTTTATCGACATTCTTTGCTCCGGTCGTACTGAATAGCCCCAATTGTAAAGGCTTTTCACGCAAAAAGGCGCTCGGCCTGGCCAATGTTCATCACTTCAAATTAACATCCGTGATGTTCCTGAGAGAGTACGTGACGAGCTGGCAGGCTGCCAACCACAGCGACGCCCTACTCTGACCCTGGAGTCCCTGCCCATCCTGTAATGTCTTTCGACGGGTCCAAATCAGTGTGCCGAGGCATCAGGCCCAATGCCAAATTTGAGTGCTATCTCCGGGAAATTCAAGCATATTAGCGATGCACGAGGCGATTTGGTGTGCCTTATAGCGAGTTCGGACAGCGAACGCTGAGCCAATTTGGTAGATATCTTCAGGCAGTGGAACCAAGTGTGATGACCGTAATTTCTACCTGGCGAAACCACTCGCAGCTAATTATGTTTCTACAGCCAATCGCGCTGACAACGCGGGCTTGTGAGTCAGTGGGCGAGCACCAGTCATCGGACGTGCATGGCTCGGAACTTCAATGAGCGCCTCATGACTATGAGTGCGCAGCCTAAAGCCACATTGGACACTATCGGCGCAGTCATCATAGGGCGCAATGAAGGCCAGAGACTTGTTCGGTGTCTAAACTCGGTCCGTAATCACGTAGAGTCCGTGGTGTACGTAGATTCCGGTTCCAGCGATGGTTCGACCGAGACCGCCAAATCATTAGGCGCGACGGTGCTTGCACTCGACTTGCGTGAGCCCTTCACTGCCGCTCGCGCCAGAAATGCAGGATTGCAGTTTTTTCTTCAGTCCCATCCGTCCATAGATCACATCTTCTTTGTCGATGGCGACTGCGAGGTGCGCGACTCGTGGATTGATATCGCTCGGTCGTTTCTAGTTTCCCATCCGGATGTCGCCGTTGTTTGGGGGCGTCGCCGAGAAAGATTCCCTGAGCGATCGATCTACAACATGTTGTGCGACATTGAGTGGGCAAGTAGTCCAATAGGCGAAACAAAAGCATGCGGTGGCGACGCAGTAATACGGGTCGCAGTTTTGAAAGAGGTCAACGGCTATCGCGCCGATCTCATCTGTGGAGAGGAACCAGAATTATGCGTACGAATTCGACAAAAGGGCTGGCGAATATGGAGACTCGATGAGGAGATGACAATACATGATGCGGCGATGTACCGCTTTGATCAGTGGTGGAGGCGAAACATGCGCAGTGGCTATGGGTTTGCGCTCGGCGCTTCGGTACACGGGGCCCCGCCGGAACGACATTGGGTCAAAGAGTCCCGGCGTATCTGGATATTTGGCCTTGGAGTTCCAGTCGCGACAATATGCGCGTCGTTTATATTTGGACTGCCAGCACTTCTCCTTCTAGGTATTTATCCCTTACAACTGGTTCGACTTGCGCACTTCGAGGGCCGTTTTAGCCGTACCCAGTGGATTTGGGCCGCAGCGATGGTGATGGGGAAATTCCCTATGATGCTGGGACAAGTCAGGTTTGTTATCGATCGCGTCCGGCGCGTCAATTCGAGACTTATCGAATATAAATAGGTAGTAATTTTTGATCAGTAGCAACAATTCCGAGACGCGGAGTTTGTCCAAGCGCGTATTCCGAAGATGACCGGTGATTCCGGCCGTGGCCAAGAATCGGTCACCTTCAAGCGGAATTTGCGGTCAAATTGCCGGATCATGCGCCGCGGTGCATGACGGTCGATCATAATCTTCCCGGACCGCGCAACATCCCGAGCAGCGTGCGAGCGAGCGCGCTATTTATTTCCGGCTTGAAATGTCCGTCGGCAATAAAATTGGCTGGATCATTCGAAGCGGCGACAGCCGAGGTGGAGATAAATTCGATTTGCTTTGCAGCCAGAGCCGGCGCCAGCATTTTCGAGAGCACGCCTCCGTACCCGCGATCCTCGATCAGGATGACCATTGGCCTCGATCCCGCCGCGCGTGCCTTCTCGGCGAAGTCCAGCAGGAGGGCGCGAAGCAGCGGCGGAATGTCCGACGCGCCGGTGAAGTCGCCGCCGGCCAGAAGGGCCGAAGTGCGGTCCCGCAGCAAGCGCTGCCCCAGAGCTCGACGCGCCATCCGACCCAGTACCGTATAGTCGAGAATATCCGATTGAACGATCATGGGAGCGTAGAACGCGTCATGCTTGGCCAGTTCACTCAGAAACGCCTGCCATTGTTCCGGATTCTGCAATGCCGCGCGCAAATCATCCGGCGTCGCGATGGACGGCAAAAATCCCACCAATTGCCCGTCTGATCCCAGGGTATAGCGTGGATAGGTGAAGGGCTGTGGCGCTTCAAAGCTGGTCGTCAGACCGCTAATGGTCTGCATCCGAATGACCGATGAGGCCAATACGCCCACAATCTGCACCGACGCGAGCGACCTTTGCGCCGAGACCCGGCGGGTGAAGCAGGCATAGCTGTGGCTGAGCGGAGCGGCCGGACCACCAAAATTCCGGATTGCCAGGCTCGAATCGAGCCCCGCCATCTGGTCCGCGATCTGGTTGGAAAACGACATGCCATACACGTCCACGCTCAGTTTGTCGTGCGCGGCCATGGTCGAAATATCGCATTCTTTCGACAGCCACCCCGCATCGATGACGGGGCTGTCCTGCTGAGCGCTGGCGCCGACCTCATATCGCAATTTGCCCTCGATCGACCGTCCGTAGTTGAAATAGGCCTGCAGCGAAGAAGGCGCCTGTTTCGGATCTGCCGGGCGCCGGAATACGATCCCGACGGCGGCATCGATCACAAACACCGCCGCGAGGGTCCACAGCAGTACCATCAAGACATGGGTACGATACTGCCTGCGCCCCAGCCGCCGCGGCGTCGGCCGCCGGTCAGAACTGGAAATAGATGAACTGGACCGGGGCATTGCTGGTTCCCATGATTAATATGAAGAGCAGCGTCGCATACAAGAGCCCCTGCAAGGGCGGCGGCCAACGTCTGAAGCTCTCGAGCGAACCGGCTGTATAATCGCAGAACTGGGTCAGACCCAGCAGCAGCATGCCCAGCGCGGCAGAGGTAGTGGGTTTGGAGATGACCGACGGCACATGCTCGCCGCCCAGGCCGAACAACAACCCCGTGAACACTCGAATCTGATGGAAGGAGTGGGCGCGGAACAGGAGCCAGCCGTAGCAGCAAAATGTAAAGAACACCAAAATCGATAAGGGCGTGGAAATCCAGCTCAAGACCCCACTTGGGCCAGAAGCTGCGCTTATTCTGGGCAGTACTTCGGATCGCATAGCGGTTTCGCGTAAAGGCGCATCTTGCCGGCGCCGCGTCAGCAGCCGATGACCGCAGAGCAGAGCCCCTTGGTAACCACCCCAAAGGATGTAATTCCACGCTGCGCCATGCCAGAGTCCGCCGAGCAGCATGGTCAGAAAGAGATTGATGTAGGTACGTGCCGCACCTATCTGGTTCCCCCCCAGGGGTATGTACAGATAGTCGCGCAGCCATGAGCTCAGACTGATGTGCCAGCGCCGCCAGAATTCGCTGGGATTTCTGGAAAAATACGGCAGATCGAAGTTCAATATGAGTTCGATCCCGAGCAATTTGCTTACGCCGCGCGCAATATCCGAATAGCCCGAGAAATCACAGAAGATCTGCACGGCGAAGAGGATGCTTGCCAGGATCACGTCGATTTGCGAGACAGCGCCGCTCGAGTTGAACACCGCGTCGACGGCCGGAGCGATCCCATCGGCAATGGCCACTTTCTTGAATAGACCCAGCAGTATGAGAATGACACCGTCGATCGACTGGGGAAGGCGTATGCGGCGTGGATGAGTCAACTGCGGCAGAAGATGGCGCGCCCGCTCGATCGGTCCTGCGACCATCGGCGGAAAATACGCGACGAACAACGCGAAATCCCAGAATCGTGGGGTCGAGCTGATGCGGCGACGATATACATCGATAGTGTAGCTGAGCGACTGGAAGGTGTAGAAACTGATCCCGACGGGCAGGATGACCGACAAGTGGAGTTGGCTCGCGTCTACGCCCAGTTTACGCAGCAGAATTCCGCAGCTGTCGATGAAGAAATTGAAATATTTGAAGCATCCCAGGAAAGTCAGATTCACCAGAACCGAACAAAAAATAAGCGCCCGGCGACGCGGCTCGTCCGGAAGTCTTGCAAGCCGGCGGATCAGCTCGTTGGCGAGCAGCAAAAACAGCAAGGTTCCGGCCAGTACGCGCAGGCCCATGGCCTGCGGAGTCAAAAAAGCGCGCAGGTCGAGACCGGTTCGACCTAGGGTGAACGCCGACCAATCCGGGCAGAGGAAGATCAGCGCAGCCCCGATCAAGAACAGGGAAGCCGTCCAGCGTTGCCGCATGGGAATGCCCCCCTCGGTCAGCAACAACCCTATGCAGAAATCCACGGTGGTTGAGAACGCGATCAAGAACAGAAAACGAACGTCCCAGGAGCCGTAAAACACATACCCGGCGACGAGCAACATCCGGTTCTGCCATGCAAACGGCAGGAGACGGTAGGCGATATAGACGACAGCCAGGAATTCGAAGAACTTAATCGAATTAAACAGCATTACCGAGTCTGACCTCCGACTCCTGCATTTACCGATGCGTCCGTAATCTTTGAATAGACCGAGAAACATTTACCCTGATACGCTTCACGGACAAACCAGATCTTCTCATGAGTACATGGACACTTGCGGAGTTGTGAGCGGTACAGCCCACCCTGTACTCCCGACGCTCTATGATTCACGCCGTGTACGGCCAAACGAACCGGCGCGCATTCATTCGGGTTGGATTGAGCGGCCCACCACCGCTCGTCTAATATTTTCTGCTGCCGGTACAAAAGGATGGGTGATGGCGAACGCACGGCAGCAGCTGCGAGAATCTCGACGGCGGCGACTTGCCCATAGCCTTTCGTTTCCCAACCTTGATTGGCGAACTGAATCAAAGGCTTGAACTCGGAATCATCTCACGCATGCTCGAACACGGCGCTGCCGGAAAGCTGGATGGCGATCGACGTGGGTCGCCGTGCTCGCCCACTTCATTGGATTGCTGGAGCGGAATGTGCGATGACGACAGCATCGCGCGGCTCCGTACTTCGTCAGAGACCTCGCGCGGCACAGCGTTGTGTGGCGGCGAAAACGGATTTTTCCGGCCGTTAGATCCCACACAATTGGTACCTAGGCCGAGCCCGCACATAGACTCTTCCGCGGATGTGTACGGATGGCCGTGATAAGTAAAGCCTTTCTTGGCGAAAACCGTCACCTGATCAAGTGGCATGAACCGAATCAGTTAATTGTGAACTTGCACTATGTCACCGACCCAGAGCTGGTTATCCTACAGCGCGGTTATTCCTATAAAATACTTCGTTGTGAAATCTGCGCGGCATTATCGTTCGAGCGTCCTTAGAATATGAGCGTCAATGCGCAGCAAGTGCACGGTTGCGGAAAAGCGTCCAGCATGGGCGAGGCATTCTACTTTAGCTCCGGCGCCCACCACTTATTCGGCTGGTTACATCATCCCTCGGGCGGAAACTCTCGCAGCATTGGTCTTGTGATCTGTAAGCCATTTGGCTATGAAGCAATCTGCTCCCATAGCAGTATTCGTGCCTTCGCCGAAGCGGCTGCGGCAATCGGCGTGCCTGCACTGCGATTTGATTACTTAGGTACCGGCGACTCTGCCGACATTGACCTCCAGGCTAACCAGTTGGATGTCTGGTCGCAGGACGTGCTCGCCGCCATCGACGAGTTGCGGCGACGTACCGGCGTCGAACGCGTGTGCCTCCTCGGAATCCGCCTCGGCGCACTGCTGGCGGCAATGGCCGCCAGGCAGAGCAAAGCGGTGACCAGCGTCATTCTTATTTCACCCATCATCAGCGGCCGGCGTTATCTGCGCGAACTTCGTATTTCGCGATTGGCAGGGTTGCTGCACGCCGATCCCGAACATTCCTCCAGCAGCCAGGAAGATAATCGGTCGCCAAACGATGGATCGATGGAAGCGAGCGGGTTTGTGTTCTCTGCGGCGACTCTCGCGGCGCTGACTCAGGTCGACATGACACAGGGAGCACCGCCGGCATCGGAGATGCTCATTATCGACGGCAGCAGCATGCCGGTAGCAGGCAAATGGGCCGAAGCGTTGTCGGCGGCCGCGATCCGCACTCAATATATGGCGTTGCCGGGTCTGATCGAGATGGTCATGACGATGCCTCACGACGCCAAACCTCCTGATGCGATGTTGGCGGCGATGCGCGATTGGCTGACTCAGGTTCCGAATGCACCGTCGGTGCTCGCCGAAGGCAGAAAAGTACCGTATCTCAGCGGCGATACGAATCCACCGCCCACCCCGGCTCTGGAATTGCCCGGCGAAGGGTCAGCGCCGGATGGGCTGCTGACCGAGCGCCCCCTGTTATTGGCCTCCGATCCGGCAATTTTCGGCATCCTCACTGAGCCGCATCAGCGCGAGACGCGGCGACGGGCTGTGATCCTTGTCAACGCAGGCGCCACCTATCATGTCGGACCCAACCGGGTATACGTCTCGCTCGCCCGACGCTGGGCCAGGAGCGGCTATTTCGTGCTTCGCATGGATCTGGCAGGCCTGGGAGACAGCGGCACTCGGTCTGGGCGGCCGGACAACGAGGTGTTTCCCCCTGCTGCCCTTGACGATATACGTGCGGCGGTCGAGTTCGTACGCTTGCATTACCGCATCGACGACATGACGATTTGCGGGATTTGCTCGGGTGCCTACCATGCACTGCGCGCGGCGGTCGCAGCGATACCCGTGAATCGCATCTTTATGGTTAATCTGGAAAACTTCTTTTGGAAAGAAGGTACGGATATACACGCCTTAGAGACGGCGGAAGTCGTCAAGAGGACACGCGACCATCGGGAACGGCTGTTTTCAGTGGCGGCATGGAAAAGGCTGGCTACGGGTCAGGTGAATATTTGGCGAATACTGAATATCTACATGCGGCGGCCGTTACTCGGCATGGAATCGGTAGTTCGCGATTGGGCGCGCCTCCTCCACATACGACTGCCGCGCGATGTGGGTTCGGAGCTGGAGCAAATCGCGTCACGGGGCGTTCGGGTGGTATTCGCGTTTGCGCGGGGCGAGACCGGCATTGATCTGCTCAGAATCCAAGGCGGATCGTCAGTCAAACGGCTGGGAGAGCTGTGTCGCGTCCACATCATCAACAGCGCCGATCATATCTTTAGCCAAGCGGGTCCACGGGCTGTGCTGGAAGGGATCCTGAGCGACGAGCTGTTCGCTCAAAATCGCAGCCACTCCTCTTCACCGACACTCCAGCCAAGAAAGATGGAGAAAATTAAGGCAGCATGTGAAGGCGACAATCGACGCTCGGTCGGCGTAGTTGTCATCGGACGCAACGAGGGAGACCGTCTGCGACGTTGTCTCAATTCGGTGCGCGCGATCGCCGACCGTGTCGTTTACGTCGATTCCGGTTCGATAGACGACTCGGTCAGCATAAGCCGCGCCCTGGGGGTTTTGGTCGTCGAACTCGACATGGTCACTCCCTTTACCGCTGCCCGCGCCAGAAACGCGGGCTTCCGTCGTTTGATCGAGGACCAGCCGTGCCTGGATTATGTATTCTTCGTAGACGGCGATTGCGAGGTCGTTGACGGTTGGCTGGATAAGGCAAGGCGATTTCTCGATCAACGTGAGGACGTCGCTGTTGTTTGCGGCCGGCGGACGGAGAAATATCCGGAGAAATCTGTCTACAACATGCTAATCGACATGGAATGGAAGGTGCCGCCGGGAGAAACGAAATTCTGCGGGGGCGATGCTTTGATGCGCGTTGGTGTCTTCCAACAAGCGAAAGGCTTTCGGCCGGATCTGATTTGCGGCGAGGAACCAGAGCTCTGTTTTCGTCTGCGCCAAGCAGGCTGGCGAATTTGGTGCATGGACGAGCAGATGACGGTACACGACGCTGCCATTTACCGTTTTGAGCAATGGTGGAAGCGAGCGCTGAGGTCCGGGTATGGATTCGCGAGCGGTGCCGTTTTGTACGGGGGACCGCCGGAGCGACTTTGTATACGCGAATGTCGCCGGATTTGGGGCTGGGGTTTTTGTTTTCCCGTTACCGTATTGGCGCTGACTCTGGTGACAGGATGGTGGGCGCTTTCGTTACTGATGGTCTATCCGCTTCGGGTGCTCCGCCTGTTCCTGCTCGGCAAGTATTCCGCGCGCCAGAACTGGTGGAGAGCCGTGTCCCTGGTCATCTGTCAATTCCCTGAATTTCTCGGTCAGTTGAAGTTCGCGCTTAATAGATTCAGGGGCGAGCAATCTCGTCTCATCGAATACAAGTAGAGGTTCGGCTCGAGGAATGATTACGTCCTCACTCGACCTGTCGAAGTCGAATTTGGAGAATGTCGACGTCTGTATCATTGGCGCGGGGGCTGCCGGAATAACGCTGGCCTGCGAGTTCGACGGATCCGGACTCAAAGTCATCTTGCTAGAGGCCGGTGGCTTGAAACCAGATGCCAGCTCGATGGACTTTTACCGTGGCACGGCAACCGAGCCTCATCCTGATCTGGCACAATATCGGCGCACGGCGTTCGGCGGAACGACCAGCCTATGGGGTGGCCGGTGCGTCCCTCTCGATCCGATCGACTTCGAACGGCGAGAGTATGTTTCTCAGAGCGGCTGGCCCATCAGCTATTCGGAGATTGAGCAATACTATCCACAGGCGTTGACGTATTGTGACGCAGGGAAATTCGACTTCACGGTCGCTGGGGCGTTAAAGCAGGCTTCGCCGACGATTGGCGGATACCATGGTGCTGGTGTCGTTCTCGCCGATCGTATTGAGCGCTATAGTCTGCCTACCGATTTCGGGAAACGCTATCGCAGCCGGATTGCACAATCAGCAGACGTGACCGCAGTGCTGTATGCAAGGTGCGTCAAGCTGTGTAAGCGAGCCGGGGAAGACTCAATTGAGTCCTTGGAATTCGTCGATCGCGCCGGTGTTCATCGCCGTATTGTTTCACGTGTAGTTGTACTGGCGACCGGCGGAATCGAGGTACCCCGATTACTCATGACTTCTGATCCAGAGGGCCACGGGCTCGGCAACCGCAACGACTTGCTCGGGCGCTTTTACTCTTGTCATTTCGAAAACACGTGCGGGCGGCTCGTATCAAACGGCGCTGCCGTCGCTTTCGACTTCGAAAAAACCATGGACGGCGTTTATTGCCGAAGGCAATTACGATTCTCGGAAAATTCGCAGCGGCTGCATAAGCTCCTCAATATGGCCTTTCGACTGCATTTTCCAGAATATTCGGATTTCAGGCACGGCAGCTCCGTTATGTCGGCGATCTATCTGGCTAAGTCAACACTCCCTACCGAGTACCGCGCGATTCTTCAGCACAACAAACAACCAAATACATTGGTGCCGACGCTCCCCCATGTGCGCAATGTTCTAACCGGACTGCCGCAACTATTCAAATTTGCCGGCGACTGGCTTTTCAGAATCAAATTCGCACGACGAAAACTGCCGTATACATTGGTAGCCAACGCCGACGGAAGCTTTCCTCTCGAGTTCAACAGCGAGCAGACGCCTACCGCGTCAAATAGAGTGTCGCTCACGCAAGAAGGCGATCGACATGGTTTGAAGCGAGTACATGTTACTTGGCGCGTTTGCCGGAGCGACGTAGAATCCGCCTGCCGAGGTTTCCTATTGTTACGCGACTCAATTAACTCGAGCTCCGTCTGCCGGTTGGAGTTTGATGAAGATCAGCTACGCGACCAAATCGGCAACTCCCCGCCCTTGGGCGGCCACCATATCGGGACTGCGCGCATGGCGCTTACGGAGCGCGACGGTGTCGTCGGACCGGATTGCGCGGTCTTCGGACTTCCCAATTTATTCATCGCGAGTTCGGCGGTATTTCCGACTTCCGGTTATGCCAACCCCACACTCACGATTGTGGCTCTCGCGATTCGATTAGCCAAACATATAAGACGCGATTTTGCCGCAGCCAAATAGCCGGCGCCGTTCAACGAACCTCCGTCTCGGTATTGGCATGGAACAGCCCAGCCAGCTTGTCCACTTCCGTATCGAGATTGAAGTTTGTGACGACCATTTGTCTTCCTAATCGAGAGACTTTTTGCCGCAGTTCAAGGTCATCGAAGTAGCGGGCGATCGCTTTGCTTAGGGCGAGACTGTCTGCGGGGGAAACCAGTAAGCCGGTTCGCTCGGGCTCAACAAGCTCGGCAACACCACCCACATAGGTCGCCAATACCGGTACACCGCAGGCCATCGCCTCCATCAAGGAAACGGGCACACCTTCGGCGAAGCTCGGCAAAATGAATATATCGCTTTGTCGCAAATATTCGCGCACATCGTCCTGACTGGCATAGCCAGCAAAAATCAAACGGTGGGAAATCCCCAGTTGCCGACCAAGTTTCTCCAAGTCTTGCCGGTCGCTGCCATCGCCAACAAGGGTGAGCTCGAACTCATACCCCCGGTCTACGAGCATTCGCACACTCTCGAACAGTACGGGTAATCCTTTTTCAACCGCAAGACGGCCCGCATAGAGCAGCTTGCTGGCTTTCTCCCGAACGTCATTATGGGGGAAGCGCTCAATATCGACGCCACAACGGATGATCTTCAAATGACCCCAATCCGCCCGGTCGGAAAACAGCATCATCTGGCTTTGACAATAGTGGCTGATGCAGGCGATAAAGCGCGAATACCGGACCTTCTCTCTCAAGGCCCAGTGAGTGGGATCGAAGAAAATGTGCGGCCCGTGAATAGTGATGCTGTAACCGATGCGCATCAGGATACTGACCAGTAACGTGACGGTCCCACTGTTATCGCCCAGATGATTATGCACGTGAGTGATACCCTGGCGCCTCAACTCCAGCGCCAGAACAACCGATTCCTGAAAATATGCAAGCTGGAGTACGAGTCCACGCACCCCTGGCTGTCGTGTTTTTAGCGCCAATACCAACGCAGCGATATATCGCTTTGGTGCATTGACGAATGCGGATAAGTTTGCGCCAATCAGCTTGGCAGGTCCGACAGGCAATATATAATGGGTATTGCGCTTCTCCTCCATGACATCGGGACCCACATCATGATCGGTACCAGATCGCCTTACGGAGAAAGTGCGAACGTCAATACCCCGTTGGCGTAGACCCAGTACCTCTCGTCGTATGAAGGTGTCGGTTGCACGAGGATAAGAATTTGTGAAATATCCAATGCGCATGTCTTTCCTTAGGCAAATTCACGGCCAGGCGTCCAGTCCAACATTTCTTTTGCCTTGGAGTTCGAAAACCGAAACGGCTTCAGACGCGCCGAAAAAACCCTGGGCAACAAAACTTCCGGTAGTTTCGCGCCGAAGCCGCCCACTGTCAGCATGATCCCCAGAAGGGCAAACACACCCTGCAAGACCCTCCAAGGGATGACAATTCCACCGGGCGGCAATAAACCCCTGCGTCGCAAACCAGCAATATAGTCCTGCTGGCCTGGCAACTGATCGTCCACCAGATGTATCGCCTCACACCCCATTAGCTCGCGTTCTGCCGCATTTGCAATCGCTCTCGCAAGGCCGTGTACCTCAATTGTAGGTACTTCGCCGCAATGGCTGACCAGCAGACAAATCAGATCCTTGACAACTCCCGCGTGAGCAGCAACTAATCGCGATTGGTCGTACACCAAACCTGGGCGCAGGATCCCGCAACTATTGGCACCTTCGCGGCCAAAATTCAGGAAAAGTGACTCCTGCTCGAGTTTCGCAGTTGTATAAACACCCATTCCGTCATAACGTGCCGCAGGCACCTGCTCGTCAATGAGAGCCATGGGTCGCACGGAACGATAGTCAAGAACAGCAATGCTGCTGATTCCAACGATCCGGCAAATACCGGCCCGTCGGGCCGCATTTAGCAAATTCCTCGTGCCAATGACCGTATCTTGATACTGTTGCTTCATACTACCCTTGGTGGCAGCGGCCAAGTGCAAAACGACGTCAATGCCCTTGCCTTTTAGATCTAGGACCTGAGCGTGGCGCAGGTCGCACCGTAGAACTTCCAGATTTTGGATGTGCTGCCATTGCGCTGGTACCGAAGATCTCACCAGCGCAATTACTTGATGTTCGCGCCTTAACACCTCGGAAAGTACAAATTCGCCGATAAAACCAGCAGCGCCGGTAATCAATATCTTCATTAGTTACTTTGTTTCGTTGGGTCAACGAGCCGGCGGCAGTTTATCATGCGCGTAGTCGGCACCCGCTCGGCCGACCCGATTAAGTCAGGTTCGCGGCCTATCGTGCTGAGCAGTCCGATGCGGTTACGCCGACACAGCGGATGAATCAAGGCTGGTGGCCTCACCCAGTGACACAGCGCTTTCCGGCGGACATCGTGAGCGCTTTTTTGGAGCGGTTTATAAAGTGGCCGCTTGATCGATTATTGACCCGGCGTAATCGCAGTGAACTTATCAAGGTGGAGCCGTCGCATTGGGTGCGCTACTCTTGCTGAGTTGCGGCCTGTTTGCGCGTGTCTTATGGACATTACGGAATATGCTGTTGATGAGCAAGCTCGGGGGCTTCGTGATGATCGCGCTGGTCACCCAATATCTGATGGTTTTGTTCTCAGACAATTTGGCGAGGTGACCCACATTATGACTGATCCGGATTGGTCCGCTGACCTGCTGCGCTATGGTGTATCCAGGCCATTCTTGCGGGAGCAATCGATTTGGGCGCTATGGATTTACCGCTTTGGGCGGCGCATAGATCGGCGTCCGGAAGGTCCGGTGAAACGCTTGTTGACGATCTGGTACTGGCTACTGTTTCGTTGGGTCGAGACCACCGTCGGAGTGAGTCTGCCGAAGTCGGTGCAAGTCGGACCAGGTTTGCGAATATGGCACTTTGGTGGAATTTTCATTCATGCCGAGGTGGTGATTGGATCCAACTGCACCTTGAGGCATGGCGTCACGATCGGCAATCGCCATGAAGGTGGTGCCGTGCCGGTGCTTGGAAACGATGTGGAATTGGGCGCGTACGCGCAAGTTCTGGGCGGCATCAGAATCGGTAACGGCTGCAAAATCGGGGCGATGGCCGTTGTGCTATGCGATATGCCCGACGGCGCGACAGCGGTCGGCGCGCCAGCGAAGATCATTCTTGCGAAAGACATTGCTTTGTGAGGCGAGCTGAGGTTTATCCGGATATCGAACGCCGTGCCGTGCATGAGATTTGGTTTTTTGCCTGCACTGACAAACGCATCCACCGCTCGCTCAAGCAACTGGTTCTTACACAGAACGGTCCGATTCGGATGAACGTCAAATCGCGTGGGCAGATGATTAAGCACTTTGCGCGACCGCAGCGGTCTGAACGAAATCTCGCGTTCGAGACCACTCGCGCTGCATTCCACGCAGGGCTGTGTGAGGGCCATCACATTTCAGGCAATGATTCGTCCGGCGCATAGATTAGAGGTCGCGCATCGGCGACATGTTCCGCATGATAGGCGCCTCGGCTTCAATCAAGGCATGATCCTTTGCATCTCGGCCAGAAACTGATCCAACCCTCCATGCTTCGATTTTGCACGTGAATTCGCGGGTAAATCAGAGTGTCCTTAGCCAGCAATGGCGCTAAGCCATTGAATTACCGAAATCATCGTGGAGGGATTACTATTACCGCTGGTAAAAAGCTCACATCGAGCATCGTAAGAGCGTAGCGAGTGAAAATACTGTTCGCACTTCCAGGCTTGCATCGATACAGCCGAGGCGCAGAGGTTGCTTTCATTTCGATCGCAAGAGAACTCTGCAAGCTGGGCGAATCGGTGACGTTGATTGGCTCTGGGACTCCCGAGAAACAAGCGCCGTATCGCTTCCTGCGGGCAGAGAGCATTCGACGGGAACGATTCGAGGGATTTCCATTCCTTCCGGTTCTGCGAAACGAATGTTCCTACGAAGAGCTCACGTTTGTTCCGTCTCTAGCGTGGCGATACCGGCCTGAAGACTATGATATTACAGTCACATGCAGTTATCCCTTCACCAATTGGGTGCTTCGGCGACCCGTACTGAAAGGCTCTCGCCCGTTGCACGTTTTCGTCACCCAGAATGGCGATTGGCCACCCTTGGCGAAGCGGTCTGGCAACAAATCCGAATTTCGATTTTTCGGGTGCGATGGACTAGTTTGCATCAATCCCGATTACTTCGAACGAAACAAAGACGCCTGGAACTGCCGCCTCATTCCCAACGGCGTTGATTGCGATCGATTCCGGCCCGGTGCTGGACGGAGGGTGGAGTTCGGGATTCCCGAGGATCGTTTCATCGTGCTGATGGTCAGCGCGCTGATTCCGGGCAAGCGCGTCGAGGTAGGGATTGAGGCGGTCAGCCGTATTCCCGACGCGCATCTCGTGGTCGCCGGGGACGGGCCGCTCCGCGATAGGATCGCGTCGGTAGCCTCGGCTGCGATGCCCGGCCGATTCACGCGCGTGTCGCTCTCGCCGGACAGAATGCCGACCCTCTACCAATCCGCCGACGTATTTCTGCACTGCTCGACGGACGAGGCCTTCGGAAATGTCTTCGGCGAGGCGCTGGCGTGCGGACTGCCGATTGTTGCACACGACATGCCGCGAGTACGCTGGATCGTCGGGAATGAGGAATTCCTGGTCGATACCAACGATCCTGCGGCCATTGCCGCAAGTCTCGAGCGTGCGCGCCGTTCGGAGCACGATGCGAGGTTGCAGCGAGTTGCGCGGGCGAGACGCCTCTCATGGGACACGATTGCTGGGGAGTACCGACAGTTCTTCATAGACGTTCTGTCCGGACACACGGGTTCTTGAGCCCATGCGTGCAATCGGACCAGATGCATTGAGCGTCGCAGTGCCGGCAATCCTTCGACCGATGCGCCGTGCCATCGGCTTGCAGGTCGGCGCATCATGGCAGGGACTCCGATGGAAGTCCGGCGAGAAGCGAACGACTTTTCGGGTCCGACAGATTGCCGCGTCTTCGATGAACGAAACTCCGGAGCTTTTTGGACAACGATGAAGTGGGTTGTCCTCATCGTGTTAGTGCTGCTCGTGCGGCCTCTGTCAATTCGTCTGCGAAACACCCCCGACCTCAGGCTAAGAGTCTTTGCCCTGGCGGCGTTTCTGCCCTTCGTGCTTGGCAGCTTGCATCTCTATTGGGCGGTGCTCAACTGGGGGTGGGTGGGCTACGTCAAGGGAGCCGAGGTCTCGCTACTGGATTTCATCGCCCTTTCCCTTTACCTGAGCCTGCCACGCCCGGAGCGTAGGCTACCGATTCGCCGGTCGATGGCGATCTATCTCGCCGCGACGGCGCTGTCGGCGATCCAGGCGATGTACCCGATCGCAGCACTCTTCTACCCCCTGCAACTCGGCCGGACGTTCCTCGTCTGCGCTGCCGTGTACCGAGGCGTATGCGTGGATCGGCGGGTCCCAGAGGCTGTCCTGAAGGGCTTGGCCGCAGGCATCCTTTTAGAGGTTGCCGTCGCGGGCTGGCAGCGGGCACACGGGGTGTTGCAGACGCCCGGGACGTTTGCCTCTCAGAATCTTCTCGGCATGATTTCGCAGTTCGTGATTTTCCCCTTTTTTGCAGTGATACTCGGCGGGCGTCGGGGCCGGCTGGCGCCCGCGGTGGTCGCGGCGGGGCTCGTCATCGCAGTTTTGACGGCGTCGCGAGCCACAATCGCGCTAGACTTCCTCGGACTTACGATCGTTTTCGTCCTATCTGCACTCGGCCAATGGACTCCCCGAAAGACGAAGGTCCTGTGGGCTGGCGTTGCGGTTACGGCGGTGTTTGCTCTTTTTGCAGCCTCGTCGTTGCAGCAGCGCTTCCACGGGGGACCGGAACTCGGGCTTTCGGAAGAGGACGGCGAGCGGCTTAGGTTCAAGAGGGCCGCGGCCGAGATGTTGGCGGATCATCCGATGGGGGTTGGCGCAAACCATTTCAACATCGTCGCTAATATGGGAGGCTACTTTACCCGCGTTGGTGAACTTTGGTCATCGGGGCGAGCTAGCAATGTTCACAATGTCTACTGGTTAGTCGCTGCGGAAACGGGCTATGTTGGCCTGGTTGCGTTCGTGGCTTTCCTTGTCCCTCCGCTGATAGCGGCTTGGCGCTGCGGTTTCAGACATCGCACGGAGCCGAGAGGGGATCTGCTGCTGGGGCTGGGTGTCGCGTTGCTGGTGGTCTACGTCCATTCCTTCGAGGAATGGATTTTCGTAGTCCTTGAGACGCAATACTTGCTCGCAATTGTAATGGGATTGGTTGCCGGCCTAACTCAGGCACTGCATTACTGGCGTCCCAAGACGGGTGTGCCTGCACATAGTCCTCCTGATGTTCGCGCTGAGCGTCTCTGATCCCACGAGCGTTTGACAGACGATCGCCTCCTTCACGGCAATGCGACAGGAGCTATCGGCACGCAGAACTAGCCCCAGGAACATCGCCAGACCCCTCGGACACAGGTGAATAGCAGATTCTCCAGGAAAAACCGTGTTATCGTCCGCCGCTTCTTGGGGGACTCGCGAAGCCGCTTTATTCCAATCCTAAACTGCTCAAAGTCGGGACCGAAATCACGAAACCATCTTGTCTGACTCGTCTTCGGTTGGCGACCAGAAATCTGGCTTTGGACCGCGGCCCAGCACCCAATTGTAGACTGCAATAGTCTTCTTGGCTTTTGTTTCCCAGGAATAAAACTGCAAGGCGTGCTCGCGCGCGCTCGCGCCGAGTCGCGCCGTCGTAAGTGGATCCGCGACGAGACGCTCGAGCGCATCACCAAAGTACCGCACCAGTTGTTCCCGATCGCCGAGTGGCACTTTGACACCGCGCTCCTCTGAGATTAGAGCGGCTGGAGCGCCATAGTCCACAACCACGCACGCGAGACCACATGCCATCGCCTCGACTACAACGCCTGCGCCGAGTTCGCGAATGGAGGGAAACGCAAAAATATCTGCCTGTCGCATGAGCGAGGCGACCTCCACTTGCGTTTTCCAACCAAGCACTTCCACTTGGGTCTGGAGTCCTCGATCGCGGATCAATTGTTCGATGTGAGGTCTCTCCGGCCCGTCTCCAACCATGACCAGACGATGCTGATGCAATGCGGGCCGCTCAATGAAGGCTCGCGCAATGACTTGTGGCAGTTTGTAAGGCACGAAACGACCGCAGAATAAGATAGTCTTCTGGGCCGATGCTTCCCTTTTTGGCGCGTCCTGAAAGAGAACCGGATCAACGCCGACCTCAGGAAAATTTATTATCTTAGAATTGCTATATGACGGTAAATCGTCAACGGTGTGAGGAAACGCGGCAAGTAGCGCCTGCGCACGCCGGTAGGTGGATCTGCGATAAGGAAGCAAACGATGGGCATTGCGCACATAAGATAACCATTCTCGCTCCCGTGCTAACTCCGCGCGGAACATCCCTGGCCATGCGAGGCCACCATTTAACGGTCCGAGAACGAACGGGACTGGTGACCACCTCGCCATCGGGCTAGGCAAAGTTGGTGACATCGGCGTGAGTCGATGCACAACATCGAATCGACCCTCGTGCAATTGATTTCGGGTTGCCTTCCACACTTCCCACTCAAATGCGAGATAGCCTGGGTAAGCCATCGCAACTGCAGTAGTCCACCCCGTTGCCGTACCTTTACGCATCCATTTCGCGAATCTGTACATTGGTCTAGCAACGTACTCACTGTCGATATACTTCACCGTCGCTTTCCCAAAGCCCGCTTTTTCGATGTTCTCCCGATTACGGACGTGGGTTGCCACGACGACGTCGGCAAGCTCAGCGATCGCGCGAGCGGCTTTGTATCCCACAACAGGCAAGGACGGCCACTCTGGATTGCAATCGTCGGCCAAGATCAACACACGCATTGCTGTATGCCCCGGAGAGTTATTCCCCTGTTCAAAGTAATAATCACAGGGTTCCAAACGCTACGCCATTCAGTTGGTGCCAGGCAACTTACCACATGCTTGGCGAATACGGGTCGGCGATCGTCGCGCAGTACCTATATCCATAATTAAATGGTTTCCCGATCGGGATCGGTCAGGAATATTTCGAGGCCGACACACCTCGCGCGCACGTAGTTCAGCACCTAGATGTAATAAGGATTTGGAGCAGCCCCATTTGAACCGGACATAGCTGCATAGCGAAGGAGCTAGGATTGCTCAATGTGAATCCTTGATGCTTGAGTTGCCGATCGACCCATTCGAAGAAGAGTTCAACGACGGGTTGACTGTGCGTCGGCCTATGCAATTCCTTGGCCTCGCGACTAGCTTGCGATTGCGGATTTTGTCTTCGGTGGCATAGAGTTCCGTGAGATGCTCCAGTGCCCAGCCGCCCCGTGGGTTCGGCCGTCAACGCCTCGAAAACGCCACGGCGCGAATGTGGTCCAACAGCGAGAGTGATGGATCCCCGTCCTTTCCGCGTGTTATTTAAGCGTCGCGATGCTTAAATAACACGCGCCGTCTTCGTTCATTGCACAGACAACTTGGTTGGCGGCATGGGTATGGGCTGTGCCCCGATCGCCCCACTTGCCGGCAAATAAGCGTAGCCACCGCCGCCGAAGCCGACATAAACCTCGCCGTAATTGTTGGGATCGCCGGAGATAGCACCTATCTGAACGAGGTTGCCGAGCGGCCAAGTCCCGATATTCGTCCACGTCTGTGCGTTATCGACAGATTGATAGATGCCGAATACGTTATTCACGTATCCGACGATGTAGATCGCCGGATAGGTTTGTCCTGACGCTGCGGCACCAAAGCCGAAACAGGACACTGCCAGGACGCCGGGAACCGCTGTCCAGGTGGCCCCGCCGTTGGTCGAACGATAGAAAGGCTCATTGGCAGGATTGCTGGCCGAAGAGCCGGTCTGCGGCCCCCCCGTGTAGAACAAGTGCCCCGCGTTACCAGGCACTGACATGATGGTCGAATTGTAGCCAGCCATGGACGCGTTGCTTTCGATATAGCCTGAATGGACCTTGGTCCAAGTGGCTGCGCCGTTCGTAGTCTGGAATACACCTTGGCCTGGGTAGTAGAGATAAAACGTATTGGCATTTACCCGGTCGGCAGTCACCGACCGCTGCTTGAAGTAATAAGCAGTATCGAAATTGCTCCAACTGCTCACGCCGGGCAAGCTGATGGCGATCCAATTCGCACCCTGATTCGTCGTGTAATAGGGATTCGATCGGTTAGCCGGTGCCCAGATAATGTTTTGCGGCGTGCTAGCGGCGATCGTCCCGCCCAAGCCGGCGCCGGGCAAGCCGGCGCCGGGCGGGACGGAAGCAAAGCGCGTCCAGGTGGCGCCGCCATCGGTTGAGTAGCCAGACTGTTGTTGATTCCAGTTTGCAAGGCCAACGATGAAAGCGGGGTTGGAAGAAGCGTAGTCGACCGACCAACCCGCCTCGATGGTATCTGAGTTGACTGGCCCATAAGCCGATGGATAGGCGTTCGGATTCGTGATCTTGAAGAATGGGCGATCCCAAGAGGCGAGCACCGGAACACCACCTGGAGGAACGATAATGGCGTTAGCAACCAGATTTTCGATGCCGACGCTGAAATCGCTCCAGATGAGGGGCGTAACGGAAGTGGCGCCCGAGAGCGGCATAGTCATCTGCCACATGCCCGTGCCGCCGCTTTGGAACAAGAGTCCGTTAGTCAGAGGTGAGAATGCGAGACCTCCAGAATCCAAGTATTGACTACTGGAAACGGGGTTACCCTGATTCGCTTGCGCCAGCCAAGGGATAGTGGGAGAACTCAGCGTCGTATTGTTGTTCTGGCCGCTCCAAGTCGAGCCAGCGTTGTAACTGATGTTGACCTGCCCACCTTTGCTGACCGCGACCACCATGCTCTGGTTGAACGGATTGACCGCGATAGACTGGGGGGAACTACCGGAGGCGATTTCCGTCCAGACCTTGCCGCTGTATTTCCAGATACCCGCGCCATCGTTTCCGACGGCGTAATAGTTTCCGGAGGCATCTATGGCGGCATTAACGACCGTGGTCGGACCGCCAGAGGTGAGAGTCCACGTCGTTCCGCCGTTAGTCGTGACATAGACGCCGGTGCCGTTGCTGCAGGCGTAGATGACCTGCGTCACGCCGCCGACCTCGCCGCCGCCGCGATCGAACAAGATCCCCGTGATGCCAGCGCCCGAGCCGGTAGGAACACCGCTCACTTGGCTCCACGAAGTCCCGCCGTTGGTCGTGAAGGTGAGTCCTCGCGACTCGGACCCCATGTAGACGATGTTGGAGTTGTTGGGGTCGATAGCCATCTTCTGCCCGTACTGTCCATAGCTATCGTTCGGATTGGCGCTCGAGTCCGCAGCGAACGCCGTTTGCGACCAAGTCGCTCCTTTGTTGGTGCTACGGAATACGTATCCATTAAAGGACATGTACATGATGCTGGAGCTAGTAGGAGCCATCTGAAGCTCGTAGACTCCATTACCCAAACCGACCGGGTTCGCGGCGAGTTGCGCTGCCGGGATGCTGGTGTTGGTGACGAGCTGCACCCAAGACGAGCCATTCCACAGATAGGCACCTGCAGTATCGGTGCGCCCGACCATCGTGCCGTCTGCATGTACGATGAGATTTCGGACATATCCGCCGCCGCCGACCTTGAGTTGCTGCCAGGTGTTAGCAGCCTGTGCGACACCCGAGATACACAGTGCCACCAGCGCACATATTTTCAGATACAGAGGCATTCACTTCACCATCGCGAGGAACAGACGCGCAGATTAAAACCCGAGGCACCGTGATCGACAACATGTCGCGGATGACCGACCTAAGCTTGCGAAATAAATAAGTTATGTAAATCGGCGGCAAGTCACACGATACAGCAAGTATCACGGGTATCCAATTGAATTGTAAACGATTACAAGTCCTGATAAGCGAGCGGTTTCGACGCATTTGGGCTGCCACCGAGGCGCGTGATCGGATGCGGGAGGGGGTCTTTCGCGTAGCGGTGGCGACCGGCATGGAGCGCAACCTCGTTAAGGCGGGAATGCGCGATTTGAGCGGGCGTGGCCGGCGCTCCTCGAAGCCGGAGCGGGTGCGCCGGCCCGTCGGAGGACGTAAGCACCCGTCGGGGTGTCAACCGAAGCTTCTCGGTGCGCGCGAGGCGTTGGTGGTGCTGACCATGCCCAGGACCCGCAGCCACCGATTGGCACACCTTGGTAACTGTCGCTATCGCAAAAGTCCCGGGGTCTACTGATCTGCGGAGACAGTGGGGATAGCAACGGGTATCGGCTTGACCGAGGTCAGTGAGGCATAATGCGCCCACCGTAGCCGATGCGAGACAAAGCAAGATGCCCGAGACCAATGGTAACGACGATCATGCGGTGTTTGAGCAGCATGCAACGGTCAAGTCATGGGACAGCGACTACTATCATCCGATTGCCGAGCGTTACTACGACCGGGCGATCAAAATGATGCTGCGGTTGATGAACGTCGGCCCTGGCGCCGAGGTGCTTGACGCAGGCTGTGGTCCTGGGGTGCACAGTATTCGCGTTGCCCGCGCGGGCTTTCGTGTCCGCGCGATCGACATTTCACAAACGATGCTGAACGAAGCAAAGGCTCGCGTAGCGGAAGCTGGGTTGAGTGCCGCAGTTGAGTTTCAGCAAGAAAACCTAACGCGGCTCACCCTTCCAGATGCGTCTTATAAATATGTCTTTTCTTGGGGAGTGATTATTCACATTCACGACGTCGAAAAGGCACTTGACGAACTTGCCAGGATCGTTGCTCCAGGGGGTAGATTGGGTCTCTACGTTACCAATAGAAAGGCATGGGACCATAAGCTTGAGTCACTGGCACGGCTATTACTTCGAAAGCCTGTTGGCCGGGAATCCCTGAGCCTCGGCAACGGAGTCTGGTACGACATGCACGGCGAAAAACTGTGGGTTTGGCAGTTCGACATTCCTGAGCTTCAACGACAACTCGAACGTCGTGGATTTCGAGTCACCCACAGGATGATCGGAGAGTTTTCAGAATTACAGCGGCGCGTCGGCGAACCGCTTCGCCGCATCCTTCTCCGATTGAACAATCTATGCTTTCGCCTCAACGTACCAGCGAGCGCTGCAGTCACAAATATCTTGATCTTTCAGAAGAATTGAGGCCCTGTTGAGTCTTACGTGGATGCGCGAAGTACGGGTTGAACGTCGATGATCGACGTCGTCTATTCCATCTTACTGGTCGGGTCGATGCTCATGACGGTGCCGGCCGCCATTCTTCTGCTCGAGACGATCGCAGCGATGTCAGGGGGCAAGCAAGCTCCGGCGTCTTCGTCGAACCAAACGACCCGGGCGCGCGTCGGCGTGCTGATACCGGCGCACGACGAAGAAGTCACTTTGCCTGCGATCCTCCCAGGGATCCGGCGGCAGTTGCGAATCGGCGATCGGCTGTTAGTCGTCGCCGACAATTGCTCCGACGGCACCGCCGCGCTCGCCGAGCGTCTAGGGGCGGAAGTCGCCGTTCGCACTGACCGCACCAAGCGAGGCAAGGGCTTCGCCCTGGATTACGGGATTCGTCATTTCGCCGGAGACGCGCCTGAGATCATCGTCGTGATCGATGCGGACTGTGCTCTATCAGACTTCGCGATCGATCGTCTGGCGGAGATGTGCCGTGCGACGAACCGACCGGTTCAGGCGCTTTATCTCATGCTTAGCGGCCCGACCGCGCCCCAAATCACGCGGCTCCGGGAGTTCGCCTGGCGGGTCAAAAACGAAATTCGCCCCCGCGGGCTCAGCTCGCTCGGCTTGCCGTGCCAATTGATGGGCACCGGCATGGCGTTTCCTTGGCAAGTGATTGCGCGCGCAAATCTCGCGACCGGCGCGCTCGTCGAGGACTTGAAGCTGGGCCTCGAACTCGCGGCCGCGGGACATGCGCCCAAGTTTTGTCCCACAGCTGTCGTGACAAGCGAATTCCCGGTGACCGACGAAGGTAGTCGAACCCAGCAGCGACGCTGGGCGCAAGGTCATTTGGGGCTGATTGCGGCCGCGATTCCACGGTCTCTCCTTGCCGCCGTCCGCCGTCGCAACGTCAGTCTACTCGTCCTCGCCCTCGATGCCGCGGTGCCGCCGCTTTCACTGTTCTCAATAATGGTACTGTTGTTTCTAATGCTCGGCGCAGGGGCTTGGCGATTGGGCATGGGGTCGACCGCTTTCGTAGTCAGCCTGACCGCCTTTCTCGGCCTGATAGTGACGACGACCGCCTGCTGGCTGAAGGTTGGTCGTCATTTACTGCCGCCGAGTTCGGCATTCACGATTGTCGGCGCCATCCTCAGAAAGATCCCATTCTACTGGCGGATATTGATTCGAAGCGACCGCAGCGGCTGGGTTCGAACGGACCGCCGGAAATAATGGTGACTTGCAGCGAGGCATCGCTGTGATAGCGGTTCAGTCGTTCAGTCGAACGTGCATCGACCCGGCCATTGATGAAACGTTACTTGAAGAAAGAATCGAATGACGTTCCAAGCCCGCAAGCCCAGCGCAGCAATTCCCACACTCCAGTCATCGCGAACATTGCGAGCGTGATCGCTATGTCTTGAGCCCCGAATGAGAATCGACGGCGTCGTTGCCCAATGTAGACCGGCGCATAACGACACACCTCGACCAGCACGAGGGTCACGATGGCGCCATGGAGCCCTTTGAATTGTAGACTCAACGGGAGTCCAATTACCATTACGAGGAACCGCACGCTGTTGGCGATCGCGGTGTATGAAGGGGCACCCAGCCCCAACAGCGTCGACTCATTAGTCGTGGCGAGCATGGAAAACCACGACCCGAGTGTCAGTACGGGTAGCATCCACGCAGCCGCATAATACCGTTGATCGTAGAGTAGCTTGATTCCAAGATCCGCGGTTGCGATAAACAGCGAGCAGCCGAGGGCAACCAACACCAAGAACTTGCCGCGAATCGAGACGAGCTCACGCCGCAAGGTTTCCCGCGGCCAGTCAGCGTGAGACGAGATGAAAGGAAAAATCACGCTGTTTCCCAAGTGCGTCGCCACGGTTCCAAACAATTCCGAGAGAGTTCGCGCGATTCCGTAGATCCCCAAGATCTGGAGAGGCACGACCTTGGCTAAGTACAACCGGTCAAAATTCATCGACAGGAAGTAGACCATCGAGTTGAAGTAGACCCACTTGCCGAAACTCGTTATCTCGGAAAGACAGGGTCTGTCGAAGAGGAATCTCTGTTTAAGACCAGGCACCAGGAAGTACGTCGACACCGTGGACACTGCGGTACCGATGACACCACCCAACACCAAAGCCCAAATCGACGGAGTCAGTTTAGCCAGGGTAACAAACACCGCTGACGATATCAGTGCAGCGGCGAGATTAAACAGGTTCAATCGGCGAAACAGCATTTGCTTCTGCAAGATTGCAGGGCTCACCGAGGCAAGCCCAACTAGGACCATGCTGAATCCCGACACCGGCAGGATGGTCGAGAGGATGGGCGCTCTGTAGAAATGCGCCGCCGGAACGGCAGCCAACAGAATGATCAACCAGATGCCGATGCTTCTGACGATCTGCAGACTCCAAGCGGTGTTGTAGAACCTGGGATCAAGCGCGCGCGGGCTATGAATTATGTTTTGCCCAATTCCAACATCCGAGAATAATTGAATGCCGGTCATGAGCGTATTGACGATCAACATCGTTCCAAACAGCTCCGGCGCAAGCAGCCTTGCCAACGCGATATTCGTGGCCAAGCGTATCGCCTGACCTAGGCCAAACCCGCCCACCGTCCAGACTGTGCCGGAGACAAGCTTTCCGGTCTTCAAGCTCATGGTCAAAACATGCCGTTGAACATGATTATCAGTCCGTAGCCCAGCGCATCTCGCGCTCGCCGATCATAAGTGCGTGCTCGGGATCAAGAGGTCGCTTTGGACATGTCGCGTATGTCGGTTACGGGTTAGTTCACTGAGATGAAGGCAAGGGTCCGTGTGATCTCACGCTGCCGCCAAACCTTAAGTACAACGACGCAGCTTGATACGAGTCCGTCTCGGCGTGGGCCGTCCATCAGCTGACGTAGCGAGCCTTCAGCGCGGGCGCCTTACCTTCTGACAGCATCGCTTCGAAGTAGGCGATCGTGCTGATCAACCCTTCACGGAGTTGGACTTTCGGCTCCCAGCCGAGAACGGACTTGGCCTTCGAGATGTCGGGTCGGCGCTGTCGCGGATCATCCGACGGGAGGGGTTCGAAGATCAGCTTCGCTTTACTCGCGGTCAGCTCGATGACCAGTTCGGCAAGCTGCCGGATGGTGAATTCCCCTGGATTACCGATATTGATCGGACCAGTCACTTCCGGAGGCGTGTTCATCATCCCCAGCATCCCGTCTATGAGATCGTCGACGTAGCAGAAGGAGCGGGTCTGATTTCCGTCACCGAAAATCGTAATGTCTTGGCCCTGCAGGGCCTGCACGATGAAATTCGACACCACCCGCCCGTCATTGGGATGCATGCGCGGCCCGTAGGTGTTGAAGATCCGTACTACCTTGATCGGGATTTTGTGCTGTCGTCGATAATCGAAAAACAATGTCTCTGCGCATCGCTTGCCTTCGTCGTAGCAGGAACGCATCCCGATCGTGTTGACGTTGCCCCAATACTCCTCCGTTTGAGGATGGACCATGGGATCACCGTAAACCTCTGAAGTCGACGCCTGAAGCACCTTTGCTTTCACTCGTTTGGCGAGACCGAGCATGTTGATCGCGCCGATCACGCTGGTTTTCGTGGTCTGAACGGGGTCGAACTGGTAGTGCACCGGAGATGCGGGGCACGCGAGATTGAAGATCTCATCGACTTCCACGTATAGGGGAAAAGTTACGTCGTGACGCAGCAGCTCCATGCGGTGGTTATCGAGCAGGTGCGCGACGTTGTGCCGTGTGCTGGAGAAGAAATTGTCGACACAGAGGACTTCGTCGCCTCTTTCCAGAAGCCGCTCGCAGAGATGCGATCCGAGGAATCCAGCGCCTCCGCTTACGAGTATGCGCTTGGCTGTGACGATCGGCATGTTGAAGCCCCTAGTACAAGTGAGATAGCTGGAGACCCGGCGCCAGCACAGTCACGAGGAGCCTGCGTGCACACCGCCTGCGCGCGCTGTAATCAACGAATGCTGGCAGGCATTGTCTACCCGAAGGGACTCTGAGCGAAAGCGAAGGTCATGTCAATCGGGGCGCTGGTGAGCGCTGCGTCTGGACGATGCTCAATAGTGCGGGTACGGTCAATGCTGAGTACGAAAACGCTCGTCGACTTCGCTTGACTTAATCCTTGCGGGAGTTGGCTTGAACGCACGATTCTGCTTTCGACTTGGTGCCGCGCCTCGAAGCGTGCGATTCGACATTTTACAGTGTAACTTGCTCAGCTATCCTGCACTCTGACCGTTTGGCCGAAATCCATTACCTTGACCTCATCCCGCCCATTATCAGTTGTCGTTGCATCTGCCGCGTACGCCGGTACGCTCGCGACGGTGCGCGATCTCGGTGCCCGGGGATTCACCGTCAGCGTGATGTCGAGTCCGCGGCTACCCGCTGCCCGGTCTCTGCGGGTCTCCGCCGCCGCGTGGTCCCGATACGCCAGCCGCAGCTATCGGGCTCCCCCTGAGCGCGACAATGCCGCGTTCATTGCACAGCTGCTGCGCGTCGGGGAGATGCACCCGGGGCAGGTGTTGCTGGCGACATCTGACGAGACGGCGTGGATGCACACGGTCAATGCGGCCGCGCTGAGCCGCTGTTTCCATCTCGTCGTGCCGCCGCTCGCGACGATGCAGAGGATTCTGGACAAGCACCAGTTCGCGCTCGCAGCGCTTGCAGCGGGCGTGCGGGTCGTGCCGAGCTGGGAAGCACGCAGCCAGGCCGAGCTCGCCGCGCTGGCCCAGAAGCTTCCCTATCCGATTCTGATCAAGCCGCGCACGCACGTGAACCGGATCCGCAACGACAAGGGTGTGCTGGTTGCCTCTCCCGGTGAATTGCTGGCGGAATATCCGCGCTTTCTTGCGCGTGAGCGGGGTGCTACCGCGAGTAATCCGTTGTTGCCTGATGCGCCGGTGCCGATCTTGCAGCAGTATGTCCGCGTGGCAGCTGAAGGCGTCTGCTCTGTGACGGGCTACATCGATCGCAGCGGCGAGCTTTTCGTGACGCGCCGCTCAACCAAGATCCTGCAGCGCACGCAGCCGGCGGGGGTGGGAATATGCTTCGAATCCCTGCCTCCGGCTCAGGGTCTGTCGGACTCCGTGCGCAGGCTTTGCCGAGAACTGGGCTACTTTGGCATATTCGAGGTCGAATTTCTCTATTGCGACGGGGCGTGGGCTGTGATTGACTTCAATCCGCGGACGTTCAGCCAGATCGGCATGGATGTCCGTCGCGGGATGCCGCTTGCCTATTTCGCCTGTCTCGAGGCCCTTGGTGACCAGGAGGCGCTGCGTACGGCGATCAATGCCTCGCAGGAACCGGGTGCGGATAGGCTCGATACGGTTTTCTGTGATCGCTTCACGCTGCAAGCCACGCTGTTCGCACGTGTGCTGACTCGCAGGATATCCCGCGACGAGCTTACGCGCTGGCGTCGATGGCTCCGGTACCATGCGTCGCACTGCGTTGATGTCGCAGCGGCCTCAGGCGACCCGCTCCCACGGATTGTTCATGTGTTGTCAGAGATATTGTTGGGCTTGCTCGCGTTTCGCCGCTTCCTGCGCCTGACGCCGCGAACCGATCACGCGGGCGCGCCGGCCCGTGGGGTGGTGTTGTGAAGGTCACGCCGGTGGCAATCATTGGTGCGGGACCCTATGGCCTGTCGATTGCGGCGCATCTCGCGGACCGCGGAATCGAGAATCGGATATTTGGGCAACCGATGTCGTTCTGGACGAACGTAGCCGCGGCGGGCAGCCGGCGCTATCTGAAGTCCTACTGTTTCGGTACGAACCTGTCGGCACCTCGAGCGGGATATTCATTCGCCGACTACAATGGGCCGCGCGGCCTCGAGACCTTCGAGCCGTGCTCGATCGGCAACTTCGCCGATTATGGACAGTGGTTCCAACAGCACAACGTCCCGTGGTGCGAGTCCATCGATGTGCGCAATATCGCGCCGGAACGCAGCGGCTTTCGGCTGACGCTCGCCAATGACGAGCAACTCCTGGCGTCGCAGGTCGTGCTGGCCACGGGGCTCAGTGGCCTTGCAAATGTGCCTGACCTGCTGGCGGAGTTACCGCTGCAATTGCGTTCGCATACATCAGAGGTCATGTCGTTCGGCGCCTATGCGGGACTTGACGTGGCGGTCGTTGGTGCGGGCCAGTCCGCACTGGAGGCCGCGGCGCTGCTGCATGAGGCGGGCGCCAGGCCGCAGCTGCTGATCCGAGAAGACCGTGTCTACTGGCACCATCGAGTCATGCGGGAACGCAGCCTGTGGCGCAGGTTGCGCTCGCCGATTACCGGGCTGGGCACGGGACCCAAGGCCTGGGCCCTGACGAGGTTCCCTGGCGCGATGCATCGGGTCCCCGAAAACCTGCGCACGCGCTTCGTGCGCAGCCACCTGTCGGCCGAGGGTGCCTGGTGGCTTCGGGAGCGGGTCGAGGGAATCGTGCCCATGCGTCTGTCGAACGCCGTGATCGGCGCGCGCGAGCGCGACGGAAGGGTCGAACTGCAGCTGCGAGCGACGCTGTCGGGCCGCGTCGAGGCGCTCAACGTCGATCGCGTGATCGCCGGCAGCGGCTACCTCGTCGATGTCGATCACATGACGGTACTGGACTGGTCGTTGCGGGCCGGGATCCGACGCATCGGGCGGGCCCCGCGTCTCGACAGGACTTTCCAGACCACCGTTCCTGGGCTGCGCATCGTGGGACCCGCGACCGCGATGAGCTTCGGCCCGCTGTTCCGCTTCGTCGTGGGCGCAGAATTCACCGCGTTGACCATTGCCGATTGCCTCAGCGGCAAGTTGAATCCCGCCCCGTCATGGGCACTCGCTGCCCGGTGATCTTCCTGCCGGGCGCCGGCCGTGGAGCTACGGATCTTTCCGTACTGCGCTTGGCGCCTGACGATGAACTGGAGTTCCAGACCGTCGGTTATCCGGGCTGGAGGCGCTACATCGCCGAGGATTTCTCCGCGCTGGCGCTGTTGAGAGAATTGACGGACGAGGTCGTGAGGCGCGTCCCTGCAGGACCCATCGTGCTCCTCGGCATGTCGCTCGGCGGGCATTTCTGTTATGCGATTGCACTTGAACTGCTAGCCAGGGGTCGTGAGGTCGCCGGCGTCTGCCTGATCGATTCGTTCATGGTTCACTCCGCCGGGCCGCGCAAGGGATGGATAAGGCGGGCTGTTGAGGATGCACTCGACCCGCTTCGCAGGGGCCAGGGCGGCGAGTTTCTGCAGCATCTACTTTCCAAGGTCTATCGCGCGTTCCTGCGCCTCGCGGGTGCCCGCTTGGCCGGCGTACTCCGTCGGCGGTCTGGTGCCATGAGCGATCCGCTGCTGGAGTCCGAGATCAGCATGCGCCTGCTGCTGCGCGAGACTGCCCCGTGGATCGCGTCCCTCGATCGAGATCCCCGACCTCTCGCCGTGCCGGTCGCTCTGCTGCGCACGGCGCTGACTGCGGGCGATGACGCAGCCTGGCAGCGCCGCTGCCCGGCCATCCGGATCCTGGAAGTGCGCGGCGGGCACCACACATTGTTCGAGGCGGAGCACGTGGCGGGCTTGCGAGATGCGTTCAATACCGCGCGACGGGACTGGTGCTGCAACTAACTCATTGTTATTGCAGAAAATTATCTATTTTAACTCGCGGGTAGGCCGAATCGTACACTAAAAGCCGTCGTGCTCCGACGACAATTCGCGCTAGCGATGCTAGCCCGTAACAATTTCTGGTAGCCCAATTGGATAAAGACGATTTTTGGATATTGGGTCGCAGAATAGCGACATAGTGCTGAAATCAGTCATAGGGATATGGATATAATTCGGAAAATACTCAGTCCAGGACGGGACGGCGGCGGTGTTGGTGCTGCTGACCGTAGAATATGACCAATGTCTTAAATATCGACGATTACGAACTCAGCGAAGCCTGCGCAATTGTCACGGCATTTGGGAGCGAGCGCTTTGGCTACATAGTGACACCCAATGTCGATCATATAATCCGTCATTCGAGCGATCCCGAGTTTCGCGCCTTGTACGCGCAAGCTGCCTATGTGTTTTTGGACAGCCATTTCCTCGCGCATGCGATCCGTCTGCTTAAGCGACGGCGCCATCGCGTCAGCCCGGGCAGCGATTTGACGGCGACCGTATTGTCCAGCGTGATCAAGCCGCACGATGTGGCGGTGATGGTGGGTGGCAGTCCCGAGCAGGCTGAAGAGCTTCGGGCGCGATTCGGACTCAAGGCGCTGCAACACGTCAATCCGCCCATGAATTTTATCCAGGATGAGGCGGCGGTCGAATCCTGTCTGCGCGCGATCGAGGCGAGCAGTCCCTTCAGGTTTTGCTTCCTGGCCATCGGCTCTCCTCAACAGGAGATCATCGCGCAAAAGCTCAAGCAGCGCGGCATCGCCCGCGGTCTGGCATTGTGTATCGGCGCCTCGATCAATTTCATCACGGGTGTAGAGAAGCGCGCACCGCAATGGATCCAAAAATCGGGCTTTGAATGGCTGTTTCGTCTCATCCAGAATCCGAAAAGACTGGCGAAGCGATACCTGGTGCGCGGCCCACGTATTTTCCTTCTGCTGCCGAATTTTGAACTACGGCTGCGACGGCCGATGGCGGTGCCGGGCGAGATTCAAGCCATGTCGGCCCCTGCGGCGATAACTGCGGTTACCAGCACCCACAGCTAGACTTAGTAGCGCACGCCCGAAGAGTTTTGATCGACTTGCTCATTCAACGTCTGATCAGCAAACGTTTGATCGGCAAAAGGCCGATAGCCAACGGTCAAGAACACTCGATTTTCATCATAGCCTGTGCCGGCGGCAATGCCGGAAGCGGCTCGAGATACGTGATCGTATCGCAGCCGAACGACGAGCCAACTGCCGTGCCGGTACGCAAGTGCGGCGCCCACCGCCGAATCTCTCTCACTGAAATTCGCGCGAGTATAATCGGTGGTGTAATACGTGCCGAGTAGTTGCGCGCTCAGCGAGCGAGTCATGCGGCGCTCCACGGTAATTAGCGCGCTATCGCGCCTGAGATCGAGCAGCGGCTGGCCGCCGTAGGCGTCTTTCTCCCACCTGCCGCTGGCGCTGATGGCGGTGCGATCACGTTTATACTGCCAGCCCAAAGATGCATACGTAGCCGTATAATTGTCGGACACTACCGCTGCAGGCGCGGTGCCAAAAGCGTATTGAGTGCCGATCGCTCCCGGTCTGCCGATCGCGCCGACTGTTCCACCGGGCAATGTGCTGAAGCCCACGCTCGCATCGGTGATGTCTCGACCCGCATCCAATGTGAGCGCTGCGGCTGGTGAGACCTTTCGGGAAAGCTGTAACTTCGCCAGTGGGCCGGTCTCCGAGCGCGCGCTCTCAGGTACTGTCGAAATGCCCGTCGCCACGATGATACCCGTGGTCGGGGGTATCGCGTCCTGGTGATAGGTGGTCGCACCCAGATTCGCAAGGAATGTAGTTCGGGCGCCTTGCACGTCGTAATGAGCAAATGCGCTGCTGCGCTCGAAATTGCCGTTCACCGCAGTATTGTCGAAGAGCACACGTGTCGTGCTGCCTTGAAGAGAAACGGTGGACTGCGCCGACAACTGCCTGCCGAAAACGACACTGCCGATGTATCGGTTGCTGTTGAACGGACTGATCTGGTACTGCGCCCGTCCGTAGCGGGCCGTCGCATCCATGAAACCCAGGGGGCCTAATCTGAAGGCCAAATCGGGACCCGTGCTCACGTAATTGACGTTCTCTTGATTGATGGGCGTCACCGGCGTGAAGGGGTCGACTTGCGCCTGGCCCCAATCATCCTGCAACACCCACGATAGGCGCTCCGGGATGATCGCAAATTGTCCGACGCCGTCGAAACGCCCGATGACTTGGTTGCCATAGGCGTTCTGCAGGTAATCTAGATCGGTAAAGTTGCCACGCGCCGCAAGGTCGAACCGCCGAGTCTCCTCTTTTACGTTGAAGTCGACATCGGCAATCGCAATCGTCTGGCTGACCTTTCCGGTCTGCACCAGGGTCACATTGTCCGACTCGCCGAGCCCGATGTCAGCCCCGTAGGTCAGGGTCGGCTGTTGTGCGGTGTGCACAGGCGCCGCATTGCTCGATTCGTCGACCGCCTGAGCGGACGAATACGCAGGCAGCAGAAGAATGGGAAGGAGTAGTCTACTTCTTCGCCAGGCTCGCATCGCCGTAGGTCCCGTAAGTTCCGTACCCCGAATAGCGATCGAGAACCCCGATCTTCGCGTCATTGAGCACGATACCGCCGGCTTGTTGCTCGGCGAACAGCGCAATGGCATCCTGCACAGCCTGCGCCGGCGTTTGCCCGGCGCGTACCACCAGCACAATTTGGCCGGCGACGCTCATCAGTGCGCGACCTTCAGTGGTCAGGAGCAGGGGCGCCGAATCCAACAGCAGAATGCGGCGCGGATCCTGAGTGTACAAAGTCTTGATGATCTGGCGCATGCGCTTGCTGCCTAAAAGTTCGGTGGCGCCTGCCGCTGGTGTACCGGCGGGCAAGACCGATAAACCGCGGACGTCCGTAGGTACCACCAGTGACTGGACAACCACGGTGTCATCGACCAGTGCATCCAAGAGACCGCGTTGCCCTTGTACCCCGAATATCTTGCTGACATGAGGTTTGGGACAGTCTGCATCTATCAACAGGACGGACACATCTCGCTCACGCGCCATGCTGAGCGCGAGGTTGATGCTGGTGAAGGTTTTACCATCACCGGCAATCGCGCTGGTCACCATGATGACCCGTGAATCGCCGTCCACAGCGCCGGCCGCCAACGCTTTCTTGATCAGCGGGTGCTTGATCTGCCGGTATTGATCCGCAAACAGTCGATCCTGTGCCGCTTCTGGAAGGTACCCCGCCGCGCGCAGGGAATTCAGGTCTATGGTCAGCCGCACTGCCGATGTCGCACCAGGCGTGCCGTCAGGCTCGAGGCTCCCGATTGGACCCCGGGCTTCGCGCGCCGCATCCTGGCCGGCGGCCCGCTTCGCCTGCAGCAAGGCCTGTTCTATCAGGCTCATGACTTAGCCAGCATTTTCAGGGCGTGCAGGCTCAAGCGTGCACCCGACCAATTCAAAAGCAGCGCCACCGCAAGAGCAATTACCAAGCATGCGGTGGCGGCAGAAAACTTTCTCACGTGACTCCGAAACTGCCATGCGTATCGCGTGGGGAAGGCGATGCCAACGGTACCCAACTGAGTCCAGCCGGTAATTTGACTCATGCCGCGCGGTGAACTTACTACCGGGCGCAGTCTATGCAACCCATACGCGCCGGCCATACCCGCTCCAAGCGCCGCGACCCAAACGGCCGCCAGCCATAGTGCCCGTCGCGGCCAGGTGGGCTCGATTGGCGCCATCGGGGGCTGCACCACTTCAAAGCGAACCGAACCGGCGTTATCCGCCTGTTCTCCGAGCTGAGCCTTCTGATAGTTCTCGACCAGCGCCGTATACTCGGTCTTATTGACATCATAGTCGCGGTTTAACTGCTGGAACTCGGCTTCAACCTGCGGCGCGCTGTTCAATCGTTTGCGCAGTTCCGCGACCGTGTCCTGATGCTGCACCGATTGCCGGCGCAGCGCCGCGATTTCCACACCAACCTTGTTGAGTTCGAGCGCGATACTTTGATACACGGGATTGTTGCCCGCACCGCTCGCCGCAACCGCGTTTGCGTCTCCGCGACGCAGGCTTTCAATTTCCACAGCTCGGCGTTTTTTGAGTGCTTCCAGATTCGCGCGCGTCGCAATCACATCGGGATGTTTGTCGGTGAATTGCAGCAGTAGTTCATCCAATCTGGCCTGCGCTTCGCGAATGCGAGACGCCGTATCGCCGCCGCTGCTTACGCCTTGCCCGCTTAGCAGCGGCAATGTAGTGCCAGTGGCTGAGATGGCCGTATCGCTGTGCAACTGCTTTGTCAGCTCGTCGCGACGGCTGAGCGCAATGGACAGGTCGGTGTCAGCTTTTTTTGCCGCATCCGTCTCTGCCTGCAATTGAGCGAAGTAACCGCCCTGCTCGCTTGGCATCAAGCCGACGTTTTGCTTTTTGAATGCCGCCAATCGATCCTCGGCGACGCTCAGCCGGTGCGCATAATCCTTGATCTGAGCCTCCAAGAATTTCTGCGCACTTTGAGAACCGGCGCGCTTACCTCCCAGCGTTTGTTCGACGAAGGTGTTCAAAAGCGTGTCAACCACTTTCAAGCTGCGCTCGCGGCTATCATCCAGGTACTGGATGCTATAAATCGTACCCGCGGTGCTGCGTTCTTCCCCTTGATTGCCGGCGCTGGCTACGGTGAGCGCAATGCGATCGCTAAGATCGTTCAAAATGCGCCTGCGCGTGCGCTCGTCGGTAACTGTGTTTGACAAGACGCCCGTATCGAGCGCGATTTTCTCCAATTGCGGCCCCGCGAGGAGCGACTGGCGGACGAAATTGATTTGCGCATCCACATCTTGGTCCGTGGTCAGCCCATTGAGCGCAGGCTTGAGTGCAGTGCGCGTGTCAACGAAGATGCGCGCAAAAGCCTCGTAGCGATCCGGCAGTGCGAATACCACCGTCCATCCCACGACGGCTACCAGGAAAGCTGCGCCGAGTCCGAACCAGCGAAATCGCCACGCGCTGCCGATCTCCTCGAATAAATGCTCCAGCCAGGCCTTCATGCGTTGCCCTTCAGAAAAGCGTTTCCGGAACGACCACCACGTCCCCGGGTTGCAGCGGCAAATTTTGCGTCATGTCGCCGTTGTTCAAAATAGCGGCTAGTTTGACTTTGAATTCCTGAGGCTTGCCATTTACGTTGCGCACGACACGCGCGCGGTTGCCGGCGGCAAATTGCGTCAATCCTCCCACGGCAAGCACTGCGTCGATGACGGTCATCCCTTCCCGATAAGGCACTGACTGCGGATGCACGACCTGGCCGATGACTTTGATCTGACTGAATGCGCTCGCCGGTATCGTAACGATGATGTTGACCTGGGGCGATTTGACATAAACAGCAAGCGCGGACTCCACATCGCGTGCTAATCGCGTCGACGTCTTGCCGACTGCCACCATGTCCTCCACCAGTGGAGTCGAAATCTTCCCATCCGGCCGGACCGGGACCGTCACGCTCAGGTCCGGATTTCGCCAAACGAAAACCTGAATGGTGTCGCCGGGTCCAATGACATAATCGGGCGATACGGGACTGCTCGCCGGCGGGTCGGCCGCCAGCGAGCTGCTCCCGCCCGCGAGTCCGAGCGAGCAAACAGCCAGCATGAAGATTGTGAAGTAAGTCCCGAATTTTGAAATTTTTCTGCTGATCACGGACTCATATTACCTCGGCTCAGCCGGGGGCGCCCCAAAAAAGCATACGAAAGGGATGACGAGTGGAATGCAGCGTGATGCGGATCACACTGCTTCGCGCTGTGCGTCAAGCGCCAGTCGCCTCGTCCACTTGTAAGAATCGTCCCTAATCGCCGACAGGTTGCGCCTACATGAGGCTCCGAATTAAATGCGCTCCACGTTCAAATGCTGGAGTGAACACATGCTCGATTTCGGGCCCCGCATCTACCGCCCTCTACTGGCTGGATTAATGTGCGCATCCTTGCTGCTTACGGCTTGCGGATCTCAAGTCGCAACCAGTGGTTCAACCTCGCCCGCTAGTGCGCCGACTACGGTTTCTGAAACCAAAGTATCGCTGCAAGGTACACCGCCTGCAAGTGCGGTGGTGGGGAGCGGCTACTCTTTTCAGCCGACGGCCTCGGTGAACGGCACAGGGGTGACTTTCAGCATTCAAGGCCAGCCAGGCTGGATGAATTTCAACCCCATCACGGGCGCGGTGAGCGGAACACCGGCAGCCGGCGATGAAGGCCAGACGGCCGCCATTACCATCAGCGTCAGCGATGGCGGCAACAGCGCGTCTATTGGGCCGTTCACTGTTTCGGTGCAACCGCCTGTCGTGGCGGCGCCAGGCTCGGCCACACTTTCCTGGACTGCACCGGCCTACAATGAGGACGGCAGCCCCATCACCGGGCTCGCCGGATACCACGTGTACTACGGCACCGATCCCGCCAAATTTGGCAGCACAGTCGACGTCGTGGGAGCCGCATCGACGGTGTACACGGTGACGAACTTGCCTGCCGGAACCTATTACTTCGCCGTGGCCGCCTATGATTCAAATGGAGTAGAGAGCGCCATGTCGAACGTTGGAAACAAGACGATCTGATAACATCTGGCCCGGGTGCAATATCACCTATCGAACATGGGCCCCATCACCACGACTACCGCACTCGAGCCGGCGCCGCCCAAATCCTACTGGGTCATTCCCGGCCGTTTGTTGGCCGGCGCGTATCCGGCCAGCGCTGATTTCTCCGACTCTCGTGCTCAGCTGGCGCAGCTGCAGGAGATCGGCGTCAACTATTTTGTCGATCTCACCGAAGAGGATGAATTGCCCCGGTATCGGCACCTGTTGCCGTTTAGGGTGAAATATCTGCGCTGCGCCATCCCGGATCACGGGGTGCCGCCGGACATCGCCCCAATCAAACGCCTGCTGCTCGAGATGCACGCCGCCCTTGCCTCCGGGCGTTGCATCTACTTGCATTGCCGCGCCGGCATAGGTCGCACCAACCTCATCGTCGGCTGCTACCTGGCGGAACAGGGGGACGATGGGAAAGCGGCGCTGAAGCATGTCAATGTGCTTTGGCGACGCAGTGGGCGCGCCGCTATCTGGCCTCAAGTGCCGGAGACTCCGGCTCAGGCCGACTATGTCCGGCGGTGGCCAGATTTGGCAAAGCAAACTCCGTAGCCTCGGGCCTCAATTGAGCTTGCCGAGCGAAACTGGCTCGCGATGAACGATACAGTGTTACCTTGGGACACCGATCTCAAGGAGACTCGCGTGAATCAATACAAACCGAACCCCACCCTGGGACGCCCCTCGACGCCAACCAATGAAGATCCGATGATGGATTTCCGGGCGCGCCTGGTGCATCAGCAGGCCGAAGCCGCGGAACGCCGCCGCTTGGACTTGGCGGAACAATCATCCCGCTTGAAGACCGCCGAAGAACGAATCCGTATCTGGGAGCGCATCCATGAAGTTGGGCTGCCTCGCGACCCGGAGCATCGCCTGGTGGAGATCATTGCGGCCAACACCGGGCTCACCGATGCCGATGTGCGCGACGAACAGCAGCGGCGCGCGACACTGCGAGCCGCAGTCTGACGCTGAGGACGTTTACCCCGAATATTTCGCGGGCGTCTTGCGGCGAACTTCCTCGGCCGTCACCCCGGGGGCAAGCTCGATGAGTTCGAATGGATCCTGGCGTGTGGGCCGCGAGAACACGGCAAGATCGGTGATCAGCATATCGACCACATTGGTTCCGGTCAGCGGCAATTCGCAACGTGTCTTGAATTTTGGGTCGCCTTCTTTCGAAGTGTGATCCATGACAACCACGACACGCTTGACGCCGGCGACCAAATCCATCGCGCCACCCATGCCTTTCACCATCTTGCCTGGGATCATCCAATTGGCGAGATCGCCGTTTTCGGCCACCTCCATGGCACCCAGGATGGCCAAATTGATGTGCCCGCCGCGAATCATGGCGAAACTATCCGCCGACGAGAAATACGAGGTCATGGGCAATGCCGTGACCGTCTGCTTGCCTGCGTTGATCAAATCGGCATCTTCCTCGCCTTCGAAGGGAAAAGGCCCCGTGCCCAACATGCCGTTCTCTGACTGCAACATCACGCTCATGCCCGGCGGAATGAAATTCGCCACCAGCGTCGGAATACCGATGCCCAGATTCACGTAGAAGCCATCCTTTAGCTCCTGCGCGGCGCGCGCGGCTAAATCGTCACGAGACCACGGCACGGGAACCCTCCAGCTTTTTGCGCACCGTGCGCTTCTCGATCATTTTGCTGTAGCCAGTGCCTTGCACAATGCGCTGCACAAATATACCGGCGGTATGGATGCTGTCGCCGTCTAAAACTCCAGGTTCCACGAGTTCCTCAACCTCAGCCACCGTCACGCGCGCCGCCGTCGCCATATTGGGATTGAAATTGCGTGCTGTTTTGCGATAAATCAGATTACCCTCAGTGTCGCCTTTCCACGCCTTGACCAAGGACACATCGGCCACCAGACCCCTTTCCAACACGTAGGTGTCGCCATCAACGGTGCGGGTTTCCTTGCCTTCGGCAACCAGCGTGCCGGCACCGACCTTGGTAAAGAACGCATAAATTCCGGCGCCCCCCGCGCGAATGCGTTCGGCGAGGGTGCCTTGCGGATTGAATTCGATTTCGATTTCACCTGCCAGATATTGCCGCTCGAATTCCTTGTTCTCGCCGACATACGAGGAAATCATTTTGCGGATTTGACGGTCCTGCAACAGCAGCCCCAAGCCCACGCCATCCAGTCCCGCATTGTTGGAGATCACGGTGAGATCGCGCACCCCGGATGCGTGCAACGCGGCGATCAAATTTTCGGGTATTCCGCAGACCCCGAACCCTCCGCACATCAAGGTCATGCCGTCCTTCAGCACGCCGCGCAACGCCGATTCGGCGTCGGGATATACCTTCTTCGAACTCAACTTCGAGGTCACCAAGCTCAAGTCCTCAGTAGCGGTACTGGTCCGCCTTGTAAGGGCCTTTCCGTTCGACGCCGATGTATTTCGCCTGCACATCGGTCAGCTCCGTCAACTGCGCACCCAGCTTGGAAAGCTGCAATCGAGCCACCTTTTCGTCCAGGTGCTTCGGCAGCACGTAGACACCGATGGGATATTTCTTGGTGTTGGTGAACAATTCGATTTGCGCCAGCACCTGATTCGCAAACGATGAGCTCATCACGTACGAGGGGTGCCCGGTGCCGCACCCTAAATTCACCAAGCGGCCTTCCGCAAGCAAAATGATGCGCTTGCCGTCGGGGAAAATGATGT
>Ga0210406_10000855_pt1 | contig 39717 bp, 32 predicted proteins | sample IncBWC30MmetaG_FD_155454 | JGI IMG/M metagenome (GOLD analysis project Ga0210406, IMG submission 155454) | Forest soil microbial communities from Barre Woods Harvard Forest LTER site, Petersham, Massachusetts, United States - Inc-BW-C-30-M | ecosystem: Environmental > Terrestrial > Soil >... | reverse complement strand
TCGAACCACGATTTCCGCGTTCAGAGCGCAGCGTCCTTCCATTGGACGAAGAGGGAATTTCAAATTGTCAAAGAACTGGCTGCCGGGGAGCGATTCGAACGCCCGTATCCGGATTCAAAGTCCAGAGTCCTGCCACTAGACGACCCGGCATCAAGCTTTCAGCGGTATTGCTTTCATGCATCGCACGCACAACACCGCCGATTCATCGAGGTTGTGGCCTAGCCGCTTGCGATCGGTGCGGGCACGTTCCACAAGTTCGCCATGATCGCCGCCGCGATCGCAATACAGCTCCGACGCAATCTCTATTTCAAAGCCTTCGAGTTCAATCGTTTGTGTACTCATAAATTGGTAGCAGTGAGGAGAATCGAACTCCCATCTCAGCCTTGAAGGGGCCGCATCCTGGCCGTTAGACGACACTGCCTCCTATCTGCGCATTTCGCGAAAAATGTGCCATAAAAACCAAAAGCCCCCGATTTGTATCGGAGGCTCAGAAAACCACGCGCTATGGATCAGCCCCCGTTACATGACCGTACCTTTCCCCGCACCTTGCCACATAAATGTGGCTGGCGTCGGGTAGCAATCGGTATGGGGCTTGCGCATCATTGTTTGTAGCTCAACTTTACTCTTACATCATTCTTGTAATTCGTCAATACCCAGAGTGACGGTTACTGCCGTCGTGCCGGTGAGCCGATGGCGTCTTTCACCCTTGGTCTTATCAACACCTTTTCGCGACACCCTGCTCTTTTCCAGGGTTTAGCTCGCAAATAATTGGCCGAGACACCGATCTGCCCTTCGTGCGCCAAAGCGATTCCCCAAACGATCAACCCTCTGCCAAACTGAGCGATATACATGAAGAAATCCTCTGTGTCCTTCCAGCCGGATCTGTAGCCAAACCTATCCCCATAATTCTTGACATTCGCTCTGCCCCCAATTGTCTGGTCTGGAAGTAGGCTCACCAGATACTTTGTGAGAACCTCGGAGCCGCCCTGAGGTTGATAGAACGCACTGAGAAACAGGTGGTTCTTATCTAGAGCCCTGCCGGTTTCTCGGTAGTACAAAGCATGAGTGAGCTTTCTTTCCAAAGTCTCAACCGGCTCACGGAATAGACCAGGGGTCCGCACCTCGATTGCCACTGGACTCGGCGTTATGAGTGATCCGACGTTATAAATCGGGCGAGCCGTTGAGGCATCAGGCAACGCATCGGGAAAATTATGTGCGATCGAATCTCGCAACTTCGTAATCTTCGCAACATCCGCAGGCGTCCGATTCGATTCGTTGAAATCCAGCAGTTGTGAGTAGAAACCAAAAAGCTGGTCATCTTTTCTGGATTCACCATTGCATTTGTCGCATGCCGGAAACTCGAATTCCTCTGGACAGTACCCGTCAGGGAAACATGCCTTTGGCGGAACATGATCAATCGTAGTTGATGGTTCTGCGCCACCGCAGAAGCAACAGTAAGAATGTTCTATAAGAAACCGTTGCCTTTTGCTCAGTCGTTTCGTTTCTTGCATCATTGCAGTGTCCCTTTTGCAGACTTCCAAATTCAACATGCCTGGAGGGCGGGCCGGGAGTCAAACCCGGATTTGCAGCTTCGGACGCTACTGTGTTGTTCGTTACACTACCCGCCCACTGGAACTCGCGCCGGGAATCCAACCCGGATCTCTTCGTTAGGACCGAAGCGTCATCATGCGTTAGACCACGCGAGCCTGACTAATGTGGAGGGGATGCAGAGAATTGAACTCTGATCTCAAGGTTCGTAGCCTTGCGCCCTCATCCGTTGGACCACATCCCCACATTGGAGGCGGCAGAGAGATTTGAACTCTCATCGTCCGAGGTAGAAGCTCGGCGCATTGATCCGTTATGCTATGCCGCCTCGTTGTTGCTATTGGTGCGGGATGTGGGGATCGAACCCACTTCGTCTCGCTTAAAAGGCGAGTGCATATCCATATCTGCCAATCCCGCGAATCTGGTGGGTGACGCTGGAATCGAACCAGCCTGGTCTCGCTTAAGAGGCGAGTGCATCAGCCATCTCTGCCAGTCACCCATGTTCAACAACAAAATGGTGCAGGATATTGGAATCGAACCAACGCCTCGCGGTTATCGACCGCGGGCTCGACCTTCGAGCTAATCCTGCAAATCACAAATAAAATGGTGCGCCGTTCGGGAGTTGAACCCGCATCTGTTGGGTGTAGGCCAACTGTTCTCGTCCGTTGAACTACCGGCGCAAAAGTCTGGTAGAGGGTACAGGAGTCGAACCTGTCTAGCCGCGCTAATCTGGCGCCGAAGTGGGTATAAGCCACTGCTCCTCCCGGAGGCCCCTCCACTGGTGGCTCGCGATGGATTCGAACCATCCGCGACGGCTTTATGAGAGCCGCGTTCTTCCTACTGAACTAGCGAGCCGTTGTTCTTGCTCGAAATTTGGCTGGCCGGGCAGGATTCGAACCTGCGCATGGCGTGATTAACAGTCACGTGCCTTTCCAGCTTGGCTACCGGCCAAAAACATCTGTAAAAGCAAAAGGCCCCGACTTTTGTCGGAGCCTCAGAAATCGAATCTGAACTTAGAAATCTAGCGCATTAGTCAGACCAATCCCGAGGGCCGAGCGCGATTGACGCGCCGTCTCATCATGGATTTGGTCTGTATAGTCATTTCCAAGCCGAGTATAGCATGGTTATTACAATTCGAAAGCACGAATCACATGCTTCAAAGTTCCGCTCATTGTGAGGGAACCCACAGGCCCGGGTGCGATACCAGGCCTGTGAATTCAGTTGACCCACTTCGTTTGTTCGAGCGCGCGAATGTACTCGATGACAGAATCGCTCCAGCCATCGATATTCATCCACTTGCCATAGCCAACTCCGTTCTTGTAGCTGGCCACATTGATCATGTACGCCTGCTTCGTGAGCGGTGCCGGTGCGACCGTTTGCGGGTCGCCTTCGCCGTAGCCTTGCACGGTCGTGGTGTCCGAGTAGTGCCACTGTCCGTCTGTGATGACAATGATCCGATCATAGCCATCGCGGTTGGCAGCAGCCACAGCGAGTCCGCCACGGCTCCAGTTGTTCTTGGTAGCTGCTAGCGCATCCCGCAGGGCAAACCCACGTCGCGGAGGAACTTCGTATGCTTTCTCGTTGAATGCATACACGTTCACCCGCTCGGCAGTCTCACGAAGCAAAATGGCAAGCCCAGCAGCAGCCTCAAAACGATCCATGTCGCTGTTTCGGCTCAGCCGTGCCATCCACATAGATGGACTGGTGTCCACAATCAGCGCGGTTGTTCCAGCCAGCGGAAGCTGGTTCTTGAGCGAACGGAACATCCCCTGCTCAAGGTCGGCCTCGTGCTTCGGAGCATAACGCGCAGCTGCAATGAAGCGGAACGGCAAAACGCGGTCCGTCTTCATCTCAGCCAAAGCGCTGGCGACCAGCTTGTCGCTGACTCCAGCCTCACGCATATTGCGCAGGTTTCGAAGCAGGGCCAACGCGCCCAGCTTCTGCTCGCGAAGCAGGCGCTCCCAGGCCTCACGCTTGTCGGCTCCAGACGAGAGAGCAACCTCCCACGTATCAGGTGTAGTCAGGGACCCACCGATCAGCTTCTTCCATATCGCTGCCTGAACCTCATCACGAGGCTTGGCGTGGCAGAGGAAGAGTACGTCCCGCAGCTTGATGGGCCCACCACGGTCATACTTGGCAAGCTGATACTCGTCAAACTTCGGGAAAGCGGCGGCCAGCCCCTTCTTCACCTGGCCAGACAGCGGCACACGCCCGTCCTTCCAGTAGATGGCAACAAACTCGGCGAGTTCGTCGGCACGCTGGATTACGCGCGCGAGCGTCTCCGATACCGGGGCGCGGTGCGTCTTGTGACGTGCCATTTCGCGAGCGAGCAGAAGGGGCGCGTGACGCAGCTTCATCTGCTCGCGAGCCTCAATGGCAAGTGCTGCCACCTTCTCGGCCACGACCTTTGGCACAAGCTCGGCTATGCGGCCGGCGATCTCGACTCCATCCTCGTAGAACTGGCTCTCCCAGAGCAGACACGCAAGCACAGAACGCCGCAGCTGCAGTTCCGGAGAGATGTGCCGTGCGGGTGTGCCCTCATGCGTAAGAGGTGCCGTGTTGAGATTCAGTGTGTTCAGTCGGGCCATTGGTGGCCTCCTTTCTTTCAGTATTCGCCGGGGAATCTGGCGACGACGGTAATTTCCGATGCTCTACCACTGAGCTACACGGCGAGAAGCCATGGCAGGAGTTGAACCTGCGACCGTCGGATTATCGAAGTAACCCTCGTCTTCACCACCGGCGAATTCGCTTATAAAACTTAGGTTCCAATTTCGTCGAGAAACGCTTTCGCCAGTTTCGGCTCGCCAGGAACATTCGCACCACGCAATGAGCAGTAGTGCAGAAAGCGTTCTACGAGGGAGTTTGGCTGGCCAAACTCTAAGCGCAAAATATGAATCTGTTTCGCTCGACGTCTCAGATTTTCTGCTACGGACCAGGAAAGATATCTACCTTCTTCCGCATGATCATTTTGTCCGAACAATCCCCATCGTCCTGCTGCACACTCCTTCAGCACTTGAATGAGCGATTGCTTAAACTCATCTTCCAACTCAACGAGACGCCTGTCTTGAATTCGTGATCGCTTGCTTGCACCACAGGAAGCCTCAGCGAGAACCTCTACTGGACATCCCTCTGCCGCGAGTTCGTGTATTAAGTCCACAAAATCGTCAGCCATTTCTTTCGCCTCGCCACTGATCTTGTCGTAGTTCTTGATAACGAGACGGTAGGGAACTTCCAGCTGATTTATCGAACCTCCCGATATGCTGTCGCGCAATGCATTGAAATTCCGCCCGTGCCATTCAGGTGCACCTACGGCGCGAAAGAATGCATCGTACACATCGTCCTTGGTGGACCAACCTACACCGTCTAGAACAATGTCTTTCATCGCAACCCTCCGAGACAATCTCTGCCCACGCTCCAGGCTTCGTTTGCTTCACACTCGCCGGGGAATTACTGGCAATGGTCTTGCTCTGCCAATTGAGCTACACGACGGTAGGCCGTGGCAGGATTCGAACCTGCGCCCTTCGAAGGAACCATCGCACATCACCACCGGCGAAACTCCGTTTCTGTTTCTGATCGCCGGGGAATGGGCGATGCGGTACCGGCATTGCTGCCTGCCGCAGACCGAAGTCCTACGGCCCCGAAGTAACCGCGATCAATCACCACCGGCGAATGCCTACACCAGAATTCCGAGACTTGCCGCCACCTGATCCGAGCGATCTTCTCCCTGTTCACGAGTCAAGAGCAGATATTGGCCGGGGAACAAGCGACAACGGAACATTAGGTGTCCTTCCGTTTAGACCACGCGGGCACAGATTCCCGCGGCAGGACTCGAACCTGCATCTCCCGCGTTCGAGGCGAAGTAACCGCAGTCTTCACCACCGGCCAATCCTTCTTAATGCCTAATCCAAGAAAGCTACATTCTGCATTGCGTGCGAAAGATTCTCTGTGTTGCTGAGAACCTCGTGCCAGCCGTCCAGCACGACAGTCTTGTGGTCGTGATGGCGCACTCGGCCACGAACATAGACCTTCGGGTTGCGTCGCATGACTCGCCAATTCCAGCGACTCCGTTCGCGCTCCGAGAGAGCCCGGTATTGCTCGTCCGTGAGACCGTTTGGTGCGCCAGGGCTGACATAAACCGTCTCCCCACCAAAGCGATAAAGCTCTTCACAGACATGGGGCTTGCCTCCTCCACGCGCGATCGGCTCGTTCCTCAGGACAAGCAATAGTTCCACTCGCACCTGAGGCGCCGGTACGAAAAACCATTCACCTTGGCGAATGCGTGCTGCGTTGCTTCGCCGATCGCGATACTTCGTCCGAACTCCGCGCTCACTGCTTTGCACAAGATCGGGCTTGAGAGCCTGTTTCGCATCGCGAACGCGACTCACCGGCTTACTTTCTGGAATACCGGCAACAAACCAATGACGCTCATCGTGACCCAGCAAGAAACGGTGCTTGTCAGCGGCACTCCGGCTCAGCAATAGCAAGTGACGATCTCTCGGCTGAACATCCAAAACCACCAATTCAGTTGTGGAAGCCTGTGCACGAGAAATCAGGAAGTACTCTCCATGCCGGTCTTGACGCACGTCGAGCGCGAGGTCCTCGGAGACCATTCGGCCCGACAGCCTGTTCCTTCGCATAAGTTGTCCAAATTCAACTCGCGCTCCCATCCTTGCGAAAGCGCGTTCCAACGGATTCATATTTAGTCCAATCTAAGGGCCATTGCCCGAGCTTCTGTGGCCGGACAAGACTGTACGGCCACTGCATTTACTTGTCAGGGAACATGCGGTCACGGGTAGGGCTTACGCCCATGAGGAGTCGAACCTCCCAGCCCGAAGGCTGTTTCTACCAAGAGAAGTATCCGTGGCCAATCACCACTGACCGAGTAAGTCAAACTGGGGGAACAAACGGAAGCGGTATAGTCGATTTACAGTCGAAGGAACCGCGGCCTACGCCACCCAGCTAAATTGTGCGGAAAGAGCGCCTGGTTGAACCGATGAAGATCGGTTAGCGCGACCGGAGCGACGCCCTATAGCAACTCAGTCGAGTTATCGGCTGATGTTGCCCGCTTAGCGATTTGTTTTCGAAATCCACCAATTTGGGCGTCCTTTCGTAGAAGATGACCTAACATGCCATGACTTCGCATCTTTTGCAATAAGAAAGTTCGTCAGATTGCATCTTCTGAAGCGCCTGGTTTACGCACGTCCTCCATATGTCGAGAGCGTGTCGTGTCAACGGAACTACCTAAAATACGGGTCTGGCTCTCCTGTTGATACCGAAACACGATTGTGCCCTTCTACTTCAGTTACCTGGAAGCTAACCGGCAAAAACTGTCGGATCACTTCCATATTTGTCTTCGCGTGCATGTTGAGACTGACCGCACAAAATGATCCACCTCCAGCTAACGCCATGGGCAGCAGAAGTTGATCGGCCAAATGCTCGTCGACGGCTGCGGTCGAATGCATGTATACACGTGCCTGTTCGGCTGCATCTTTGGCGACATCTTCTGCACTCACCCCAAGCTTCCCGAATGCGGTGAAGATCTCAGTCACCGCAGAGCTCGCCAATTCAATCATCACTAGGTTGCCCGGGCTCACTGAGTTCTTCGTGTCCTCGCAGCGCAGTGACTCCGCATCCCAGTTCAGTAGCTTCCCAACTGTGTCCAGCTCACGTCGAGCGATGTGATACGGCAAATTCGCTACAAGCGCCGTCGCCTGTTTCGTTGTGATCTCACCGCGCCCATCCAGTTCGATCGGTTTCAACGCATCGGTTGGAGTGATCTCAACGACGATGCGTCCTCCTCCCGCTGGATAGAAACCATAGCGCTGCAGCTCCAATTTCACTTTCGGTCCCATCCGCTCGACCAACGGAATGAAACACCGCTGAAGGAAATCGAAAGGCGGAGCACCGGGGTTATGCGTTCCACCCTCGATTTCGATCCGGCTCGCTCCCGGTGCTGTGATCAGCGCCGGCAAGATCGTCTGAAGAACAAGCGTTCCGCTGCCTGCCGTGCCGATCGCAAATCGAAATTCTCCAGAGCGAATCTTGCCGGGCACAAATGTCAGAGCCTTGGAACCCAGTGCGGCGCCGTCTACTTCTGCCGAACCAACTTCTGCCGCCGCCTGGACTGCCGTCAGGTGCTGCCGCAGCAGTCCAGGCTTCTGCCGATTTGCGCGAATGTTCTCGATTCGGAAGGGTTTTCCGGTGACGAGCGACAGGCTGAGTGAGCTGCGCAGAATCTGCCCGCCGCCTTCACCGAAAGACCCGTCGATCCGAATCGTCGTTTCTGCCTTCACGACTTCCGTTTTAGGCATGCTCATCCTTTCACGCAAACCACCTGACGCAGAGTGTGCACGATTTCGACCAGATCAGCCTGTGCTGCCATGACTGCATCGATCGGCTTGTAAGCCGCTGGTGTCTCATCGATCACATCTGCGTCCTTACGACATTCCACTCCTTCAGTCATACGGATGTGATCCTCAATCGTGAAGCGCTTCTTCGCTTCGTGACGAGACATTGCACGACCCGCGCCGTGACTGCAGCTGTGGAAGCTCTCCGCGTTACCCTTTCCGCGCACGATGTAAGAGCGCGCACCCATGCTGCCAGGGATAATTCCCATATCTCCCTCGCGTGCACGAACTGCACCCTTACGGGTGACGAGCACGTTCTGGCCGAAGTGTGACTCGCGTGCCACGTAATTGTGGTGGCAGTTGATGCTCTTCACTTCTGCTGTGAACTCGGGAACAAGTCCGCAGCCACGCACAGCGCTCACGATCTGATGCATCATTAGGTCGCGATTCGAGCGAGCGAAATCCTGTGCCCACTCAACGGCTTCAACGTAGTCGTCGAAGTGTTCCGTGTGCTCAGGAAAGTACGCAAGATCTCGATCCGGCAAAGTGACAAAGAATCTCTCCATGTCCTTCTTCGCCAGTTCAATGAAATACGTACCCATTCGGTTTCCCACGCCTCGTGAACCGCTGTGAAGCATGAACCAAACTGTCTCGCTCTCATCAAGGCATACCTCGATGAAGTGGTTTCCCGTTCCGAGCGTTCCCAAATGGTTCGCATGGTTTCCGCGATCGAGCTTCGGGTGCTTCGCCAGAATCGCGTCATAGCGAGGCTTCAAACCGGCGCCCCACGCTTCCTGGTTCTCACGAGGAATCTCATGCCATGCACCTCGATCTCCCGCACCACCATGATTGGTTCGTCCATGCGGAACGGCTTTTTCAATCGCTTCGCGAATGCCATGCAGGTTGTCGGGCAGATCGCGGGCATTCACCGAAGTCTGCACCGCCATCATTCCGCAACCGATATCCACACCCACCGCGGCTGGAATGATTGCGCCTTTGGTCGGAATCACGCTGCCGACGGTCGCGCCGATTCCCCAATGAACGTCAGGCATGGCGGCAATCCACTTGAACACGAACGGCAACTGGGCGACATTCAGCAACTGCCCTTTCGCCTGATCCTCTAGCTGGACGCCTTTCGTCCAAGCCTTGATCGGAACGCCCTGTCCGCCGTGGATTACGTTGTAAGTTTCGCCTGACATGATCATCTCTCCTTCCGTCCCCTACTAAAGCAAGCTTGGGGCCAAAGTGTGTCCAGCGGCAAGTGACTGAAGAATCGAGTCTTACACGAACTCGATGAATATTCGCTTCCAATTTCTTAGCTGTTGAGATAAATACTTATCTTAATGGATAAGATAGACCGCAAGATCGCAACGATAGGCCTGCTCGGCACGACCCTCGATCTAGGAAAGCATCCAGACCGATGGCAGAACTGGCGCCCTACAGTTTCCCTGTGCAGGCAGCCTGACCTGATTGTTCATCGTTTCGAACTACTACACGGAAAGCGTGATCTTTCGCTCGCCAAGACGATTAAGAGTGACATCCGAACGGTGTCACCAGAAACCGAAGTCCGTTTGCATCAGATTGAGTTTCGCGACCCCTGGGACTTCGAAGAAGTCTATGAGACCCTTTATCAGTTCGCGCGCGGCTACACCTTTGATACGGATTCGGAAGACTATCTCATCCACATCACGACCGGCACCCACGTCGCGCAAATATGTTTGTTCCTCCTGGTTGAAGCACGGTATGTGCCCGGTAGGCTTGTACAGTGTTCGCCAGAGCGGGACCGAAGCTCCCCCGGCACGGTCAAGATCATCGATCTCGATCTATCCAAATATGACCGGATCGCTTCGCGGTTTCGCCAGGAGCAGCGAGAAGGAATTTCGTATCTGAAGGGAGGGATCGACACGCGCAATGCGGCCTTCAACCGGCTCATTGAACGAATCGAGCAGGTGGCGATCTCCACGCGCGATCCTCTATTGCTGATGGGGCCCACTGGCGCGGGCAAGTCCCTGCTCGCGCGCCGAATCTACGAACTGAAAAAGGCGCGCCGATCACTAGAAGGAATCTTTGTGGATGTGAACTGCGCTACGATCCGCGGCGACGCTGCGATGTCTGCGCTCTTCGGCCATGTGAAAGGAGCCTTCACTGGTGCTCAGAAAGATCGTGCCGGTCTGCTCCGTGCAGCTGATAAAGGCGTCCTCTTTCTCGACGAGATCGGCGAACTCGGCATCGACGAGCAGGCGATGTTGCTGAGGGCTCTTGAGGAAAAGACATTTCTGCCGCTGGGTTCAGACGAAGAAGCGCACAGCGATTTCCAGCTCATCGCCGGCACAAACCGTGACTTATTTGCAGCCGTGCGCGAGGGGAAATTTCGCGACGATTTGCTGGCTCGAATCAATCTCTGGACATTCGTAATGCCGGGTCTGAAGAACCGCACCGAGGACATCGAACCCAACCTCGATTTCGAACTGGATCGCTTTGCGGAGAAAGCAGGTCGCCGTGTGACCTTTAGCAAGGAAGCTCGGGAAAAGTTCTTAGAGTTCGCTCTGACGCCCGCAGCGTCGTGGGCGGGCAATTTCCGTGATCTGAATGCGGCTGTCGCACGCATGGCAACGCTCGCGCCAGGCGGGCGTATCTCCACTCAAGTGGTGGATGAGGAAGCTAGCAGGCTTTCTATGGCTTGGCACAAGCCCGAGACCCGTCAACATCATGACGAGCTTGGACGATTCCTCACCACGAGGCAACTCGAAGAAATCGATCTCTTCGATCGGGCACAGTTGGCGTTTGTGATCGACGTTTGCAAGCAGAGTCGTTCCCTTTCAGAGGCAGGACGTACTCTCTACGGCGCCTCTCGCGCCCGCAAATCCTTGTCGAATGATGCCGACAGGCTTCGAAAGTACTTGGTGCGCTTCGGCATTGAGTTCTCCCGAATTCGCTAACTCGCTTGATCTCGAATTTCGAACAGCGCTAGCGTCGGGCTGTGCTCACGATTCGCGCAATGGCCGGCGGGGAGGGATATGCCCAGAGACATCTCCAACAGAGTGACTACTACGATCAAAAGCGTACCGTCCAAGGCCAGTGGCATGGTCGGGGCGCTGAGCTGCTAGGCCTATCAGGAAAGGTAACATCCGAGGATTTCGAATCGCTCCGGCAGGGACTCGACCCCTCCACGGGCGAATTTCTCCGGCAGCGCCAAGGCGCCGATCGCATCTCCGCCGATGGAGCCGAGCAAAGCAAGGCACGGTCACTCTATGACATGACGTTCTCGGCGCCAAAGTCAGTTTCTGTCATGGCAATTGTGGGCGGCGACGAGAGATTGATTGCCGCGCACGAGACTGCTGTTCGCGAAACACTGCGGGAGGCGGAGAGATACGCTGCCACTCGGGTTCGCCTGGCTGGCCTTAACGAAAATCGAACGACCGGGAACTGGGTCGTGGCTGCCTACACGCATGACACAAGCCGCGAACTTGATCCCCAGCTGCACACGCATGCAGTGGCTGCCAATCTCACCTACGACGGGACAGAGGCTCGATGGAAAGCGCTCCAAGCCTCCGGTTTGTATGAGCGTCGTAGCTATCTCACCGAGGTCTATCGGAATGCACTAGCTCGCGAAGTGTGCGCCCTGGGTTACGAAATTGAAAATCGTCGCGACTTTGCAGGCAAAAATAGGGGATTTGAAATCGCCGGCGTGTCCCGGGAGATCCTCGACAGCTACAGTCGGCGAAGTGCACAGCGAGATGCCGCGATTGAGGAATTCACTCAGAAGCGTGGGCGTGCTCCAACTGACAATGAGGTCGCGGTCCTTATCCGTGAGACGCGGGCAGACAAACTTCAGGCGATTTCGACAGAACAGGTCCGGTGTCGCCAGTTGGAGAGACTAACTCCGGACCAGCGAAACATGCTTGGCAGCCTAGGCGAAGAAGCACTAAAGCAGAGTTTACCGGTACGAATCGAGCATCGGGTGGCTGAAACATCACTCGGGCACGCACAAGAACATATCTTCGAACGATTGTCAGTCGCCAAAGAACACGAGATTCTGACTGTGGCGCTCCGACATGGCCGTGGACAAGTCGAATTGTCGGCTCTCCAGGGTATCCTTTCCCGAGAACGTACAAGCGGAAATCTAGTTGGTGCCGGTGACGAGATCGCAACGCAAGCGAGCCTCCTCAGGGAACGCGACATAGTGGCGGTCGTCAACCGCGGACTAGACCGATATGACCGACTCAGGGACAGCAGGCACTTTGAAGCGGCGCCCCAACTACGGGACGAGCAAAAACGGGCAGTCGAGACGGTTTTGAATTCCACCGACTTGGCAATCAACGTCCGAGGAGCAGCCGGAACCGGTAAGACAGCGACGCTCCGTGAAATTGACCGTGCGCTGAGGGAAACCGGAACACAAGTTGTGGCTGTTGCCCCGACTCGTAGTGCCGTTGACGAATTGCAGAAAGTCGGCTTTCGTGACGCGATGACTGTTTCCCGGTTGTTGGAAGATCAGGAGTCGCAGCGCTCGCTGCCAGGGAAGGTTCTGATCGTTGATGAAGCAGGCATGGTTTCTGGCCGCCAGATGCATGACCTCCTCCATCTCGCTGAGGATCACCGCGCGAGGATTGTATTTTCTGGGGATACACGGCAGATTCGCAGCGTCGAGGCCTCTGATGCCCTGCGAATTCTCGAAACAGAATCGGGTCTCAAGAGCGTGTCGCTGACTGGGGTACAACGCCAGATCAATCCGGAGTACCGAGAAGCCATCAAGATGATGCGGAGTTCGCCAGAGGAAGGCTTCGGCAAGCTGGAAGAGTTGGGTGCTATTCGTGAGGCGCACATCTTCGATCGAAGTCAGGCGGTCGCGAACCTTCACCGTGAGTTCCGAACTAAGGGCCAAGAGACTCTCGTCGTGGCGGGCACACACGAAGAGATTTCGCACATCAACGCAGCGATCCGTCAGGATCGCAAAGAGCATGGTGAACTGGGGATGGGCCGCATCTTTGAATCGTACGTTTCCCTTCAGTGGACCGCCGCCCAAAAGCAGGATCTTTCCAACTATCAAGAGGGGCTCGTCCTTCAATTCCAGCGGAATACTAAGCTGGCAACCCGCCATGAGTCGCTCGAAGTTGCTCGGGTTGGACCTGAATCTCTGGTCGCTCGCAAAAGTACGGGGGAGGAAATCGCGATCTCGCCGACACAGGTGCGCGCTTTTTCGGTGTACGAGCGTCGATCCATCGAGGTGGCTCCCGGTGACTCCTTAATGCTGACCGCGAACCGTCGAGATTCTGATTTTCGCGCTACGAATGGAGAGTTGGTAAAGGTGAAATCTGTCGATGAGGCTGCAATTCGTCTGGAAGATGGCAGAGCGATTCCGGCCAACTATCGCGAGTTCACACACGGCTATGCCATCACAGCCCATCGCAGCCAAGGCAAAACGGTGGACAACGTCATCATTTCCGCAGATGCGATGAAAAAAGAATTGTTTTATGTAGCTGCTAGCCGCGGGCGTAGCGAGATAACTGTCGTGACCAGCGACCGCGAACTACTTCGAGAGTCGATCGGTGTGTCCACAGCGCGGCAGTCTGCAATAGAGTTGGTCAGAAAGCAACAGCATGAGCAGGGCTTAGACAAAGCACCGGAGATGAGCCACGAGCCTGGTTTCGCCGGGAATCATATGCCTCGAATCGGAGGACAGCATTCAATTACCACCCAGGCGGGCGAGGCAGAGAGGATCGCCGAACGTGGTATTGAGCAAGACATCGGTCATAGCCTCGGACTGTGAGGACTGGCTTTCACACCTCCCCATTCCCCACATAGCGGAGAAATGGACGGGAAGGAAGGCTTGTGTCAAGGCCGCGCCTGGTGCGCCGTGAAGCGGTCGAAGAGCCTTGACACGAGTCGCTTACCGGCTATATTTAGCGCCGTGGGGAGTCGCCATTCTTGAGGGTTACTTCCAGGAACTCACTCTCTCCGCACGTTTCTGAAAAGCTCCTGAGAGTGAGTGATTGCGAGCACGGAGCAGTAGCTTGCGGCCTTCAGGAGTGCGCGTGTATACAAGTTCAACCGGCCCCACGAGGCGTTTCCAGCGTTGTGTGAACATCTCAGCAACTTCCTTCTTCCGCGCCAATGCATCTGGAACCGCAAAATAGTCTTCTCGAAATACCTTCCAAATCTTGCGGCGTGCGAGCAAGTATCGAGGGTTGTCAATTGGACTCAGTATCTCTCGTAGAGCACGAAGAAATGTTGCCTGTTCCTTGCCTGTGCCGCCCCCGATCCAACAGAAAACTGTCCCATCACCATTCCTATCCGCATAGACGCGAAACAAGCCGGCTTGCTGGTCAATGGAGCCCTCGTGCTCCAGAGCTTCGAGAACTGCACGCCCGATCTGCTTGATGCTTCGCTCGGGAGTGCCGTGCCGAATGAGGCGCCACAACGCAATCAGGCTCCAAGGCAAACTCACAATCGCGGCAATTCCCAGCAACAGCGCGGCAAAGCTCCAAAAGTCCTGACTCGTCCGAACTCGACCTAACATGCGTCCAAAATATTCGAGGATCGCGACGGCAATATAGGCAGCTTGGATCAGAAGTGCTGCAATTGTGTTTGTGAGAACGAACCCGCGCGGCAGCGAATCGTCCGGAGCTTTCAGGCCGTCCGTCATCTGCTTGATGGAACCTGCAGCCAGCGCATCCTGCCACTGCTGGCGAAGGCCGGCACGGTCGAGAGCACGCCTACAAGTCTGGGTATTGATCTGGGCGATCTGGTCGCAGCTGAATGGGGGATGTCCGAATCCTAATCGCTCGGTTCCATTCTCGATTACTGGCGCGGCAGAATTCACACCGGCGAAAGCGGAGCAACGCCGAACCAGAAGTTCATAGTCGTCACCTGGACCAAATAGGCCCGGCTCGACACAAACGAGATGCCAGATATTGGCCGTTTTCTGCGGCTGAGCTGGGTCCACTCGGATCGAGCGCCCCCTCATCTGGTTCGAGAGAACAAAGGAGCCCACAAAGCTGGCAAGTACCAGTGTGTTGATGCATGGCGCGTCCCACCCTTCCCCCAGCAAGGATTTCGTTCCCACTAGCACGGTTATTCCGCCCCGCTCGAAAACCGATGTGATTAAGCGGACTGAGCCACGATAGTATTCTCCTCGTATTTCGACGGACGAATAATCTGGGTCGTGGCTTAGCGGGGAGATCGAGAGGTCTCGCGGTTCAATTCCCAATCCTGTCGCAGCCTGCCTGAGGATTGGCTCTGCGCTGTTGGGAATGACCACCAGCGACCCGCTTAAAACACCCAAACGAATATCGGACAAGGCGGCGCGGCGCAAGTATTCAAATATCGGAACGATGCCAATGTCTTCGCAGACTGCTACCTCGCCCGTAGATTTCGGCATTTCTGCCCTGCGAATAAAGTCCGTAAGAATGACGCACCGCAACTCGGCTCCGAGACTGGACGATTCAAGCCGTACGATCTGCTCAATAGATTTCAGTTTGGTGATCGATGTGGTCAACAGCTTTAGATGGTCTGATGGATCGCGGAGCTTTACCTTCCGCCGTTCGATCGCGCCGATCTCCAGCAGCTCACGCCGAAGCAACTTGAGAATTTGTTCGTTCGATTGAAAATTCTCGACGTCGGAGTACAAGCAATGCGAGAGCAGCACCTCAAGCCATTCGAGTTCTAGCGTAGGAACCTGTTTGAAAGACAAGCCAAGCGTTTTCAATACAGCGTGAGGGATTTCCCGTCCAGCGGCGTGCAGGAAGACGACCATGCTAGAGAGATACTCAGGGTCTTCAAGAATCTCTTCTGTGTGTTCGTCGGGCGTCGCAATCCACGGGTGGGTAAGGATCGCATCTTTGAATCCTTCGTTTGACCGGAGCCGCTCAACAAACGAGTCCACGGCAGTGCGAAAATCCGAGATCACCTTCTGTTCTTTCTCGGCAGGGGTACTGAAGTAGACGTAATCCTGATGCGGACAGAGGTCACCCTCCAGCACCAATTCAGGGACCGAGACTTCCGCATCGACCGGCCCGCAGAGCTCTTCGTATCGCTGCCATTCGAACGGAGAAACATCGTAGGGCGGGGTTGCCGTCAGGGCAATTATCGTTGGCTTGTCGAGTTGCGCCGCTACGGAAGTCAACGTCTTCCACCACTCGGCGCGGAGATGGTGTGCCTCGTCGAGGACAAGAGCCCCGAATTTTGCTTCAGTGAACGCCTCGGGAAGTTGGATGTGCCCCTGTGCGCCGTGGTTCGCATCGGTGCCGTTGTTCGGCGGCTCGAACAGGTGATTCTTAGAGTCACCATTCTCCTCGCCTTCAACGGGCTGCGCTTGTTCCTCTGGTTCCCCCGAGCAGACCGCGTGCAGTGCCTGATAGGTCGCGACTGTCAGAAACGCAGGGCTCCTCAGTTCCGTCGAAACCCACGCGGGTCTGCCGCTGCCCGGAGACAGGAAAAGGTCGACGAGGCGATCAACCCACTGATCCCGGATAGTGATGGTCGGTGCCAGCACCAATGTGGGCTGATTCACCCGCTTTATCACTTCGAGACCCAGAACTGTCTTGCCAGATCCCGGCGCTGCTACCAAATGCAAACGTCGGTTTTGCAGGTACCCATCTAGGTGGCTCAATAGACGTGATTGATAAGCGCGCCAAGTCTTTCGGAACGTCATTACGTCCGGGAGACTTTCCCTTTGCGTGTTAGGCGATGCCAACGGCATGAACTCCTGAATTATATGGTCGCAGGCGGTTCGGAACTACTGCTGGATCTGGTCCTACGCTTCCAAGAGGTCGTTCGACCGCGTTCTAAAATATTTTCGATATATTTTTCCTCCTGCAGGTTCCTTTTATAGATAGAAGGCAAATCTCGCGTGATCACAGGAGTGTCTGCCGACGGGGTATCAGTTCGCTCAGATGTATGCATCTGTCTCTGCGAATTACCTAGAAGCGCTTGTAGGTAGCTATCGCACCTATCAGTATCTTCCAGTGATTTAGAGCGCCTACAGCGCCTACAACGCCTTAAATGCCTTCGAATGTCTTAAATGCATTTCCATGGGGAAAAGCAAAAAGATTCTTGGATCGTGAGCAACAATTGCGTGCTATACAGTTTCTATACGAAGTATGTTCTCGTCTGTTCTAGACGCGATGACTAACACCAGCCGAGTAGTGAAGGATCTCGAAGTCGATCGAATGGAGCCGAACGACGAATTCGGTTTCCAAACGAGTCTTTGATTCCAGCCACGTCTCGACTCTGCATTCTGTGGGGTTGATATGAGCGAGATGCATCAAGCAACACCAATCACCCAGCCTGTCCCTCATTTCGAACGATTCCTTGATTCACATCAAGCGGCCGCGCTGCTGCAAATTCATCCGAAAACACTTCAGCGTCTCGCTCGCAAGGGCGAGATCCGCGCGATGCGAATCGGAAAATTGTGGCGCTTCCGCACATCTGATCTCGACGCGTGGGTCGACTTGAGGTTAAAGTTAGGCAGCTATCCGTACCGTCCCTAACCACGGAGGACCGTGATGAGACGGACGAGATTTCAGCAAGGCAGTCTTCAGATAGTGAAGCGCGCCCGTGGCCGACACGCTTGGGAATATCGGTGGTACGAGGTCCAAGCGGACGGCACTCGCAAGCGACGCTGTCTGATTCTAGGTTCGCTCGAACAATATCCGAACGAGACGGCAGCTCAAAAGGCTGTCGCAGCGCTTCGGGCAGACATCAACGCCGAGAATCCGCGCACCAGTCTGACACCGATCAATGTTCAAACACTGATCGAACATTATCGGGAAAAAGAGCTGGGCCCGAATTGCAGCAAAACTCGGAAAACGCAGGTCACCTACGAAGGCTACTTCAACAAGTGGATTTTGCCTCGCTGGGGAAGCTATCGCGTTACCGACGTAAAGGCAGTTGCGGTGGAGCAGTGGCTCCGTTCGCTGCAGTATGCAAACGGAAGCAAGGCGAAGGCTCGAAACATCATGAGCGCGGTTTTCAATCACGCTGTCAGGTGGGAATGGCTCGATGTGAATCCCATACGCATGGTTCGTCAAAGCGCCAAGCGCACAAGGATTCCTATCGTGCTCTCAATCGAGCAGGTCGCGGCACTTCTCCGCATCTTGAAGGAGCCGACACGAACGATGGTTTTTGTCGCCGTGTTCACGGGCCTTCGAGTCGGCGAGTTGCTCGGTCTGAAGTGGAGCGACATCGATCTTCAGAAGATGGTGGTCCATGTCGTTCGCTCGATCGTCATGCAGCATGTTGGCGACTGCAAGACGGAAGCCTCTCGCAAGCCGGTTCCACTCGATTTGCGATTGGCCAAGGTCCTGTGGGACTGGCGGCTGCAAAGTCCGTATCCTACCGATGAGGATTGGGTATTCGCCAGCCCTCACAGCGGAGGGAAACTGCCGTACTGGCCTGGCTCGCTCTACAAAGCGCACTTGGAGCCGGCGGCGAAAGAGGTCGGAATCGTGGGCCACTTTGGTTGGCACACTTTCCGGCACACGTATGCGACGCTCCTCAAAGGCAACGGCGAGGACGTGAAAGTTGTGCAAGAGCTCATGCGGCACGCGAACATCTCGGTCACGTTGAACATCTACGCGCAAGCGATCACGCAGTCGAAGCGCGACGCGCAGAGCCGGGTTGTGAGTCTGTTGCTCGACAAAAACGAAGAAAAACCAGGCACCGAGGCTTATCGGACGTTAACGGACGTACAAAATTCTGGAGGGGATTCGCAAGTGGTTGATAAAGTTGGCGTCCCCGACGGGATTTGAACCCGTGTTACCGCCGTGAAAGGGCCTTTTAGACGTTTTCGGAAGTCACTGATTCCGCGTCGGTTATCCTTGTAAGTTGTATATTTATCAATCCTTTACAAGGAATTCTGGTTAGTAGCCGTTAGGGCCGGTTTATATAGGTTTATAGGTTCTATCGTTACCGTAGCGTTACCGGAATCCGAGCGAGGGCCGCTGAGATTATTGCTCAATCTGCGAAACGACACCGGACGCACCTTGAGCCAGCCGTCCAAGGGTGGGTTTATTCGTGCCGTGAGTTTGGCCAGCGATGATGGGCTTGTTCGGGATGGTTTCATAAGCGTAACCGGTTAGGGTGGCCTCAAGGTTCTTGTCAGCAATCGTAACGTTTAGCCTAGCCCACCCGTAGTGAATCTGCCCTTTAATGACGAACCTCAGCCCGAGATAGCGGTTTTGAACGTTCTTCCAGGGCCCCCTTGAATAGCAGCAGGTGCCGGTGCCGTGGGAACTCCACTTAAGGAGGAAGGAATGGCTTTTTTTGAATCGGGGGCTAGCTTCGATTTTCACACCTGAGGATAGCGCAGAAGCCCAGGGTCCGAATTGCGAACTGGCGTCTCGTTTTCGTCCCCACATCAAATTCTTTCGATTAACCGGCGAGACTCGCAGGCCTCCGTCCTGCTCAGCGTGCCCGGCGTACCCGCTGCTTGTGTTCGATACTTCAAAATCGTGAATCCCGTCGTGGTTGAGATCAAGGAACACTCCTCTACGGACTCTGATTTTCACATGAGCAGGAGTGTAAATAATCTTAGCGTCCGCAGGCTGCACCAAAGCTAGCACCCCGACACCAGCCGCACTCGCAGCAAGGGCGTATGCATTGAGATGTCTATGTAGCGATTCGGAAAGTCGCAAGGGCACTCGGGCGGACTGTTTCATTGGCGTCGCCTCCAAACCGGGCAAGCCATTATGATGCCGCGCCTAGCGCTCGTCAATAAATTCCCCTTTTGTCCTTCTACTGTCGGGCCTCATGTAGCTCGTAGCGGGAGAGTGGCGGCACAGAAATAGTTTGCGGAATCGGCGCTCCTTGCGGGCCGGCAGCCACCAACTCCGGCCCGAATACACCGTCCAACCCCCGCACTGCATCCTGCAAGAACGCAGGCGCGAGATGTTGATACCGGGCGGCCTGCCGTAAATCTTTGTGTCCTAGCTGCAAAGCGACCACGTGAATATCCGCCCCTTTCATCCGCATCCACGAGGCGCAAGTGTGGCGCAGGTCGTGCAGCCGAAAGTCCTCGATACCTACGCGACGGCAGGTACGCAAGAACGTGAGCGAAACATTTTCCGGGGTGGTGTGTTCGGTCTTAGGAAACACGCGATCCGTGGGGCGGGCGTCGTTTCGCGGCAGGGAGTCGATGACGCGGCAGGCTAGCGCGTTCAGCCATACGGTTCGCCCGTCCCCGTTCTTAGTTTGCGGGAGTTGAATACGGTTGCCTAGTCGGTCTACGTCTAGCCAGCGCAGCCCTAGCAATTCCCCGCGCCGCATTCCCGTGGCGAGTAGCAGGAGCATGACGGGCTGGAGCCACGCGGGGCACGCCGCCAGCAAGTTTTGAACTTCCGTTGCCTGTAAATAGCGGACACGCCCGGCGGGCGCTTTCGGAGGCTTAACACCGTGCGCGTAGTTAACGGGAATCATCTCCCACTCCACCGCAAGGCCGAGCATGTGCTTCAGGACATTTAGCTCCTTCGCGACCGATCCCGCGCCGACGGCTCTCGGCGCCGGTCTGACATCGCTGGGGACCGCAGATTTGTTTTTCCTGCCGCGCACGACTACGGCTGCACTCCGGTTCGTGACGTAGCGCTGCACGTCTCCCCGGCGAATCTCCGCCAAACGCAACGGACCGAAGGCGCTGCGCAGGTGCTTTTCGACGATGCCGCGCGAACGTTCGTATGCTCGGGCAGTGAGGCGGGCCTTCTGGTGCTTCAGGTAGCGCGGTGCAAACTCCGCGAAGGTGTCCCGGCTGGGCGGAGCATAACCGAGGACACGTTGTTTTTCGGCTTCGGCTCGTTTTTGCGCGAGGATGTCCCGCGCCTGCTGTAAGGTGGGCGCGTCGGTTTTCTCTTGTCGGCGTCGGCCTTGCGCGTCGAACCAGCTAATCCAGAAACCTTTCCTGTCCGGACGTGTGTATACGCCGTCCCGACCTGCAATCTTAGTTTTTGGCATGTTGTTCTCCTTGTTTTCGCGTTAGTAGCGATTGGTACTCGGCATTTAATTTCGCAATTTCACTTTGAATTTGTTTGCGGTGCGGAGGTACAGACTTCAAATCCAGGGTCAGTATTCCCAACCGTTCCTGAATTGCGTCTCTCCTTCTGCTCTTGCGTACATACTCGCGATTCTTCTCCGCATTACGCCGCTTATAGGCCTGCTTGCCACAGGCGAAGCCGCAATAGGCTTGATCGTCACGGTGCGCCATGTACCAATTACCGCAGCCCAAACACCTCCGCAGAAACCCGAGCGCATCCGCCTCCACTAATCGCAGGATGTTTGTCGCCGCAGTCGTCTCGCTCGTCTGTAGTTTTTGCAAATTTATGCCCGCGAGCTTGTTCGGACGATCGGACCGAACTCTTTGCGCTTCGGCCTGCATCGGCGATGCCTTCCCGTCGGGCAAGAAGTGGAAGGACAAAGGCAGCTGCCAGTAAAAATGGTAGCGCGATAGCAGACGGTTCGCCTCCTTAAAAAGGGGGGCCACCTTTTTGTCTTGAAACCAGTAACAAAATTTAATTCCGCCGCCCCAATTTTGGATATGGCGTTTCGCGCTGACAATGGCTTTTCGTTCCTTCTGCAATGCATCAAGACACACAATCAAGCGCAACACCCGCTTTCGAGCTTCGGGACGAATGTCGGCATTTAGATAGCGAGCCAGCCACTCGCCTCCCCATTTCTGCGATTTCAGTAAGGGGTAGTTCACTATAGTTAACCAACCCTACTATACTAGTTACGGACCGCCGCGTAAAGGGGTACGTTAGGTATACGAGGGCGCTAATCGAATGCCAGTACGTGACGACAACGTGAAAATGCTGGAAACGGCGAAGCCCGAATTCGTGAGTGTGGACCAGTGCGAAACCATCACTGGTGTCTCCCGGTGGACGTGGCGACAATATGCCTACGAAGGCAAGATCGGCTCGATCAAGTTCGGAACGCGGCTGTTAATTCCTATTAGCGAAGTCCGCCGTGTGCTAGCGGAAGGCTACCGTCCACCCAAGGAAAAGCCTCGGCGAAAGGCCGCATCTTGAGCAAGCCGCGACTTCATCAGCCAAGAGTTTTCGATACGCAGGCGGTTCTCGAAAGTTGGCTTGCGTGCCTGCGGGCGCAGTATTGGAGCGGGCATATTTCCTGGTCGAGATACATAGCGCGTTGCCGTCAAACCCGTGAGCAATGGCAACGCGAACTCGACTGCGCCCCAGAACGAAGAGAACAGCCGTATTACGGACCATACCCACAAGGAAATTCGCCGGAGCGAACGGTATGACTAACGCTCCGCGCAGTTCGTCAATGACACGTTCCCAGCCTGCGAAGACCAACGGCAATGGGCACGCCCACGTGGGCTCAATCGAACGTCCCGCATACACTTGGAAACACCTGCCCCACGAACTTCGAGAGTCGGGTAGCTTTGTGCTGTATCGGAATCAGCAGGGCAGGAAAGTACCTTACTGCGCGAGCAATCCATCGAAGCCTGCTTCGCACGCCGACCCGAAAACTTGGGCAAGCTTCGACCTGACGCTCGCGGCATTCCAAAGTTACCCCGGCTTTGACGGCATCAATGCCGTCTGCTCGCCTGAGTTCACCTTCGTTGATCTGGACGACTGCGTTAGCGATGGCAATGTCTCCGAAGAAGCGCGCGCAATCATGCGGAGTTTGCCGGTGACGTATTGGGAATTAAGCCCGAGCCGCACAGGGTTACACGGAATATTCCACAGCAACGGTGGCATATATCTGAGCAAGCATCCGGGCAGCATTGTCGAAGCCTACTCCGAGAAGCACTTTATGAGTTGTACGGGGGATAGGGTCAGCGATGCTCCAATTGGCCGAGTTGAAGGGGAATACCTAAAACGGTTCCGGCCTAAGAATAAAACGGCGAGCACAGCGCCGCTTACGGCGGGCGATTGCCCAGCCACTATCCCTCAAGGGCTGCGCACGAAAGCGCTGGTCAGTCTGGCCGGCAAAATGCACTACGCCGGATGCGATCGAGGTAGCATCGCAACAGCGCTGCGCGATCTCGGTGCAAAATGTGACCCGCCGGTAGACGAGAAAAAGATTCAAGGAATTCTTCGTAGCGCGGCTAAGTGGCCCGCCACCGAAAACAATCTGCTAGTTCGAGAGCGGCAGGACGTAGGCAATGCCGACCGGCTTCTGCTGTACGGATGCGGCGACTACCGTTATATTGCGGCGTTCAATCGCTGGGCAGTGTATGACGGCGTGCGCTGGCCGATAGAAGATAGTGAACACCAGACCATCCGCGCCGAGGCCCACGCGATGGTCCGCGCCTTTGCGATGCAGGCGGTGCGGGCGGACAACAAAGAATGCATAAAGTTCGCCGCCGAATCCCTCAACTCTGCGCGCATCTCGAACCTGCTGCGAGAGGCGCAGCCACACGCCACGCTCACCATACAAGAATTGGATCGTGACCCGCTGCTCGTTAACTTCCGTAACGGCACACTGGACGCGCGCACTGGCGAGCTTCGCGATCATCGTCGCGAAGACTACATCACGGCGATTATTCCGCACGACTACGACGCTAAAGCTAAATGCCCGAAGTGGGAGCGCTTTGTCAACGTTACGTTCGGCAGCGATAAAGATTTGATTTCGTTTGTGCAGCGTGCCCTCGGCTATTCACTCACTGCGGACACGTCCGCGAAATGCATTTTCCTCGCCTACGGTCCGACCGATACGGGCAAAACTACGTTGCTGGCAACGGTCAACCGACTGCTAGGTGATTACGCGGGCCGTATTAAGGTCGAATCGCTGATGGTAGAGCGCGGAAAGGCGCTAGATAACAACGCGCAAGCAGACTTGGCTGATTTGCGGTGCAAACGATTCGTGATGACGAGCGAGACCGGCCAGGGGCAGTTGTTGCGCGAGGCACTGATTAAATTGCTCTCGCAAGGCCAAGGTAATTACAAAGCAGTGCGCAAATATGAAAATCCCTTCGAGTTCCCCGAGACGTGGAAAATCTGGATGGACTGTAATCATCTTCCCCGCGTGCGCGACACGGACGAGTCCATCTGGAATCGGCTGCGGGTGATCCCGTTCGACCATGCAGTAACAAGCAAACGAAAAAATCTTCAACTCGGCGAGGAGCTACTTGCCGAAGAAGCGGAAGGCATCTTGGCGTGGATGGCGCGCGGACTAAGGGGTTGGATGGATCAAGGACTTCGACCACCGGACAGCATGAATAAGCAGCGCGACGAATGGAGGGCGGAGTCGGACACCCTGAAACAGTGGATGGATGCGGAGTGCGTATTAGGAGCCGACGTGAAAGCACAAAGCACGCAGCTTTACGACAGCTACAAGCAATGGCGGTCGACGCACGGGATGTACGAAGTGACCATGACGCTGTTTGCACGAAATATGAAGGAGCACGGATTTGAAAAGAAATTATGCGGAGACAAAAAAGTTCCGAACTGGCTGGGCGTGGGGATAAAGGCAAGATGAAACTGAGACACCTGTCGACGGCAAACGGGGGGGTACGGGTGGGTTCAACCTTTAATTATAGGTTTACCTCCTATAGGGGGTCTAGGTGTAACCCCCCCGTACCCACCCGTACGCCGTTCGGCAGTTGGGAGGCTCGATGAGCAGTAAGAAGCCGAAAAACGCGCGACGCACGCGTACGAAGCCCCGGCCTACCCTTAGCTTAGCTAGGCCCGCGCCTGCAGCACGCGGTGCTAAGCGGTCTAAGAAGCTACACTGCCGCGCGACAACCAAGGGTGGGCAACCCTGCAGCGCGCCGCCGCTCTCGGGAATGGATCGCTGCATCATGCACTCGGGACGCGCCGCCGAATTGGGAAGTAAAGGTGGACGGCGACGCGCTGTGTTTAATCCGACGAACTTGGAACCGTTCCGCGCGCCGCAGAGCGCGGGCGATCTAATGCGCCTAGTTGCGGCGACCATCGTTGAAGTACGAGCGGCCAAGATAGACCCGAGGTCGGCGAACTCGATTGCATACCTGGGTGCCAGCTTTTTAAAGGCGGTTGAGTTGGTCGATTTGGACGCCCGGCTGAAGGTGCTCGAAGGGAGACGCGATGCGGCGGAACAGTAGCTATCGTTACCGTACCGTTACCGCTTCTGACGGTGTCGGCCTAAGTGCCTTTGCCTACGCGGGATGGCGTGGACCGTTACCGCCGGGCGGCGGCGCTTTGGAGCGCGGAGGAGCGAAATGAGCGATATACGAAGGCGTATCGAAGCCTTAGAAGCCGTGGTGCCTGAGGACATTATTTTGACATTGCGAAATGGCGGCAAGTTCCGCTTCGACGGCGAACCTTTGGATTTTTACATAGCCGGGTTAGAGGCCGCTCGCAAGCGCAAAGGCCCGCTGTACGAAGCATTGCGGAAAACGGAAAACGCCACAGGCTGCGGTAACTTGTGGCAGGTGCTAGTGGTCGCGGCGATGGGGCCAATCGAGAATACGCCGCCGCCTTCGCCCGCACCGAAACAGGTACGTGTTTAAAGCGACGAGGAGCGACACATGAGAAACGAACGCGGTGATTACATTCCTAGCGCGGAGGAAGCGGTTGCTGTTGCCTTAGCCATGCAGAGGACCGAGGAGCCGCCCGCGCCCGTTCCGGAAATCCCGGCAGACGTTATTAAACGCCTTGAAGGGGAACTGGCAACGTTACGCTCGCGGCTGGACGCTATCAACGCGGCAACTAAGCGCGGCGACGTGCAGGCGGTAGCGGGCTGCGACTTGCGGGAGTTGGCGATTCAGGTTGCGACAGTAGAGAACGCGCTGAAGTTGGCCCGCGAATCCGCAGCCGAAGCCGAGCGGCAATCTAGCCAAGGTTTGCGGGCGCAGCGCTTGCAACAATTCCAGCAGCTTACCGAGCAGGCTCGCCAGTCGCGCGCGGAATTTCAACGGGCTTTCGCCAGTGCCTCCGTTGCGCTGGGGGCCTATTGCGAGGCGACAAGAAAAGCGATCTGGCTCAATCACGAAATTCGCGGGGGTGCCGCATTCCCCGACCCAGAACGCGAAAACCAGTTGAGCGACCTGACGAACCGCGCCTTGCTCTCGCCGCAGAATGCTTTGATGGACCAGGGCTACAAACCGACGATGGATTATGGCTACGACATTTCAATCTCAATTCCGCCGCTAATCGCGCCGGAGAAAGGTAAATCACTATGAGCGCAGATGACCAAGCAGAACGTCACGAAGAAGCATTGCGTCGCACATCGCCCACCCGCGAGTTGCCTCAGGACTTCGACTCGTGGCACACGTCGGATAACACCGGAGGCTCACGGGCTGCTGACACGTGGTCCTCGGGCGGAGCGATGCCCGGCGTGATTACTCCCGATCTGCAAGGCCCGACGAAGGCCCTGCAATACCCGGATACCGCTGGCAGCGGATTCGCCGAAGGAAACAACAACGCGGAAGATATCTTTCGCAACCCGCACGGCGGGCGGCGCTAGATGGCCGAGGCCTATCTTGCAAGTCTGTTGCCCGGCAAGGCGCATCTCGCCCGGACGGCGGACGGGTTTCTAATCTGCAAGGACGTGTGCATCGCTCGCAGCGGGCCAATGCAATACCTCGCATCGGAACTCGACATTCCGGGCGGCGCGCAGCGCGTGACCGTGTGGCGGGAGCCGGAGGAAATTACCAACCGCCGCTTTCTGGCTTCGTGCGAAGGCGCGGTCGTGACCGACCAGCACCCCGGCAGATTCGTGGACCCCGGCAACTACATGGTCTATACGCGCGGGCATATGCAGAACGCGAGAGTCGGGCCTAAAGACGCGGACGGCAACACCACGGCGCTGGCCGACTTGTTTATTAACGATGATGGGCTGGCCCGAAAAGTAGAGAGCGGCTTGGTGCGGGACGTTTCTATCGGGTACAACCTAGACGTTGTAAAGGACGCAATAGGCCGCTGGTCGCAGGTGAATTTGCGAGTCAACCACTGCGCCGTCGTGCCCGTGGGCCGCGCCGGGTCTACGCGCATTTTGGACGCTGCCCCCGCGCTCGGGTTAACGGAGTTGGCGGCGCTGTACTTGGGCCAAAACCCGGCAGCGGTGAGCGTGCCGTCGCGGGCCTTCGATAGCAGAGAGGAAACAGTTATGACTACGCGGAATGAAGCCTTGCACTGGCTACGCCAAATCAAACCCGACGTTCGCGACCGAGGCGACCGCGCACAGAAAATTGCGTGGAACGCTTTGTATTCGGCGATCCGCGACGGCGAGGACCCGGACCAAGCGCTCGAAGACTTGCGCCAGTTCTCCGGGCGGGTAATGGCTGCGGACAGCGTGCCGACCGACGCCCAGCGCAGCAAGGATTTCGTAGAAATGTGCGCGGGCTATCTGGGACAGGACCCTAAAGAAGTCGCGAAGAAGCAAAAGGAGCGCGCGCCGTTGCGCACTGCGGACCAGTTGCACCGGGCGATCTTCGAATCTCCAGCAGAAACTGCGACGGAGAACTTCCTGCGACTTGCGGAGGAAGCGGGAGAAGAGATGCGAAACAAATGGAAGTATTGACTTGCCCCGCGCCTGCGCTTTCCTCTTTCTCGCAGCGCGGAGCTACAGTGGCGGGCGTTTGCACATCCTTGTTTTCGCCCGCCGCTGTTAGAGTTCGCATCCGGGTGTCCTTCCCTCCGGAGTGCGACGCGGCGGGGGAGTCGCCGTCTGGCATAGCGGCGGCTCCTCCGGTTCTGACGTTGACCCGCGATTTATTGAATGCGAGTCGATCATCCGTTCCTTTCCATAAGCAAAACGCAAATCATAGAAACGATGAAGACCAGGCCAAACAGAACCAAAGGCGCAAGTACACGGAGGTCTGACGGGGCTGGTTTTTCAGCGCTCAGCGTGTTTGCGAGCATCTCGTGCAGACTGAAGAAAATTGTGAGAAAAGTAAGGACGACCACTCCGATAAAATTCATCTTCCCGGTGTCGGTGGTGAACTCAAACTTCAGGGCAAGTTTGATTGCCTTTAGGGCCCCCTCAAATGTACGTTCTACAAGGAAGAAGGCGAAGTACGCCAGTGCGGCCTCTAGTCCAACTACTAGCAGTACCCTTAGAAAAAGCATCATGCTGCGCTGTTTTGGCCTCCATGTTTCTGATCCTTTTGCTTCAGCTGCGCCATACCCCAGTAAAGGGCAAAAGCGACCAACATGAACACAGCGAAAGCCGGATTCACCAGTTCAATGTGCAGTGCAAAACGAATCGCTAGAGAAAAAAGCAGAAACAGCGAACCAAATTCGCTAATCAATTTTAGACATTCCGCTGGCGACGACCGAATCGCGTGCAGAATATCTCCTCGCGTGGCACGAACCTCTGCCCTCGTCTGGTGATGCTGGTTGCGCACTTCTGTTTTCATCTCTTCCATCGCTACGGAGAATGTCTTGAAATCGAGGTAGTCCGGTGCGGTTGTTGGGCCACTTCGGACAATCCGCTTGCCGACACGAAAGGTCCCGTGTCGCGGGACGATTCTCCGCCCAAAGCTTGGTGCAGCGCGTCGCGCAGCCCCGGCTACACCCGGCGCACCCTCTTCCTTTTTAAACTCGCGATATACATCTTCAGTCATCATTTAACTCCTCAGCTTGAGCAAGCTTTTGGTTAATTCCAGTTCTTTCTCCATCTGCCTCACGAATCGCTTCATATAGCTCAGATCGTTTTCGTCCATTAAGAACGAGACCACGGTTTCTTTGTCACCAGGAGCGTTGATGGTCAAGTTTGCTAGGACTACCGGAAAGGTATCTACCAGCTCACTCGGAGGCCCTGAGGCGAAAAATTCCTCGTCTGTCCTATGAAACCGGCATCGGACATCAACAACGCCACGAAGTCCTACGAAAAGCGGCGCTCCTACGTGCAAATATGACGCCATGACCTCAGCAGTTTGCCTGAAAGGCGCGGCTTTCGTTAACAACTCAAATAGGACTTCAGCATCCTGCTTCGAAAGAAGCTCAAGCGCAATGAGATCGGCAGTAATCTCTTGTGGCGACTCGCCATCGCTGTTCTCCCATATGTACGTCCAAACAGAGATGACATCGTAGAGTTCCTGAGCCTCCTTAATGCCGCGCTCCTCCGCTTCTAGTGCGGCGAGTTCAGATGTGTTGCATGCGGGATACGTCTTTGCAACTTTGACCAGAATTGACCACAACAAGTCGGGCGGAAACTTGCTCAACCTGCTCAAGTCACTCTTGAGTTCCGACTTTGAGTTAGCCGACCACGCTTCAATTCTTGCGCCTAAGGCGGTTTGCGCCATGAGCGACCTCCGACGCGGCAGTATAATCGTTCGAGCGGCGGCTACGCCACTGGTTGCTTAAAAGACATGAAGAATATTCGTCACACCGGTAGATAGAAAGCCTCAGATAAATCCCCCCGAACAATTTGGATCAGAACCGCGCTCCTAAGTCTCTATTTTATCGTTACCGGAGCGTTACCGGCGAGGCGACCTGACAGGACCGAATCGAATAACTCCTCTATTTTGATGGCGTCCCCGACGGGATTTGAACCCGTGTTACCGCCGTGAAAGGGCGATGTCCTAGGCCAGGCTAGACGACGGGGACCTTGAGGAATCAGGCACTTGCAAGTATACCTGATTCTTGCCGAGTGCGGTCGAGGCACAGTTGACAGACGCATCCGGGAGCGCGCGCTTCCCGGTTGTGTGCCCCAATCTTTGATCACGAGAACTTAAGCCACTGGCAGGAAGCGCGGTTGGTTGATCGTGTCCGGCGATCTGCTTGTTGCGGTATTCCGAAGTCATGGTACCCTGCTTCGTTTAGTCGGAGGCGCGCGCCATGCCCTGTGTGTCGAGGTTTGTTGCCGCGGTTTTGCTCTTCTGCATGCAGTCGATGGCATTCGCCGATGAAACCAAGCCTCTGGCTGCCCCAGAACTTGCGGCATCCGACCAACTATATCGAGCGGGCAAATTCGCGGAAGCCGAAGCCGGGTATCAGGCACTGCTGAAGCTCGACTCGAAGCTGGTGCCCGGGCACGTTGGACTGGTGCGAGCAATGTTACGGCAGCAGAAGATTGATGAAGCGTTGGACGCCGTGAACGACGCGCTGGCAGCGCAGCCCAACTCGGCGGGATTGCTGGCGGCAAAAGGCGATGTGCTGTTTCGCCGTGCTGAAATGGCGGATGCCGAGACCTCGTACCTTGCGGCAAAGAAGCTTGACCCCAGGGAAGTGCGGGCCTACCTCGAGCTGGCGCGCTTGTACCGCTCCTACTCCCTCTACCTTAAAGCGTACGATCAGCTACGCATCGCCCGTGAAATCGCCCCTAACGATATTGAAGTACAGAGGGCTTGGCTGAGCATGCTTCCGCGAAAGGAGAGACTGGCTGCGATGGAGGCCTACCTTGGCGGCCCGCATCCCGATGACGAAGAAGAAACCAAGTGGATGAAGGAGGTTGTGGAGTTTCTCAAAGCGACAGCCGACAAGCCTATTCATACCTGCAGGCTGGTCAGCAAGGTGGAGCGAACGGAGACTAAGTTGGAGACCTTGTATGGGGCGGACGGACATCGCATGCGGGGCATTGGACTGTCGTTAAGCTCAATGACCGAAACCTTCACCTTCTGCTCGACACCGGAGCGGGCGGAATCATGGTGAGCAATAAGGTCGCGGAGAAGGCGAAACTGACCCGGATCGCCACCGCACATTACGGAGGCATCGGCGATAAAGGCCTGCAAAGCGGCTACACGGCGGTAGCAGACCACATCCGAATCGGCGAACTGGAGTTCCAAGATTGTGTGGTGGCGGTAAGTGAAAAGGATTTAGTGGCCGATGAAGACGGGTTGATCGGGGCCGACGTGCTGGGGGCTTATCTCATCGACATCGACCTTCCGGGAATGCGGCTCAAACTTTCTCCGCTGCCCAAGCGTCCCGAAGACACCGTTGCCCCGAAGTCGCTGAACAGCGAGGGAGACGAGCAAGCGAACGCGGAGCAGAAAGACGACAGCGTGAACCAGCAGGTTTCGAAAGAAGAAAAATCCCCGCCGCCGATATCGAAACCAATTCAACGCCTGCCCAAGGATCGTTACATCGCGCCCGAAATGGCGGACTGGACAAGAGTCTTCCGCTTTAGCCATAGCATTTTGGTGCCTACTAGTGTGAACGATTCGAAGCCGGTGCTGTTCGGCCTCGACACGGGTGCTTTCGCAAACATTCTCTCGGTGCGTGCTGCTCGGCAGGTCGGCAAGGTAAGTGCGGATGACAGCTTGCGGGTTCGCGGCCTGAATGGCGAGGTAAAGAAAGTCTACAGTTCCGACAAGGCCACTCTGCGCTTCGGTAATTTGCGGCAGCCGACCCTGGGGATGGTCACCTTGGACCTCTCAAATTTAAGCCGTCACACCGGGACAGAGGTTTCCGGTTTTCTGGGCTTCGCGATGCTAAGAGTGTTGGAGGTGGAATTGGATTACCGCGACGGCCTTGTGGATTTCAAATACGATCCCAAGCGTGTGCCGCTTCAGTGGCGATAACGATGGAAGGCGCGACCGCGGCGTCTGTGTCCAAGGTCTCCAATCTAGCCGGGACCTTTTCGGACGTTCGAGAATCTAATAAGTGTGTCCCAACGTGGAGCGGGAGGCGTTCTGTGGCTGATGCCCTTTTTCTTAGCTTGTGGTTTCCGAGTTTCGAATTGGATGAGATAATGCCGCGAGCTTTGGCGGTGATGCGGCAGTTTCCATTTTCTACCGGGCTGCCTGGCATGAGCTATGTGGCCATTCATCCCGTCTCCTGGAACGAGCCTACTATTTTCGAGCAGCGCTTCCGGCCCGGGGTCGCTCCCGAGGAGGCCGTGTCGCTCGCCTCTGACTTGCTGCATGAAGACTATGCTTATTTATTCGAAGCGGATTGGGACCTTTGGATTTTTGACGCAGATCGAGGGGAGTGGTCTCTGCGGCCGTCACAGATAAAGTTCCTGGTGCACGGCGTCGAATTTGACGAGGGAACTTATCAGCACGACGGCCATGTCCAGGTGGATTTTGGCATTGACACGCCCTTCCTTCAGGACGAAGTGCAACTCACCAGCGAAGCTGAGACTCGGGTTCGCGCCAATGTACAGAAGCTGGTGGAATTCACCAACAAAGCGGAGAAAAACTCTGGAGCAAGTGGACGTTTGCTGTGGTCGGAGTCAGAAGAAAACTTCGCTCAGAAACTGATCGCGCGCTTGCAGAAAGTGCAGTAGAGCGCCCGGCATCGTATGCGGATGCATCTCCGCCCGCCGGCTAGCGCTCTCACGCATTCTTCATTTGCCGGGTCAAGGGCTCCTGAAAACACTCTTATTTCGTTCGACCGCCTTCCACCTTTAGCTCATCGGTCGCGCCCGCCTGCGCGGCGGCGAGGAGCGCGGTCTTCACGCGGAACGGAGAGCAGGAAACATAATCCATGCCCACCTCGTGGCAGAACTGAACCGACGACGGGTCGCCGCCGTGCTCGCCGCAAATTCCAACCTCCAGCTTCGGACGGGTCTCGCGTCCGCGTTCGATGCCGATTTTAACCAGTTCTCCCACGCCTTCGCGATCGATCGCCGCGAAGGGATCTTGTTTGAGGATGCCTTCCTTGAGGTAGGTTGGCAGCACTTTGTTGACGTCGTCGCGCGAGAAGCCGAAGGTGGTCTGGGTTAGATCGTTGGTACCGAACGAGAAAAATCCTGCTTCTTTGGCAATCTCGCCCGCGACTAGGCAGGCTCGCGGCAACTCGATCATCGTCCCGACGTGATACTTGACCTTCCTCCCCTTTTCGCGGAAAACATCCTCGGCCACGCGTCGCACAATCGCCGCCTGGTTCTCCATTTCCTTCACCGTTGCGATAAGCGGAATCATCACTTCCGCATGGGAGTGCCCGCCATTCTTTTCGACCGCAACCGCCGCCTCGAAAATTGCGCGCGATTGCATTTCGGTGATCTCCGGATATGTGATCCCCAACCTGCATCCGCGATGTCCCAGCATGGGATTGAATTCATGCAACTCTTCCACGCGCTCCAGTAGTTGCGGAAGAAGCTTCTTCAAATCGCCAGCGCCGTTAGCGCCGTAGTCGCGGTACTCCTCGACAAGGTTTTTTTTCTGCTTCGCTGTCGCGCTGCTCAGGCCGGCGATATCGACCATGAGCTTTTCCCGCTTCGGCAGGAACTCGTGCAGAGGCGGATCCAGCAGGCGGATGGTCACCGGCAACTCTTGCATCACTTCGAATAGGCCCATGAAATCGGAGCGTTGCATGGGTAGCAATTTGTTTAAGGCGACGCGCCGGTCTTTCTCATTCTTGGCCAGGATCATGGCACGCATATACCGTATGCGCTTCTCCCCAAAAAACATGTGCTCGGTGCGGCACAGCCCGATGCCCTCAGCGCCGAACTCGCGCGCCTTTTTGGCGTCGCGTGGAATATCTGCGTTGGCGCGCACTCCGATCTTTCGGTAAGGCTCTGCCCAACTCATGAATTTGTCGAGCTTTGCCATATTCTGCGGGTCCGGTGGAAGCAACTTCCGCTTGCCTCGCAACACCCGGCCCGTGGTACCGTCGATCGTAATCCAGTCGCCGTCCTTGAATACTTGTCCGCGCGCCCGCATTTCGCGTGCCCGTTCATCGACCGCGATCTCGCCTGCGCCGGCAACGCAGCTCTTGCCCATGCCACGAGTAACCACGGCGGCGTGGCTGGTGATGCCGCCCTGCGAAGTCAGAATGCCGATTGCGACCTCCATCCCGTGAATATCCTCGGGTGTGGTTTCGGCGCGCACCAGGATCACCGGATTCTTCTCCGCGCCGTGTCCAGCCTTTTGAACAGCCTCGTCCGCAGTGAAGACGATTTGCCCCACGACTGCTCCTGGAGATGCTGCCAAACCTGTCGAGGTCAGCACGTCTTCGGAGCGAACGTCCTTTTCGTCCAATCGCGATACGAAGAAATCCACGACCTGGTTGGGATCGACACGGAAAATTGCGTCTTCTTTGCTGATCAGCCCCTCATCCACCATCTCAGTCGCCACCCGCACTGCAGCAAGACCGGTGCGTTTGCCGTTGCGGGTTTGCAGCATGTAGAGCTTGCCATCCTGGATGGTGAATTCGAAATCCTGCATGTCGTGGTAGTGCTTTTCCAATCGCGTCGTGATGTCGCGCAACTGGTTGTATACATCCGGCATGATTCGCTGCAGTTCGAGGATCGGCACCGGCGTGCGAACTCCGGAGACAACATCTTCGCCTTGCGCGTTCATCAGATATTCGCCGTAGAACTCCTTGGCGCCAGTGGCTGGGTTACGCGTGAAACCTACACCCGTCCCGCTGGTCTCGCCAAGATTGCCGTAGACCATCGCTTGCACGTTCACGGCCGTACCCAGATCGTCGGAGATGTTATTGATGCGGCGATAGTGCTTGGCGCGGTCGTTCAGCCAGGAGCGGAACACGGCGTTGCGCGCCATCAGCAGTTGCTCGTGGGGATCCTGCGGGAAGTCACGCTTGGCATGCTTCTTGACTACCTTCTTGTATTCTTCGATGACTTCTTTCAACGCCTTTGCATCGAGGTCGGTATCAAGCTTGGCTTTCTTCTGTTTCTTCTTTGCGTCGAATACTTCGTCGAAGGCAGACTTCGGAATTTCCAGCACCACATTGCCAAACATCTGGATTAGACGACGATAGGAATCGGCCGCAAACCGCGAATTGTCGCTGCGCTTGGCCAGCGCCTCTACACTCTTGTCGTTCAGGCCGAGATTGAGAATCGTATCCATCATTCCCGGCATGGAAAACTTCGCGCCCGAGCGCACGCTCACCAATAGAGGGTTGTCGCCTTTACCGAGCTTCTGATCTTGCAGTTGCTCGAGACGGGCCAAGGCCTCTTCCATCTCCTGGTCAACCTCCTGCGAAACGCCGCCGTGCCGCATGTATTCGCGACAGGCTTCGGTTTGGATGGTGAAGCCCGGGGGCACCGGCAGACCCGCGTTGGTCATTTCGGCCAGACCGGCACCTTTGCCGCCGAGCTCATCTTTCATCTTGCTGTTGCCATCGGCCTTGCCGCCACCGAAGAAGTAGACATATTGAATGGCTGGTTTCTTTGCGGTAAGTTCAACTTGTGTTTCGGGAAGAGTTTGCGTTGCCATAAATTAGTCCTTTATTGTTTCGGGGATTCCTTGCTGTCCTTGCCTTCGGTCACAATTTCGGAGAAGTCCGCGATGGTAGAAAAGTTCTCTAATAATGTTTGCAACAGAGCGAGTCGATTCCCCCGAATGTGCTCGTCCTCGACCATGACCATGACTTTGTCGAAGAACCGGTCTACTGCAGGCCTGAGTTTTGAAATCTCTACGAGGGCCTGTTCATAATTGCGCTGGGCGCGAAGCGCATCGACTATTTCGGCGGTTCGCGGGATTTGAGCCGACAGTTCCTTTTCCTCCGCATCCTGTAATGCTTTGGTATCGACGACTGAAGCCACTCGCTTTCTGGTTTCACTGGCCTGCCGGAGAATGTTCTTGATTCGCTTAAATGCGATCGAGATCGATTCGAAATCAGCTGATGGACGGACCCCGGTCACCGCTTCCGCGCGCGCAACAGCGTCGACGACATCGTCGGAGCCCGCGGTCAGCACGGCATTCACCACGTCGTATTTAAACCCGAGCGCATCGCGGAGATAAAACTCCAACCGCTCGCGAAAGAAACTTCGGATCGCGCTTGCGTAGTCTCCTTCACGTGAAAAGTTTTTCTCTGCAGTTGATCCACGATAGACATCACGTGCGTCCGTAAACAATTGTTTCAGGCTGATTGGCAGCTTCTTTTCGGCAATCGTCTTCACAATTCCGTTGGCCTGTCGTCGCAACGCAAAGGGATCTTTTGATCCCGTGGGCTGCAATCCCAGGGCAAACATTCCGGCAATGCTGTCCGCCTTGTCCGCGATGGAGAGAACCGCACCTTCGACTGAGCGCGGGACCGAGTCCTCCGTGGACTCCGGTTTGTAATGATCGTAAATGGCTTGCGCGATCGACTGCCGGGTTGCGTCCGGCATATCAGGATCCAGTTCCTGCACGCCAGCGTAAAGTCCGCCGACGATACCTTGCAGTTCGGTAAATTCCTTCACCAACTCGGTCGTGAGGTCAGTTTTCGCCAGGGACGCCGCCTTGTGCACGATTCCAGGACGAACCGCCATCCCACTCTGGCGGATAATTTCGCAGAGCCAACTGCACAGGCGTTGCACGCGCTTGGTCTTGTCGTAGTAGCTGCCCAGGTCTTTCTGAAAGGTGACATGGTTCAGCCACAGCGTCCGCTCGCGCAGCGGATGCTTTTGATCGGTTTGCCAGAAAAACCGGGCGTCGTTAAATCGAGCCCGCAGCACGCGTTCGTGCCCATGGCGAATGATGCCTCGCGGGTCGCCATCAGTATTTAGGACTGCCAGAAAATGGGGCAGCAGCCTGCCGCTTGCGTCCTCGATCGCGAAATACTTCTGATGGTCGCGCATCACTGTTACCAGGACTTCCTCGGGCAATTCCAGAAATTCCTGATCAAAGGCTCCGAGAATTACCGAGGCAAATTCGGTAAGGTTGACGACCGCGTCGAGGAGACTCTTGTCTTCACGCCAACGGGCGCCGGGAATCGTGCGGGTAGCGGCATCCAGCGCTTTGCGAATCTGCTGCTCGCGCTCGCCCCGGCTCAGGACCTTTGCAGCGCGCAAGGTTTCGAAATACGCAGAACCCGCGCTAGGAATCTGAATGGGTTGGTTCGCCAAGAGCCTGTGCCCTCGCGATTGCCTCCCGGCACGAATGCCATCAAATTCGAGAGGAATCACTTCGCTATCGAGCAAAGCCACAAGCCAACGCACTGGCCGCACGAATTTCTCGCTCGGTTTGCGCCAGTTCATGTTCTTCGGCCAGTAGATCGAATTAATCTCTTTGGAAAGCTGTTCGGACAGGACTTGGGTGGTCGGCCGGCCCTTTTTGGTAATTTTCGCGGCCAAGTATTCGCCCTTGGAGGTCGTCACTCTCTCCAACTGAGGAATGTCCACGCCAGCCTTGCGGGCAAACGCGTGAGCGGCAGGTGTTGGCTGCCCATCTTTGAAAGCTACGCTCGTCGAAGGCCCCATGACCTGTTCCGTGACGTCGGGCTGAGTGGCTGAAATTCCTGATGCGAGGACGGCGAGGCGGCGAGGAGAGTCAAAACTCAAACTTTCTCCGGCGGGAGAGAGACGCTCCCGCTCCAGCAATTTGTGCACCCGCTCGCGCAAATCGAGCGAAGCAGCATCGATCATGCGCGCCGGAATCTCTTCGCAACCGATTTCAAGCAGAAAATCTGGCATTGTCTACAAAACCCACTTACGAAATCGCTGCCGTAGTCTCTCGTTTCGCGTTCGGCATCTTCTTCGGTTCAGGCTCGTCAGTCTCCGTCTGGTCTTGCTGCTGATTCACATATGCCTTAGCAATCCCCACAGCTAATGCGCGCACTCGCGCAATCACTCTCACACGCTCGGTCACTGAAATTGCGCCGCGAGCGTCCAGAATATTGAACAGGTGCGAACACTTCAGGCAGAGGTCGTAAGCGCCAAGGATTGGAAAACGCTTCTTGTTCCGCGCCCATCCATCGCCAGCGATCTTCTGTTTGCTCAGCGCAGCATATTGATCCAGCAGCGACTTGCATTCTGCTTCGCACAACTCGAAGTGCTTCCAAGCTTTTTCGACATCGGCTAGTTCGAAGTTGTACACGGAAAACTGCTGCTCTTCCGCAAGCCTGACATCGCCATACGTAGTGACTCGATCGGTTTCCGGATCGCGCGCCCACACAATGTCATAAATAGAATCCACGTCTTGCAGGAACGCTGCGATGCGCTCCAGGCCGTAGGTCAATTCCGCGGAAATCGGATCAAGATCGAGCCCGCCGCATTGCTGGAAATATGTGAACTGAGTGATCTCCAGCCCATCCAGCATGACTTGCCAGCCCACGCCCCAGGCGCTGAGCGTCGGAGCTTCCCAGTTATCTTCTTCAAATTTGATATCGTGCTGGCGCAGATCAATTCCAATCGCTCCTAGCGATTCCAGGTAAAGCTCCTGCACCTTCTCCGGCGGAGGCTTAAGAATCACTTGCAACTGCGTGTGCTTGTAGAGACGATTCGGATTCTCTCCATACCGGCCATCGGCCGGCCGCCGCGAAGGCTGCACGTATGCCACTTTGTATGGGCTCGGTCCGAGCACGCGCAGAAATGTTTCGGGCGCCATCGTTCCTGCGCCGACTTCGACGTCATACGGTTGTTGCAGCACGCATCCCCGTTCCGCCCAAAAAGTCTGCAAGCGCAGGATGAGTTCCTGGAAGGTCAGCGGATTGGAGTTGCTATGGGTCACAATCTAGCCCTTGGCTCCTGCCTTTACCGGTTAGCTCAACTCTTCCATGGAGAAGCTAATAGCTAAGAGCCAACAGCTACGAGCCAATTCTCTCCAGCATTCCGGCCGTCACCAACTTCTTCTCCATGTGGCGCTGGAGAGCCTGCAGCAAAAACTTGCGCAGATCGGCGGCTTGCGCCTTAGGCCCCGCCGTTACCGCAAAACTCTCGACTGGCGCGCGCAACATCTGTCCAGCCAGCCTCCGCGATTCCGCGGAAATTTCAGACGACGCCAGCCGCTTATCCTCGGCGCACATCAACCCGTCGGTCAAGGCGTGAAAGAATGCTCTACTCCCATTCAGCGCGCGTCCGCAGACAATGCATTCCGAAAGTTCCGGCAGATAGCCCATCAGCCGGGTCATCCACAGCTCGAAATATGTGATGGGCGTCCAGACATCGGCTCCGCGCATTGCCGCGAGCACCGCGAGAGCAAGCCGGAAAGTGTCATCATTGGCTTCGCGATCCGGCAGCAACTCGTCCAGCAACTCCGCCACGTGGCCCAGCGCCACCGCCCTCGTGTAACTCACTGCGAATGCCAGGGGTGATTCCAGCACTTCACAGGAATCGAGCCGCGCTAACTCTTGCCGCTCGCGATCCTCGTAGAAAACGCGGACATAAGTCAGGGGCTCGAGAGCTCCCCCAAACCGGCGCCGGGACTTCATGGCCGAGCGTGCGACTCCGCGCACCTTGCCCTCCATGCGAGTGAACAGCGTGACCAGCAGGTCGGCCTCGCGCAACGGATACGTCCGCAAAACAATCGCTTCCGACTCCTTCAGCGCCATGGAAGCTCAGCAGGTAATCCTTAATTGTAATGGAGCGGTGGGGGGATGGAAAGAGTCGCACCTGTTCCTTCTTCTCGATGTCATCGGTTACCGCCTCTAGGGTGTGGCCGCGAAGTAGGAGGGTGAACTTTTGATGCGAGGTACCCAACGGCGAGGAATGATGGAATTTTGCTCTGTCTGAAAGTGGGACACGTATTTGCAAGAACAACAAGACGGAGTCTGTCGCCGGCTGCGAAATCCGTTACAATCAACGAAGCGTTCTGGTCGATCGGCAGTATGAGCCCCCACAGATTCCGGACATCTCCGTCCAGCCATTCTCCTTCTTATAAGGAGATGGGACAACTTTCGCCGCGTCGCGCTCCCCGGGTGCTGGTAGTTGATGACAATCCAGACACCATGATGCTGATGCGCGAACTGCTTGGCACTCGCGGGTACGAGGTGATTGCAGTTCCGGATGCGGCGCAGGCCGAAAGCGAGATTCACCGCGAACTTCCCGATCTCATTCTTTCCGACGTGATTATGCCCGGCAAGTCGGGCTACGAGCTTTGCCGCGAACTCAAGGATAACCCCGCTACTCGGCTGATTCCGTTCGTGCTGATTACGGGGCTGAGCGATCGCGAGGACAAGCTGCGGGGAATTGAAGCCGGCGCCGACGATTTTCTCAACAAGCCAATTTTTTCGGAAGAGCTGTTTGCCCGGGTCAAGTCGCTGCTCAAACTTAAGGAGTTCACCGACGAACTGGAGACGGCCGAGTCGGTGCTTTGTACCTTGGGCCTGAGCGTAGAGAG